>Ga0187772_10001596_pt1 | contig 10855 bp, 9 predicted proteins | sample 0116_SJ02_MP15_2_FD_133137 | JGI IMG/M metagenome (GOLD analysis project Ga0187772, IMG submission 133137) | Tropical peat soil microbial communities from peatlands in Department of Meta, Colombia - 0116_SJ02_MP15_20_MG | ecosystem: Environmental > Terrestrial > Soil > Wetlands > Peat | place... | reverse complement strand
GGCCAGGGCATACGGTCCACCGCTGTCGAGGAAAGTCGCCGAGACCGAGTTCGTGGTCGTGTTGATCACGGTGACGTCGCCGTCGACGTAGGACGCCACGTACACGCTCTGGTCGGCAGGATCGTAGACGATGCCCGAGGGATCGGGCCCCACCGACACCGTCGCGACGACGTGGCCCTGTCCGTTCAGGGCCTGGACCGACCCTGCATCGTAGGATACGTAGAGCTCCTGGTTCGACGGGGCGTAAGCCACCCCCTCGGGATAGGCGCCGACTCCCAGCGTCCCCTGACGGGGAAGGGCGCGAGCCGACTCGACGACCACGACCGCGGCCACCGCTGAGGCCAAGAGGATGAAGACGACCAAGGCCGCGGGGACCTTCCGTGCCCGAGAAGGACTCGACAGACGGCCCTCGCCAGGGTCTCCGAGATCAACCATTACGGATTATCCCCTGGTCCGATACGGCCACCGACCCCATCCTAGGTCTTAAACCTGAGTAATCTGGACATGGGGGGACCCCGGCCGTTGAGCCCGCGACGCGGTCGTAGCATGAGCCGACCTGCTTCGTTCGCTCGGAATGACCAACGGTCCGGATGAAGCTCCGCACGGCCGGCTCCCTCGGGTCGGCAGTTCGCTTGGGTTCTCGGCAGTCATCCGTTAGCAAGTTGCCTCTGCGGCAGGCGACCGCCCGGTACGCGAGGGAGCGGCGGGGCGCGTGGGCAAGGCGGTGAACTGTCCTACGCTGGCCCACCCTGGGACCACCCGCGGTACAACATTACCGTCCCGAACACGAAGAGCGCGATCCCCAGACCAAACATCCCGAACCCGTCGACCCGGTAACCCCACTGCACGCAAACGTCAGAGACAGAGAACGTCGCCGTGCATTGGTCGTACAGGACTACGCCCACGATGGCGAGGGCGAACCCTGCGACCGTGAGGGCCACCCCCAACACCCGACTTCGGTGACGCCGGGACCTTTGGAGGGGTCCGTCTTCCGGGCGAGCCATCCGGACGGAATCCATCTCACCGGGGTTGAGACTGTCGGACTGGGAGCAGCACGGGGTCCCGGGGCGAGTCGCGTGCCGCCGGGCCCACGGCGACGCCCCTGCGTCCCTGCCTTCACTCCTTCGGGGTGCGAGCGATGTCGTCCCCGGCCGTCTTTCCGCCTTCAGTCCACGTGTAATCCGTTACTTTGCCAGCTCCACCGCCGGAGGTGTGCGAGCCGGGAGCGTAGACTCCTGGAGGGAGCGGCTGCGGGTTGAGGAAGCGGCGGCCTATCACGACCCCGCCACCGATCCCGGCGAGGCCCACGACCACCAGGACGCCGATGGCCTCCCCGGTGTTTAGTCCCCCGAGCGGCCCCGAGTAGGGACAACTGGGAGCAGGCGCGCTGGTTTGGAAGGGGCGCAGGGCCCCGGAGACTGCGCCAAAGGTCGAGCGACCCGCGGCGGCAGGGACCCCGTGCAGTGCGCCTGTCGCACCGGCGATCGCAAACGCGAGTACTGTCGTGACGCTCGCCAAGACCGCTACTCTCTGCCACATCATGGAACTCCCTTTCCTGTCGACAGGGGCCGGGCGCTTGCCCTGACCCGTTCGGCCCAACACGGACAGGCTTCCGGTATAAGGTCGTTCGGAACCCCGGTCCAACTCGGAGGACCAGGGTGCCGACCCCCGAGGGCAGCGCCTAAGGGCGCACGCTACAGCGTAGCGCCGCAGCCTCCGCAATGTCTCGACCCTGCGTCGTTGAGCGAACCGCAGTGTTTGCAGTGGAGTAGAACCAGAGGTCGCCCCGTAGAGTCCTTCGCCGACCCCTGGGTCGCGGCGGCCCGTTGCGACTGGGCGGAGCGATCCGCGATAAGTTTCGTCCGTGCGCCGTAGATCGCCTGGGCGATCCTGGCGGCATTGACGGTCGCGAACGTGCATGCGAAGCGCGGCCCTGCCTCGACCCGGAGCGCCCACTCCCTCTTCGAGGGTTGGAACGACACCGCGTTCGTGACGTGCGCGAGGTCCAGATCCACCAGCGTGGTGGGTGCGTACCGGCCCGCCCAATCCGCGACCATGGCCTCGAAGATGATCCTGCGATTGGTCAGATGGAGAACACCGGAAACCCGCTCCGTCGCTCCGAGTCCTATCGCCCATGGTATGTTCTCGGACCCGACGACGACCTCGCCGTGCTGGAGCAGCATTCGCGGACCTTCGTGGCAGTCGCCCCGCGGACTTGAAGGTCACCCAGACCGCGACGCCTACGGCCGGTGAGGCGTCTTCGGTGTACGCCAATCCCGAGGGGCTGCCGGTCGCGCGAGGGCCCGGAGGGGCCCTGCAGGGCGCCGACCGGGGGGGGGGAGCGGGCGGAGTCGGTCTACCAGCCTCTCAGGAGGGCCAGCAGTGGGGCGGGAAACCCGCTGCCCCCTCCTCCGGACGGCTTGAACGTCACCGTCACGCCGACGGGCTTCGCATGGACCTTGACGGTGGTGGGGCTTCCCTGCCCGACGTAACCGGCCACCGCCCCGAGCGTGTACTTGTAGGTCCCGTTCGCGAGGAGCACGACTATCGTGGAGCTCGTCGAGTAGTCGGTCGCGCCACCGATGGAAACGCTCCAGTTCGTCCCCGGAGGCAGGCCGCTCTCCGTGAAGGTCACGTTGTAGACCTCGGGCAGGAACTTCACGACCAGTGTCTCGCTCGCACCGTTGACCGTCATCACCCGGGACCAGCCCGTGCCGTTCCCGAAGAACATCGCGTAGCCGGCGATCTTGCCCACCGTCCAGTGGTAGGCTCCATTGAACAGCGAGACCGTAAGTGAGGTCCCCGGCCCGGAGGCCGCGGCAGACTTCAGTGGGATCGGCAGGGTCTCACAGCCGTGACAGGGGGCGACGGCGACGTGCCACTTCGTGCCCGAGGGCAGACCGGACTCCTGGATCGTAACGTTGTAGGTCGGGGCCGAGTAGCCCGGGGTGATCCGCTTGGTGTGGGCGTCTATGCTTACGACCTGGCTGGGCGGGCTGCTGGAGGTCCCTGTGGGGCCGACCACCGAGTAGGTGTAGTCCGTGCCGGACGCGTTCGGGACCGGGAGGCCGCTGAAGACGAGCGTGTGCGAGGAGCCGCAGGCCTCCGAGGCCGGTCCCGCGCTCGAGGCCCCGAGGAGAATGCACCGAGAGGTGCCTTTGGCCAGCCCCTTCTCGGAGAACACGAGGGAACCGGTCGCGGCCTTCGTGAACACGATGTCCGCGTGGCTGTCCCCGTCCATGTCGATGACCCCGAAGGAGGTCCCCTTCCCCGTCGAGGAGGAAACGGTCCCCGCATACCCGGGAACTCCCCAGACCAGGTAGGGGTAGGTACCGTTAGCCTCGTGGACCACGAGATTGGTCCCGGAGCTGACGAAGCTCGTCCCCGCGAGGCCGACGGTCCAGTTCGTGGCCGCCGGGAGCCCACTCTCCGTGAACGTGAGCGTCTGCTCCTCCAGGAGCGTCTGGTCGAGGACCTGGGGGGTACCCCGCAGGACGGTGAGCACCCCGCCACTCGGGGAGGCACCTTGGTCCGCGTGCGTCGTGGCCCAGTGGTACGTGCCGGGCTGAAGGTAGACCACGGTGTCGTTCTCGTCCGCGTAGGTAATCGGAAGGGTCGCGACCCAGGAGGCGGCGCAGTCCGAGCAGGCGGTCCCGCCGCCGAACGCGGGCCCGGTGGAGATCGTGAGGTTGCCGGCGTCCAGGTCCTCGCAGTCGCTGTTGTCCTCCTCGCAGGGCTCCCAACCGGTCTCGTTCCAGTCGTCGCCGGTGCCGTTGTCGGAGTCGTTGCCCGAGTCGTTGTCATCCGACGGCTGCCCCGGCTGGTCCGAGTAGTAGCTCGCGCAATTCGAGAACTCGAGGACGATCGGGTCGACGATGCCGCCCCAGCCGGTCGTCGTCCCCTGGCAGTCCCCCAAGGGAACCTCGACGAAGTTCGCCGTGACGACGTAGGGGTTGGGGTCGTACCAAGCCGGGGCGGGCCCGTAGAATGCCGCCCCCAGGTAGGACGCCGGCGCGCCATCGCTGCCGCTCGGCCCGTTAGGGCAGCCGTCCATGAGGAGAGCCTGGCAATCGTAGTCGTCGAACGAAACCTGATCAGGTCCCTGACAAGTGTCGACCACCTCGAACGAGTTGTTCCCGTGGCCCGCGGGAACGCCTGCCTCGACCTGGTATACGTCCCACTCCGCCCCGTTGCAATCCGCGTACGCCTCGACGACCGTGAGGGAGACCCATACCTGGCAGGCGCCCGGGTCGCTCGGGTCGACCCCGAGGTAGGCCGCACAGCCCGCGGACCCGGGGTCGTAGTACCGAGGAACGCCGCTCACCGCATCGCTCACGTTGCCGTAGCAGTGGCACTGGTTGCCGCCGTTGATCTCGGCCGGCGCCGCCGCGGGAGGCTGGGCCCGCGACACGGCGCTGGCGGCATGCAGCGGGCCGTTCCCCGCTGCGGACAGGAGAAGGATCACGAGGATTCCCAGGACCGCGGTCCCCACCAGCGGTCGGCGATATCGGCCCAAGGCGAGCTTCAGCGAGGAGGCGGTCCAGGCTGCCATTGCGCGCGGACCCACCTTACACTATATACAACTCAGGTTACCAACGGTAACTTCGGGGGTACCGAGGGTCGTCCGCACGGTCCGGACGCCCCGGAATCGGGCCGACGAGTTCCGGCCCGGACCTAGCGGCCCTGAGGGGGCGGCCGTGCCGCCGCCGACCCTCTTCCGACCAGGTAGACGCCGACGAGGACAGCCGCGACACCGGCCGCCTGTACCCCGTCCACCCGCTCTCCGACGAGGACGACCGAGAGCGCCAGGGCGAGGAGCGGGACGAGGAAGGCGAAGGCGCTCAGGGAGGCCGCGTGGGTCGAGCCCAGCAGATAGAACCAGACCCCGTAGGCGAACGCTGTTCCGAACACCCCCAGCCAGGCGATCGAAAGCCAGAGCGCAGGCGCCGCCCAGTGTCCGGTCACGGGAGCAAACAGCGCCGCTACGACCGCGAGCCCCGCCGCTCCCCCGAGCAGCTGAACGCCGTTCACCGTCAACATCGCCTCCGGTCGGAACCTGCGCTGGAACGAGACCGTGGCCGCCGCCCAGCTCACAGCCGCGAGCAGCAGCTCCAGAACGGGACCGAGCGGGGGGCGCGCGTTACCCGACGTCCAGGGCTGGGAGACCAGGACCACCCCGAGGAACCCCGTCCCGACCGCCAGCCAATGCCCAGGTCCGAGGCGGGAGCGGAGGACGAGCGGCGAGAACAGGGCGACCCAGAGCGGAAAGGTGTAGATCAGTACGGACGCCTCGCCCGGAGGCACTGACGCTTCCGCGGTGAACCACAAGCCGAGGAAGATCGCGGTGTTGGGCAGGCCCAGCAGCAGGGCGTCCCGTCGCTCCGCGCGACTGAGGCTCTGGGTGCCCCGGTGGAGGGTGAGATACCCTCCCACGCAGGCCGCTCCGACAGCGGCCCGGAAAGTGGCCAGCCACAGCGGAGCCACGAACAGCTCGCCCTCACGGACGAACAGATAGTTGCCGGCCCATGCCAGGACCATCAGGCCGAATAGACCCGTCCCGGCAAACCCCCAGCGGCTCTGGTCCACGGCACGGGGTCGCCCCTGTCTCGATAGGGCTTGCCCCCCTCCGCTCTCCCGGTGCCTACCCCTGCGGTTGACCACGTCTCACGGGAGTTTGATATGGAGTCGTCCCCTGCCGCGCGCCGGATGTCGCTGCACGGTAGAGATGTCGTCTCGATCCGCGATCTTTCGCGGGACGAGATCCTCGGACTGCTCGACAGTGCCCGCAAGCTCGTCCCGCTGGTCGAGAGCGGCCGGTCGCCTCCGCTGTTGGAGCGCAAGATCGTCGCCATGGCCTTCTTCGAGCCGTCGACGCGGACCCGGCTCTCCTTCGAGTCGGCGGTCCATCGTCTCGGCGGAACCTGCCTTACGATCGCCGACGCGGGCGCGACCTCGCTCCGCAAGGGCGAGAGCCTCTACGACACGATCCGGATGCTGAGCTCGTATGCGGACGCGATCGTCCTTCGTCACCCGAATGAGGGAGCGGCGCAGCTCGCCGCCCGGGCGTCCGACCGGCCGGTGATCAATGCGGGCGACGGCGCGGGCCAGCACCCGACCCAGACCCTCCTCGACCTCGCCACGATCTGGGAGCGGTTCGGAACCCTCGCCGGGCTCAAAGTCGTCCTGCTGGGGGACCTGAAGTACGGCCGGACGGTCCACTCCCTCGCCTACGCCCTCGCCGAGTTCGGCTCGGAGCTCGTGCTCTCGAGCCCGGAGTCGCTGCGCCTGCCCGAGGAGCATCGGGACGAGCTCAAGCGCCAGGGGGCGAAGGTCCGGGACGAGCCCGACCTCCGCAGGGCGGTGCGCGAGGCGGACGTGCTCTACGTGACGCGCATCCAGAAGGAGCGGTTCCCGGACGAGGGGGAGTACCGCGAGGTCGCGGGCTCGTACCGGATCGACGGGGAGACGCTGACGGACGCGAAGCCCCAGATGATCGTCATGCACCCTCTCCCGCGGGCGGGCGAGATCGCCCCGGAGGTCGACGCGACCCCCCACGCCGCCTACTTCCGGCAGGCGTTCCTCGCGGTGCCGGTCCGCATGGCGCTCCTGAACGCGATCCTCGGCAAACCGCCGAAGCGGAGGTAGCGATGCGCGAGCTCAAGATCACGCCCATCCGCAACGGGACCGTCATCGACCATATCGCGAGCGGGCTCGCGCTGGACGTCCTGCGCATCCTCGCCCTCCCGAAGGGCTCGACCGTCAGCCTCGCCCTCCACGTCCGCTCGGGAAAGCTCGGGTGGAAGGACATCGTCAAGGTCGAGAACGTCGAGCTCTCGCCGCGGACGGTCAACGCCATCGCCCTCATCGCGCCGACCGCGACCATCTCGATCATCCGGGAGTTCCGGGTCCGCGAGAAGCGGACGGTTGACCTCCCGTCGCGGATCGTCGGGATCCTGCGCTGCCCCAACCCGAACTGCATCTCCAACCAGCCGGAGCCTCTCGAGAGCGAGTTCGAGGTCACCGACCGCCGCCCAACGATCTTGAAGTGTGCCTTCTGCGAGCGCAGGGTGGAGGACTTCCTCCGCCACCTCGCCGAGCACGGGCGGGATGGCCGGTAGCCTGCTCTACGGGTTCGTCGTCGTCTTCGGGGTCGTCGGCGGCCTCGAGCTGATCGACCGGACGAGCTTCGCGCTAATCGGCCTCTCCGCCCGCCTACGCCCGTTCGGGGCCTGGCTCGGCGGAGCCGCCGCCTTCGTAGCGACCACGGGCATCGCGGTCGCCGTCGGCGCGGCGCTGGAAGGGTTCCTGGGCGGCGGCCGCATCGAGTGGCTGCGCGTGGCCGGCGGGGCGTTCCTGATCGGCTACGCCGCCTGGGTCCTGCGGGGCCACGACGAGGGAGAGGCACCGGCCCGGACCGACCTCCGAGGGGCGTTCGCCGCGGCGTTCCTCACCATCTTCCTCCTCGAGCTCGGCGACACGACCATGATCTTCGAGATCGTGTTCGTCCCATCGTTCGGCTGGCTCGCGGTCCTAACGGCGGGCGCTCTCGCGCTCGTCACCGTTGCCGCCTGGGACGTCTGGCTCGGCCATCGGATCGGGCTTCGGCTCTCCCCCGCCACGGTGCGGAGGGTCGTGGCCGCGGTCCTGTTCGTGGTCGGCGCGTTTACGCTCGCCTACGGGCTAGCGCCGTCGGCGTTCCCGTCGCTCAGTGTCGTCCTTTAGGGGCGGCTCGCGCGGAGCCAGGGGTCCGCCGCCGTGCTGGCTCGACAGGGCATGCTCGGCCAGGGCGGGAGCCCAGCTTCGCCAAGCCGACGATAGGGCGGCTGTCGTCTCGGGAGACGCCAGAATCCCGACCAGTCGCTCCGCCTCCTCGGTCCGGCCCACAGCCTGCTCGAGGAGCGCCAGCCGCAGCAGCGCCTCCGCACGGACCGAGGGGAGCGCCAACGGGGGCGGAAGCTCGGCGATCGCCGCCCATCGGTCGCGTGCGGCGGTGACCGACCCCGCGAGGGCGTACCGGCGCCCGTCGAGCAGCCAGAGCCGCAGCAGCCCCGGCGACGGCGGAAAGAGATGGAGACTGTCGGCGAGCTTCTGGGCCCGGTCCAGCGGCGCGTCCGCCAAGGGAGGGTTGTCCCGGTCGAGGTAGATCTGGGCGATGCCCAGCTCGTGGAGGAGCTGGACCGACGGCAGGCGGGCCCGCGAGAGTGCGGCCACGCTCTGCTGGCGCAGGGCGAGGGCCTCATCGACGGCGCCGCGTGCCTCGAGCACCCGGCACTCGTACTCTCCCGCGATGTAGTCGAGCTCCCAGCGGCGGGAGTCGCGCAGGAGGTAACGAGAGGCCTTGAGGAAGCGATCCGCCTGGACCAGATCGTCCCTCGAGCCGACGACCCGCGCCACCCCCATGGCGAACAGGCCCAGCGCCTGCAGGTGGCGTTCCCGGAGCCGGTGCGACGTCTGCGCGGCGCGGAGCGCCTCCGCGCGGGAGCGCTCCGGCAGGTTCCGTTCTGCGTCGTAGCCGGGGAGGACGGTCTGAAGGAGCGCCTCCGGCTCCAAGTGCCCCCCCTCATGGAGGCGTTCGGCGAGCTCGACCAGCGTCGTTCCCAGCTGCGCCCGCGGACCGACCGCCTGGAACGCGGGTAGGAGCGGCTCGAGCCAGCCCGACAGATCCGCGGAGGTCGCCCCCGAGGCCAGGGCGTCCTCGACCCCTTCGCGGAGCTCGCTCTGAGCCTCGGACGGACAGCCCGTAAAGAACAGCGCGCGCGCGTTGAGCAGATGCATCTCCGGTTCGACGGGCCGTCGGTCCGCGGGCGGGATCGAGCCCAGACAGGCGATCGCGTCCGAGAGCAGACGGGTCGCTTCGTCGAACTCGAGCAGGCCGAGGCTGATCTCGGCGGCCTCGAACAGGCGCGCCATCGCGACGGCATCCGCGGCCGAGGCGAGGTAGTGGCGGGCGATCTCGATCCGCCGGGAGAGCGGCGGTTCGCTGGAGAGCGCCTGCAGCCCCTCCGCCACCTCGAGGTGCCAGCGCCGGCGGTCCTCCTCCGGAAGGAGGCCCTCCAGGACGGTGAGGCTGGTCCGGTCCGAGATGGAGACCTTGCCCGACTGGACCTTCACGAGGCCGAGCGCGACCGCGGGTTTGAGCGTCTCCGGAAGGCGGTTGAGGCCGATCTTCGCGATACGCGCCAGCGAGACGGCGGGGGTCTCCCCACCCAGGAGCGTGAGATACCCGACGGCCCGGAGCACGGGCGGGGCCAGGTTCTCCAGGAGGTCCTTCAGCCGGTGGACCTCGCGCGGGTCCGGTGAGGGGCTCTGCAGCCGCACCCAGTCCACGTCCGAACGTCCGAGCAGCGCCTCCTCCCAGACCCCTGCGGTGGAGGCGGTCGCGTCGAGGCCGATCCCGATCAGGAGGGGTCGCAGCCGAGCTCGCTCCGTCAGCTCGACCAGGAACTCCCGGCTCTCGGTGTCGAAGAACGTCGCGTCATCGGCGAGGATGGCCACCGGGTGAGCGTCCTCCCCTCGGAACTCGGGCAGGAGCTCCTGCCAGAAGCGGTCGATGTCCCGCGCGGGAGGTCCGCGAGTGCGGGTCGCCTCGCCCAGGAACGTGGTCCGGACGCGTCCGTCCCGGCGACGCGAGCCCGGGAGCTCTTCCGGGTCGATGGCCACCGGCGCCATCGGGGCGAGCCCGACCTGCGGCTCCGACGGGTCCTCGCCAGCGGCTTCGGGGTCCTCCGACGTCTCCTCCTCGGAGCGGCGGTCCAGGCCCTCGAGGGCGCCGTAGGGCACGGACCGGGCGCGGTAGGTCCCGCGAAGAAGGATCGAGCGACCGCCGACCGCCTCGACCCCGGCCCTCAGCCGGGCGAGGAGAGCCGACTTCCCGCTGCGCGGAGGGCCGAGGACGACGAGCGTACGGCCCGACCACTCGGTGACGCCGTCGAGCGCCCGCAGGACCGCCGGCTCTGCCGTCGTCACCGCCCCGCCTCCCGGCGCCATGTCCGGCCTTCGGATTTAAGGGGCAAGGAGGGGACGCAGACCCTCAGCCCGCTCCACCGAACGGCTATGAGGAGGGCCGGACTGGCCGCGCCGTGCCCCCCTCCCTGACGGCGCGTCGGCGCCCGCTGCTCCGCAAGGCGGTGCGAGCGGTGGACGTGACGAAGGTCCGAGGGGCCGGCGACCTGCTTTCCCAATTCCAGACGACCTCGATCCAGGCGCGGAACCTCGGTCGATGCCTCGAGGTCTGGGAGAACGCGCTCACCGACCCAAAGCGGCCGACCATCTTCCTCGGCCTCGCTGGGCCGCTGGTCGCCGCGGGCCTCCGAAAGGTGATCCGCGACCTGATCGATTGGGGACTGGTCGACGTGGTCGTCTCCACGGGCGCGGTCCTCTACCAGGACCTGTACCAGACGATCGGGGGCGCGCACTGGATGGGGTCGCCCACCGCCGACGACCTGCGGCTCCGTGAACTCTACCTCGACCGCATCTACGACACCTACGTCGACGAGCTCAAGTTCGAGGAGACGGACCGGGCGATCGGGCGGGTGACCGACGAGTTCCCCCCGCGACCCGCCTCTTCCCGGGAGTACCTGGGATTCTTGGGCGAGCGGTTCCCGTCCTCGGACTCCATACTCGCCACCGCGGCCCGCCGGGGCGTTCCGGTCTTCTCCCCCGCGCTCATCGACAGCTCGATCGGCATCGGCCTCACCCTCCACTACCAGGCTCACCGGGGTCGGCCCCAGCGGTTCCTCCTGGACGCGGTCCGGGACAACTACGAGCTCGTCCAGATTCTCGCGGCCTCGCCGCGCACCGCGGTCGTCTACATCGGAGGGGGCACGCCCAAGAACTGGATCAACGACGGGATCGT
>Ga0187772_10001594_pt1 | contig 10858 bp, 8 predicted proteins | sample 0116_SJ02_MP15_2_FD_133137 | JGI IMG/M metagenome (GOLD analysis project Ga0187772, IMG submission 133137) | Tropical peat soil microbial communities from peatlands in Department of Meta, Colombia - 0116_SJ02_MP15_20_MG | ecosystem: Environmental > Terrestrial > Soil > Wetlands > Peat | place... | reverse complement strand
CGGCCACCAGCCCACTCACCAAAGCCCTAAGGTCTTGCTCGGAGCCCAAGGTGAACGGCGCAATCGAAGCGCCCGCAGCTTGGTCGATACTCGAGCTTCTCATCGTTCAAACACGATCAACTGAGAACGTCAGCGTAAACCCGGTCGGCGAATTTCGCCGGGTCGGTTGAGGGCTTGATCACGTTTACGAGCTTTAGTTCGCCGGTAAAGAGCGCGATCTGCTTCTTCAACGCGTCGCCGATTGGATGGTTGTGATGGGTATGGCTCTGCAGCATGGCGGTAAGATCCTCGATCGATCCTCTGCCGCCATAGCCGCCAAACACCGCCGCCGCATCGGCCGGATTCGACGCGACATGCTCGCCGGCCTCCAGTATCGCTTGCGTCAGCGCTGTCGCCACCGACCGTTCGTCACGCACGAGGCTGCCCCGGATGGCAAGAACGCAGCACAAACGATCGGCATACTCGTCGGTCAAATTGGTCGCGACCTCGTTCAGTGTGCCGTCCTTGAGCCACAGATACGTGCGGGGATCGTTGTCGGCCGCGGCCTGAACTTCGCCCTTCTGAACGGCAAGCGTGAGGAGATCGCCTGGATACTGTCGCCACTCAATGTCCTTTTCCGGATCGATGCCGTGCTTCGCGAACATGATCGAAAAGAAATTCTTCGCTGGACTGGCCTGATCGCTGACGGCGATCACTTTGCCGCGTAGCGAAGCGAGACTATTGATACCCGCTGCTTTCGAGCCGAGGAGACGGATGCAGCCTCCGTGGATGCCCGTGGTGATGCGGACATCGAAGCCCTGCTCGAGCGGTTTCAACCAGCGCAGCACCAATCCGATTCCGGCATCGGCTTTGCCGGTGGCGATGGCTTCGAGCAACTGCTCGGTCGAGCCGCCGAAATTGACGAAATCGACTTCCAGATTGTGGCCGGCAAAATACCCACGCTCCTTTGCCACTGGTGCTGCTGCAGTGCAGATCGCGGTGGGGTTCCAGGCGAGTTTGACCTGACGCGCCGATCCGGGCAGCACCACGCTGGTCGCGGCGGAATGACATAGCGGGAATTGTCCAACCACGTCGCGCAGCGATCCCTCGCCAGAACCGGTGAATGCACGGGCGGCGCTGAACGCGCCGAGCGGCGCTCCGGCCGCAAAGGCACCGGCAGCCGCGAGCGCGGTACGCCGCGACAGGATAGTTTTAGATTCCTTCACGGCGTCCTCAGACCGATTTCTGATCATTTGTCTCTCCGCAATGCCTGTTGCAGCCGAACGCCGAAGCGCCGGGCCCGGCGCGATGCAAGTCACTCCCAAAGCGTATTTTGGGCGTTGACTTAGTCAATAGTCTTTATAGATTATTATTCGAGCAGCGCGATCATACTTATGCCAACAGTTCTGCACTTCGTGGCAAAAATAGTTCGGCAGCGGCTGAAACAGCATCGCGCAAGTGTACAACCGCCGCCGTACGCGACATTCGATGTTCCGACGCGGTTCGGTGAAATCCTCGCGGCCTCATCAATTCCCGACTTCGCCGCAGTGCCGCTTGAAATGTGGCCCGGATACCGGAGCAGCGCTCTAACTAACGAATCAAGTGATGAACCCTTCCGCAGCTTAAATGCAACTGGTGAGCCGGAATGATAAAGCCTCAGGTGGCTGCAGCAATACGCAGCAATTTATCTTCCGAAAGCCGTCGCCGCGCCACGTTTTCAAACGCGAAACCTAACAGTTGATATCGGTCTTACATTTGCACCGTAGCCGGGACAACCGCTCTCATCTTCAGCTCGGTGCTGGATGAAAAACAAGCGTCCTCAGCTCGATGCTCTCACGCGGAGGCGCGTCGGCCGGTGTAGATGGATCGGTGAACGCGCTATGCGGTGCGAAACGGGCGCGGCCGTCCATGACCGAATCATAGCATTTAACCAGCAGCACCTCGTCGACGCGCATCTGCGAAAAATAGTACCAGCGATGCGAAGGTCGATAAGTAACCGAATAAGTTTCGCCTATACGCTCGCGATAGATCAGGTCCGAGGGAATAAGGTCCTGCGGATCTACCGATTGCGCGTCACAGACCGCTAGAGGCGCATCGAGCAACGGGCCCCGGATCGGTCGCCACAGATTGATCACTTGCACCCGGCCGCGGAGCAGTTCGGACGAATCCTCGGGTATGAGGTCACGGACCCGTTGCGGCCCGGACTTAGCTGTATGATCGACGTGAACCCGGCTCACCGGCTGTCGCACGCCGTCGCGGCGATCTTCGGCTCCGGGGATGCGGTGCCGCGTCGTGTGATCGAAAATAAAGACGCGCGAAGCGCCGGTCAGGCGCATCAAAAGGTGCTCCGCCTCCGCGTAATATACCTTCTTGACTTCATCATTGTCGTAGAAATTGCGGACCGCGCTGCGGTGTTGGACCAGAGTAAAACCATGTCGATCCAGAGTTAGCTCGTTCGCAATTGGCCGGCCGTCTCGGATCGGCACGCGGAACGGCACGCTAACCACTGTCGTACGCGGTACATCAGGCGGTGGGTCATAAGCGTAGCTGCGCGGCCGTTCTCCTGTCGGCGCGAGATAATTGAGGCTCGCTTCGACCTCCGTCAGATTTTCAGCAACGCCGCTCAAGCTCATGGTGCGCCGCTCTTACCGTTAGACATTGATAGATCGATTGACAAAAAGTATATTGCGCAGGTAGATTATATTATGCCGAAGCTGTCGGCAAGCGCGCACGCCAATGTGCTGCCATGCAAGCACCGGTTAGCTTAATCCCACGATGAGGTGCTGCGCTGCACAGAGGTCGTGATAGTTCGGAGCGCGGCTTCGCCACGCGCGCCATCCATGGCGGTTACGATCCCGCCACGGCCAACGGCGCTCTTACGCCGCCGCTGCATCTGACATCGACCTATGTGTTTGACAGCGCCGAGCACGGCGCAGAGGTGTTTGCCGGCGCGCGTGAAGGATATATTTACGGCCGTACTAAGAACCCGACCCAGACTATCTTGGAACAGCGCCTAGCCGATCTCGAAGGCGCGGAAGCTGCTCTCGGGGTCGCCTCCGGCATGGCCGCAATCTCGGCGTTGCTTTGGACCTTGCTTGATGCCGGCAGCCAGGTGCTAATTGATAAGGTGCTTTACGGCAGTACTTTCGCGCTGTTCACCAAGGGGTTGCCGCGCTTTGGCGTAAAGGTTTCGATTGCTGACTTCACCCAACCGCAGACCGTTGCCGCCGCCATTGGCAAGGATACGCGGTTGCTGTTTTTTGAGTCGCCAGCCAACCCCAATCTTCGGGTCATCGATATAACTGCGATCGCCGCGCTCGGCCGCAGCGCCAACGTCCTAACTATCGTCGATAACACATTCGCAACGCCGGCGTTGCAGCGTCCGATCGCGCACGGCGCTGATGTCGTGGTGCACTCCGCGACCAAATACCTTGGTGGTCATGGTGACCTCATCGCCGGAGCGATCGTTGGGCCGGCGGAGATTGTGCAAAAAATTCGCCTTCAGGGTTTGCGCTATCTCACCGGCGCGACTTTATCCCCTCTCTCGGCGTTTCTCATTCTGCGTGGCTTGAAAACGCTGGAGCTACGCATGGCGCAACATTCGCGTTCGGCCCTGGCGGTTGCAGAAATGTTATCGACACATCCGGCAGTGGCCGCCGTTTACTACCCCGGCCTAGCTGACTCGCCCCAGGCCGATGTCGTCAGACGTCAGATGGCGGCCGGCAGCGGCCTCGTCGCGTTCGAGTTGAAGGGTGGCCTCGCTGCTGTCCGTAATCTGATTAACACCCTGAAGCTTGCGCGGTGCGCCGTCAGCCTCGGTGATGCCGAGACACTCATCGAGCATCCCGCGACCATGACTCATGCCGCCTATTCCGCAGCTGAGCGGGCACAGTATGGCATATCGGATGGATTGGTGCGGATGTCGATCGGTCTGGAAAGCACCGAAGACATTCTCGACGATCTCGCGCGCGCTCTGGAGTGCTGCGTTTCATAAAGGATCGCACGCCGGCAATCCCAACTTGGTCAAGAATTCGGTCAGACCCGGTTGACTTTGTTAGCAGGGACGACGTGAAGTCCACATTCCTTCTCGCTTTCGCTTTCCCACCACCAGCGCCCGTCGCGTTCCAGTTCGCCAGGCGCAACCGGCCGGGTGCAAGGAGCGCAGCCAATCGATAGATATCCTTTTGCATGCAGGCGATTGATCGGGATCTGATGCGCAGTTGCAAGGGATTGCACCACCTCGCGTGTCCAATCGACTATCGGGCTGAATTTCAGCAATCCGCGCAGGTCGGCCGACACCAGCGCGGTGTTTCGACGATCGCGGGATTGGTCCGCACGCAGCCCAACAATCCAAGCGGCCGCGCCATCGAGCGCGCGATTAAGAGGCTCGACCTTGCGAGCGTGGCAGCACATTAATCGCGCTTCCCTCGACGCGTAAAAACCATTGATGCCATGTCGTCCGACGAATTCCTCAACGCTCTTAGGTCGGGGATAAAACGCGCGAATGCGCAAGCCGTAGCGGCGCTCGGTTTCCGCCCATAGATCGTAAGTCTCCTGGGGCAACCGTCCAGTGTCGAGCGTCACAATCTTGATATCGATGCCTTGAGTGGCGATGAAATGAAGGATGATCTGATCCTCTAGGCCAAAGCTGGTTGTGAATACCACTTTGCCGTCGACCTCGCGGCGAAACCGCGCGATGCGCGCGGCAGGCGTCAAGTCACTCAGCAGCGCGGTTAGACGCACCGCCTGGTCGCGTGTCGCGCGAGCTATCACGTCATTGCCGATGGCCGTCAAGTCCGTCTCGCTCACGACCTCGCGATCTATGATGTTCTCGCGGGTTCTATTGTCGACGGCAAGAATGAGACCGCCACCGGCTATTCTGCCCTCGCGGTCGAGAGCGAGGCGCCCCGTTCGCGGATTAAGCGCATACACATCCGCAGCGATCGGGTGCATCAAGGAAATTTCAATTTCGCCCACTCGGTTTTGCTCGATGACGCTTGCGCCATCAGCCGTGATGTAGGCAGGATCGACGGCATTCTCGATCAGAGTCACGGTGCCCGAGCAATTCGCCATGCCGACGCGGACGTTAACGATGTCTCCCAACGTGAGCGGCGCCGCGTCAAGCCAGAAAATCCGAGCCCGCAATCGCGTAACTGCCTTTGGCGCAAGCTCAGCGATAGAAATGATTTCACCGCGATCGACAAATATCTCACGATCCAGCACGAGACCAACCGAGCGGCCAGCGCGCGCGTTTTGTGGCTGGGCCGATTTCACTGGCACCGGCCAAGCTTCGATCGATTTAACGCGCGCCCGCGTTCCGCGCGGCATGATCACTATGGCGTCGCCGACGGCGACTCGGCCCGTCTCTATCCGTCCGGCGAGGATCCGCCGATCGTCGAATTTGTAGACGGCCTGAACAGGAATCCGCAACGCCAAATCGGCAAGCGGCTTTGCCGCCGCAAAGCGATCGAGTACTTCGAGGACAGTCGGACCGCCATACCACCCAATCGAAGCGGTTCGCGTTGCAACGCCGTCGCCGTGGCGCGCCGAAATAGGAATAAACGCGGTCGGCGATAGCTGGAACTTGGCGAGATAGCTTGCGATATCCGCCTCGATTTCATGAAATCGTTTTTCGTCAAAGCCGACCAGATCCAGTTTATTGATCACCACGGCGACTTGCCTGACGCCGAGAAGATGCAGCAAATACCCGTGCCGGCGAGTCTGATCACGGACGCCCTCCGTCGCATCGACCAACAGCAAGGCTGCGTCGGCTTGGGCGGCGCCAGTAATCATGTTACGCAGGAACTCCGCATGCCCGGGCGCGTCAATGAGAGCGATATCACGCGAAGGCGCGCGGAAGCGGATCTGACTGGTTTCGAGCGTAATCCCCTGTTTACGTTCCGTCTGCAGCGCATCGAGCAGAAACGACCACTCGAACGGCTTGCCATGGCGGCTGCTGATTGCCCTTATCGTTTCGAGCTTGGCGTCGGGAACACTTCCGGTTTCGTGCAACAATCGCCCGATTAGCGTCGATTTGCCGTGATCGACGTGTCCGACGATGACAACGCGCACTAGCGGGCGACCTTTGTCAGCGCAGACCGAGATGGCCGCGTCGTTCTGTGAATCGCCCCGGTGCTGCGGATCTTCACCCCACGGTGATGCATTAGCGACGAATTTCATAGTCAGAAAGACTCCCTGAGTGCTTAAAGATAACCAGCGACGCGCAAACGTTCGAATGCATCCTCGGCTTCGTGGTCCATTGCGCGTCCTGCACGCTCAGGTGTCTGCGTTGCTTCGAGTTCGCGTATGATGTCATCGACGGTAGCCGCCTGGGATGCAACCGGAAACGTGATGTCGGCATCGCCAAGCGAGCGATAGCGGCTTCCGTCGCGCGCGAGATAAAGCGGGATGATGGGAATCTCCTCGCGCTTGGTGTAGAGCCAGATGTCGAGTTCAGTCCAATGCAGAATAGGATGAATGCGCAAGTGCGCTCCCGGCGGGGGCGGCGCATTGAAATGATCCCAGAATTCCGGTGGTTGCTCGCGGACGTCCCAACTGCCCTCGAGGCTGCGCGGGGAAAACACGCGTTCCTTGGCCCGAGTCGGTTCTTCGTCGCGCCGTATGCCGGCGATGAGGCCAGCGAAGCGGTACTTTGCCAGCGCCAGTTTCAGCCCTTCGGTTTTGCGCGCCGCTGATCGCGCCGCTGGCGGCAGCATCGGATCGACGGCGTCGATCGGCGGGCACTGCTCAATTTTGAGGTCGAGATTCCATTCTTTCGAATAGCGGTCGCGAAAAGCGTACATTGCAGCGAACTTCTTGCCGGTATCGACGTGTAGAACCGGAAATGGAACGCGGCCGAAGAAGGCTTTCCGCGCGATCCAAATCATCACATTAGAGTCTTTTCCCAGCGACCAAAGCAGCGCGATGCGCTTGAGCCGCGCCTCGGCTTCGCGGAAGATGAAAATGCTTTGGGCTTCGAGTTCGTCCAAACGGTCCACGATTTCTACTCCGCTAGCCGCAGCCCCGCATGCCAGCGGACGAGCGAGCAAAAAGAGTCTCTTTTCTCGCTTCTTGTCGCATTGGATATTCCATGTCTGGCAGAGAGTTTGGGAGGATCATTTCTATGTTAAGTCGATTTTTTCTTTCTATAGTGAAAATTGTTCTCGTCAATCAAAAATTTGTCGCGATGAATTCTATTTTGTGACCGAGCTCTTTCGCTGCTGCGCGCTTTGCAGGCGTCGGGGCGACGAGCGGTGTCATGTCTTTCATTTTCCAGTTTGCAGAACGCGGGCGTGACGCAGCGTGTGAGCTGCGCCTTGACGCGGAGATGAGCTGTCATGCGGGAGGGCCAAGCTGTCCGCGCGCCCCGCTCGCACACGAACAGCGAGGTCCAATGAGGGGCCTAAAATCCCGGCGTGGAGTAAGAGTTGCTATCTATCTGACCGAGACGCGATGGCCGTCGCTCCTGCTTGATGGATTTCGATGGCGCTCGTGCCGCGGACCCCCGATGCTTCAGTCAAAAAGAAAAAAATGCTTGCCGCTACGATCGCCGCGACCACAAACAATGAACAGAGATTTTCCTTCCATTCTGGCCTAAACGCCACCTGGCCAAGAACGCGCTTTGAATTGCTCATGGTTTCCTAACGTATGGACTTTCTGCAAACAATCAACGAGGAAGTATTTTTGTGAATTGCCGTAATCGAAGAACAAGACTACTGGGTTCAGACCCCCAGGGAGAAAGTACCCGACGAAAAGAATAATCTGCGCGCGTCTCATCAAAGAATCACAAAAAAAAGCGGCAACGCGCTTTGGGGCGCTTTCTAGCGCAAGAGCTCTCGGTGGCAGGCTTGTCAAGACATCGGAAGATGTCAGCCTGAATTGGACACGACCGAACGCCCGAAGTTACAAGTCGATATCCGGTCTTTCTTCAAGGAAAGACGTGACCCTACGATGAAATGCGGACATCCCGCGCGAGGTCGGGGAAGACCTTGGCCACCTTGCCTAGAAGATAGTCGCCATAGGAGCCGCTAAACGCATGCACGTTGCTTTTGTCCCAGCGGGTTGCGCTGTCGTCTTTGGCCAGACTGACACCGGCAGGTAGCGGCTCGATCTCCGCATCAAAGGCCGGATCAAAGAAGAACGGGAACGAATAGCGTTCCTGGCCACTCGTGTTGCACACGCGATGTGGAGTGGAACGATAGTAGCCTCCCGTTAAACGGTCGAGCATATCGCCAATATTGCATACGAGCGTTTCCGATATCGGCGGCGCTTCGAGCCAGCCTTGCGCCGTCTTTACCTGTAAGCCGCCCACGTCATCTTGTGCAAGCAAGGTGAGCAAGCCATAGTCTGTGTGCTCCCCTACTCCCCAACGTGGATCGCTCACGGCTGAGGGAGGATAGTGGAAAATGCGAAACAAGAGCGTCGGGCGACTTGTGTAGCGACTGTGGAAATAGTCGGAGCTAAGCCCTAGGCTCAGCGCAATTCCGGCCATGACGGCGTGCGCGGCGCGTTCGGCTTCAGCCATGAAGGTGCGCACCGCCACAGCGAGTTCGGGCACGCCTTTGGGAAAGAGATTGGCGCCGTGCAGCGGCCATCCCGCCATCACACGCGGATCGGACGCGTCGAGATCCTCTCCGAAATAAAGACCCTCCTTCAGATCCGGTACTCCCGAAGTCAGTTCCTGGTCTACGGGAAAGTAGCCACGCCAGGCGCGTCCACCGCGCGCGAGCGCGATCTCCATCTTGCTGGCTTCCGGCAGGGCGAAGAAGTGCGCGCTCGCCTGCTCGAGAGCGCGCACGGTTTCACCTCTGATGCCGTGGCCTGTTGCGTAGAAGAAGCCGAACTCCCGGCATGCCGTCTCGATCTCGCGCGCCGTCGCTGCCGCGCTAGCGCGCTTCTCCAGAAAGGCGCCCACATCGATAACCGGCAAAGCTTCTGTCATTGCCAATGCCTCCTGCCTCAGATGGAAACGAGAACCAGCCAACCCTATCGCGCCATCCCTCCAAAGTGGATCATCGAGAGTGCCGCGGATTGTACATGGTCGACAGATGCCGTGCTTCTACCCTTGATACCTTTGAATTTGCACGACCACTCGGTTGTCGTGCAAACAGCGGTATCGATCTGAATCAATCACAGCACGGAGCGGCCACAGACCAAACTCGAGCCGATTAACGATTGGGGACCACGGGCAATCTACTGCGCTGAACGTCAGGGCGCGGATCCGGGCTGGTAAAGCCGTTGCGGTTGGGCATGGCCACTTGCGGCATAGAGGCCGCGTCGAGCACTGCGTCCTCAGGCACGATCTTGTTTAGATAAAGGATATAGGCCGCGACCGCATAAACCTGATCGTCAGTCAGCGATTGCGGTGCGTTAAACGGCATTGCGCGCCGGATAAAGTCGAACAAGGTCGTCGCGTAAGGCCAATAGCTGCCGACGGTCCGCACCGGTTTCGTTGTCGCCAGAGTGCCGAAGCCTCCGACGAGTTGGTCGGCCGGCTTGCCTTCACCGTTCTGACCGTGACATGCCGCGCAGACCTGTACATAAATCTTCCGGCCATCACTGACACTACCGCGTCCCGGCGGCAAACCTTGACCGTCGGCGCGCACATCAATGTCCCAGCCGGCAATTTCATCGGCAGTTGCTGGGCGGCCGATGCCGAACCGGACGTCGGTTGCCGATGCTCTATGGGAGATTAACAAGGCGGCCGCTGCCGCAAGAACGAAAAGGAGCCAAAGTCTAGACGACATTGGTCACAGCTCCGTCTTGTGCGACCTGCCACGCCTGAATGCCATTATAGTGGTAATAGGAATTGAGGCCTCGCACATCCACGAGCTGGGATCGCTTAGGCTGGACGTAGCCGGTGTTATCGGTCGCCCTGCTCTGCAATTGCGCAGGGCCGCCTTCCCAGTTCCACCGCAACCGAAAACGCGTCAGGCATTTCGACAGCACCGGTTCCTGGAGCTGCGCATCGCGCCAACTACTACCGCCGTCGGCCGACACCTCGACCCGCTTGATGCTGCCGCGGCCGGACCACGCTAGGCCGGAAATTTCGTAAAACCCCTTTTCGCGCAACTGCTGGCCGCCGGACGGAAACGTAATGACGGATTTTGCCTCCATAACGAAGGTAAATTGGCGCGCTGTGCCATCAGGCATCAGGTCAGTATATTTCGACGTTTCTTCGCGTGTCTCGAACGGCCGATCGCCAATTTTTAAGCGGCGTAGCCATTTGATGCTGACATTGCCTTCGTAACCTGGCAGCAGCAGCCGCAGCGGATAGCCCTGTTCTGGCCGCAGCCGTTCGCCGTTTTGCGCATACACCAGCAGTGCGTCGTCGAGCGCTTTCGCGATCGGTATACTACGCGACATCGCTGCAGCGTCGGCGCCCTCGGCGAGCACCCAATTTGCACCGTGCTTGAGACCGGCCTCCGTCAGCACTGTCGACAGACGCACGCCGGTCCATTCGCAACAGCTCAACAGGCCGTGCGTCTGCTGTACCGTCGATTGGACCGTCGTTCCACTCCAGAAGCTGTTGCCGGAACATTCGAGAAAATAGACGTGCGATTCCGACGGAAACCGGATGATATCGTCCATCGTGAAAATCAACGGGCGCTCGACAAAGCCATGGACGATGAGACGGTGCTGGTCTGGGTCAATCGCCGGAACGCCCGCATGGTGGCGCTCATAATGAAGGCCGTTTGGAGTGATGATCCCCCGCAAGTCCTGCAGCGGTGTACTGGTCGATGACGCGGTCGGGGTTGGCGTCGACGCACGCGGTCTGCGCACGACATTTTTTTCGAACGGCGACGGTTGTCCGTAGGGTGGAGACAGGATCGGCGCTCCCTGCTCCTTCATCCATTCCGGTACGTTGGGCGGCAGATTG
>Ga0187772_10001593_pt1 | contig 10869 bp, 10 predicted proteins | sample 0116_SJ02_MP15_2_FD_133137 | JGI IMG/M metagenome (GOLD analysis project Ga0187772, IMG submission 133137) | Tropical peat soil microbial communities from peatlands in Department of Meta, Colombia - 0116_SJ02_MP15_20_MG | ecosystem: Environmental > Terrestrial > Soil > Wetlands > Peat | place... | reverse complement strand
TTCAGCGGGGATCATCACCTAGCCTCTTCAACGGGCAAACGGCTTCCGTCTGTCGCGCGACTGGGTAAACCATCCGCTCATCAAAGCGTTTCCGCCTTCGCAGGTGGCCGTTTGGCGCGCTTTCGAACGAAAGCCGTCTGTCACGACGGAGCCCAAGCGCTATTTTAGGCGTTCGTGAAGCGCTGAAAGGTCGATTTCGAAGCCAGACACGGGAACACCCAGACCGAAGGCGTCTATGGCCTCGGGTTTAACCTCCCCCACGTGACCGAGGCTCGCTCCCTCGACGGTCACCCTTGCGCACCTGCCTGCGGTGAAGGCCCAGTGCTGGTCTGTCTCCGTAGCGGGCTCAGTCCCCGAGATGATTCGACAGAAGGCTTCCAGGTACATTTTCGCCTCCGTATAGGATGCCTGGGAGTGGGCGAACAAACAGGCGAGGTGCCAAGCCTCGGAGACTCTGCCATCCGCTCTGCCGTATACTCGGCCGATCTCGAATATCCTCTGTGGATAGTCCGATTTGACGTTCCCGGAGAGGGAGGCCATTAGGCTGGGGATTAGTGCGTCCCTGAGGACAGAGTGCTCGATACTCTTCGGGTTGAGGACCACTATCTTTTCCGAGGGCGACCTCTGGAAGAGGGTGTACAGAGACCTCTCGTCAACGAGCTCAAAGGTCATCATCTCTATCATTCCCGAGCCTGCCATCACCGTAGAGGCGGAATCCATGTAATCCTCGAAGCGGTTGAAGGAGCCCGCCTGGCTGCTTGGGGGGTAGACAGGTTCAATCCTTTCGAAGCCGTACCCCAAGGCCACTTCTTCGGCGATATCCACAGGGTGGAGGAGATCGACACGATACCTTGGACCAAGTGCCTTTCCCCCCGTCACCCCCAGACGGCTCCTCGCAAGGGACCTCGCGATCTCGGCTTTGCTCAAATCGAGTCCTAGCACAGATCTGACGAGCCGATGGTCGATGGGGAGTTCGATGGGGGAAAGATCGGGTGTGACCCTGGGCTCCCGGGGGTAGCGAATGGAAACAGTCCCGAGCTTCCCTCCTGCCTCCGCGAGGGTGGTCGCCACCACCGCTAGGACGTCATCGCCTGCCTTCCTGATGGTGCTCGTGACGTCGATGAACATGTTTCTTGTCTTCGTCGTGACCCGGGTGGCATCGCCATTGATTATCGGAGGGAAGGAGAGGACCACACCGTTAGAATCTGTGATGACAGGGTAGAGCTCACTCCCCCCTAGAGCAGCGCCGTAGACCTTCCCTTCGTCCGTATCAGAGAGGATGGAACTCACGCTGACTGGATTCTTTCCTCCGAGGGGGACAAACTCGAATGTGGAGCCGACTGCGCGGTAGGAAAATGGGGGTTCCACAGCGTCCATGTCGTGGAGACCTATGGCAACCAACCTCCGCCTCCTTCCCAGCCCGTTGTGGAGATCTTCCTGAAGGGAGATGATCTGACGGACGCTCTCGTCATCGAGGTCGAGCCCAGTGACAGTGGCGCACGCAATGAAGGGACGGACCCTCCCCAGCTTTCTGTCGACGGAAACACGTACGCCCGAAGGCGCTGTGGGGAAATTCGGGAGACCCGCCTCCATGCCGAGGAGACCCCTGAGAGCCCTGGCAATCCCGAAGTCGGTGCCAAAGTCTGGTCTGTTGGGGCTGTACTCGACCCGCACGGAGTTCCTGTCGACTCCCTCGATGTCGAGACCAATGTAGGGGAGGCGGTCAAGGATTACCCTCCGGTCTGCCCCCACCATCTTCGAGAAGCGGCGGATGTCGATTCTAACTACCGGCAAGCTCTCCCCTGCTCCGAAGCCACGAAAGGTCGGACCCATACAGGGCCCTCATATCGTCCAAGCCATAGCGCATCAACATCAGCCTCTCCACACCTGGCCCCCAGGCCAGGACGGGCACTCTGACCCCGAGAGGGAAGGTCACCTCGGGCCTGAAGACCCCTGAACCGCTGAGCTCAATCCAAGACTTGGTAGCCTCTGAGTACGCCACCACCTCAATGGAAGGCTCGGTGTAGGGGAAGTATGTGGGCCAGAGCCGGACGTTTTTCATCCCCAGTTTCTTGTAGAATTCCTTCAGGAAACCCATTAGGTGCCGCACGTTGAGCCCCTCCCCGACCATGATTCCGTCCATGTGGTGGAACTCGGCAAGGTGCTTGTAATCGAGGTTTTCATTCCTGTAAACCTTCGACACCGCAAACACCCTCGTCTCTTTCTCCTTTGACTGGGACAGCGCCTTCACTGTGAGGACCGTGTTGTGGGTCCTCAGGACGAGCCTCCTCGCCTCCTCGAGGCGCCAGTGGTACCCCCATCCCCTGCTCCCCGTCCTCCAGCCGTTTTCATGGGTAGATGCTACATTGGCGACGACCCCTGTCCTGGCGAGGGTGGAGTCAGAGAGGCCTGCCAGGTAGAAGGTGTCCTGCATCTCTCTTCCAGGATGGTCCTGGGGGATGAACAGAGCGTCGAAGTTCCAGAACGCAGGATAGACACTGTTTCCATGTAGCTCAATGAATCCCATGGAGATGTAGACCTCCCTGATTTCTCTGATGAAGTCCCTCACGGGGTGCCTCCTGCCGGGGTGGAACAGTGGAGCCTTCGCTTCTACGTCCAGAGGGCGAAGCGTCTTGGTGCGCCACTCCCCCGAGGCGAGCATCTCAGGGGTGAGCCTGTCGGCGAGTCCAGATTCCACCGACGCCAGAGCAGCCTCTCTTCCGGCCTCTGTAATGGTCACCGAGGTGACGCGTGTCTCCGTACGTCTCAGCACTCCCCGCCTGAGGAGGTCCCCCGCGATTATCGCCTGTTCCGGCGTTAGCCTTTCTTCTCCAGTGCCTTCGTTGACCGCCTTCATCAGCGACCCGAGAGCATCGGGGCCCTTGGAATCTGCCAGCCGAACAAGAGGCGGCGCCTTCCCCACCGTTATCCAGCCGGCGCCACGCGCCCTCCCGAAGGCTGCTGAAAACTCCTCCGCGGATTCGAACGTGGCCCTGAGCTGGTCCACGGTCATCGGGGTGGGGGACTCAGAGATTCTTCTGACGAGGGCGAGCTCAGGAGGGCTCCTGGCCACCTCAAGTCTACTCTGCCTGGATTCGTTGATGGTGACTAGCCCTTTCGATGAGAGCCACTGCAGTGCTCTCCTTGCCTGGTCCTTCTGAACGGACGAGGCTGCCACCAAGGACTCAAAGTGGAGAGAACCCGAGGGGGCGAGGGCAGAGAGAATCTTCCTCTCCAGTGGGTGCAGAGAGCTCGACATTTCTCGCACTACTTCCCGGTGGAGGCTAGGTAGTCCCTGCTCTTTGCCAGTAGCTCCTTGGCATCCCCCATCATGGAATCGCGCTTCCTGTGTTGCTCCTCAAGGAAGGTCTTGACGAGGCCCATCGCCTCCTGCTTGCACTCGCCGCAGAGCCGGATGCCCTTGGTGCACTCCTGGTGGACGAGATTGACATGCTCGTCGTCTCGTGCGAAGTGGAAACGGTACAGGTCGTAGACAGGGCAGATGTCCGCCCTTCCGCCGAGGCGGCGCTGCTCCTCCACTGTGTCCCTCCCCCCCGTGAACGCCGTCTTCACCCTCCGCACCGCCTCGGTGGGTGTATCGTCGAGAGTGAACCCTGACTCTGGCGTGCGCTTCGACATCTTGTACCCGCCCGTCAGCGCGAGCTCAAGGCGGTGGTATATCGCTGAGGGAGGGATGAAGTTGAACTGGTCGTGGTACCTGTCGGCAAGGTCCCTGGTAAGTCTGATGTGCGGGTCCTGGTCTGCCCCCACTGGGACGAGGACCGGTTTCGGGCCCCCGAGCTCCGGGAGCTGCGGCATGAGGATGTCCCCGGCCTGAATCAACGCCGACAGGTAGAGACCAATCTGTCTCTCCCCGTAGATGGCCTTCAGCGTGTTGTTCGTCACACCGCGTGAGAAAATCGTCGAGAGCCGCATGACGCGCATCTCCTCGCTCTGCTTGTAGACCACAGCCCGGTCAGGGTCGAGGCCAAGGGCGAGGATGTCCGCAGCGTTCCTGATTGCAGTTTTCGAGGTCTCGGCGAACGAAAGACCGTTGTCAGCGTACGCTTCCACATCTGCGATCGCGTAGAACACCCTGGCTTTCTTCGAGAGGGACTGGAAGTAAATCATGTCGTCGGCGGTCATCTTATTCCCCAGGTGGAACGCCCCGTCGGGCTTGATGCCGCTCATGACGGCGTAGGGTCTATTGTTATCCACTGCGTCCAGGATGCGGACCAGATCCCTCTGGCCGAAGTCTATCCCGCGGCTCAGGTGGGGGCTGGGCTTCTTGAATCGCGAGAGCAGCGGCTCCACGGGGGCGATGCCGAACTCGGACTGAAGCCGACCGTAGTCTTTGACCGAGCTCGTCCCCCAGGGGTCCAGCCTATCGTCGTTCAAACTACTTTCGCCTGCAGAGGTTCTGATTTAACCACTCGGTAGCCTGCGCTTCTCTCATGAGCCGCGGCCGCGCCTGGACTTCCCTTCGGCGTCAATTTCCCCCTTCCTAATCCGAGTAGATGAAATAGGCTTCGAGTCTTGAGCCAGGACGAAGTCCACCACGACCGTCTCCAGCGGTGGGTATCCCTTCTCCTTCCGGAGCGCGTTGGCGATGACCACCCTCTTTGCGGTCTCTCTGCTCACCACTATAGCCTGCACGTCAGGAGACGCTATTCCCGGGCCGAAGTAGTCGTCCAGCTTGGCGATGACGTACATCCTCCCGGGGAAGTGCTTGTGGATAAACGCCTCCAGGGCCCTGACCCGCTCCGCGTAGCTCTGGTCGGGGTTCTTCCCTTCCTTGCGTGCGAAGGCGTCTGATGTTACGCCGATGACGACCGCGTCTCCGACCTCGAAGCTCCGACTCAGCAGAGCAACGTGTCCGCGATGAAGGTGGTCGAAAGTCCCCCCTGTGGCGACCATCTTGTACTTCATCGGGGAACCCCGACTCCCCAAATCAGTTGAAATACCACGGACGCGGCCGCTGTGCTCCGAACGAATATAGGATTTGTGAGCAAAAGTGTCCCTCATCCCCGAGCAGTACAGGAAGTCCGGGAGCATAGTGAGGGAAGTGAAACCGCTGGTGGAAGCTGCGGTAAAATCAGGAACGAGCTTCATAGAGGTGTGCGATCTGGTGAGGAAGGAGGTCGAAGCAAGGGGAGGGAGGTTGGCTTTCCCCACGGGCATCGGCGTGAACGAAGTTACAGCTCACTACGCTCCGCAGGAAGGGGACGAATCTGTCTTCACCGGAGAAGACCTTGTGAAGGTGGACTTCGGCGTCCACGTAGACGGCTACGTTACGGACACTTCCGTGACGGTGACCCTGAACCCTGAGTTCGACCTCCTGCTTGAGGCGACCCGAAGGGCCCTAGATTCTGCCATAGCCACTGCCAGGAAAGAGTGGCGCACCGGGGAGATAGGTAGGGTGATACATGCAGAGGCCGCGCGTTTCGGGTTCAAGACCATCGAGAACCTGACGGGACACACCCTGGAAAGATACACCGTTCACGCAGGGAAGAGCATCCCGAACATCTACATGCCGCACATGCCCGATCTTAAGAAGGGGGATGTCTTCGCCATCGAACCTTTTCTCACCCTGGGGAATGCCGCGGGCTACGTCGTCGATGCGCCCAGCCAAACCATATTCTCGATAGTTGCACGGAAGAGGACAGGCGACTCCAGGCTCGACGCCTTTGCCGAGAGTGTGTGGGCGGAGAGGAAAACACTTCCTTTCACACCTAGGTGGTATGTTGGTGAATTTGGGAAGGAGAACGTTTTGGAAATGGTAAGGAAGCTCGTTTCAAAGAGAGTTCTTAGGGCCTACCCAACGCTGGTGGAAGCTTCAGGGAACCCCGTGGCGCAATTCGAACACACCATGTCCCTGGATGAAGGGGGGCTCGTCGTCCTAACCTGAGGGCTTCGAGCCTTCCGCGTAGATCAGCGTAATCTTGGTCTGGTTCCCGTCCTTCGTGCACTTCGCCCCGTCCTTCGTCACGTAGTCGCCGACGGTGAACGCGCGCTTAGTTTTCTGGCCGCACACAGGGCATTCTTCTATGGTATAGACCAACAGCTTGGTCTTCTTGTCCGGTCCAGGCACGGAGCTCATCATTGAGCGACGCCTAGTGTATTACCTATGCCTGCGACGACAACGTCGTCTCCCTCTTTCGTCTTCTCCTCGATGACCCTGTTGAGAACCTGGGTTGCCTTGTCAGCCGCCTCGGCTATCTCCTTCCTCATCACTGTGATGGCCTCGAGTATGCTCTGTTTCACAAGTATGGCGTAGAGTGGGACCTTCGCCTTGGTCGCAGCTTCCTCTATCTGGAACTTCTCGACCCCTATCCCACCGATGGCGGCGCCGACGCCTTCTGCGATCTCGCCTGTCTTCTCACCTTCGAGCTTAAGGGCTGCGTCGATCATTACGATGGCGCTTGGCTTCACCCCCATCTCTTCGATTATCTTCGTGATGGCTACGCCGGGCTGGCCTACGTAGGCCATGGGCCCGTCTGCCTTCAGAATGTAGAGCTTTCTTCCCTTGTACTCAGAGATTGCCATGACCGTGTCCTTGGCGATGGCCCGTTTCTCTCCGGCCGCCATGTACTTCGAGACTATTACAGGGCCGATTCCGTCGCCGACAGGCTGCCCGAGTTTGAACGAATCTACAGCGTTCAGGAGGGCGTCCGCCTCCTGGATGATCATAGGCATGAGCATCTGGAGTTGAAGGAGTGTGATGTAGGAGTTCGTCTTCTTGCCGAGAAGGTAGTAGTGGCGGACTATCTTGTGAATCTGGTTGAGGGAAGTGGCTACCTCGAGAAGATTCTCTGAGATGGATACGGTGACCGGATTGCTCTGGCCGCCGAGGAGTGCGCCGACCTCAGCCCGCACTCTGTCGTTGTTTGTGGTCACAACGTGGTCTATCTTGGGCATTATCCCCGACGGGTCTGTCTCAACAGGCATTATAGTGACGTAGTCGAGGAACTGGTCCACCCTTTGGGCAGGATCGCTGGAGGCCTTCCCGACATTGACCAGATAGTCGATTGCCTCCTTCCTCGATTTGTCCTTCATCACCTTGAGCTTGTTCAGCCCTCTGCTGATGTCGTTGAGGGCCATATAGGACTGGAGCCTGGCCTGATAGAAGAAAGTCACAAAGAAGAAGCCGACCCAGAAAATCAGGAAAAGGGTGTTGCTATCAAGGGGCAGTGCCTGCAAAGCGTTGCCTGAGAGCATCTTTACGGAACCTCAAGAATCGCCATCGCGAGCTCGGACTTAAATGTTCTGTAGTATTGATACAGCTTTTAGTGAAATTTGGATAAAGTGCCAGCACCTCGGCTTCCCGACTCCTCTCGGAAGTCAGTAGCACCGAGGCGACGTGTGGTTTGACTTCTGGGATCGGAGCGAGTCCAGGTCGGACCCACACGCTATGGCCGGCTGGACCCCGGCGGACCGTGCGCGGTAGATTAACGTTTCTGCAGGCACACAAGCGTTTTTTTACGGGACGTGAGCCGAGCGGGCCCATGCAGAGGAGGCTCCTTGACATACTCGCGTGTCCCATCGACAAGCACTATCCGCTTGAGTTGTTGGAATTCGAAGTGAAAGGGGAAGTCATAGTCGAAGGCGTCCTAACGTGTTCCGAGTGCGGCCGATACTACCCCATAATCGACGAGATCCCCGTAATGCTCCCGGACAATCTGAGGAACAGGAAGGAGGACATGGGGTTCCTAGAGAGATGGAGTTCCAAACTTCCAGAGAAGGTCGTTCATGGTGGAAAGCCATGGAGTCTATGATCTAGCTAGGAAGCTCGCGCCTGCACCCGCGGGGCGCTTCTCCGGTTGAGGGGAACTCAGCCCTTACTCTTGGCCATAGTTTAATTAGCGTAGAACTTCACGCAACGAAACGGGTGGGGGCGTAGCCCAGAATCTTGACGTAGGTGAGCAGCATGGCAGGGCGACAGGCTCCAGTGAATAACCAATGGCTGACACGGAAACGTGGATGACAGAACAGTGGAGCGGCCTAAGACACCTGTAGACCGTCGGTTCAAATCCGACCGCCCCCACACAACCTAGCTTTGCGCTTGTTTCAGGAGAGACATTCTGTTCGAAATATCACACTTATCTAAGCAGAAATGCTTCACGCATTGCCACGGTTTGAGAAGGGTATACCTCCGCTTAGGCGGTGACGTCCGGATTCGTTTCACCACATGGTTCGGAGCAGCGGTCGCCCTTTCTGCACTGACAGCCCCTAACTTCCCAACTCTCGCCGACCAGTCCGTGGGTAATGCCTTCGATGGCCTTTTTGTGGCCATCCCCATCGCAGCCCTCCTCACCCTAATCTTTGTCATTAGATGGAAGGAGCTCGCGCACTTACTGAAGGAGGAGGGAGGTGGCTCGTCACGGCTACCGGTCCGTCTTGTTGGGGGTGTCACCATTTTGGCCCTGTTCGTACTTGAACCGGTAACTGGCGAGAGTCTGGCCACGTCTGGAATCGCCGTGGTCCTCACATTCTACGCCACTGCGCTGGTGGTGAACCCCTCCACCGCCCGCTTCATGCTCCCCTACGCCGCCATCTACGGTGCTGCTGTGGGAGCTCCCGCAGCCCTCCTTTGGGCCTTCGGCGAGCCGCTGGCGGTCTTGTCTTCGGGGTTGTCGGCGGGGCTCGTTCGCTTGGCGGGTTTCCCTGTGGCCTGGCAGGGGACCGGATTCCAGCTCGTATCGAAGGCCGGGGACGTCGTGAACGGAGTGGTGACGCCGGGCTGCTCCAGCGTGTCGTCGGTGACGATGTTTCTGGGACTATTGGCGCTGATGCACATTGACATGAAGAAGGATTCGCGCACCACGGCAAAGGTCGCTGTTGTGGGGGTGTTGTCCCTCGTTCTCCTGAATTCTGTGAGGATTCTCATCCTTCTCTGGGTGGGGTACGAGTACGGGTCAGCTGCCCTTTGGGGGGTGCACGACTGGATTGGGTATGCGTTCTTCCTCGGGTTCTTCCTTGCGGTGCTCCCCGTTTACACCCGGATGGGCAAACCTAATCCGGTTGTAGCAAGTCCCGTCACCGTATCCGTCTAAGGGCGGCTTATCGCTTAGTTCGGTCGGCGCGCTCTATTTCAGCCATACGCTCTACGTCTTAGCAGGTACTGGCGCCATATCAGGACGTTAGCGAGAGCAGTTGCGACCGCCACGCCTACGAGGAGATAGAGTAGCGTAGGGAATGGCGGGGGGTTCAACTCGAGAGTCGCCGAGGTTGTCTGTCCGACACCAACACCGACAGCCTCGCTGGTCGAAGTCCCCTGGTAGGATGCGGACACGGTGTAGTTTCCAGGGGGCAGTTGGACAGACAGAGTCCCGAGCGAGTTTGACTTCACCGCAACCGGGGTGGCTCCAGTAGTCGAGAGAGAGTAGGTTGCGTTGGCCACGGCTTTTCCCTGATAGACTACTGAAGCCTGAAGGGTCCCTGCCTTGATCGAAAGCGTCTCAGGCCAGTATGAAGTCGGGATTGTTGTCTTCACCACCTCTGTGACCACGCCTCCAAACGAGACCTCAATCGAGACGGTGCTGGGGAAGCTGGGCGCCAGTAGGTACACAGTGCTGTTGTAGGCATCCCACTGCCCCCCCGTGATGCCGGGAGCAGAGGCGTTGATCACCACTCCCGTCAGTGGTCTATGAAAGGGATAGTCTGTCAGATGGATGGCAGTCTCGTTTGCGGCAACAGGAGCGACCGAGTAGGACTCGACGCCGGACTGGTCGTACATGGTGTAGAGCTGACTCGGCCAGGTGGAGTTCGACGCATCGAGGCTGGTTGAAAGGGTGAACACCCCGGATGAAACGTTGACCATCGATGTGCAGTCCGAGAGGGCAATCCATCCGCCGGAAGCGGTCCTAAGGAACGGAGCCTCGTACAGGGAAAGGCCCGAGGTGGTCCTCACATAGACCCGCAGGTCAAATCTGCCGTAGTGGAGGGGCATCTGGTTAACCCATTGAAGTACCACGCCCGTTGACGGCGGGGAGATTGTGAATTCCTCTGTCTCCGAGACCAATAGATTCTGGGAGACCATCCCGCCTCCCCCCACGACGTAGGAGTACGGGGAGTACAGGTCCAGCCAAACGGCCAGGGGGTAGGGGACTTGAGAGACTGAGACGCGAGACGAATTCTCGCCAAGAGACACGTCAATCGAACCGTTCCTCCCGCCTACCAGCCCATAGACCACAGAACTCCCCAGAGATTGGCCCGCCGCGCATGCCTGAATGTCATAAGCGCTGGTCTGGGGAAGCTCGAAAGCTTGGTTCAGGAAGTTGTCTGAAAGGCTGGACCCCACGTAGCGAGGGACGAGAGAGGTGTTGGCCGTGACGACTGTGAAGGGAATGTTGAAGTTTCCGAAGGTGGTCGTGATGGTAAGGGTCCACTGGCCGGGGAGGTCGGCTGATCCGAAGGTATAGGCGTCGTATACCTCGTTGGGATCGAGGGTGACCAGACCGTTGGGAACTTCGCCTCGCGGATTCTCCAGTTGTATGATGGCAGTAGTATTGGAATAATACGATTGAATCCACATCTGATCCCCGGCCGTGTAGACTGGAATCCCACTGGCGACTGGCTGAACGGTGGCGGGGTTGTACCCCAGCCCTATGAGAGGGGGGGAGACGGCGATGGTCGGCCGGATCTGGGGAAGAATGGTACATAGCAGGAGCAGGAGACAGAGTACGGCAGACTTTCTAGACACCACGTGTAACCCACCAGATTAAACCAGCGGCCAGAAATGTCGGGGGGAGCACGATGTACACCATTGGGAGGGAGAACTCCGACGCCAAGTATGCTGCGGAGTAGGTAATGATGGAGGCGAAGAGAGCAAGAGCAGACGCCCGAGTTAGGCTGCTCGAGCCCAAGTCA
>Ga0187772_10001592_pt1 | contig 10877 bp, 8 predicted proteins | sample 0116_SJ02_MP15_2_FD_133137 | JGI IMG/M metagenome (GOLD analysis project Ga0187772, IMG submission 133137) | Tropical peat soil microbial communities from peatlands in Department of Meta, Colombia - 0116_SJ02_MP15_20_MG | ecosystem: Environmental > Terrestrial > Soil > Wetlands > Peat | place... | reverse complement strand
GGGTACCCAGGGATAACCCCAGCAGCGATAGGGACGCGCGAGATTGGGCTCGGTCCGGCGCAGGCGGAAGAGCGCGACGACCGCGAGGCCATAAAAAATCCAGCCGGCGAAGATGAATAGGTTGGTGAGTTCTTCGAAGGTTCCCGTGAGAGCCATGACGCTGGTCAGCACGCCCTGGAAAATCAGCGCGCGGCCGGGTGTGCGGAATTTCGGGTGGATGCCGTCGGCCACTTTGAAGAAGATGCCGTCGCGAGCCATGGCGTAGGGAACGCGGGCGCCGCTGAGGATGGAAGAGTTCATCGAGCCCAGCGCAGAAATTACCATGGCGAGGGTGATCCAGAACGCGACACCGTGGCCGATGACGTGTTCGACGACGTCTGAGGCGACGTGCGAAGAATTTGCAACCCTGTCGAAGGGAAGAACCTTGAAACACGCGGCGCTAAAGAGCAGGTAGAGGAGTGCGACGAAGGAAACGCCACCGACCAGAGCGCGCGGGAAATTGCGTTGTGGGTCTCTCACCTCGGAGCCGACGAGGTTCAAATCTTCCCAGCCATCATAGGCCCAGAGCGCGGCAGCCAAGGCGGCGAGAAACGCGGTGAGCAAGCCGGTACCGGCAGAGGCGGGCCAAGTGGGATGCGGCGGGGGCGGTGTGGAGTTGGGAAGTAGAAAAGCGACGCCGAGGATGAGCGCGATACTAAGAATTTTGATGCTGGTGAGGAAGACCTGCACTTCGCCGCCCAGGCGTACGCCCAGATAGTTCACTCCGGTCATGAGCACAATCCAGAAAACGGCCATGGGCTGCGCCCAGGTGAAAACGAAATCATACGGGGGAATCGAGTGGGTGAGGCCGGGAATGGCGATGTGAATGGTGAAGAGCGGAGCGGCGACTGCGGGCTGAAAGAAAGCCAGAAAGCGCATCATGCCGGCGGCAATGGAGGCGGCGGAGGCGGGGCGTCCGACGATGGAGTGCATCCAGCCGAAGAGGAAGCCCCAGACGGGGCTGAAACCACGACGGAGGTAAGCGTATTCGCCTCCGGCTTCCGGAATGGAGGAGCCGAGTTCGGCATAAGCAAGTGCGCCGAAAATCGAGAGAACCGCGCCGGCGATCCACGCCGCAAACACGATGGAGACGGAGTGGCCTTCGCGGGCCATTTCGGAGGGTTTGAGAAAGATGCCCGTGCCGACCATCGTGCCGATGACGATGGCGGTGGAGGCCCAAGGGCCAAGACCGCGAACCAGTTCGAGACGCTTTTCGGACATGAGGATTTTGTGGTCCTTGTACTTTAGCAGGCGGAGAAGTTTGCGAAGCGATAAAAATGTGGAGTTGTGCGTTGGGTTCGAAGGCTTAAGGTTGCGGCGCGATGGTGGCGCTGGTTGGCTGCGGACCGGGAAAGAGACGGCTGACCAATGCACCTACTATGAAGGTGACGCAGGAGCCGATTAAGACGTACCAGGTGTAGGCCACGTGAGTGGTGAGATAGACGGACATGACCGTGGCGAGTCCAGCGAACATGCCGGTAAGGGAGCCTCGGGAATTGGCGCGGGAATCGATGGTGCCGAGCAGGAACAATCCGAGCAAACTGCCGAAGGGTAACGAGGCGATGGCCAAACCGGTTTCCAGCAGAGAGTGCTGCCAGTGTACGAGGCCAAAGAAAATCAGCACCGCGCCCCAGACGAAGGTCATGCGACGCGAAATTTTCAAGAAGTGTGCCGGATCGATAGGACGCCCGCGGAGCGCGTTGAGATCCATAACGCTAGAGGCCGCGAGAGAATTCAGCGAGCCGCCGGCGTTGGACATGGCTACGGCAAGGATTGAGGCCAGCAAAACTCCGGCCAAGCCCACAGGCATTTCGCGCACGAGGAATTGCGGCAAGATGCGATCGGTGCGCTGGCCAGCCTCGAGCAAGGGCACGTGCTGCGCAAAAACGAATAACATGACACCGATCAGCAGGAACACGATGAACTGAAATAGGACGATGAAGCCGCTGATGATGATGGCGCGGCGGCTGTCGTTGCGGCTGCGCGCAGCGAGGAGTTGCTGCACGATGGTCTGATCGGTGCCGTGAGTGGCCATGGTCAGAAAGGCGCCGCCAATCAGGCCGGACCAGAAAGTGTAATTGGCCGCTAGATTCCAACGGAAATCGAGGAATTGTAATTTGTGGCCATTGGCCGCGGCGACTTGAACGACTTCCGGCCAGCCACCGGGAATTTTGTGAAGCAGCAACGCCACAGTAACCAGGCTGCCGGCGAGGTAGAGCAAGAACTGCACTACGTCGGTCCAGATGACTGCCTTCATGCCACCTTCCAGCGTGTAAAGGATGGTCAGCGCAATCACGATGAACACGGCCAGGCGCTCGGACGTGCCCAGAATGACGCTGATGACCAGCGCAATCGCGGTGACACGCACGCCTTCGGCCAGGATGCGCGTGCCCAAAAAAGTGAGCGCTGCCACAGCGCGCATTTTTACGCCGAAGCGCTTTTCGATGAGCGCGTAGGCGGTCAGAAATTCGCCACGAAAGTAACCCGGAATGAACAGAAGCGAGATGAGAAAACGGCCAACAATATAGCCGAAAACAAGCTGCAGGAAGGTCATATTGCTGGCGTAGGCGATGGCGGGTGTGCCAATGATGGTAAGCGTGGAAGTTTCTGTAGCGACGATGGAAAGAGCCAAGGCCCACCAGGGAGTGGTACGGCCACCCAGGAAGTAGTCGGTGAGGGTGTGTTGTTGCTGGCGGAAACGAAGGCCCAGGAGTGTGATTCCCAACAAATACGCAACGACGATGACCAGATCGACCAGATGGATGTTCATCAAACTCCCGCTTCGCGCATTTGCGGAGCTCCACAGCGAAGTGAGACGAGAATAGTGTGGGATCAGCGGAGCGTCAAGGTGAGGGGCGGAAGGAAAGAAGTCAACAATTGTCAGTTGAAAGTTATCAGTAATCAGAAAAACCCAAGACCGACCCTCGCAAACCGAGGGTGGGGCACCCGTCGCTCTCGCTGTTTCGGAAACTCAGGCGCGGCCGCTACGCGGAGGAGGGGGGACTCACGTATGCTTTGGGTATGCGCTATGTGCTGGGTTTGGATGGAGGCGGTACAAAGACAGAATGTGTGTTGATGGACGAAGCGGGCTTGGTGCGCGCGGAAGGACGCAGCGGGCCATCGAACCCGATGCGCGTGGGATTTGGCGGGGCGTTGGCAGCGGTGTGCGAAGCCGCGAGGACCGCGATGTACAACGCCAAACTTGCCGCCAGCGATATTCATGTGGTGTGCGCCGGACTGGCCGGAGCCGCGCAAGTTGAGTCGCAACGCAAGTTGAAGAAGTTACTCGGCGAAGAATTCCCGACACAAGTGGTAGAGGTGTGCACGGATATCGATTTGAAACTGGAAGCGACGGGCGAGGGACACGCCATTGTGTTGAACGTGGGAACCGGCACCTTCGCCGTGGGGCGCGACCAGAACGGTCAAGCGATTCGAGTGGGCGGGCATGGGCCACTGCTGGGCGATGAGGGCAGCGCGTACGACGTGGGGCGGCGCGCCATGATCGCAGCGCTGCGGGCGTGCGATCGCGGGAGCCAGGATTCCGCACTGGCGGCGAGAATCTTACACGATTTGCGGGCTCCCGATTGGGAAGAGTTGCAGTTGCGCGTGTATCGCGCACCCGATGAGGTGTTCCCCCGGATTTTCCCGGTGGTGACTGCGGCGGCGGACGAAGGCGATCCCGAAGCACGCATGCTGTTGCACGATGCCGCGGAGGAGCTAGCCGGGCTGGTGGCGGATCTGATGGAGCGGCTGAAACTGAAGGACGAAAAATTTCTGCTGGTGAAGAGCGGAGGAATGGCGGGACGCTCTGCCTATTTCGACAAGCGGCTGGATGAGCGATTGCATGCGGTGGCTCCCAAAGCACAATTTGGGGAACTCCAGGTGACGGCGGCGCAGGCTGCGGCGCGGTTGGCATTGAAACTACTGTTAGCGCCGACGGAAGAAGGGGCATAGTTGAGTGGAGCTGGAGAAGGAAGCAGCACACGCGCGGACGGCCAGCGGGGAAGAACTCGAGGGGTTGATCTATCATCCTGCTCCGGCGGTGCTGCTGGCGCTGCTCGACAATCCTGGGCTCGATGAAAGCAAGTTGACGCTGCTGCTGGCGCGCAAGGACCTACCCAGCGAAATTCTGGAAGAGATTGGCCGGCGGAAAAGCTTCCTGAAAAGCTACGGCGTGAAAAAGAGTTTGCTGTTGCACCCGCGCACGCCGCGGCTGATTGGCCTACGTCTGCTGAAGGAACTCTACTTGATGGACCTGGTACAGTTCACACTGGCACCGGCGGCTTCCGCGGAGTTGAAGCGCTATGCGGAAGAGCAGCTGGTAGCGCGACTGCCGCAGATTGCGTTGGGACAGAAGATCACGCTGGCGCGGCGTGGACCGGGCCGAGTCGCGGGCGCGTTGCTGACGGAAGGTCACGCGCAGGTGCTGCCGGTGGCTCTGGATAATCCTTATCTGACCGAGGCGCAGGTATTGAAGGCATTGGCACGGGAAAAAGTGCCGGTGCCGGTGGTGCAGGCGTTGGCAGCTCACCGGAAATGGTCGCAGACGTATAACGTGCGACTGGCGATTGTGCGCAACGGGTCGACGCCCATTTCGATTGTATTGGGATTCTTGCCGCAGTTGACGGTGAACGATTTACGTTTGCTGGCGGAGCCCGGAGTAGTCGCAGAAAATTTGCGCAAGTATCTGTTGGCGGAAGTGCGGCGGCGCATGAGCACGTCAGAGAAGCGGTGGCGAGTGACTAGTGACGAAAAGGCGGGCGGCGTAAAGCCGCTGCTACAAGAGCCGGACTTAGCGGCGCAAGCGGAGAACGATGAAGGCGCCGAGGAAAAACAGGACGGCGGAGAAGGAAAAGGCGGCGCGCACGGAGACTGCGGCCCAGAGAAAGCCGACGACGATGCTTGAAAGAGCATCACCAACGGCGTTGACGGCGGCCAAGGTGCCGAAAGCCATGCCGTGCTGTTCCTTTGGGATGAGTTCCGCGGCGACCGAATCTTCGAGAGCTTCTTCGGTACCAATATAAAGGCCAGCAAGAACGAAGATAATTGCAAGTAGCCAAAGGCGGCTGGCGGATGTGGTGAGCAGAATGGCGTTGAAGCCAGCGAGGGCATAGCCCGAGGCAAGAACCACCTGGCGATGCGGCACATGGTCGCTAATCCAGCCACTCAGATAAGCAGAGCCCGCATAGAAAACGTTGTGAAGAGTATAGAGCCCGATGGCGAAAGCGGCTGCTTTTGCGGCGCCATGACCCGGAGACAGCATGCGCGTGGCGTATAGAATGAGCAGCGTGTGAGAAAAATCGCCGGTGCCAAACACGCCGACGCCGAGCAGGAATTTGCGAAAAGTTCCAGGTAAGGCGCGAAGACCCATGAGAAAGGATTGCGGTTTGCGCGATGCGCTTGGCCGCTCGCGCACCAGGAGCAAGAAGCTGACCACCGCGATCAGGCCGGGGAGCAACGTCCAGAGAAACACCTGGCGGTAATTGTGGTTCGTGATCTTGAGCAGCCACAGCGAGGTGAGCGGGCCTACGATAGCGCCGACTGAATCCATCAGACGTTCGAAGCCAAAGGCACGGCCGTAGGCTGCGGGGGAAACATCCGCGGCGAGGAGGGCTTTTCTGGCGGGAGAACGAACGCCACGGCCAAGCCAAGCGACCGTGCGACCGAGCAAGACCTGGTAGGCGTGAGTGGCGAAAACGAACGAAGCGGTAGCGAGAGCCGTCACCGCATAACCGACGACAGCCAGGGGCTTGCGGCGCTTGAGGCGATCGGTGTAATGACCGCCGGCGAGTTTCGAGAAGCTCGAGAGGCCATCGGCAATGCCTTCGATGACGCCAAGCCAGGCCGGGCCCGCGCCGATCAGGGCCAGAAACGTGGGAAGAACGGAAGTGGCGGTTTCGTGGCTCCAGTCGCTGAAGAGGCTGGTGAGGCCGACGCCGAGGACGGTGCGATTGAGCCAGGGTTGCTTGGAAGATGATTCGGGCATGGCGAAAAAGTGAAGGCGACAGCCGATAGTCTACAGCCTGCAGTTCGCAAATGCGAAATACGGCGTGTTCGGCATGGCGACGGCTTGTTGTGCGGGTGGGAAAAAGCATCACCCCTGGAAGGAGTGAACTACAGGGTGCAGATTGTTTAGCATGCTGCGCGCCTACGGGGAGAGGCTTCAGGGCGCGACGGAGGCCAGCGGCGTAAAGCCTGCTACCGCAAGCAGGCCGCTGCTACAGGTTCGCGGCTTATTTTTTGGCGGCGCGGTAGAGGATTACGCGGACTTTTTCTAAGGTGATGAGGCCGCCTTCGACCATTTCGTCCAGGCTCGGCAGGACCTGGTCGATGCGCTCTTGGGTTTCGATCACTTCGACGATGATCGGGAGGTCTTGCGAGAGGCGCAACAGTTTGTCGGTGTGATAGACGCTGGAGCCACCGTAGCCGCCGACGCCACGAAGCACCGTGGCGCCGGAAAAGCCTTCCTTGCGCAGCAGGCCGACAATCGCCTCGTGCAGCGGCTTGCTATGCCACTTGTCGGACTCGCCGATATGGATGCGCATCAGGGTGCGTTCGCCTTCAAATTTTTGGTGCGGCATAAGAACTCCTCGACTGCTAGAAGCGGTTGGCCAGGCGGATCCCAGCCACGGAGAGAAGCAAACCCAGCACGACACTGGCGGCAACGTAGGTGGAGGCGCGCAGCCACTCGCCGGCTTCAAACATTTTGGCCGATTCCCAGCCGAAACTGGAGAAGGTGGTGTAACCGCCAAAGAAACCCACGGCGATGGCCATGCGCCATTCGGCAGGCATGATGACGCGATTCAAAGTGAGTTGCCCGATGAGGCCGAGAAAGAAACAGCCGGTGAGATTTATGAGCAGGGTTCCGTAAGGAAAAGTGCTGCCCATTTTGATTTGAACGACGCCTTGTAGACCGAAACGCGCCATGGTGCCGATAGCGCCGAACAGGGCGATCAGGAAAATGCGCAAAGTATCTCCGATCTGGCTCCGGGGCAGTATACAAAAAAACTCCTGGAGCCACGAGGCAGCCAGGAGTCATCAGCCTCGGCGGTGAGCCGAGGCGGTTATGGCGAACTCCATCGCCATGGGAATGCTGCATTTAGTGTAGCGGCGGCGGTGCGAGGGTGCAAGAAGCAGTGGCGCGTGGCGAGAAAATCGAGAATGGAAAACAAAAATCCGAAAAGCAGATTCGTCGCTTCGATCGGAATGACAATCTCTTTCCGTTTTATTGTGTGAATCAGGTAACCGCTCTGGAAAAGCGTCACGAAAATTGGTGGTTCGTGTGGACATCGGGCGCACCAGGCAGTGCCCGTACGGAAGGGCAGCGGGATAAAGCCTGCTACCGCAGGCAGGCCGCTGCTACGTTGGCGCGGGATTTTGCTTGAGAGCGAGTTGGGCGGCTTGGGCCATTTGGGTGGAGGGAGAGGCGACACTAGGGCCGTGGCCTACGGCGAGCAGGCTGGGCTGGAGGGCCGCTAACTTGGCGGCGCTGACGGCGGCTTGCGCACAATTCCAGGAAAACCACGCGGGCATGGGGAAAAAGAAACTGTACACGCCGGCGGCGATGACGCCCTTTTGCGTGATGTAGGAATCCCCGGCGATCAGCGAATTGTCGCGGACGTCCAAATAGGCAATATGGCCAGGCGTATGGCCGGGACAAGCAACGACGCGCAACGAGCCGACTTGGTCGCCGTCGCTGAGGACGCGATGAACTGACGAGCGGACGAGTTTGAAACCGAGCAACGGCTTTCCCGTCTCACCAGGATCTAAGGAAAAATTGCCGCGCAGCAGACGCTGTTCTCTTTCGCCGATCATAATTGTTGCGTTGGGCAGCGCCTGCGCGAGGACATCGAGGGAGCCGACATGATCAAAATGGGCGTGAGTAAGGGCGATGGTCGTAATCGGCAAGCCGAAGGAAGCGGCAGCGCGCAGGATGGCGTCACCGGAACCGGGAAAGTTCGTGTCGATGAGTGTCAGTTCGTTGGCTTCCTTTAGCAGAAAGCAATTGAACATGTTGAATTGCGTGAGGCGGAAGAGATTGGCGGTTTCCGGAACGATTTTCATGACGCCTTGGGAGAAAGCTGCAGCATGAGCTGGGCGAGTTCGCTGGGGTTCCAGTCGTTGCTGTCGTACCACTCCTGGATTTTGCCATCAGGACCAATCAGGGTGGTGCTGAGAGAATGGATGATTTCGGCATCCTTTTGTTGCATGACTAGGCCGAAAAAATTGGCGATCTCGGGCAAATCTTTGGCGGAAGGAACAGCGAATTGCCAGTTGAAGGGGCGCTGTCCTTTCTGTGGCTTGTTGTAGATCGAGGCGTAGTGCTTGAGGACCGCGGGCGTGTCGTGTTGCGGATCGAAACTGATGCTCAAAAAAGCGGTGTGCGCTTGGGAATTTGGCGTGGCGAGCAACTGCGTTTGGATTTGGCGAAAATTCTCGTTGATACGCGGACAGAAATCGGGAAGAGGGCAGCGGGTGTAAATGAAGGTGACCAAAAGAACCTTGCCGCGAAAATCGTGGAAATGGATGAGCCGACCGTTCTGATTGGTGAGGATGAAATCCGGAACGAGGTCGCCTTTTTCGGGAATGTGTTGGGAAATTCCGGAGGGCGTGCCGTTGCCTTTGCTGACCAGCGTGATGTTCTCCAGTTGGCCTTTGTCTTCGCTGACGACGAGGTCGGCGGTGATTTTGTCGCCTGGCTGAAGTTTTTCGATCTGCTTCGGATCAGCGACCGAGTATTGCATGGTCATGGCGGGCATCAGGCCGGGGATATCGCCGTGTTTGACGACGATGAGGCGGCGAGGGGCTTCGACGGAGATGACCTCGGCCTCGAGGTGATAGCGCTTGGAGGGTTTGGAACAACTGGCGATGGCGGCGAAGATAACGATAAGTAGAAAGATTTTCTTCATGAGTGTCCTTGATTATGAACCGAGCACGCTCGGGCAAAAAGGCATTTGCTCGGGAGAAGAAACCGACGCCCGCCTCAGAAGGCGGCCGCTACAAAAGAGTCCCTCCGCGGCTAAAGCCGCAGGGATTCAAGCGTTAGTTGCGGCACGGCTGAAGCCGTGCCCTGACGACGTGCGACGACACCGTCAGTAGTGAAAGCGGTAGCGGAATTCGGCATAGACCTGGCGGGGATCGTTGTAATGGAAGCCGCCGAAGGTGAGGCTGTTGTCGAGTAACACGCGAGTGTCGCCGATGTTGGTGGCGTTGATGGCGACGCTGTATTTCTCGCCGAAGGATTTACCGACGGAGAGGTCGACGCTGGTGTGAGCAGGCAGATAGGCGCCGGGGTATTGGGCGTCGGGCATTCCGTTGGTGAAGCCGGAGCCGTAGTAGACGTTGAAGGAGGCAAACGATTGCCACGGCAGATTGCCGTTGAAGCCGACGTTGAGAGTGTTGCGCTGGTCGTGGTCGACAGGGGAATAGCCCGGCGGGATGTCGAGCCCGCAAGTGGGGGAGACTGGAGGAGGGCAGACTAAGCCGCCGGTAATCGGGGAAGTGGCCTGGGCTATTTGATTGGCGTAGGCGAGATGGGCTTGACCGAACCTCCAAAGACGCGGAGAACGTAAGGTGAGTTCCCAGGCCTGGATTTTGGCAGCGTACCAGGTGATCGGCCAAAAAATGTTGGATTCGCCGATGTTGTTATGGTCGAGCCAGTTGGATGCGAGAGTTTGGTAGGTGTCGGCAGCGAGAGTCCAACCACGGAAGGGAATGGTGACACCGAATTGATACTCCTCGTCGCGCTCGCCGTGCAGAGGTTCAAACGTGAAACTCTGACCAGCGGCTAAATCGAGAAGCGGGCCGGTGACGGTCAGGAGCGGAGGCGGTTGGTAGTATTTGCCCCAAAAGGCGTGAAAGATCCATCTCAGTTTGGGAACTTGTACGGCTACACCGAAGCGCGGATCGACAGCATTTTCGGTGATATCGGCAGAGAAATGCGTTTGACGAACGCCAGCGATCAACGTAAGCCAAGGAAAGGCGTGGAATTTGTCGCCGATGAAGGTTTCCTCGACGCCTCCGATGATGGAGCCATTGGTAATCGTCGGGTTGTTTTGGGGAGTGCAGGGCGAAACGCAGGGCTGGAACGAGTTGTAGAAGTAATTGCTCTGATTCTGCCCGAAACCGTAGACGCCGCCTTCGATTTCGTTCTTCCAGATGCTGGCGTTGAAGGAGCCCTGCATACCGCCGTAATTGGAAGTTTGATTGACGTCGCTGGCCACCGGGGTGTCGGTGGGGGATGCCTGGTAGTGGGCATTGGTGTAGTGGTAGAAGGGCGAAAGCGTGAAATAAAAGTTGGAGTTCAGGTTGTGGATCCAGGAAAAGGCTACGTAGCCGTCGGTTTCCAGCTCACCATCGCGCAAGCCGTAGGTGGGATAAACCTGATTGCCGGATGAGTTGGGATCGGGGTCGATGGGAATTTGATAGTAGTCCTGGCGCAAGGACATGACCATGCGGAGTTGGTCCTTGGGACTCAAGTTGAACATAAGCGTGGAGAATCCGCCGTAGCCGTGTTCCGCATCGTGGACAACCGCTGGGATCGGGGTTTGCAGGCCGTAATCGCTGCTGTTGCCGTTGAAGCTGAGGTAATAGGCGAAACGATCGGTGTGGCTGCCAAAGTTAATCTGGTCGTTGGTCTGGAAGAAGTTGCCGAAGCTGAGCACTACTTCGCCTTGATTATTACTTTCGAAGCCGGTGCGGGGAACGATGTTGAACATGCCGTAGGTGCGGTCACCGTAATCGGGCTCGTAGCTGCCGCGGAGGACATCGAGATAATCGATGTCTTTCGGATCAATCTGTGGGCCCAAGTTGGTGGCGATATTGGTGTTGGGAATGGG
>Ga0187772_10001591_pt1 | contig 10881 bp, 11 predicted proteins | sample 0116_SJ02_MP15_2_FD_133137 | JGI IMG/M metagenome (GOLD analysis project Ga0187772, IMG submission 133137) | Tropical peat soil microbial communities from peatlands in Department of Meta, Colombia - 0116_SJ02_MP15_20_MG | ecosystem: Environmental > Terrestrial > Soil > Wetlands > Peat | place... | reverse complement strand
GGATGCGGCGCTGTCGGGCCTTCACCCAAATCTGTCTCGTCCATCTTCTTGCCCTTGAGGGCGCTCGAGACCGCGGTGTCCATCATCAACTCGGCCAGCCGCATCGTGCCCTGGTTCAAAGCCTCGATCGCCCTGCGGATCGAGGCGTAATCATCGTCCACTTTCACCGCCGCCAGCGCTTTCTCCATCTTCGCGATCCGCTTCTTCTCGTCGGTCGTCAGCTGGCCCCAGGCGGCGCTTTTCTTGCCTTTTTCCAATGCTGCGAGAATCGTCGCCGCTTCGTTGCGAGCCTCGATCACTTGCCGGCGGCGGAAATCTTCTTCGGCGTTGTCGAACGAATCGAGAATCATGCTTTCGACCTGATCGTCCGTCAGCCCATAGCTCGGCTGCACCTGAATCTCGGCCTCTTTGCCGCTGCGCTGCTCGCGCGCCGCAACGTGCAGAATGCCGTTGGCGTCGATCAGAAATTTGACTTCGACCCGAGGAATGCCGGCGGCCATCGGTGGAATTCCTTTGAGATCGAATCGCGCCAGCGAGCGGCAATCCCTGGCCAATTCGCGCTCACCCTGCAACACGTGAATGGCGACATTCGCCTGCCCGTCGATTTGCGTCGTGTAAAACTGCGTCGCCGAAGCGGGAATCGTGGAATTCCGCAGAATGATTTTGTCCGTCACCCCCCCCGCGACCTCGATCCCGAGCGACAGCGGCGTGACGTCGAGCAGGAGCATATTCTGTGTGGCTTCGGATCCGCCGCCGAGAATGTTGGCCTGCACGGCGGCGCCGAGAGCGACAACTTCATCGGGATTCAGATCCGTGTGCGGCTCCCTTTGAAACATTTCCTTCACCAGCGAGCGAACCTTCGGGATGCGCGTCGATCCCCCGACAAGAACCACTTCATCGATCTGATCCGGCCTGAGGTTCGCATCTTTCATCGCCTGCCTGCACGGCCCGACAGTGCGATCGATGATCGGCTGAATCAGCTGCTCGAACTGCTCTCGCTGGATGTGCCGTTGGTAGCGCTTTCCGCCCGGCAAGTCGATATCCAGCTTCACGGAAGGTTGCGAAGAGAGTGCGATCTTGGCCTCGATCACCGCTTTGCGAATGGCCTGGATCGCTTCCGCATTGCGGCGCAGATCGATTCCGAGATCGCCGCGAATGTCGTCTAGCGCAATCGTGATCAGCAGGTTGTCGATATCGTCGCCTCCCAGGTGTGTGTCGCCATTGGTGGCGATGACCTCGAAGATGCCGTCGTGCAGTTTGAGAATGGAAATATCGAAGGTGCCGCCGCCCAGATCGTAAACGGCGACAATTCCGTTTTGCGTCTTGTCGAGACCGTAGGCGAGCGAAGCGGCTGTCGGCTCGTTGACAAGACGCAACACCTCGAAGCCGGCGATCCGGCCGGCGTCTTTCGTCGCCTGGCGTTGTGCGTCGTTGAAATATGCAGGAACGGTGATGACCGCCTTCGCCACCGGTTCCCCGAAATAGCGCTCGGCATTCCGCTTCAATTGCCGAAGAATGAGAGCCGAAATCTCCGGAGGTGTAAATGTCTTCTCGCCCAGCTTGATGCGCAGCACTTCCCCAGGCTGCAAGTCTTCGGCCACGCGAAACGGGAATAGCTTCAGCTCTTCCTGAATGTCTTCGATACCGCGGCCCATCAGGCGTTTGATCGAATACACGGCACGTTCCGGACTCTCGATGAGATATCGCCTGGCGGAGTTTCCGATCAACGGCTGGTTGTTCTCATCCAAAGCCACTACCGACGGAACCAGATTCGAGCCGTCATCGCCCGGAATGACGACGGGTGTTTCCCCTTGCATGAACGCCACCAGAGAATTGGTGGTGCCCAAATCGATGCCGACGATGCGATCACTTGCCATTTCGTTTATCGGTTGCCTTCGCAGAGCATTCAGCCAATCCAAGGCCTTTTGCTGTTCAAAATCTTCATCGCTGAAAGCTGTCGGCTAACTTTCCAGCACCGCATTCACGTCCCTGACCAGATTGCGGATGTAGTTGCGTCGGTTGAGGACGTCAACCATGTTCTTCGTGATCTCGGCGCGTTCAGCCGCACTCGTTTCCGGTCCCCGATCGATCAAGCGGTCCCACTCTTTCCAATATTTCTTCAGCTCTTCGAGCAAGCTCTCGTGTTTTTCTGTCAACTCGAGCTTCTGTCTCCCAATTTCTTCTACCAGCGCGGGGTCATCCTCGCCCATTTTCTTGTGCATGCGTAGCTCTTCCAGCTGCATGTTCAACTCAAAAACTTCCTCGAGAAGATCGGGAGGCACAATTTGCTTCTTGATTTCGCCGGTCGCGCGCGCCTGTTCCGTTGCGCTCTTCGACTGTTCTTCAAGCGAAACGCCTTCCAGATGAAGCAGGTATTCCGTGCGCTTGATCGGATCGCGCAGGGTGCGGTAAGCGTCGTTGAGCATGGAACTCTGTTCCAGACTCCACTCCTGTTCCAGGTTGCCGGCACGGGCATTCAAGTCCGGATGCAGCCGTCGGCTCAACTCGTAGAAATCCTTTTCAAGCGCGGCCGTATCAAGATTCAGTTTTCGCGGCAGTCCAAAGAAGGTGAAGTAGTCCACCGGCGCCGGCGGTTGCACCTTGCCGCACGACGCGCAGAAGTGCGCGGCGCGCATGGCTCCGCACGACCAGCAAAGTTGCGTATCTTCCAGGGGCTTGGCCCCGATTTCTGTTAGTCCAGATTTGCTCGTCACTTCTTGATCCTCACGCCGAAAACCTTGTCGGCGCCACCTTGACTGCGTCCGACGGCGAAAACCGGCCCTCTGGCGCACGCCAGTGCGTCAAAGCCTCCCCGACGGAGCGAGTTCGAAGGGCATTAGGCCGAGAACGAAGTGCCGCAACCGCACGACTTCGTGGCCTGTGGGTTTACAAAGACGAAACCCTGCTGCATCAGCGTCTCCTGATAATCCAGGGTCATGCCGCGCAGGTAAATGAACGACTTCGGGTCGACGAAGACTCGCACATCTCCGAACTGGAAAATGCGGTCGCGCTCACGCGGTTGCGTATCGAATCGAATGTTGTAGCTCAGGCCCGAACATCCGCCGCCCTGCACGCCCAGCCGCAGACCGCCCTGATCCGGAGCGATCCCCTCTTTGGCCATCGCACTGCGAATCTTGGCGATCGCTTTCTCGGTCACAACGATTCCCTTGGCGGTAGCCGGCGGTGTCGCTTGTTCGGTTGCAGTCGTCATACATCAGCTAGACCCAAGAGCGCGGTGCCAGAGCTGTGAATCGGACGCCCGCAGCTCGGGTCGCAGGGCTCCGGGCTACTTTGCTTCCGCGGCGACGGGCTTCGCCGATTCCTGCTTTTTCTTCCAGTCGCCAATCGCAGCGCGGATCGCGTCCTCAGCCAGCACGGAACAGTGGATCTTCACCGGAGGCAGCGAAAGCTCCTTCACGATGTCCATGTTCTTGATGGTAAGGGCTTCGTCCACCGTTTTCCCCTTGACCCACTCGGTCGCCAGTGACGACGAGGCGATGGCCGAGCCGCAGCCGAACGTCTTGAACTTGGCGTCTTCGATGACGCTGGTTGCGGGGTTCACCTTGATCTGCAGCTTCATGACGTCGCCGCACTCCGGGGCGCCCACGAGGCCGGTGCCAACGTCGTTGTTGTTCTTGTCCATCGAGCCGACGTTACGGGGATTGTTGTAGTGATCGATCACCTTGTCGCTATATGACATTTGTTTCGTCTCCTGAGAACTAAACTTTGTCATCCTGAGGCGGCCGCTTTTGCCGTCGAAGGATCTGAGCGCGCCGCACGATCATCCTCGCTTTTGCGGGGATGCGACAACGGCCGTCTGGCGCGCATCCGAAACTACTCTGCCGCCCACTTCACGTCCTTCAGATTGATGCCTTCCTTGGCCATCTCGTAAAGAGGAGACAGCTCGCGCAGCCGCTCGACCGTCTCGATCACTCGATCGGCCACATAATCGACCTCGGCTTCCTTGTTGAAGCGACCGATACCAAAGCGGATCGAGCTGTGCGCCAAATCATCTCCCGTCCCAAGAGCTTTCAATACATAAGATGGCTCCAGCGTCGCGGAGGTGCACGCCGAACCGCTCGATACTGCGATGTCGTTAATACCCATCAGCAGCGATTCGCCTTCCACGTACGCGAAGCTGATGTTTAAATTGCCCGGCAGACGGTGGTCCATCGAACCATTGATGTAGACCTCGTCCAGCCGGCCGGTGATGCGGTCGCGCAGCCGGTTGCGCAGGCCCGCCATTCGGCAGGATTCTTTCGGCATTTCTTCCTGTGCCAGAGCGCAAGCTTTACCCAGCCCAACGATGCCCGGAACATTCAGCGTTCCCGAACGCATGCCGCGCTCGTGGCCGCCGCCGTCGATAATCGCGGATATCTGCACCCGCGGATTCTTGCGCCGCACATACAACGCGCCCACGCCCTTCGGCCCGTACATCTTGTGGCCGGAGATCGACATCACGTCGATGTTCTGCTTGTTCACGTCGGTCGGCACCTTGCCAACCGCTTGCGTCGCGTCGGTGTGGAAGATCACGCCGCGCTCTCGGCAAAGCTTGCCGATTTCCGCGACCGACTGCAGTACGCCGATCTCGTTGTTCGCCGCCATGACGGTGACGAGGATCGTCTTGTCATCCATGGCGCGCTTCAGGTCGTCGAGGTCGATGAGCCCGTCTTTCTGCACCGGCAGATAGGTCACGCGGTAGCCGTATTTCTCCAGGCGCTTGCAGGTATCGAGCACGGCTTTGTGCTCGGTCACCGCAGTGATGATGTGGTTGCCCTTTTCGCGGTACATCTCAGCGACGCCCTTGATGGCGAGGTTGTCGCTTTCGGTCGCGCCCGAAGTGAAGATAACTTCCTTCGTGGTCGCGCCCACCAGCTTGGCGATGCGCTCGCGCGCTGTCTCCACGCCTTCTTCGGCAGCCCAGCCGAACGAGTGATTGCGGCTGGCTGCGTTGCCGAACTTCTCCATGAAATACGGCAGCATCTCTTCCAGCACGCGAGGATCCATCGGCGTAGTGGCGTGGTTGTCCATGTAAATCGGCAGCTTCACGCCTTCGGGCGCGACATGCTGCGTGTTGGGCAGTTCGTGGGGGATTTTCACATCCGTGCTCATTGATTGCCTCTCCTACCTTTGATGAATCAATTGCTGCGGCGGTTCACGTGATTGTTACCAGTTCCGCCGGCTTGGAAACTTCGCTCGCGACTTCTTCGGCTTCTTCTCGCATGTGCGAGATCTTAATGCGTTTCAACACCGCTTCAATGCTCTCGTTCACCTTGCGCAGTGGTTCGCGGATATTGCAGCGATCGCTTTGGCCGCACTCCCCGCGAACCGTAACACACGAGGTGATGAACAGCGGCCCATCGATCGCCTGAATCACCTCGAAAGCCGAAATCGTGTGCGCCGGTCGCGCCAGCGTGTAGCCGCCGTTGATGCCGTGCTGCGAGTGCAGCAACCCGGCTTTCGCCAGCCGCTGCAGAATCTTTGCCAGAGCCTCCGGCGGAATGCCGAATGCGTCCGCCACATCTTTTGCGCTCCGCGAACTGCCGCTCGAATGTTCGGCGAGATGCTTCATCGCCATCAGCGCGTAGTCTGCTTTTTTTGTCAGTTTCAGCAACGGAGGCGCTCTGGATAAAAACGACTCAAGATAAACCCGACTAAAACAGTCGGATAAAATGCCGATCTTTTCAGTCGTATATTTATCTTATCGCACCCTTATCCTGGGCGCAAGTCCAGGCAGCCGACGGCGCATAAGTTGGATTGAACGGTAACCAGTGCAGACTGAATAGCTTAGAATGCTGAACGGGTTCCTCTTATCAGCCATGGGCAGGTAGGACGCCGCGTCGATGGGGCCATCCCAGGCTTTGCGATCAATCTGCCGTTCGCGCTTACAGAGGACTTGACAACCGCCCGGACCGTTCTAAAATACCGGGAATTCCCCGCGAAACTGTCCCCTGTCGTCAGCGCGTGAGGGGACTCTTCCGGTTTTATGAACTCAAAGCCGCCCGCCGTTTCCCAGAACGTAGACAAGCAAGCCTGCAAGCATCTCCGCGTGCAAGTCGTGAGCCGGGACGAAGACGCCGAGTTTGTCGAGTGCAAGGATTGCGGCGAGATCTTCGAGTCTAGCGAGTTCAAGGACATGAACACCGAAGAGCGTATCCGCAGCCGCGAAGAACTCTAAACTGAACCGTCCAAGGGGCCTGATCCATCGACCAACGCCCCTACCGCAAGACCAGCCCTGCCTCTGCTGAGAAATCCATCGGCGCAAAATCTCTGGCCAGGAACTTCGGATATGCCGCCGCCGCGATCATCGCCGCATTGTCGGTGGAGAGCGGACGAGAGGGGAAGTAAACGGGCAGGCCTTGCCTTGCCCCTTCCCGCTCAAAGGTCTGCCGCAATTCGTTGTTGGCCGCCACCCCTCCCGTGACGAATAGAGCTGCCACGTCATACGCGGCGGCTGCAGCCAGCGTTTTCTCTACTAGATCGTGCACGACCGCTCGTTGGAACGACGCGACCAAGTCCAGGCACTGCTTATCGCAGTGCCCGAGATAGTCTTCCAACTTTGGCTTCGCCATACCGGCCAATGCGTTGCGCCGTGCTGCGATGCTGGCTGCCATCTCATGTGCCTCGACGTAGCGCAGAATCGCCGTCTTGATGCCGCTGTACGAAAAATCAAAGCGCGGCTGGTCATCATCGGGGGAAAGGTCGCGGCCATCGTGTCGGTCGCGCCGATCGCGATGCTTGATCTGCGCCGGCGGAAACCTGACTGCCTTCGGGTCGCCGTGCGGAGCCAGCCGATCGATGACTGGCCCTCCGGGATATCCCAAGCCCAACAGTTTGGCGACTTTGTCGAAGGCCTCGCCGGCAGCGTCGTCGCGCGTATGGCCGATGTTCTCGTACGTCCAGCCGCCGTCTTTCTCCTCTGCCAGGTAAAGGTGCGTATGTCCGCCCGAAACCACCAGCGCCTGAACCGGAAACTGCAGCTCACGATTGCCTTTTTGCCGCTCTTCCAGCAGGACTGCATGAATGTGACCCTCGAGGTGATTCACGGCAATCAGCGGTTTGTCGAGAGCGAAGGCCAGAGCCTTGGCATAGCTGATGCCCACCAGTAGCGCTCCGGCGAGCCCCGGGCCTTGCGTCACCGCGATCGCATCAACCGCGTCGTAAGTGTGGTTGGCCTCCGCCAGCGCCTGCCGCACGACGGGAACGATCGCACGCAAATGCTCCCTCGACGCCAATTCCGGCACGACGCCGCCATAGGGCTGGTGCGTGGCGATCTGCGAAGCCACAATGTTCGAGATGAGCTGCTCTCCCGAGCGCACTACCGCTGCGGCCGTCTCGTCGCAGGAACTCTCGATGCCGAGGATGTAGGCGTCGGGCATGATTTTATATTATTAAATCCGTATGGCTGATTTACTCCAACACGTACGCGAGTCAGGGTTTCCGTTCCCTGATCGCCTAATTCATGTCTTCGTTGGAGGGTCGGAACTTCACGGAGCCAAGGTCCATGGCACCGACGACCTCGATATCTACGGAGTCTACATCGAGCCGCCAGAACTGGTCCTCGGACTCGAGTTTCTGCCGCACTATGTCTGGTCCACCGCAGGAAATGACCGGCGTAATGGGCCGAACGACGTTGACATCACTCTCTACTCTCTGAAGAAATGGGCGGGACTGGCCTGCAAGGGAAACCCTACGGCCCTCCATTTTCTGTTCTCCGAGGGTCCGCTCGAGAACACGGTTTGGAATGAAATTGTCGCCAACAGGGCTGTTTTCCTAGCTCGGAGTCATGCCGCGGCCTTTCAAGGGTTCGCTGATGCCCAACTTCAGCGAATGGTAGGCAAGAGAGGGCGGGGCAAGAAAGGCCAGCGCCCTGAGCTCGAGCAAAAGTATGGCTACGACATAAAGGCGGGCATGCACGTGCTCCGCCTGTTGTACGAGTGCAAGGAACTGTTGTCCGAAGGCACAATTACGTTGCCCCGGCCCGAACGAGATTTCTTGATTCGCGTAAGAACAGGGAAGTACTCAATGGACAAGGTGCTCGCCTTCGCCCAGAAACTACTTGTGGAATGCGACAAGGCTGCGAATGCTTCTTCGCTGCCCGACAAAGTTAATCGGACTGCTGTTTCGCGACTCCTTGCCGACTCGTACCGATGCGCGTGGGAGGCATGCTGAAAGATTTCGCTACGTCGATCGTGCGGACCCTCCGCCAGCGCGGCTTCCAGGCCTACTTGGTGGGCGGATGCGTGCGCGATCTTCTGCTCGGGCGTGAACCGAAAGATTACGACGTCGCGACTGACGCTCGGCCCGAGCAGGTGATGGGCATCTTTCCACAAACTTATGCCGTGGGAGCACAGTTTGGCGTCGTGCTCGTGCCCGCTCCAGAGCAGGACGCAACCTCCGCAGCCGGTCCAGCGGCCTCGTCCAAATCCTGGACCATCGAGGTCGCGACCTTCCGCAGCGACATTGGATATTCCGACGGCCGCCATCCCGACGAAGTTCGCTTCAGCCGAGACCCGCGCCAGGATGTTGCCCGCCGGGATTTCACCATCAACGGCATGCTGCTCGATCCGGTCACCAACGACGTTCTCGACTACGTCGGAGGCCGTGCGGACCTGAAAATGAAAATCATCCGCACGATCGGCGAGCCGGAACATCGTTTCGGCGAAGACAAGCTGCGCATGCTGCGCGCGGTGCGTTTTGCGGCGCGGTTCCGCTATTCGATCGAGAGCGCGACCTTTTCAGCCATGAAGAAATTTGCCGAACAGCTGCACGTGGTCTCGCGCGAGCGCGTTCGCGATGAGCTGACCCGCATGTTGATCGAAGGCCACGCCCGGCGCGCCTTCCAGCTATTGGATGAAACTGGCCTGCTGCAATATGTTCTGCCGGAAATCTCGGCGATGAAGGGCGTCGAGCAACCGCCGGAATTCCATCCCGAAGGCGACGTCTTTGTGCACACACTGTTGCTTCTGGAAAACCTCCCGCAGCCTTGTCCGATGACACTGGCTTGGGGCGCGTTGCTCCATGATGTGGGAAAACCGCCAACGTTTCGCAGGGCGCCGGACCGCATCCGCTTCGACAATCACGTCGAGGTCGGAGTGAAGATGGCGGAGGAGATCTGCCGTCGGCTGCGCTTTTCCAACGACGAAATGCAACAGATTCTAGCCCTCGTCGACAATCACATGCGCTTCGGCCACGTTGGGCGCATGAAAGAGGCGACACTGAAGCGATTTTTGCGAATGCCCTTGTTCGACGAGCATCTCGCCTTGCATCGCGCCGACGCGCTTGCCAGTCACGGAAATCTCAGCACCTATGAATTCCTGCAGCAGAAGAGATCGCAGATTCCCGCTGAAACAATGAAACCCGCGCCTCTGGTCACCGGTGACGACCTGATCGCCGCCGGACACATTCCGGGGCCGAGATTTCGCGAGATTTTGAACGCAGTCGAAGACGCCCAACTTGAAGGCCGCTTGTCCTCGCGAGAGGAGGCCTTGGCCTTCGTTCAGCAGGAGTTTCCGGCCTATTCGCCAACCGGCGATCCTCAAACGGAGTGATAAAATCCTAAGTCGTTCAGCGATTCCGTTTTCCTTCGCGGTGATCGAACATGGAGCACATCAGCAGCGGCCTGGAAAAAATCGTGCTCGACTCCTTGCGGCGTGCCCCGGCGCCCGAGGTCCCGGTGAAACTCTGGCCGGTGGTGTGTGGCTCCGCGGTCGCGGCGCGTACGCGCGCGTTGAGTTTTGAGAATGGCATCCTGCAGGTTGAAGTCGGCAACTCGCGCTGGAAATCGGAATTGCAGTCGTTGGCACCACGGTACCTGGCTATCCTCAACCGGTACTCGCCCGGGACGGTGAGGAGAATCGAATTCGTCGAGGCGCAACCGATCCCTGTCACGAATCCACGATAAGCATTTCTGGCCGCATGAAGATTACCGAACAAGACGTCGCCTACGTTGCCGAACTCGCGAACCTCGACCTCACCGAGAACGAGCGCACGAGGATGCTGCGCGACTTGAATTCGATTCTCGAATACGTCGATCGCCTGAACGAACTCGATACTTCGAACGTTCCGCCAATGGCACAGGTTTCCGATCGTTACGGAGTCGATGAATCGAAGCAGGGCAGTGAGCGCTTCTCCTACGCCAGCCGCGAGGATATTCTCGAGGGATTGCGCAAGTCACTGCCGCACGAAGAGGTACTCGCCAATGCACCGGATGCCGACGAAGATTTTTTCCGCGTGCCGAAAGTGATCGAGCGCTAGCCGCACAAGCGCGAATCAATGGACCTCACTTCCCTCACGATCGATGCCGCCCGCTCCGCCATTCAGGAGCGCCGCACGACAGCGCTTGCCTTGGCCGAGGCGCACTACGCGCGTATTCAGGAAAAGGATGGCGAGGTCGGGGCCTTTCTCACGCTGTCGAAGGATCGCGCGCTCGAGCAGGCGGATCGGATTGACCGCATGGCGGCCGAAGGCAAGCCGCTGCCTCCGCTGGGCGGCGTTCCCGTGGGAATCAAAGATGTGATGAGCACACGCGGTGTGCGGACGACCGCCGGATCAAAGATTCTGGAGCGATATATCCCGCCGTATGACTGCACCGCGGTCGCCCGGATGGAAGCAGCCGGCGCCGTCGTACTCGGGAAAATGAACTGCGACGAGTTCGCCATGGGCTCGTCGAACGAAAATTCGGCCTATCATCCAGTGCGCAATCCCCGCGATCTGAGCCGCGTCCCCGGAGGTTCATCGGGAGGGTCGGCGGCGGCCGTTGCTGCGAACATGGCAGTCGTTACACTCGGCTCCGATACCGGCGGATCGATTCGCCAGCCGGCGTCATTCTGTGGCATTGTCGGCCTGATGCCGACCTACGGTCGGGTTTCGCGCTATGGC
>Ga0187772_10001590_pt1 | contig 10883 bp, 8 predicted proteins | sample 0116_SJ02_MP15_2_FD_133137 | JGI IMG/M metagenome (GOLD analysis project Ga0187772, IMG submission 133137) | Tropical peat soil microbial communities from peatlands in Department of Meta, Colombia - 0116_SJ02_MP15_20_MG | ecosystem: Environmental > Terrestrial > Soil > Wetlands > Peat | place... | reverse complement strand
GTGTTCCTGTAATCAGTCTTGTAGAGCTAAGAGAAAAGTTTAGAAAGTAAATCAATATTCCGTTGCCAAAGAACAAAAGCAGACTCAGAAATGGTTCTGCCTTTTTTGTTTAATTCAATTGGTAATCACCAACCCCCAGGTCATCTTCCAATTGAAGACAAGTGGAAACGATAACCGGGTATCTTATCTCTTCCTTCCTACATGGAAAGGTGTTACCTTTAGAATGCAGATTTCAACCCATAACTGATAGGTCGATGGGTGTATTCGATTCTTTGAATTAACGAGTTCATGGATTGATAAAGGCGTCAATTCAGCTATGTTATTAGCGAGAATACCTCTTTGCCGGAGAGAAGACGAGTATAAAACAATTTTGGGGATGATAAAAAATTAATCGGAGGGAAGAATGACAGCAAAGATTATTATCGACCGAAGGGTCAAGAAAGGGAAGGTTCTGGATTTTTTGAAATTGCTCGAGGAATTGAGAAAAAAAGCGCTTGGTGCCAAGGGGTATATCTCGGGAGAAACTTTGCAAGCGTCTGACGACCCTTATAATTTAATTGTGATCTCCACATGGCACAACGCAGACGAATGGAAAGATTGGGAAAAGAATCCTGAAAGGACAGAGATCCACGACAAAATTGAAAAACTGATGGTAGAGCCCACAAGAGTGACGGTATATGTTAATCCTTAAATTGGTGTCCTTTGAATAGCGATTAGACTTTTTAGTAATTCAAAAGAAAATATGGACTGAACCCCTGGAATCGGACCCTGCCTTTTTTGTTTTTGCGGATTTCAATTCGTGATCATTGCATCTAATTACCATCCTGTATTGAAGACTGTAGGTGAAGTCCTCACTCCATTTTTTGAGGACTCCGTCCTGAACTTTCGCTTCCCTAATTTTCGAAAAAGGCGTATAAATGAGCAATGGGCAGCTAAAAAATAAGTTATCCAATAAAAGGGAAAAGGAGTAGGGATCACTATTTTTGCATTGCGGAACTTATGAAATTGAAGATAGGACATCTCGTTTTGATCTCCGTCGCCTTCTCCGTTTCTCTCGGTTCGAACTGGGAATGGGTCTGGGCGGCCAACCCTGCCGCCAAAAAGGAGGGTTCAAATTCGGCCGAAGAAGAAAAAAGATCTGGTCCCTCGAAAACAGGAGCGAAGCTCGCAATCAAGGGACGGGAATACTGTTATGAGTGTACCGACAACTTCGCATGTCTTGGCTGTCATGGAAATAAGATCAACGAGAGGAAATTTGCCCAGTCGGTCCATGGGGCAAACTCTTGTTACAGTTGCCATTTGGATATCACGGACATCACTGAGCACGCCATGGGAAAAGGGGCGAAAGTCCATGACGAGCCCCGTACTTGCCATCTCTGCCACAAGAAAGAAGCCTCAGAGCACTATGCGAGCGTCCATTTCATCAATGACGTTCAGTGTAAGGACTGCCACATAGACATTCACGAGATGACCCCTTGGAAGGGGGACAAGACCAGGGTCATTCAAAAGTGTACGGCCTGCCACGCCGATGACGGTTACTTGGAGAGTGTCCATGGCAAGGCCGTCCTCGGTGGGAATCGGGACTCGGCAACCTGCAGTGATTGCCATGGCCTCCATAAAGTTCCCCTCTTGAAGGGAGACGATCCCAAAGAGGTCGCATTTCGGAAAGAATTTCATACCGAGATATGCCAGAAATGCCATGGGGACAGGGAGATGATGGAGCGGAACAAGGTTTTCCTCATCGCAACCCAGACCTATTATGGGAGCTACCACGGGAAGGTTGAAAAGTTGGGTTATCCGTCCCTTGTCGCAGGCTGTGCCGATTGTCACGGGTTTCACAGTATTCTGCCGCCAGAAAATCCGAAATCCACAATCTCAAAAGGACGCCTCCTCGAAACTTGCGGAAAATGTCACCTGAGGGCCAATGCCAACTTCGTCCAATGGGTGACGCATGCGACACGCAATGATCCAAAGCGAGGGCCGGTCTTCTACTGGACGTTCGTCATTATCGCCACCCTCCTAGCCTCGGTCTTTGGGGTCGTCTGGTTGCATACCTTCCTCTGGTGGCGGAAGGACTTCTGGGAGCGAAGGGAATTGAGGATAAAGGGTATCTTTTTGCCCCAACATGTGAAGCCTGAAGAGGCGAGCCATATCTACCGCCGATTCAGTTCCTTTGATATCGCTCTCCACCTGACGATGATGGTCACCTTCCTTGTACTCGTCATTACAGGACTTCCCTTAAAATTCTCCCAAGCCCCCTGGGCAAGCGGTCTCATGCATTTTCTGGGAGGGGCGAGGACAGCCGGCTTTGTTCACCGGATCTGCGCTGCGGTCACCTTCGCTTATTTCGGGACGACGATCATCTACATCATCTACTTTCTCTTCTTCAAGAACATTCCCGGAAGTCCACATTTCGTTCAAAGGCTATTTGGCCCGGATTCTCTCTGTCCTCGCCGTAAGGATATTCGAGACTTTATCGGAATGATCCAATGGTTTTTCAACAGGGGACCCAAACCGCAGTTTGATCGCTGGACCTACTGGGAGAAATTCGACTTTATGACCGTTTTCTGCGGGATGTCGGCCATTGCCATGTCAGGACTCATGCTTTGGTTTCCAGAATATTTCACCATCTTCCTTCCTGGATGGGTTCTCAACATTGCAACGATTGTCCATTCGGACGTGGTCCTCCTGACTTCGGGCTTCATCTTTACGGTCCATTTCTTCAATACCCACTTCCGCCCCTCCAAGTTCCCCATCGATACGGTGATCTTCACTGGAAGGTTTCCCAAATACGAGTTGGTGGAGGAACGACCCGAGCAGTACCGCCGAATGGTGGCTGAAAAGAGGCTGGAGACCTATCGGACCAACTATCCAGGCGTCATGACAGACCTTTTCTCCATCGTGATGGGGTTTTCCATGCTTGCCATTGGCCTGTTCTGCATCTTTTTGATCGCCTGGGAATTTTTGATCTAAGTCGAAGGCGCAGGGGTTTGGAATGTTTGAATCACCTGACCCGTGGGACTTTCACGGGAATTTCCTTTGTCCAGCCCAGATTGTAACTTGGAGCCGCTTCCCCTCGGGTGCATGAGGGCAGCGAATCCTTTCTTCTTTTCTGCGCAGCCTGCTTCAGAGTGAAGAAAATGGCCGAGACAATTTGGTTTTTGTGCGGGGGTAAAGGCTGAGTTTGCTTAGAAGACCAATAAAGGAGGAGTCTATGGCGCATTAGATCTGTGCAATGTGTAGCCATTATCTCCAACTGCTAAAATGCCTTTGCCTGTTTTTATGCCGCTTCATCTCGAGGGGAGCACTTCTGTCCCCCCCCCTCGAAAGCTGCCTGAACAAACGGGTTCCTTCGGGTCAGAGGAAGAATTATTTTCCTTTGAACTTGAGAATATATTTAGTTAAGGCCTCCCCGTTTCTATCCATAGCGTACTCAACAGTGTCATTTGCACCCGTGGAGGACGTTCTCAGATCGGTCTCATAGATGACGTCGCCGGTTTCCTTGTCGATGAACTTGTAGTGGGCAGCGAAGTAAGCCGTGCCGGTGTATTCTCCAAATGGGATAAAGGACCGCCCTATCCGCCGCCCCACGGTGGGAGGCGTATACTCCTTAACCTCTCCCTGTATCAGAAGCACCTTTTTGCCGGAAAGGCTCTCTTTACTTGCCTTCCCGCCCTCTTTAACGATCGTGTCAAAGAGCTTATATTTATCATTATACCTCTTGATCTGGTAAACCGCCTTCTCAGCCATCTGCAACCCTGCCGACTCAGGGGCCGGCGAACCGGCGGGGACTTCAAGATCCTTGACGATCACTGCATTATAATCTTTGAGATTAGCCTCTGCCGCCGTCACGAGGCTGCTCGTTCCTAACACCACACCTACAGCCAAAAAAACCGCAAAGATATTCTTCATCTTCGTGAATCTTCCTCCTTTGAATGAATTGCCCCATATTCTAATCTATGCTTTTCACTCCCGTCAATAGAATTCATAATTTTATCCTATGATCATTGATGTTCAGCCTACCTCCTCTCAAAAGTGAGGCTCCCCGGCTATCCCGCCCAACGCGGGACGCGGGCACTTGCTGGTCATTGGTTGAAAAGATTCCTTCTTGAAGGAAAGCAAGCAATCGCTGCAACAACGTAAGTTCAAGACATTCATCCACCCACCCACCAACAACTCCCACCAAGGATACAAGCTTTGGAAGGAGTCATCAGCTCTAAGGGCACTTTTCGGCGGACTCCATCACCCAACGACAATCTACTCTAATATTTTCTTTAACTCCTCTATCCTCCGCTGAACCTCTTCCGTTTGGCCGTGGGGCCTGGATAGAAGCGCTTCAATCGTAGCCAGCTCATCCTGGACATACTTCAGCGCCTGCTTCTTCATCCCTTCGATGGCTTTGTTAATCCGGTCTTCCCATTGAGCGGCCAGGCGGGAGAGGTTTACAAACACTTCGTTGGGAACCTCGTTTAAATAGTGCCTCTCGAAGAACGGGCGGAAAATAAACATGGGAATTAAGAACCAGATCAGACTAAAATGGAAGTCAAAAGTCCGACCTATCTTTATATCCGGCTGGTGGGGTTCGGCCACCTCGATCTTCCAGTCGGCTTCGGCAAGTCTCAGCCCGAGTACTCTTTCGATGTTCTGGTTTAGCAAGCTCCGGAAGGCCTCCAGGGAGCGCGAGAGGCTGGCGTGGGCCTTTTTGAGCGTACCCAAGAAATGCTTATATTCGGTCTTAGAAATACGATCGAGCTCTTCGGCCAGGGTTTCATGGAGCCAATCCTCATATCTTCGTGTGAGTTTCCCGATATTGCCTTTCCAGGATGGCATTTCTTTTCGCAGTATTTCCAGGAGCTTTTTTTTGACCTGAGACTCATGAAATTTTTCCAGGCAATTCTTGATGAGTTCCCGGGTTTGCAGCGAATTTTCCCGCGCAATCAGAGAAATTTCTTCGCGGATCAGTTCGTAATTCACCTTCTCATTTAGAATCTGCTTCCTGAGTTGCTCCCGGTCAAAGTCAGCCTGTAAGGAAGTCTTTAGCGCAATCTCCAGGTAGTTCAGGCAGCCCTTTCCGAGGGATCGGACCTTGTGCTGCAAAATGTTCCAAAACTCCTCTTCCCGATTAATGGCGAGGGGTCGAAAGATTTCGTTTTCCACCCTTTGTTTCCATTGTTCGGTGTCCAGGCGAGTGGAGTAAAGGAAAATAGGAAATTCTTCGTGAAGCTCCCGTTGGAGTGCGGTCCTAAAAAAATCGACGACTTCTTCTTGCTGCTCTTCGGAAAGAAGGTCAACCTTGCTAAGGAGGAGGACGATTTTCGGCGTATGCGTTCGCAATTCCCGAATGAGCTGTAAATCGTCCTCTGCCAAAGGGCGGTCCGAGCTGATGGCCAGCAAAGCTGTGCCCACTTCCGGGAGCCAGTTTTCCGAGGTCTCGATGTGGTACTTAAAAATGCTCCCCAGGCCAGGGGTGTCGACCAAACGTAGCCCGCCATACTTTTCTAAGGAAGGTAGTTCTACGTCGACCAACTCGACGTTTTTCCGATTGGCAGGGTTTTGGGCCTCCGAGGTAAACTCTTCGATTGCTCCGATATCCACCTCGGTCTGCAGGCCGTCAAAGTGCCTGACGATCACTCTCTCTCTTTTCCCATATTGCAGGCGGGTGATCGTTGTGGTGACGGGAATGACACCCACCGGAAGAATGGGTTTTCCGATCAGGCTATTGAGGAAGGAACTTTTCCCGGACTTAAATTGCCCCAGGATAGCTACATCTATCAGTTGATCTTGTTGAAGAAGATTTTCACAGGCTTCGATCTGGCGATTCAGGGAGACGATATGGAACTGATCACAGATCTCCTGAATTCGGGGCAGTAGCGCTTGATAGGTTTGTGTAAAAGAATCAAGGGGTGCACCAGCTATTGCTAAGTCCATAAAAAAACTCCTTCAGGTTCTCCCTGCAGGAGTCATCAGCCTCAACGGCGGTTATTGGGTGAACTCCATCACCTCTTTTTATAACATCATTTTAACAACTTAAAAGAACTTGTGTCAAGTTTTTGCAGTGGGTGCTAAGAGAGCATTGCTTTAAGAGGAAAAGCTATATATTATTAAAATTGAGCAAGGGAGGAAGAGGATAGATTTTAGGAGGGAAGAGAATGAGTTCAATTATCAAGTCAGTTCATGCGAGGGAGATCTTGGATTCACGTGGGAACCCGACCGTTGAGGCCGAACTTCAGCTCGAGACCGGGGAGTGGGGACGAGCAGCAGTCCCTTCGGGAGCTTCGACGGGTATCCACGAAGCTCTCGAACTACGCGATGGAGACAAGGGCCGTTATAACGGAAAAGGTGTTCTGCGGGCGGTGGACCACGTTAACAAGGAGATTTCTCGCGTTCTGATTGGCATGAATGCGCTGGACCAACCAAGGATAGATCAAGCCATGATCGATCTGGACGGCACGTCGAACAAGAGCAAACTCGGTGCCAATGCAACTCTCGGGGTTAGCCTCGCGGTTGCACGCGCCGCAGCGAGTTCAGTCAGGTCGCCACTCTATCGCTATCTGGGAGGAACGGAGGCCAGGGTCTTACCAGTGCCTATGTTCAATATCCTCAACGGGGGGGTCCATGCGAACTGGCAGGGAACGGATTTGCAGGAATTCATGATCGCCCCCGTGGGCGCACCCAGCTTCCGAGAGGCGTTACGATGGGGGAGCGAAATTTACCACACCCTGAAAAGCGTTCTGAAGGAAGCTGGCTACTCGACAGGCGTAGGCGACGAGGGCGGTTTCTCTCCAGCGCTGAAGAAGAACTCCGATGCAATGGAATCGATTCTTAAAGCCATCGAAAAGGCCGGTTATCGTCCTGGGGAGCACATCGCTCTTGCCCTTGATCCGGCTTCCAGTAGTTTCTACGAAGACGGATACTATCACCTCCGGACGGAGGGACGAAATGTGACTTCCGATGAGATGGTTGAGATTTATAGCGATTGGATCAAGAAATACCCAATCATTGCCCTCGAAGACGGTCTATCCGAGGACGATTGGGGTGGCTGGAAACTACTCAATAAAAAGTTGGGCGACAAGATCGAGTTGGTGGGCGACGACATATTCGTCACAAACGTTAAACGGATTGAGCGTGGCATCACCGAGAATGTTGCCAATGCAGTGCTCATCAAGCTCAACCAGATTGGTACGCTCACTGAGACCGTGGCCGCAATAGAAATGGCCCGTAAAGCAGGATGGGGAGCCATGATTTCTCACCGAAGTGGTGAAACGGTGGACAGCTTCATCGCCGATTTCACAGTGGCAATGGGTACCGGTCACCTTAAAACGGGCGCCCCATGTCGCGGAGAGAGGATTGAAAAATATAACCAACTGTTGCGTATTGAAGAGGAACTTAGGAATGAAGCCATCTATGCAGGTCGGAACGCTTTTGTTCGATAGAATCAAAAAAGCGTTACTTTGATATCGAGAATCCTTTTGGAACGCTATGCCACACATTCTTCCCTAGCTGCTGACGTACCTTTTCATCCTTAACTATTTTGTACTGTAATTGGGCCATAAAATCGGACTCGTCTCTGTCCAGCATGTGGCAAATCGCGCACCCGCGATAATTGAAAGCTTCCCGTAATGATCGTCCCATCGTTTATTTCCTTTTTCTTCACATCCTCACATCTCTTCCTGGATCATCAATACCATGAAATTAAGGCTCACGACTCGTCGCCAAGATAACATGCCAAGCTCTCACAAATCAGACTCCATGCATACTCCCATGTCACGAACAAGCGAGATCATCTTCTCTAATATCGGATCCAAGGTCTCCTTTATCTCTGATGCGGTTTCACCCCTTCCTCGTAATCTATCGGACATGGCTTCCTCCAAGTCCACCGCAAGATAGACTGAAGCCGCTTTAACCATCCAACGAATGTTCCTCTCCCCCGGGTCTAAGCCAAAAAGGTTTTTCAGGTGAAGCATATACTCTCTCATGCGGTCCATCTTTTCAACGACGTGTTGCTTTTCCTGCTGAGTGAGGTCATCAACCGTGTGCAGAAATAACCTTTCTTCCCCGTCCATCTGAAGAAGCCGCCTGACATTCATCAGTTCGTCTTCCACCACACCTAAGGTTGCTCTTAAGAATCTTTTTTGATTTGCGTTGAGCATGGACCTTCACTCTCTTCCGAAACAAGACCGACTCTAAATAGATGCTTCTCGTCTCATTAAACTAACTTGGGCCTCTTCCCGATCAAAAGAAAAAAGGGCAAGGAGGCAAGCTGCATCACAACTGAAAATATAATGAGAGACGGAACCGAGACATCGTAAAGAATCCCCATTAACGCACTGCCCAAAAACTAGAACAAACCAAATCCTGCATTGAAGATTCCATAGGCTGTGCTCCTCTATCCATCGGGACCATCCCTGCAATCGCAGCCCGCATAATCGATTCCTGTGCCCGCCATTCCCACACCTCATAGAGCCATTCCCACCAAAGCCAACTAAAAGTCTCCTAAAAAGACCAACGGAGCAAAAAGAGAAGAGAATAATAAAACGACAATTAGGTCATCATAGTAATAGCAGATGAAACCTTCTCTTCTTCCATTCCGTTTAACAGGAGCAACCCCGTCACTGCATGATACGTACTCTCGATAAATGGAAAACTGGCGGGAGCCCTACAAAACCCTCCGTTCTTGGTCTGACAGCTAAGAATGTATTTCCGACAGAGTTCAATCTGTACGGGTGAAGAGCCGAGCATTGACAGAATCTCAAGGGCACAATAGGTATTTTCCATATACGAGGTCGTTTCGGGATAAAACCCGAATCCTCCATCTCCATTCTGGCTTAGTTGAACCCATCGAACGATTTGTTCTCTATCGAAGTCAATATCCCGGTCCAACAGGATTGATACCTTTTTTCGAAGGGTCTGCAGGTTCTCATGACCTTGAAATCGAAAAGGAGACACAGAGGGCAAAGGGCTCGGGGGTTGATGGAGTAACCTTCGGATCTCGTCGGAAAAGTATTGAGCATCAAGGATTGTGAACCCAGACCAGTCTTTAACAGACAGATCGATTAGTTGGCGAGGCAACTCTATGCCCAATGATCGATGGATATAGAGAAGCATATAAACCGCCCTTGGAAAACCAACTTCCTTCCAATTAATATTTTTCAGGTACTTCGCGGTATTGTTTCGATCTACATCCACATCCAGAAATTGTAATATTCGAACGGCAAAATAGGTGTCTTCAAGATCGGGATAAAGCTCCGGGGCAAAACTGAATCCTCCTTCCTCCTTCTCCCGATTCTTCAGGTACTGGATGACTTTTGAGAGTTCGAGTAAACGGCTCAACTGGTCAATCTCTTTTTTTAACCTTTGAAAGCCCTCTTTCATTTTCTGTGATCCGTCTCGTTCCAAAAACAAAAAAACTTCCACCAGTTTCTGCCCGGTAGAAGTTATCATTCCCCGCCTGCGGCAAGGACGAGTTACGGCGAACTTCATCGCCAAGATTAAATTAAAAATATTATTATTCAAAAAACTATTTAAGTCAATATCTAACAAATATTTAATGCATTTTTTCACTTTTACCTAATGGCCATCCATTTTTATGTTGTGTATTCATTTTTTTGACCTTTTAAGATTAAACGTGAAAAGTTAAAAAGTTTTTTGATTTCAAATAGTTTACCCATAGATCAATCTTTCCTTAACTTGCAAAAAATTCCCTTGACAAAAGAACCCTATTATTTTAGCATGCGCATCGAGATTGTGATTTTAGCCACATAAAGAAATTGACTAAAAATCCAGTTATTATTACCGTTAAGAATCATCTTTCCGCAATCAAAAGCAAAGAAAGGGGGGATTCTTCAATTCCAGACCAAAATCTCTTGTTATTTGATGGATTGGACTGTTTTAGAAAAAAAAATTAAATAATCTCAAAGAGAAAGGGGGAGTAAGAACATGGGTTTCAACATCTCAAAAAAGTATAATGACGCGGATCCAAGAAAGCTTCCGGATTGGCAGGTAGCGGATATAGCCGAAGAAACCATGCCCAGTGTTGCCGAGTGGCAGGACAAATTGGGTCTCAAGAAGGACGAAATCATCCCGATGGGAAGGCTATGCAAACTCGATTTCATGAAGATTATAGATCGGCTAAAAAGCAAGCCTGACGGAAAGTATATTGAAGTTACTGCCATTACCCCTACCCCGTTGGGAGAAGGGAAGACAACCACCTCCATGGGGCTTATGGAGGGGCTTGGGAAAAGGGGGAAAAATGTGGGTGGTTGTATCCGCCAGCCTTCAGGCGGGCCGACAATGAATATTAAAGGTACTGCGGCAGGAGGGGGAAAAGCTCTCCTCATCCCCATGACCGAGTTTTCTCTGGGGCTTACTGGCGACATCAACGACATCACCAATGCCCACAACCTGGCAATGGTCGCCCTGAACGCCAGGATGCAACACGAACGGAACTATGACGATGCTGAGTTAGCCAAGCGGAAACTCAAACGCCTCGACGTCGACCCTACCAACATCGAGATGGGTTGGGTGATAGACTTTTGTGCCCAGGGCTTGCGGAACATTGTGATGGGTCTTGGGAGCAAGATGGATGGCTTTCTCATGCAATCCAAATTTGGCATTACAGTGAGTTCGGAGCTAATGGCTATTCTTTCCATCGTAAGGGACCTGAAAGACCTTCGTGAGAGGCTGGGAAAGATCGTCGTCGCCTACGACAAAAAAGGTAAACCCATCACCACCACAGATCTTGAAGTGGCAGGCGCCATGTGTGCGTGGATGAGGAATACCATCAATCCTACATTGATGATGACTACGGAATATCAGCCTTGTCTGGTCCACGCCGGTCCTTTCGCTAACATCGCCGTCGGTCAATCCTCTATCATTGGCGACCG
>Ga0187772_10001589_pt1 | contig 10884 bp, 6 predicted proteins | sample 0116_SJ02_MP15_2_FD_133137 | JGI IMG/M metagenome (GOLD analysis project Ga0187772, IMG submission 133137) | Tropical peat soil microbial communities from peatlands in Department of Meta, Colombia - 0116_SJ02_MP15_20_MG | ecosystem: Environmental > Terrestrial > Soil > Wetlands > Peat | place... | reverse complement strand
TTTCGGCTGGGCCAGGGTATGTCCCCACTGCTTCAGTCGCGGGCGATTGCTTGCGTGGCTGGAATCAGGTTTCAAGCTCTCCGCCAGGATCGAAAATGCCAGGATGAAATTGGCGGCGCAAAGAATGGTGGCAGCCCAGCCCGGCCCGGTGGCGCCGAACAGTTTCAGCGCCACGCCGCTGATGGCCGGGCCGAAAATAAATCCGAGTCCAAACGCCATGCCGATGAGTCCCATTCGCTTGGACCGGTTTTCCGGCGGTGTGATGTCGGCGATGTACGCCTGGGCGACGGTAATGTTGCCGCCGCAGGCGCCGGCGAACACGCGGGAGACGAGCAGCGCCCAAAGCGCGGCGGTGTGATTTTCAAAGCCTGAACCGATGGCGAACAACAGATACGACAGCGCCGCGCCGGCGGTGCTGATGAGCAGAATCGGGCGGCGGCCATGATGGTCCGACAACCGTCCCCAAACCGGCGAGAAGACGAATTGCATCGCGGAAAACGAGGCGATGATGGCGCCGATGAGCCACCCGGGTGCGCCGTAATGCCGGCTGTAGATGGGCACCAGCGGCACGACGATGCCGAACCCGATGAGGTCAATGAAGACCGTCAGGAAAACGACGAGCACCGATGGTTTGCGGTTCATTCCTTTTTTGATTTTGAGCCGCCAACATTAAATTGCTTCGCGTCGAAACTCAAAGTTAAAAACAGAACTTGAACACATCACCCGTGACCGATATATCCACCGGCTGTGAGCAAAATCCGCTGGGCGGTTTCCGTTCAGTCAAAGCATATCCCTTTGGATCTGGAAATTTCCACGGCCATCTGTCAGTGCCTGCAACAATTGGGCCACCAGGCTGTTTTGGTGCAGGACGGGGAGCCGGCCGGGTTGGAAACGGATGTGTTGTTGCTGTTGACCTACCTCGGCAATTTTCCGGCGTATTGCCGAAGGTTAAAAAACTGTGGCTCACAACGTCCCAAGACCATCTTATGGCAAGTGGATCCGTTGCCGCCGGAAAATCTGCCGCCGGAAGCGGAGGCCGTCGGGCTTAGAGCCACCCGCTGGAAGGATCGGTTCGGGCTGCACCACTCTGCGAACGCCCTGCCGCGTTGGAAGAAAATCTGCACGTTGTTCCGGCTGCGCGCATGGGCCAACAAACAGTGCTCCGCTCCTGGCTACCGCAAGGCCACCCGGCTGATCCAACGACGCAGCGGGGAAGAATTCAACTGGCTGCAGGTCCGGGGCGCCATGGAAACCTGGCGGAGAATTCGGGACGCGCACCGGGAAGGATGGTTGGATCAGATTGCAGTCAGCACCAACCCGCGTCGGCGTTTCCTCGCCAGCCGGGGGATTACCGCGCCATGCATCCCGGTGGGTGCGCATGAAGAAATGGGTTGTGACCTGGGCCGTCCGCGGGACACCCCGGTGGGTTTTCTTGGCAACATAAAACCTGGATGGCGGGCGGATAAGCTCGAGCAATTGAGCAAACGCCTGGAGGAAAAGAGCATCCCAGTCGTCCGGATGACGGGAGGCTGCTATGGCGAGAAACGGTGCGAGTGGCTCAATCGAACCCGTATCCTGGTGAACTTGCGCAGTTATTCCTGGGACCCCGCATGGATTCGTTTTCTGATGGCGGCGAGATGTGGAACGCTGGTGGTGAGCGAACCGATGCATGACGAGCACCCGATGATTGCGGGTGTCCATTACATTGAGACGGCCCTAGATGAGATGCCGGAGGTCATCGGCAAACTGCTCGGCGACCCGGCGAAAATTCGTCAGCTCACGTCCGCCGCTGCCGACCTGTGCCGGCACGAATTAACGCTCCTGCGCGCGACGGAAAAATTGATCGCTTTGGGCGAAACCGTAAATCCAGAGAGGCTGGCCCGGCCATGACCAACGTCATTTCGTGACGGAGGAATTGACCTGGAAAACGCGCTCTCCAAAATGTTGTTCCGCTGTTTGAGCAAAGACCCGCGATGATCAATACCTACTGTCCCTCGCTGGGACCTGAAGAATTGCGAGCCGTCACTTCGGTTTTTGACAGCCGGTGGCTCGGGCTTGGTCCAGTTACCGAACAATTCGAGCGCCGACTGGCGGAATTCCTGGAATGCAAATACGTCGTCGGCGTCGGGCACGGCACAGCGGCGCTGCATCTGGCGCTGGACGTGCTCAGGCTGGGACCGGGCGACGAGGTGATTGTCCCGTCGTTGACGTTTGCAGTCTCGGTGCAGGCGATTCGGATGTGCGCCGCCACGCCGGTGTTCTGCGAGGTGGATGCGGACACGCTGAACCTGGACCTGCCGGACGCCACCGCAAGGATCACTCCCCGGACCCGCGCCATCATGCCGGTGCATTTCGCCGGACTGCCTTGCGACGGGGATTCATTGTGGGAAACCGCCCGCCGGCGCGGCATCCACGTCGTGGAGGACGCCGCGCATGCCTTTGGGAGCCGGTATTGCAACCGTCTGGTCGGGGCCGCCGGTGATCTGGTCTGTTTCAGTTTCGACACCATCAAGAACATCACCTGCGGCGAAGGTGGCGCGGTGGCTACGAACAACGAGACGTGGGCCCGGCACGTCCGGCAGCGGCGCCGGTTAAGGATGGAGATGGATTTTGAACCGCACACTGCGGCCGAAGCCAACTGGCAATATCAGGCAGTCTCCCGCGGGTTCCGGGATAACATGTCCGACCTCCATGCCGCCATCGGCCTCGTCCAGGCAGAGAAATTTCCCGCGTTCCAGCAACGAAAACGTGAGATTATGGAGCGCTACAATGCGTCGTTCGCGGAACTTCCCGGTATCGAAGTTTTCCAGCATGACCTGGAAACAACCTGTCCCTGGGCCTGCGTGCTCAAAATTCTCGACGGGCGCCGCGATGCGTTTCGCGAGCAACTCCGGCAAAAGGAAATCAATACCCTGGTGCAATTCATTCTGAACCACCTCCAGCCCGCGTTCGCCTCCTGCCTTTCGGATCTGCCGGTGACAGAACAGCTTTTCGGGCAAATCGTTTCGCCGCCATTGTTTGTGGAAATGACGGACGCCGACGTGGACGCCGTCATTCAGGCTGTCAGTGCTTTTGCAGAAAATACTGCGCGCGCGACGGTGGCGTGCGGATTCAAAAGCTGAATGAATACACCAGACAAACCATTGCTCATCCTGGGGACGGGAACGTTCGCAGTTGAGATTGCCGATGTGGCGTCCGAAGTGCCGGGGGTCATCGTGGCAGGCTTTGTGGAAAACCTGGATCGCACGCGCTGCGCTTCCCGGTTGGAGGGCAAACCGGTGTTTTGGGTGGATGATTTGGGAGACCGCATCGGCACGCACCGGTTTGTTTGCGGATTGGGTACAACCCATCGCAGTCGTTTCACGGAGCAAGTGCAACAGATGGGCGGCGGGTTCGTGTCGCTGGTGCATCCGAGTGCCCGGATTCCAGCGAGCAGTTCGCTCGGTGAAGGTTGCGTTGTTCATCCGGGTGCAATTGTGGCCGGACACTCCTGCCTGGGAAATCACGTGTGCGTAAACCGCGGCGCCACCATCGGACATCACACCATCGTTGATGACTTTGTCACGATTGGACCTGGAGTTAATTTGGCGGGCAACTGCCGGATAGGCCGGGCCACTTACATTGGCATCGGCGCCACGATTATTGACAACCTGACAGTAGGTTCGCAATCCGTGGTGGGAGCCGGCGCCGTGGTAACGAAGGCTGTCCCAGACAAGGTTCTCGTCGTCGGTGTGCCGGCCAAGGTGATCAAGGAAGACATCGAGGGGAAATGACCCCCCCATCCGCAAAGCAATCCATCGCACCATAACTCCATGAACCCTCTGATCATCAATGCTGCCATCACCGGCATGGTTCCCATGCCGGCAGATAATGTCTCGCTCCCGGTAACAGTCGGACAGATTGTTGCCGAAGCCAGCCGCTGCGCTGATACCGGGGCCTCGATAATTCATGTGCATGCCCGAGGTGAGGATGGCAAACCGACGTGGCGTGAGGAAGTTTATCGGGAAATCATTGAAGGCATTCGCGCGCGCTGTCCCGAATTGTTGATCTCCGCTTCAACGAGCGGGCGTCTCTGGTCGGATTTTGAAAAGCGCTCCGCTGTGCTGGATTGCCGGCCCGATCTGGCATCCCTCACACCCGGTTCCTTGAATTTCCCGACGGCTGCGTCGGTGAATCCCCCGCCAATCATCTGCCAACTGGCCACGGCCATGAGGGAACGCGGCATAGTGCCCGAGTTGGAGTTTTTTGAAATCGGCATGATTGATTACGTGCGGGATTACCTGATTCCCAAGGGAATTCTTCAGGCGCCTTTTTACGCGAACCTGCTTCTGGGATCGCTGGGCACGATGGCCGCGTCCGCGCGCAACCTGAACCACATGGTGGAGGCGTTGCCGGCGGGCACGGTCTGGTCGGCCGCCGGCATCGGACGATTTCAATTTCCAATCAACCAGCTGGCCATCCGGATGGACGGTCACGTGCGCGTCGGCCTTGAAGACAATCTTTGGATGGACGCGGAAAAGACCGACCCGGCCACCAACGTCCGCCTCATCGAACGCGTTGTCCGGTTGGCTGAAGCCGCGGGACGGCCGATTGCCAGCCCGGCCACCGCGCGAACCATCATCGGCTTGCGGATGAACCACCGCCACTTTGCGGACGACAAATCCAGCCGTCCGAATCCGAAAATCCAAACCATCCCGGAAGCGCCTAAGAGACTCGGCGGCGCCAGGGAACTGCGTCGGCGAACAACTCCGTGAATAAGGTGGAAGCGGCTGTCGGTAAGACTTGCTTGCGCCCCCGTTCATCGCGCAGTCTTCTGTGTGCATGATTGATTCCGTTTCCGAGGCCGCCGGCGCAGCGGCGGATTTGAAAAAGGCGCGACGACAAAAGGCGCCTCGCGCGGACGCGCGCCCCACCATTGACCGGCTGCCACCGCATTCACTCGAAGGCGAGCAGGGAGTGCTGGGCTGCGTGTTGCTCTCGCCGAACGAGTGTCTGGGCGAGTGCATCGAAAAACTCAAGGATGGCAAGGAGGTCTTCTACGACCTGCGGCACCAGACGATTTTCGAGGCGCTGGTGGCGATGTTCGACACGCGCGAGGCGATTGATGTCATCACCCTCCAGCAACGGCTGAAGGACAAGCAACTTTTGGAGCAGGTCGGCGGCATTGCCTATCTCTCGCAGATTCAGGACGCCGTGCCAAGCGCGGCCAACCTGAGCTACTACCTCGACATCGTGCGGGAAAAATTTCTGCTGCGGAAAATGATTGCCACGTGCACGGACGTGGTCGGGCGGGTCTATGATTACGAGGGTGAGGTGGACGCACTGCTGGATGAGGTTGAGCGTGACGTTTTAAGAATTTCGGAATCGCGGGTGCAGGGCGGCGTTGTGACCACCAAGGAACTGGTGGGCAAGGCCATCGGGACGATTGAAAATTATTTCAGCCGCAAGGGCACCTTGAACGGACTGGCCACCGGCTTCGCGGACCTGGACCGGATGACGGACGGTCTGCACAGCAGCGAAATGATTGTCATTGCGGCGCGGCCCAGCATGGGCAAGACGTCCATCGCCATGAACATCGTCGAGCACGTGGTGCTGGAGCAGAAATTGCCAGCGGCCGTGTTCAGCCTGGAAATGAGCGCCGAGGCGCTGGTGTTGCGCATGATGTGCTCGCTGGCGCGCGTGAATCTGCGGAGCATCCGCGAAGGGTTCATGAGTGAGGCCGATTTTCCGAAGCTGACGGGCGCCGCGGGCCGGCTGGCGAACGCCCCGCTGTTCATTGACGATTCGGCGGCGCTTTCGATTTTGCAATTGCGGGCGCGGGCGCGGCGGCTGCACCAGCAGCATGGCGTCAAACTTTTTGTGGTTGATTATTTGCAGTTGCTGCATTCTACTGGGCGCCGAGCACAGGAAAACCGGCAGCAGGAAATTTCGGACATTTCCGGCGGCCTCAAGGCGCTGGCAAAAGAATTGCGGGTGCCGGTGGTAGTGCTCAGCCAGTTGAACCGTGAACCGGAGAAGCGCGAACGGGGCGTTGAGCCTCGCCTGTCGGACCTGCGGGAATCGGGCGCCATCGAGCAGGATGCAGACCTTGTCGGCCTGCTTTACAAGCCTGGGAAAGCCGGCGGTGACGACGAAGATGGCAGCGGGGCCGGCGAAGAACAGGATGCGATGCAGGTGAACCTGCTGATTGCCAAGCAGCGCAATGGGCCTACGGGTGATGTAAAATTAACGTTCTTAAAACCGTACACGCGATTTGAAAGCGCAGCCAAAGTCAGCGACGAAGACGTGCCGATGGACCGGTAGCCGATGAAATTATTTCTCCGCCTTTTCGGGATCTGGCTGTTGCTCGGCTGCGCGTCCGTCGCTTGGTCGCAAATGACCGGCCCGAAAATTGACCGCGTGGACGTGAAGTTTGTCGGTCCCGCGTCGGTCAGCGAACCGTTCATCCGCGCCAACATCCGCCTCAAGGCCGGGGACATCTACCGTCCGAACAACACCGAGGACGACGTTCACGCGCTCTACGCCACGGGACAATTTTACAACATCCGCGTAACGGCGGACCCGGCGGAGGATGGGGGCGTGATTTTGACCTACATCGTGCAGGTGCGCCCGCGGATCTCGGAAATCAAATTGGAAGGCAACAAAAAGGTGAGCGACTCAAAACTCCGGAAAAAAATCACCGTGAAGGTTGGCGATCCGCTGGACGAGCAGAAATTGTTTACCGACGCGCAGGAGATGCAAAAGCTCTACGAAAAATACGGCCACCCGGACTCGCAGGTAAAGTACGTTCTGAACATTGATGAAAACGCCGGGCGCGGCTCCGTCACGTTTGAAATCACCGAAAGTCCAAAAGTCAAAATCATGCGCGTCGAGTTCATTGGCGCGGCGACATTTTCGCAGAAGGAACTGCGCAAACAGCTCAAGACCAGGCAACGCTGGATGTGGTCGTGGCTGACCGGCCGGGGAACATTCAAGCAGGATGATTTTGATGCCGACCGCGACGAACTGGTGGATTTTTACCGCAATCACGGTTATCTCGATTTCGAGATCAAGGACGTGAAGCTCGATCGCCCGACGCCGAACACGCTGGACATCAAGTTTTACATCTTTGAAGGGCGGCAATACCGGACCGGCGCAATCAACTTCAGCGACACGACCCTGTTTCCCACCAACGCGGTAAGGCCCGCCTTCAGTCCGGGACCGGAGCCAAAGCCCAAAACCAGTCCCGCCTATGCCGCGTGGTTGAGAAACCGGAAACTGAACAAGGACTTTGCGATGAAAACCGGCGGCATCTTCACGCCCGACGGCCTGACCAAGGACACCAAGGCGGTTGAGGATTTTTACGGCAGCCAGGGCTATATCGAAGTCGCGCAGGGCCAGGCATTGCGCGTCGTGCGCATTCCCAACGTGGACGCCGGGACAATGGATTTGGAATTTCAGGTGGACGAAGGGCAGAAATCCTACGTGGAGAAGATCGAGATTCGCGGCAATTTGAAAACGAAGGACAAGGTCATCCGCCGTGAACTGGCCATCTCGCCCGGTGAAGTGTTTGACATGGTACGCGTCGAAACCAGTAAACAACGCCTCGAAAACATGCAATACTTCGACAAGGTGGACATGCGGCCGGAGCCGACCGACCCGCCGATTGCCGGACGCAAAAACCTGATCGTAAACGTCGAGGAAGAAAACACCGGCAAACTCACGTTTGGAGCGGGCTTCAGTTCGGTGGACGCGCTCGTCGGCTATGCCGAACTGGACCAGGCCAATTTTGACTTGTTCCACCCGCCCAACTTCACCGGCGGCGGGCAGAAATTCCGGCTATACGTTGCGTTGGGCACGGAGCGGCAGGACTACGAACTTTCCTTCGTCGAACCATGGTTCCTCAACCGCAAACTGTCGTTCGGCGTGGACCTCTACCGCCACCTGTTGGATTTCGAGAGTCCGAACAACATCTATGACGAGACGCGCACCGGCATGAAGTTGAGCCTCACCCGCGCCCTGGGGAGCGACTTCCTCATCGGCAGCGTCAGCTACACGATTGAAGACGTCGGCATCTCACTGAATGGCGGGTGGCATGATTATATATACAATCCTTGGCCCATTATTTCCACGCCCAATGTGCCGCAGGCGATTCTGGATGAAACCGGGGATCATTTTTATCAACGCTTCGGCACGTCGCTGGCTTATGACACGCGCAACAGCACCCAATTGCCCAACCACGGCCAGCGAAGTGAGGTTGACACCGAACTTAGCACCGGCGACAAGACCTTTTACAAAGTTGAAGTCAAAAGTGAGTGGTTTTTCCCGGGTTTCTTCAAGGGCCACGTGCTTGAAGCGGGTGGCCGCGCCGGCATCGCTGAAGGCCTGAGTGGCGGCGACGTGCCTTTCTACGACCGCTATTATCTGGGCGGCCTCTACTCGTTGCGGGGTTTCAAATACCGGAACATTGGCCCACGCGACCCCAATTACGGGAACATTGAATATCCCAATATGGCCAACGAACCGATTGGCGGCGATAGCTATTGGTTTGGCTCGCTCGAATACAGCATCCCGATTTTAGAAAAGGAAAATGGCGTTGGCGTGCGCTTTGCCTTGTTTTACGACGCTGGAGCCGTGGGCGCTGGATCCTACTCTTTTTCGGGAAATTTTGACGATAACTGGGGAGTCGGCTTCCATCTGAACATTCCGCACCTCGGTCCATTGCGGCTTGAATATGGCGTGCCGATCCATCACGATCAATATAACGGGGCCGGCGGCCAATTCCAATTCGGTGTCGGCTGGACCCGCGAATTTTAAGATGAACTGTTGTGTGATAAAAAATCTGAAACCCTTTTCCAACCGGGGCGCGGACGGCTTTGTCCGCGAGTCAGGCTGGCGAGGAGGCTGGCGGACATGGCTGTCCGCGCTCCTCTGCGGGTCAGGCAAAGGCTTCATTCAGTGGGTCGGCCTTGCCATCGGATTTGCGGCATTGGCCATGTCGGCGCAAACAATCTCGTCTGGCGGCAGCATGCCGCTCTTCTTTGAAGCCAACCGCGGACAGTCCGACACTTCGGCCCAATTTCTCGCTCGCGGATGCGATTTCCACTTTCTGATTTCGCCGACCGGAGCGCAGATCGTCCTGCGCGGGACCGTGGCCGGACCGGCGACGGCCCGAATGCAATTCCTGGGCGCAAATCCACGGGCGTCAATTCGCGGCGACGCCGCGTTGTCAGGCAGAATCAATTACTTCATCGGTAATGACCCCGCGCAATGGCATACTGGCGTGCCCACATTTGCCAGGGTGCGTGTGCAAGGAATTTATCCGGGCATCGGTCTGGTTTACTACGGCAATCAGCAGCAACTTGAATACGATTTTGAAGTCGCGCCGGGCGCGAATCCGGACGTCATTAAAATCCGGTTCGACGGGGTGGACAAAATCAGGATCAACCCCGATGGTGAATTGGTTTTAAGTCTGAAGGGTGGTGAGATTCGTCAGCCCAGGCCGGTGTTGTATCAAATGTTGAACAGCGTGCGCCGGGAGATCAATGGCGGCTACCGGCTGGTGGACGCGCGCACCATCGCCTTTGCCATCGGCGACTACGACCACGACCAGTCACTGCTGATTGATCCAACTCTCCTGTATTCCACTTACTTTGGCGGGAGCGCGGGTGACACGGCATGGGCGGTGAAGCTGGACACCAATGGATTTATTTACATGGCAGGTCAGACATTTTCACCCAATTATGCCGCCGGCGCGCCGCTTTCCACCGCCGGCGCCTTCCAGACAAACTATCAGGGTGGCAACCTGGCCGGCGATGCCTTCGTCGCCAAATTTAGCAACCTGGGCCAGAATCTTATTTATTTCACCTATCTCGGCGGTAGTGGCAATGACAAAGCGGCTGCCATGGCGGTGGACGACTTGGGCCATGTCTATATCGCCGGTTACACTGACTCGACGAACTTTCCGACCGCAAACGCTCTTTACCCCAACATCAGCGGAAAACTGATTCCGCAACTCGGCAACTACCCGGTTGACGCTTTCGTCGCGGAATTGGATGGCGATGGTGCGAATTTGATTTATTCAACTTACCTTGGTGGTAACTCAGTGGACTTAGCCAACGGCATAGCCATAGACGCATCCGGTGATGCTTTCGTGACCGGGGTTACTTTCTCGACAAATTTCCCAGTCAAAAGCCCGGTGCCTTATCAGTTGGCGGGCACAACAAATTTGTATTTGAACCGTCTGGCTTGCACCAATACTGTGTACTTCAACGCCAATGCCTTTATTGCCAAAATCGCCCCCGGCGGCAGCAATTTGGTTTATTCAACCTACTTTGGCGGCAACAACTATGATGCAGGCACAGGCATCGCCATTGACAGCTCCAATTACATTTATGTAACGGGTTACACCGCCTCGACGAATTTTCCGACCGTAAATGCCATTTCCCAGCAGTTGGTCCAAACCAATTTCATCGGAACCACCAACCAGGTGGTCGTCACCAATTATTTCAACGGCTACCTGCTCAATGGTTCAACGAACACGACCAGCAGCTTCGACGCGTTTGTTGCCAAATTCGCCCCGTCTGGCACCAACTTGGTTTATTCCACCTTACTCGGGGGAACGAACAATGACCAGGCTTATGCCATTGCCGTTGACACCAGCGGTGCCGCTTACGTGACGGGCTGGACGGTTTCCACCAATTTCCCCAATACGCTTGCGAACACCAACTTATACAACGGGTTGACGAACAACCTCAACCACGGTTTCAACGTGGTCACCAACGTCTTCCTGGCGAAAATCACCAATGGCGCGCAGGCCGGCATTGCTTATTCCACGGTCTTTGGCGGCACCAACTTTGGCATCGACATCGGTTATGGTGTGGCGTTGGATCCGGCCGGCGACGT
>Ga0187772_10001588_pt1 | contig 10884 bp, 10 predicted proteins | sample 0116_SJ02_MP15_2_FD_133137 | JGI IMG/M metagenome (GOLD analysis project Ga0187772, IMG submission 133137) | Tropical peat soil microbial communities from peatlands in Department of Meta, Colombia - 0116_SJ02_MP15_20_MG | ecosystem: Environmental > Terrestrial > Soil > Wetlands > Peat | place... | reverse complement strand
CTTCAGGCCGGGGGCGAACTGCTCCCATGCGTCGTGGCCGAAGTACTGGTGGCTCGCGCCGGCCGATATGACGAGCGTGTCGTAGTCTACCGCGCCGTCGCTCAAAATCACGCGGCGGTTCGCGGCGTCAATGCCGACGGCCTCGCCGAGAAGCACCCGCGTGTTCTTGTGTTTCTTGAGAATGTTGCGAAGCGGCGACGCGATGTTGGCGGGCGAGAGGGCGCCGGTGGCAACCTGGTAGAGCAGCGGCTGAAACAGGTGATAGTTGCAGCGGTCGATCAGCGTCACTTCCACCGGCACATGCTTCAGTTTCAAGGCGGCGCTCAGGCCGCCGAAGCCCCCTCCAATGATTACGACACGGTGCGGGCTATCCATTCGTCACCGTCCCCGGGAAGCGCGAACATCGTACAACAATCAAGGCGGGACGTATTGTGAGGCTGCTCTGTTCAGCCAAGTCCTTTTTCTTCAATATCTTCGCCAGCTTACGTAATCCTTACAAGCCGCTTATTCCTTCCTGATGGGAAAGCTCTAGCCTCGACAGTCGCGCCGCCCATAGCGAGGGAATGGCGTGGTAGCGGATGCTGAGGGGGATTCACTGTGGTAATGTTCGTCATCTTCGTCTTGGGTCCGGCCCTGACGTTCAACCTCTACGCCCTGACTCACTTCTGGCGTGAGGGGAAACGAGCAGCGACTGGCTACTTCCGGCGACGAGAGGTCCCGGTGACGTTCATCACTGAACGCACTACTCGAGGCGAGGAATATAGTCCGGCGCTTTATGGAGGAGTTGTGAGAACAGCCGCGCTGGCCAGCCGCAGCGTCTTGCAGTTTGTTCCAAGGGGTAAGAGGCCGACCCAGAGGCACGTGGCATAGGAGTGAGTCGAATGCTTGACATCGTTTTCGTGGCTTGCACGGTTTTGTTCTTTATTGTGGCAATCGCCTATGTCTGGGCGTGCGACCGCCTGAAGTAAGGAGTGAAATCCATGCTTGGCAATATTGTTCTTTTGGTGATCTGCGTTCTGATGGGCGTGTACTTGCTGGCGGCGCTGCTCTGGCCGGAGAAATTCTGACATGACTGCGAATGGTTGGTTTCAAATCGGCGTTTATCTAGTGATTCTCCTTCTGGTCACCAAACCGCTGGGCGTGTTCATGGCCCGCGTGTTCGAGCGGGAGAAAACGTTCCTTGATCCGGTCCTGCGCCCAATCGAGCGCCTCGTTTACCGCCTCTGTGCCATTGACGATAAACGCGAGATGGATTGGAAGGAATACACCATCTCCATGCTGCTGTTCAGCGTCGTCAGCATGCTGGTGCTCTACCTGATTGAGCGCGTGCAGCTCTGGCTTCCGTGGAATCCGCAGCACTTCGCCAATGTCGAGTCGCACCTCGCGTTCAACACCGCTGCTTCCTTCACGACGAATACCAACTGGCAGAACTACAGCGGCGAATCCACCATGAGCTATTTCACGCAGATGGCCGGGCTCGCCTATCACAACTTCGTCTCGGCCGGTGTCGGCATCGCCCTCGCAATCGCGGTCATTCGCGGAATCGCGCGAAAAGAAGCCAAGACTCTCGGAAACTTCTGGGTCGATTTCACGCGCACAATGTTGTGGGTTCTGCTTCCCATCTGCCTGGTGATTGCCTTGGTGTTCGTGTCGCAGGGAATGATCCAGAACCTCCGGCCGTACGATACAGCCAAGCTTCTGAACCCGCAGACAGTTCAAACCACAGGCGCTGACGGAAAAACCACGACGCAGACGGTCACCGACCAGGTGATCGCGCAAGGACCCTTTGCGTCGCAGGAGTCGATCAAGATTTTGGGAACCAACGGAGGCGGCCCCTTCGGCGCCAATAGCGCTCACCCGTTCGAGAACCCGACGCCCCTGACCGATTTTTTGCAAATGCTGATGATTCTAGCGATCGGGTCCGGCCTCACGTACACGCTGGGCCGGATGACTGGCTCCCAGAGGCACGGCTGGGCGGTATGGGGGGCGATGACGATTCTATTCCTTGCAGGTGTCACCGCAGCTTACTCGATGGAAACGCGCGGCAATCCGCTCCTGCATGGAGTCGACCAGCACACGACCGCCGTGCAGCCGGGCGGCAACATGGAGGGCAAGGAAGTCCGCTTCGGGATGGCGCAGTCGGCCCTTTTTGCCACGGTAACAACGGACGCGAGCTGCGGCGCCGTGAACGGCATGCACGATTCGTTTACACCGCTTGGCGGCATGATCCCGCTGGTCAACATGATGATCGGCGAAGTGATCTTCGGCGGAGTTGGCGCAGGCATGTACGGCATCGTCGTGTTCATCATCCTGTCGGTTTTCATCGCCGGTTTGATGGTGGGCCGGACGCCGGAATATCTGGGGAAAAAGATTGAATCGTACGACGTGAAGATGGCGATGCTCACGGTGCTAATCTTCTGCCTCATCGTTCTGGGTCTCACTGCATATTCGATCGTAAAGACCTACGGCACTTCATCGATTACGAATACGGGTCCGCACGGCCTGACGCAGGTGTTGTATGCCTACACGTCCATGGCTGCCAACAACGGCTCGGCATTCGCAGGGCTGAGTACGAATACGCCCTGGTACAACGTCAGCGGCGCATTCGACATGCTGTTCGGCCGGTTCTTCATGGTGATCCCGGTGCTGGCCCTCGCTGGCAACCTGGCGCGCAAGAAAATCGTACCGGAGTCGGCCGGCACGTTTCCGGTCACGACGCCGCTTTTCACGTTCCTGCTGGTTTCCGTCATTTTGATCGTTAGCGCACTTACTTTCTTCCCGGCGCTCAGCCTCGGGCCGATCCTCGAGCATTTGTTGATGCATGCCGGAAAGGTTTTCTGAGGCCATCATGAGCACACGAGAAACTAGAAGATCGCTTTGGACCTGGGGAATCGTCTGGGGCGCCATCCGCGATTCGTTCATCAAGCTGAACCCGCGCACCCTGATGAAGAATCCGGTGATGTTCGTCGTGGAAGTCGGCTCGGTGATCACCAGCTACGATTTGATCCGGGATCATTTGTTGGGTCTGTCCGGTTTTGGATTCGAGCTGCAGATCACCCTCTGGCTGTGGTTCACGGTGCTCTTTGCCAATTTCGCCGAGGCGATGGCGGAAGGCCGCGGCAAAGCCCAGGCCGATACGCTGCGCAAGGCCCGCGCCGAGACGATGGCTCATCGCATCGTGAACGGCGGCAAGCTTGAAGAGGTCGCAGGATCGAAACTGCGCGCCGGCGACATGGTCAAGGTCGCGGCGGGAGAATTCATCCCCGGCGACGGAGAGGTCACTGAAGGCGTCGCGTCGGTTGACGAGTCGGCGATTACCGGCGAGTCCGCTCCCGTGATTCGTGAATCAGGCGGCGACCGTCCCGCTGTGACGGGCGTGACGCGCGTGCTTTCCGACGAGATCATCGTCAAGATCACGTCGAATCCGGGCGAAACGTTCCTGGATCGCATGATCAAGCTCGTCGAAGGTGCGGAACGGCAGAAGACTCCCAACGAAATCGCGCTTAACATTTTGCTTGCTGGGCTGACGATCATCTTCCTTCTGGCAGTGGTCACGTTGCAGCCGATGGCGATTTATTCGGGGTCGCCGCAGTCTGTGTTCGTGCTGATTTCGCTGCTCGTCTGCCTGATTCCCACGACGATCGGCGGGCTGCTCTCTGCTATCGGCATAGCCGGCATGGACCGCGTGGTGCAGCGGAACGTTTTGGCGATGTCCGGCCGGGCCGTCGAGGCCGCAGGCGACGTGGACACGCTGCTGCTCGACAAGACGGGAACGATCACGCTCGGCAACCGCCGCGCGACGGAGTTCATTCCCGCGCCGAACGTCACCGAAGCGGAACTCGCGGATGCGGCGCAGCTCGCGTCACTTTCCGATGAGACGCCCGAGGGCCGCTCGATTGTGGTGCTCGCAAAGGAGAAGTACAACCTGCGCGGGCGGGAACTTTCTGCCTACGCGGCCAGCTTCATCCCGTTTTCTGCAGTCACCCGCATGTCCGGTGTCGATCTCGACGGCCGGCAAATCCGCAAGGGCGCAGCCGACGCTATTGGCCAGTACTGCTCGCAGAAGGGCAATCAAATCCCCTCGCCGATGGCCGAAGCCGTAAAGGCCATTTCGAGTTCGGGCGGTACGCCTCTTCTTGTTGCCGAGGACTGCCGCGTTCTGGGCGCGATTCACTTGAAGGACATCATCAAAGGCGGGATGCGCGAGCGGTTCGATCAACTGCGCGCCATGGGCATCCGCACGGTGATGATCACGGGAGACAATCCGCTGACGGCCGCAGCCATCGCGCGTGAAGCGGGCCTCGACGATTTCCTCGCGCAGGCCAAGCCCGAAGACAAGCTTGCGCTGATTCGCCAGGAGCAGGCCAAGGGAAAGCTCGTCGCGATGACCGGCGACGGCACCAACGACGCGCCCGCGCTTGCTCAGGCGGACGTCGGCCTCGCCATGAACGCCGGAACGCAGGCGGCAAAGGAAGCCGGCAACATGGTGGACCTCGATTCGAACCCGACCAAGCTGATTGAAGTGGTCGAGATCGGCAAGCAGCTGCTGATCACGCGCGGGGCCCTGACGACCTTCTCCGTGGCAAACGACGTCGCGAAATACTTCGCCATCATTCCCGCGATGTTCGCCGGAGCATTTCCGGTGCTGAATGTGCTGAATATCATGGCGCTTAAGACGCCGCAGTCGGCGATTCTTTCGGCCGTGATTTTCAACGCGCTGATTATCATCGCGCTCGTGCCGCTGGCCCTGAAAGGCGTGCGCTACCGTCCGCTGGGCGCCTCGGCGCTGCTGCGGTGGAACTTGTTGATTTACGGCGTGGGCGGCATCATCGCGCCGTTCATCGGAATCAAGATCATTGATCTGATCATTACGCACATCGGATGGGCGTGAGAAAGAAACGAATGGCCGAAATAAATCAAAGGCGGGTTGCACGGCATGAATCCTCTCAGTCTGTTCGGCTTGTTCGCAGTAACGGCCATGGTCGTCCTGTACGCGCTGGAGGGGCGGCATTCGCTGTTCGTTCTGGCGTTTGCAATGGCGTGCCTGTTGGGCTCGGCGTATTGCTTCTTGCAGGGAGCCTGGCCCTTCGGGCTTGTGGAAATCGTTTGGTCGGGAATTGCGGTGCGGCGCTGGTGGCTGCATAGACGGCAGCCTGTCAGCGGCAGTTAGCTTGGAGGCGCGGCCTGCATTGGCGCGCGGCGTGAGGCGAAAATGAAAAAGAACCTTCTAATCTCGATCTTGTACACGGTGGTGACGACGGTGCTTTTCGGAATTCTCTATCCACTCGTCGTGACGGGCCTCGCGCAGGTGATTTTCCCGAAGCAGGCGAACGGAAGCCTGATCGAGCAGAACGGGAAGCTCGTCGGCTCGCATCTGATCGGCCAGCCGTTCACCGCGCCGGGATATTTCTGGTCGCGGCCTTCGGCGGCGGGCACGGCCGGCTACGATCCCACGGCGTCAGGCGGATCAAACTACGGGCCGACGAACAAAGCGCTCGTTGACCGCGTGAATGCGAGCGTTCAGCAGCTTCAACCGACCAATCCAAACGCAGCTATTCCGGTGGACCTGGTCACCACATCCGGCTCGGGCCTCGATCCTGACATCTCCCCTGCATCCGCAGAGTTTCAGGTGCCTCGCGTGGCGAAGGAGCGCGGCATGAGCGAGCAGGACGTGCGTGCCGCCGTCGCGCGGCATACAAAGGGTCGCCAATGGGGTTTTCTCGGCGAGCCGCGCGTGAACGTGCTCGATCTGAATCTCGACCTGGACGCCTCCCACCCGATGCCCTGATGCTCTGTGCTACACTGCAATCATGGAGCGTGCATTCACGGCCGTTATCGAGAAGAAGGGGCGCTGGTACATCGGGACTGTCGAAGAAATCCCTGGCGTCAATACCCAGGGCCGTACACTCGCTGAGGTTCGCCGCAACCTGAAGGAAGCCGTCAGTTTGATTCTCGAGGCGAATCGGTCGTTGGCAGCTAAGGAATACACGGCTCAGGCCAAGCGCGAATTGCTAACCGTCCGCGTCTAAGGCCATCGCGATGAAACGTCGCGACTTGGTAAAGCACCTTGCAGAGCACGGTTGTGAACTCCTGCGCGAAGGCGCCCGGCACTCCGTCTTTTGGAATCCTGCGAAGGGAACTACCTCAACAGTCCCGCGTCACCGCGACATTCACTTTTTTCTTGCCCGGAAGATCTGTCGCGATCTCGGTGTTCCCATGCCGAACCACTAGAAGATCTTCCTGTCGCTCTCGGCGATGGGGACATCGTTGATGCTCGCGATCCGTCGGCGCATCAGCCCTTCATCGTCGAATTCCCACAGCTCGTTCCCGTACGACCGGAACCAGTGGCCCACGGGGTTGTGCCATTCGTATTGGAACGTGACGGCGATGCGGTTCTCCGTCCAGCACCAGAGTTCCTTGCGCAGCCGGTAATCCAATTCCTTTGCCCATTTGCGGCGCAGGAACGCCTTGATCGCCTCGCGCCCTTGGAAGAACTCGTCGCGATTGCGCCAGTCGGAATCCTCGGTGTAGGCCAGCGCGACGCGCTCCGGATCGCGCGTGTTCCATGCGTCCTGCGCTGCCTGCACTTTGGCTTTCGCGGTTTCCAGCGTGAAAGGCGGTTTAATAACGGGTGGCGCCATGGTTCACTTTTTCGGACCTAATCCGACATCCTGGGGCCTTAGGTTGTAAAGAAACCAGATTCGCAATTCCAGATACGGCCCGTGAAATTGCGAGGGAAGCGGCTCGAACGGCGCGGAATTCTGGACCGCCTTCAGGGCAGCTCCGTCTAGAAGGTTGCTGCTCGACTTGCGCTCCAATAGGATGTCCTTGTTCGTGGCGCCGTCGGGAAGAATCTTGAATACCACTGAGACCAGTCCCTTTTTTCCGAGCAGCGCGTCTTCCGGCATCACCGAATACCAATTCCTCTTAAGCGCTGCCAACGTTCGCCGAACGTATGGGCCGAAGTCCACGCCCTGCGTGTCGCTCAGGATTTCAAAGCCCTCGCCCGAATTTGCCGATGGCGAAGGGACGGCAGGTGACTCTTGCGTCGAGGGCTGTGGCGCTTCGGTTTTCGGCTGCTGCTGTGCGCTGTCTTGCCCGGACTGAGCGGCGCTCAACGAAAAACACACAAGCATCAGCCCTGCCAGAATCAAGGCAGGAACAATCGCTACGCTGAGTCGCAGGCGCACAAATCCTTCACGAACCGCTGCTCTTTTCATGGTTCTTTCCTGGTGGCTGCTCGAATCGATAGCCAATCCATGGCTCGGTGTGGATGTAGCGCGGGTTGCGCGGGTCCGGCTCGATCTTCTTGCGAAGCTGGTTGATGAAGACGCGCAGGTATTCGGTCTCTTCTCCGTAGTCCGGGCCCCAGACCGCCTGCAGCAATCGCCGATGGCCGATCGCTTTTCCCTGGTTGGCCACAAGGTGACGGAGGAGCTCGAATTCCTTGGGCGTCAGCCGCACCGGCTCTCCCCGCACTGTGACCAGGCGCCTCTCGAAGTCGATTTTCAGATCGGCGGAGACGAAAGGCGGCAGCGCTTCGGATGGCGCCGCGCGGCGAAGAGCGGCGCGGATCCGCGCCATCAGCTCCTCCGCGCCAAACGGCTTCGTAACGTAGTCGTCGGCGCCGGCATCGAGCGCCTGCACTTTATCGCGCTCGGTGTTGCGCACCGTGAGCATGATGATAGGAACGTCGCCGGACGACCGGATTTCGCGGCACGTTTCCAGCCCCGAGCGGCCCGGCATGTTCACATCGAGAAGGATCAGGTCGGGGCGCTCTTCGCGAATCTGTTCGAGCGCTTCATCGCCGCTTTTTGCTTCGGCCACGGTGTAGCCTTGCGACGTAAGCGTGGTGCGCAGGACGCGCCGGATCTGCGGCTCGTCGTCCACAATCAGGATTTTTCCGGTGGTCATGGATGTGCCGCGCGCGCGCGCTCGATCGGAAGTGTGAACGAAAAGACTGATCCTTTGCCGCGCTGGCTGGTCACGCTGAGAGTTCCGCCATGCGCTTCGACAATGGCCTTGGCGATGGGCAAGCCCATTCCCGTTCCTTCCACGCTGTAGCGCTGATCCCTGCCGCGGTAGAACTTCTCGAAGATGAGGGGCTGCTCCTGGTCGTCGATTCCCGCGCCGCGGTCGGCCACGCTCGTGGTCACGAAATTGCCGCTGGCTTCCGCCGTGACGGTGATGGGCTGATCGTGGGGCGAATACTGGTTCGCATTCTCGAGCAGATGCACGAGCACCTCGCGCGCCCGCTCGACGTCCACGCGAACCGGCGGCAGCTTCTCCGCGATATGCACGTGGACGGTTCGATGGCCGAGCGTGTTGCGGCACTGCTCCAGCGCAGCCGTAATTACATGGTCGATTGGATGCGCCTCAATTCGCAGCTCCATCTCACCCGCGTCGAGGCGAGACATCTCCGCCGCTTCCCCGACCAGCCGGTTCAGGCGGTCGGTTTCTTCGTTGATGATCGTCAACAGCTCCTTCTTTTGCAATTCGGCCAGTCCGGAATTCGAGAGCAGGTTCGTTACCGATGCCTTGATCGAAGTAAGCGGTGTGCGCAGCGCGTGCGTGACGGCGTCGAGCAGCGCCGTGCGAAGCTGCTCGCCTTGGCGCGCCGCCTCCGTCTGGCCGAGCTGCTCGACGGCGCGGGCGTGCTCCATGGCAATCGCGAGGAGCGTGCCGATGGCCTCAAGCGTTTGGCGCGATAGCGGCGTCCCGGAAATCCCCAGGCTGCCGATTGGACGGACGCCCAGGCGCACCGGCACGAAGCAGAGGCCGTTTTGGCTATCCAGCACGGGCTCTTCGCGGGCAGTGATGGACTTCAGGGTTTCCGTATCGAGCAGGGGCGTCGCCGGCCCGGAGCGGTACAACTTCTGCTTCTCGATCAAGAAGAGCGCGGCGGCGCCGACTTCGAACGCCTCCACGATCTGCACCGGGATGCGGTTCACCAGCTCCATCACGTTGCCGGATTCGAGCAGGCGCTGGCTGAATTTGTACAGCTTCGCGATGTCCCGCTGGCGCGCCTCGGCGTCCGCGGCCTTCTGCCGGGCGCGCGTCGCAAGGTGGCTCGCTAGAAACGAGACAACGAGGAACGCGATCAAGGCAATCCAGTTTTGCGGATCGGCGACCCGGAACGTGCCGATCGGCGGCAGAAAATACCGGTTGAACGCGAGCATGGCCACCAGAGACATCGTCACGGAAACGGCCATGCCCCAGAAGATCGAAACGGCTAAAATAGCGAGCAGGAAGGTAAGCGCAACCGTCGTGGCATTGACGGGAACCAGCTTGTAGTAGATGAAAGTGATCCCGACAACAATCGCGAAGGCAGCCGCAAATTGCAGGATGCGCTTCAGTAAGGCGGTCCGCACAGCCTCATTCTACCTTAGTATAGAAGGGGTGGAATAACTCCGTGCCAAAGACTCCAGACGAATGGTTGGCAGCGGTCTCGCCGCCCCCTGAAAAAGCGAAGGGCGTGCTGAAGCTGTTCCTCGGCTTCGCGCCCGGCGTCGGCAAGACCTACAGCATGCTGAGCGAGGCGATCCGGCGCCACAACCGCGGCGAAGAGGTCGTGATTGGCGTCGTGGAAACGCACGGGCGCAAGGGAATCGCCGAGCTGGTTCCGCAGCTCGAGTCCGTGCCGCGCAAGAAGATTGAATACAAGGGCACGATGTTCGAAGAGATGGATGTGGACGCAATCATCGCCCGCCATCCGCATGTCGTGCTCGTGGACGAGCTTGCGCACACGAATATCCCCGGCAGCAAGCACCGCAAGCGCTACGAAGACGTCCTCGAAATTCTGGACGCGAAGATTGACGTCCTCTCGACCGTGAACATCCAGCACATCGAAAGCATCGCGCCCACTGTGCATGCCATTACAGGAATCGTCGTCCGCGAAACCGTGCCGGACTGGGTGCTCCAGCTCTCGCAGGAAACTGTGATGGTGGACCTGACCCCGGAAGCGCTCCAGAACCGCATGAAGCGCGGCGACATCTACGGCAAGGAAAAGGTCGAGCAATCGCTCAGAAACTTCTTCCGGCGCGGCAACCTGATCGCGCTGCGCGAGCTCGCCCTTCGGCAGGTGGCCGAGCAGGTGGACCGCAGCCTTTCTTCCTACATGGACGAAAAGGACATTCAGGAAACTTGGGCGGTGCGCGAGCGGATCGCCGTGTGTATCAGCTCGAATCCCCGCTCCCGATACCTTCTCGCGCGCGCGGCAAGGATGGCCCGCCGGATGGACGCGGAACTCTATGCGCTGCACGTGGACATCAGCGAGAACGGGAATGCCACCGACGAGAAGGCCCTCCAGGCAAACATGGAGTTCGCGGAAAGCCTCGGAGCCAAGACCGTGCGGCTGAAGGGCAAGAACGTCGCCGAGGCCGCCGCGCAGTTCACACGCGAAAAGCACGTGACGCAAATCATCTTCGGCAGAACGGCCACCGAAGGCTGGCAAAAACTCCTCTACATGAACGCCATCGCCCGCTTCCTCCGCGAAGCCCCCGCCGTGGACGTCCACATCGTCACCCAGGAACCAGATTGACGATGCGATGAGCATCGTCATCCTGAAGCCGGCGGTTCGGGTTCTGGCCGGCTGAAGGATCTCTCTTCACGCTGTCATCCCGACGGAGGCCGCCTTCTTGGCCGACGAGGGATCTGCTGTTGGAGTGTAGCGGCCACCTTTAGGCGGGCGCGTCTCGAGTCAGCGCTGGTTCGTGCCGTAGGGGGACGATCCGCCGCGACGCATGAGCCGAGGAATTGGTCTTGTCCCCGTAGGGGCACGACATGTCGTGCCCGGCACGCTTGCTTGGCAACCCGTCGCCCATCTGCCCAAGCGAATAAGCCGAGAGAATTGCTTTTGTAGCACAGGCACTCACTTGCCCTGAG
>Ga0187772_10001587_pt1 | contig 10887 bp, 9 predicted proteins | sample 0116_SJ02_MP15_2_FD_133137 | JGI IMG/M metagenome (GOLD analysis project Ga0187772, IMG submission 133137) | Tropical peat soil microbial communities from peatlands in Department of Meta, Colombia - 0116_SJ02_MP15_20_MG | ecosystem: Environmental > Terrestrial > Soil > Wetlands > Peat | place... | reverse complement strand
TTTTTCGCACCGTCGCCGAAGAGCGAAAACGGCGAGAAATCGACCCTACCCTCCGTGTGCTCCACGAATGTGTCAACGAACTGAAGAGCAACGCCCAATCCGACGCGTATACCCGGGAGCGCCTGGAATCCATGCTCGAATTTCTGACTATCATGACCGGCCTGTTCGACGAAGTTCTGCGCATGCCCTCGAGCACTCTGAAGAGCGTCGGCAAGCTTCGCGGAAGGGTCGTCACCATTCTCGGCGGCGACAAAAAGAAGGTTGGCTAAACGCGGCCCGGTTGCCGCAATCCATGTGGAGCGACGCAACGAACGAAAGCGAGGTCCAATGCTATCTCTTGCGAACGACTACACCGACGCGAAAGGCCGCCACGCTAACGGATTTCTCTTCTTCGACGCTGACTGCACTTTCTGCACACGGACAGCTCGCTGGCTTGCGCCCATCCTCGCGCGACGCGGCTTTGCAGTAGCTCCATTACAGGATCCGCGTGTGGGCGTGTTACTGGGTATGTCGCCAGAAGAGCTGTTGTACGAACTACGATTCCTTCACTCCGACGGCACGCAATACGGTGGCGCCGATGCGGTCCTCGTGGTCGCTCGCCAGATTTGGTGGGTGCAACCCCTTGTCTGGCTCTCCTATGTTCCGGGAATGAAGCCGCTCCTCCGTTCGGCTTACCGTTGGGTCGCTGCGCGGCGGCGCTGTTCGGCTCTTCACTGCGATCCCGTCTCTCACAAGGGAACACCGGCCGCCAAAGGAGCTTTATGAAGCCTGCCGATTTATGGAACTGGAACGGCCGTGTAAGCCGGTTCGCATATTTCCTGACGGGTTTGCTCGCTTTTCTCGTCAAGCACAGTTTCGACACGCTATTGGCTTACCACTTTGGTTTGCGCTGGCATCTTTGGAATGATTGGGCTCCTGTCGATCGCCTACCAACATTCAACGCTTCCGGCGACCCGCCGGCTCATTTCCTGATGCTGCTCTTTGCCACAGCAATCCCGTTCATCTGGATCGGCGTCGTCATGACCGTTAACCGTCTCCGTGATGCGGCGCAGCCCTCGTGGTTGGTCCTTCTATTCTTTGTTCCGATCGTCAATCTTCTTTTGTTCGTCGCGTTGTGTGCGCTGCCAGCTCAGCCTTCCGCTCGTTTTGTCTCGCCAACTGATTCCCTGGTTTGGGGCATTCAGAGTCGCGCGGGTAGCGCCGCTCTTGCCGCCCTTGTGGCTGGGTTCATCGGCATGAGCATCACCTGGATCGACTTGCGATTCCACCGATTGCCGTGCCGCGGGGATTGCCCTTTCGTATGGGCATTTCTTATCCCATTGAAGCTCGTATCCATGGCGAAGGTCTTACCGCCGACCGTGAGTGCCGCTTTTCCAGCGGCAGCTTTAAGGAGCCAATCCTTGTTTGGGAGCCCGGAAAGCACTTTGCCTTCGCTGTCGCCGACGAGCCAATGCTCATGAAAGAAATGTCACCGTATCGCAGCATCAAGGTTCGCCACCTGGAAGATCATGACTTTCAGCCGGAACGCGCTGATTTCGTGCTCACTGCCCTTCCGAACGGCGGCACTCACTTGGAAGGCACCACCACTTACCGGAACAAAATGTGGCCAGGGCTCTACTGGCGCCTTTGGACTGACAGCATCGTTCACAGCATTCACCGGCGGGTCTTCGCCCACGTCAGACAACTAGCCGAAGCGGATGCCCGTTCTCTCCGGGCGCGAGCCGCAGCGGCCAATCCACCCTCGCGTTAATTCGCCGATTAGCCTTGGCCTCTTCGAGTGCCCTCAGACTACGCCAAGCCGCAGAGAGCTTTTGGGAGTTATCTCAATTAATCTCATTGCTGGCGCGAGCATCTATGGGCTGACGAGCTTTTTCGTAGGCCGTGATATGGTGTCGAGAAACGGATTGGGGATGAACAGTTGAAGCCGTGAATGGAGGGTTTTGTTGGATTTTGCGCTACCGAGACTGTATGTGATATTAGACGCAGGGTTGGTTCGCGGGCCTGCTGTGGAAATTGCCGGACAACTGATGGATGCTGGCGTGCGTCTGCTGCAGTATCGCGCCAAGAATTTGGCGGCGCGAGAAATTCTGGATACGGCGATGCAACTGGCAGCATTGGCTCGCAAGGAAGGCGCAACATTCCTTGTAAACGATCGGCCGGATCTAGCGTATTTGGCGGGGGCGGACGGGGTGCACGTGGGGCAGGACGATCTGGAAGTGGAACAAGCACGACGGATTGTTGGGGCGGACCGGTGGGTAGGAGTTTCGACACACAATCGTGAGCAAATTGAGCGCGCGGCAGCCACTTCGGCGGATTATGTTGCTATCGGACCTATTTTCCGCACGAGCAGTAAGGCCAATCCGGATCCGGTGGTGGGTACGGAGCTGATTCGGCAATTGCGGCCATTGACAAAGAAACCCATCGTGGCAATAGGAGGCATCGCGTTGGAACAAGCCGCCGAGGTTATTCAAGCGGGCGCGGATTCTGTCGCGGTGATCAGCGACATACTCAGCGCCCCGGATCCTGCCGAACGCGCCCGGCAATTCCTTGAGCGGCTGGGTGCCATAAATCGCGTGGCGGAGCACTGAGGCTAACCGCGAATGCCAGAGTCCATCAGCGTGCACGCCGAATCTTCTAAGACCAGCGAACATCACTTTGTAAGAGCCATCGGCCTGTTCGACGGCACCATGATCGTCGTCGGCTCGATGATCGGCTCCGGCATTTTTCTGGTGGCCGCGGACATCAGCCGGCAAACCGGCTCGCCCGGTGGCTTGCTGCTGACTTGGATCCTGACCGGTGCCATGACCATTGCCGCAGCGCTTTCCTATGGTGAATTGGCAGCACTATTTCCGCATGCGGGTGGGCAATATGTTTACCTGCGCGAAGCCTTCTCTCCGTTGTGGGGCTTTTTGTACGGCTGGACGCTGTTTTTGGTAATCCAGACGGGTACGATTGCCGCGGTGGCCATCGGGTTTGCGCGATTTCTGGGTGTGTTAGTTCCGTCTGTATCGGCCACCAGTTGGATCATCCCGCCGATTAATTTCTCCTCAAGATTCGCGATTAGTTTGTCGCTGCAACAGGCCGTAGCCGTGGCCATGATTATATTCCTGACGTTTCTGAATACCCGCGGCGTGCGGTTGGGGAAGTGGATCCAGAACATTTTTACTTCGGCAAAGATGCTGTCGCTGTTGGGAGTGATTTTTCTGTGCATTTTTGTGGCGCGAAATTCTGCAGCGATTGCGGATAATTTTTCGCACTTGTGGACGATTCGTGGAGCCAACGTGATTTCGCCTGGGTTGGGCTTTCTACGTGGCATCATGCCCACAGTGACAGCGGGAAGCGGCTGGTACGGGCTGCTCCTGGCGCTTGCGGTCGCACAGGTGGGTTCGCTGTTTTCCGCCGATGCGTGGAACAACATTGGATTTACCGCGGCGGAAGTGAAAAATCCGAAACGCGACGTGGCGTTATCCATGGCCTTCGGCACCATCGTCGTGATAACGCTGTACTGCCTGGCCAATCTGGCTTATTTATTCGCTCTGCCATTGAACCAGATTCAGAATGCGCCGGAGGATCGCGTGGCCACGGCGGCGCTCGCGGCTATCTTTGGGGCTAAAGGCGCCGCGATGATGGCTGTGGCGATTATCATCTCCACATTTGGCTGCGACAACGGTTTGATCCTGGCGGGCTCGCGCGTAGCATACGCGATGGCGAAGGATGGATTGTTTTTCAAGGCCACCGGAAAGCTGAACGACCACGGAGTACCGGGAGTGGCGCTGCTATACCAGGGCATTTGGATCGTGGTACTGATCCTGTTGCGCACGCGCAAGCCAGATGGCACGTACGGAAATTTGTACAGCAACCTGCTGGATTACGTCGTCTTTGCGGCGCTGCTCTTCTACGTTTTGACGATTTTGGGAATTTTCGTGCTGCGGATTCGCAGACCGGATGCGGATCGTCCGTACAAGGCGTTCGGGTATCCGATGTTACCGGCCTTGTATATCCTGGCCGCCACGGGAATCATGGGAGTGTTGTTGTTGTACGAAACGCAGACAGCGGGGATGGGCATGGTGATCGTGTTGCTCGGCTTGCCGGTGTATTGGCTGTGGAAACGGCGCAACAGCGCCGCCACGGGGTGACCGGGATTCTTCTTTTCTCGATGCAGTTCTTACAGATGGGGCGATTTTCAAAGGAGGAGTTGCATGCGCAACCCGCTCTTTGCAACGAAGCCGCTGGAACAGTTGATCGCGGAAGCGAAAGAGTCCGGCGAGCATAGCCTGAAGAAAACGTTGGGTGCGTTCCAGTTGACCGCGCTGGGCGTTGGTGCCGTCATCGGCGCCGGCATCTTCGTGTTTTCCGGACTGGGTGCGCACTACGCCGGACCCGGCTTGATGCTGTCGTTCGTGATTTCCGGCCTCGGCTGCGCGTTCGCCGCACTGTGCTACGCCGAATTTGCCGCGATGATTCCGTTGGCGGGCAGCGCTTACACGTACGCCTATGCAACGCTGGGCGAATTGTTCGCGTGGATTATTGGATGGGACCTGACATTGGAATACGCGATGGGCGCCAGTACAGTGTCATCGGGTTGGTCGAACCACTTCATCGAACTGCTGAACATTTTTCATCTGCGCATGCCCTTATGGCTGGCATACGACCATTGGACCGGGCTGGCCACTGCCGAAAAAATGGTGGCGCGCGATATGGCGAAAACCGCCGACCCGTCCTTAGTAGCGGGTACGCAAGAGTTCCTGGACAAAGCCGACGCGATCATGAAGGTACATTCGCCGGAGTTGGTGGCGCGGGCACACGCTCTGGTGCATGCGCCGAAGTTGTTCGGGATGGAAATCGGATTCAACCTTCCGGCCTTTTTGGTGGCACTACTGATCACGACGATTCTCGTGATCGGGATCAAAGAGAGCGCGCGGTTTAATGCGACCATCGTAGTCATTAAGGTTGCGGTGGTGTTGTTTGTAATTGCGCTGGGGGCGCACTACATCAACACCGCGAATTGGGGGACGGACTGGCACTCTTTCGCGCCGATGGGTTTTGGGGGAATTGGAGCCGGCGCGGCATACATATTCTTTGCGTATATCGGGTTTGACGCCGTGTCCACGACCGCGCAGGAAGCCAAGAATCCCCAGCGGGATTTGCCAATCGGGATCATCGCTTCATTGCTGGTGTGCACGGTTCTGTACATCGCGGTGGCAGGCGTACTGACGGGTATGGTGCATTGGCAGGATGTGAACATTGAGGCGCCGGTGGCAGAAGCGTTCCTCGATCGCGGATTGATGACCGCTTCGCACATCATCACGCTGGGTGCATTGGCGGGGCTGACGAGCGTCATGCTGGTCATGCTGCTGGGACAGACGCGTGTGCTTTATTCCATGGCCAATGACGGGCTGTTACCGCGCAAGTTTTTTGCGGATATCCACACGAAATTCCGTACGCCTTACAAGAACACGATTTTGGTCGGCCTGTTGGCGGCCATTGTGGGCAGCGTTACGCCGATCGACGACATCGGAAAAATGGTGAACATCGGAACGCTGCTGGCGTTCATCATTGTGTGCATCGCGGTGATGGTTTTGCGCCGGACTAATCCGAATCAGGCGCGGCCTTTCCGCACGCCGCTGGTGCCCATCGTGCCGGTGTTGGGTATCGTATTTAACGGCTACATGATGTACAAGCTGGGCTGGATCAACTGGGTCCGTCTGATCGTCTGGCTGATCATTGGCCTGATTATCTATTTCAGCTACAGCCGGCATCACAGCCGAGTGCGGAACCCGGAGCTTCGCGCAAACGAGAAATAGGTCCGGCTCCTGGGAAAAAATAAAGCAAGCCTCGTCTCACCTGAGCGAATCGGGTAAAGTGTTCGTGTAACCTTTCTGCTATGGCCGGTAGAAACAATCAGCAAAAGGCATTTTGGAAAACCTTGACTGCCATCGACTGGCTGGCCGCGCTGGTTTGTTTCCTAGGCGTTTTGGCGGTGTGGAATCGGGAGTATTTGTACGGGCTACCGGGGCTTGGCTTGCTGCAGTTGGCCGGGCTTCTGGCGGGCTGTTATCTGTTCTACCGATTCTGGACGCGTTGGCGCAGCCAGTTATTGTGGAGCCTGCGGAACAGGTTGATTGTGGCTTACCTGTTTATCGCGGTCGTGCCGATTATTTTGCTGCTGATTTTTGCGAGCCTGTTGGGACAAATCATTTATTCGCAGCTTGGTGCGTATTTATTGTTCCACGAAGTGCAGGATCGTCTGGAGATGATGAGCAACTCCGCGGAAGCGATTGCTGCTGCGGAGTCCAGCCGGCCGACTACGATGACGGAGAGCGCGCTGGATGAAGCGCTGGCAGGCCAGGTGTTGCTGGAGGAGAAAAAACAGCTACCCGGATTGATTGTGAATTTTGGCGCGGACCCGGGTTATTTCCGGGCGATTGCCGGCCCCGGGCGTCCATCCTTCAAAGGGTTGGTGCAGGATGGTAAGGAACTGTGGTTGGTGGCCATGCGCGAAGCGGATTCACCGCGCGGCCGTCAGTACATCGACCTCAGCGTTCCGGTGACCAGTGAATTTCTAGAGGGCTTGGCGCCGGACTTGGGGCCAGTGGACGTCACCCTGTGGCAGAAAGCAGAGAAGAATTCCGAGTCCGCGGTGCCTATCGCAAATGAAAATTATCGCGCGATCATGCGGGTGAAAACCCTAAACCGTCTGCTGTTGCCTCCCCAGACGTGGTTGGACCCCGTGATTGACGGCTTTTCACAACTGAGTGCTACCTATTTGGCGGATGGCCGTGTGGCCAGCCGCGACCACCCCGTGTTTGCCTTCTTCAAAGCGCGCCGATCGCAACTGAATCGCCGAATCTTTGCATCGTTGGGTGAATTGGGTGGAGCCAAGAAATTCGAATTGCAATTGATTGGCGTAATTTTCTTGCTGATTGAGCTGGCCGCACTGGTGATTGGAGTGCGTCTTACCCGCGCAATGACGCGCACCATCTCGGACCTCTCGCAGGCAACACAGGCGGTGCAAGAAGGGAACCTGGCCGCGCGCGTGCCGGTACAGCGGCGCGATCAGTTGGGCATGCTGGGCGAATCATTTAATTCCATGACCGGCTCGATCAGTGGCTTGATCTCTGAACAGAAGCATTTGCAGCGGCTGGAGAATGAAATCTCAATTGCCCGCGAAGTGCAGGATCAACTCTTCCCGGAGAATTTGCCCACCGTGGAAGGCGTGGAGATCGAAGCCATCTGCAAAGCGGCGCGCAGCGTCAGCGGCGATTATTACGACTTTATCCAGCTGAGCCCGACGAAGGTGGCCCTGGCAATCGCGGATATATCGGGGAAGGGAATCTCTGCGGCATTGCTAATGGCCAGCTTGCAGGCGGCCTTGCGCAGCCAGTTGCTCACTTCGGGCAGCGAAAATCTCGGCACAGCGGAACTGGTGTCGCGGCTGAACAAACACCTGGTACGCAATACCGGGGACGACCGTTTTGCAACGTTTTTCGTGGCCATTTACGATCTGGCCGCGCGCAAATTGCGTTACACGAATGCCGGGCACTTGCCAGGCTTTTGCATTTCGGATGGCAAAGTACAACACCTCGATGTGGGTGGCATTGTTTTGGGGATCGTAGAGGATTATGTGTTCAAAGAGGCGTGCGTGGACGTGCCGCCGAACGCCGTTGTGATTGCCTACAGTGACGGATTGGTGGAACCAGAGAACGCCTATGGCGAAGAATTCGGTGTGTCGCGTTTGGAAGCCGCGGCCCAACGGGTGCGCCAAGCCGCGCCACGCAAAATTGCGGAGTCGTTGATGACTGCGGCAGAGGAGTGGGCCAGCACCCCAGAACAGGCCGACGACATGACCGTGATGGTAGCGAAATTAAAGTAGTTCTGCCCGGTTCAACGCGGGACAATCTGCGAATAAGGTCCGTGTGGCTCCAAGTGCTTCTATGCAGTTTCACGTCGCTGTCTTTGTCGTGCGTGCTAACGGCCGGAAACGAGAGTCAGATCCCGCAACCGCTCTACAGTAGCGCGGGTTACGTCTCCCGGGCGGAAGCGCCAGCGCCAGTTTCCTTTGGCGCGGCCTGGCAAGTTCATTCGCGCTTCTGCGCCCAGTCCGAGCACGTCTTGCAGCGGAACAATCGCAATGTCCGCCACCGATGTGAGCACGGCTTGAATGAAAGACCAGTGAATCTCTCGACCGTCCCGCTGTAGATAGCTTTCCACGCGGTGCATAGTGGCCCGACTTTCGGCACCGTTTCTGCCATGCGAAGCACGGTGCATGGCCGTCCACCAACCCTGCGTAGTATTGTTGTCGTGTGTTCCCGTGAAACTGACCAACTCGCGCACGTAATTGTTCGGGCGGTGCATCCCTGACTCGTCGAATGCAAACTGCAGCACGGCCATCCCCGGAAAGCCAAACTTGTGCCGCAGAGTCTCGACCTCTGGCGTGATAATCCCGAGATTTTCTGCAACGATCGGAACTTCTCCCAATTCTTTGCTCACCGTGTCAAACAATTCTGCTCCCGGTCCTTTGATCCAGCGGCCTTTTTTTGCGGTCGATGCGCGCGCAGATACGCTCCAATACGCCTCAAATCCACGAAAATGATCCAGTCGCAAAAGATCCATTAATTCGAAGGCTGACTTGAAGCGATTGATCCACCACCGGAATCCTTGCTTCTTCATGCGATCCCAGCGATACACGGGCGTTCCCCATAGCTGGCCGTTCTTGCTGAAGTAATCGGGCGGAACTCCGCCAATGTTTCGTGGTGTTCCGTCGTTCTGTAAGTCGAAGAGTTCCTGATTGCTCCACACGTCCGCGCTGTTGTGTTCGACGTAGAACGACATGTCGCCCATGATGGCAATCTTTCGCTGGGCGCAGTATTTCCGTAGCTCGTGCCACTGCCGGAAAAACTCGTATTGCACGAATTTGTGAAAGCGAATGGACTGTTCCGATGGCTGCGTCTGCGAATCGAATTCTGTCCAGGAAGCTCCGCCGCACGCTTCGCTCAACGCCATAAACCGGGCGTAATCGTGAAGCCACCATCTATGTTTGCTTACAAACTGGGCGTAGTCTTTGGTCTCGGCGAAGCTTCGGAAAGCTTTTTTGAGCAGGGCTTCTTTAAAAACACGTACCGCTGGGTAATCCACCTGTGAGACAGGGAAGTGAGGAAAAGACCGCAGGTCAGCTCGAGAAAGATACCCGTGCTCCACAAGCAATTGGGGACTGATGAGCAAGGGGTTGCCGGCAAACGTAGAGCAACATTCGTATGGAGAATTTTGCGGGCCCGTGGGACTGACGGGCAATACGCACCAAAGCTTCTGCTTCGCGTCCTCCAATAAATCGACGAAGTGACGGCTCTCCGGTCCTAAATCCCCGATACCATAATTTCCCGGGAGTGAAGTCGGGTGTAACAGAATTCCACTGCAGCGGCCAATTTTCACAGGCGATCACCAGGTGCAAACCAGTTTGCGATCTTCGTGATGTTTTTTCAATATTGCGGTTCAGCCTTTTACGGCTGCGCGAATTTTTGGTGGGCCGGACACAGCGTGTGCCACTTGATCGTTCTTGTGAATCGCTTCGATAAGAGCGCGAGTGATCTTTTCGTCGATCTCCGATGCCCGGTTCAACTCGACGGGATAGCGCGCCACCAACTCCAAGCCACTGTCCGAGAACTGCAACCGGTGTTAAGGCTCGGGAGCCTTCAGGGGGAATTCTGTCTGCTCGTAGGCGCTCCGATGCCACCGGGAATCTAGCTTATATTCCTTGAAAACCGGCGTTACCGCGGACTCCAGCGCTTCCTGCACGATGGTGTAACCACCCGTGGGGGCCAAGGGAATAGCGGCCTCATGCCAGATTAGCGTGTGCCCGGCGAAATGCGCGTGGTGATGTTTTTGTACTAGCTGATGGCCGCATTCAAGTGCGCTAAAACATCGGATGCAGAATCTGCAGAGGCATCTTGCGCACCAACTCGCATGGCCACAAACGCGAGAGCCCAGCAGGCCAGCAACGCGACCGTCGCGTGTCGAATCGAAAACTTCTTCCATAACAGGTCGAGCCTAATCTGCCTACGATTCACGATGTCGTCCTGAATTGCCGGCCACCGCAGCATCGGTTTGCGCGCCCAGCAATATGCTCAAGTTCACTAGATAGATCCACAGCATCATTACGATGAATCCTGTCAGCGCGCCGTAAATGCGGGCGATATTTGTGTTGTAATTGACGTAAAGGCGAAGCAGTGCACTGGCGAGTACAAAGCAGAAGGCTGTCAGTACCGCCCCGGGCGAAACGCACCTCCACCGCAAGTGTTTTCTCGGTAAAAAGTAGTTGATCAGGTCCACCGCAATGCAAATCATTGCTAGAGTCACTAACCAGCGGAGCCATTGAAACTGCCCATCCAACATGGCCAGGTTGCGTGAGAACACGGCGGCCAATAAATGACCGGCGCTCCAAACTCCGAAGCATGCCAGCAGAAAAAGGGCTATGACCAACGTTGCGACAACTGCGATTGCCCTCCTTTTGAGGTAGCTGCGGTCCTCTTTGACGCCATAAATCCTAGTGAGCGCATCCATGAGACTCATAAAGCCAGTCGACGCGCTCCAGATGGTGAGCAACAGGCCGAAGGAGAGTATCCCGCCACTTCCCTTGGACAGCTCTGCCATCGTTGACAAAATGGTTTCTTGCGCGCTCACGGGCATGTAGTTGGTCAACCAAGAAGAAAATGCGTACAGCCCGGAAGTTTGATTAATCCAGGCCAGCAATGCCGTCAGCATCAGTAGAAAAGGAAAGCAGGACAGCACGAAATAAAACGAGACTTCCGCGACATATCGGCTGCGGAGTCCACTTGCCATCCAGCCCACAGTTTCCGAAGGATTTTGCCGGTCTTGCGTGCTAGACCGATT
>Ga0187772_10001584_pt1 | contig 10896 bp, 6 predicted proteins | sample 0116_SJ02_MP15_2_FD_133137 | JGI IMG/M metagenome (GOLD analysis project Ga0187772, IMG submission 133137) | Tropical peat soil microbial communities from peatlands in Department of Meta, Colombia - 0116_SJ02_MP15_20_MG | ecosystem: Environmental > Terrestrial > Soil > Wetlands > Peat | place... | reverse complement strand
TTGCAGGAAGGGAACGTCCTTCTGGTAGAGCTGCTCCTGCAGGGATTTTGTGGCTGTAGAGACCACGACGCGCCTGCCGCTGACAATTGCGGGAAGCAGGTAGGCTAACGTTTTGCCGGTGCCCGTACCGGCTTCCAGGATAGCGTGATGATGATTTTCGAAGGCGTCGTCGATGGCCTCGGCCATCTGTAATTGGGCGGGGCGGTGCTCGTAGCCACCGATCATGGATTTTTCGAGAAAGCCGTCGGGGCCGAAGACATCGCGCATGGAAGCCTTATTCGCGCTGGTGCGGTCTTGCGGTTCGTGAGGCGCGGCAGTGACGTCATATTCCTCGTGGTGTTTCTCATCGTGGGGATCACTTACGGGCCGCAAGGTCGAACGCGGGGCAGCAAATTCCTCATCGAGGGGAACATAGACCCTCTCGGGGACAGTTTGTCCGGCCTTCTTACCCGCTTGAGTTGAACCCGCCTTGGTGGTACGTTTCGCCAGAGTGCCCGCCTGAGTTGGTGAAATCTTGCGCAGTAATCTAACGATACCACATCGATTGGAGTCGCTCAGCGAGGCGCCCCACGGGAGAGGCAAGCGCCGCATTCTCAAGGGGACCCGTCTAATAAGCGATTGATTTGCGGGGGGTTGCGGTTCGGGCTGCGCGCGACCAATGAAGCGAGCACACCGTTAGTAGTTGGGCACTCGGGCCCTTTCGATTTTGGTTTGCATCGCACCCCGGCGCTACAGTGTGACTGGGGGATTCCCAGCCGTCCGGTCCGTCTGGTGCGGTCTGCCAAATCCTGTCGTGGGGTGTTCGCATGAATTCGAGAAAGTCCCTCTTTGTGATCGCGCTTGTGGCGATTCTGGCGTTGAGTTCTTGCAGCGGTTTGAAGAATAAATGCACGACAAATTGCGGAGGAGGCACTGGCAATGCTGCACTCAGTATCACGATTTCCGATGCCCCGCCCACCAATGCGACCGTGGTAAGTTTCACGCTTCCGATCATCGGAATCACGCTGACACCCTCCACCGGCAGCCCCGTTTCCGTGTTTTCTACAGGGAACTTTGAATTGACGCGCCTGCAGTCCGATACAAACCTGATTGTCTCGAAAAAAGAGATTGCGGCCGGAACATACACCGCCATTAATGTGACGGTATCCGCGCCATCCGGCGTTTTCGCCAATACTTCCACCGGCTCGTTGGGATCGTGCCCATCTGGAGACTTCTGCAGCATCACGGGAAATGCCGCCACGATTACCTTTACGTTCTCGACGCCGCTGACTCTGACGGCAAATGCAAATCAATGGTTGAACCTGGATTTCAATTACAACAAAGCGATTGTAAGCAGCAACGGGGCACTCAGCATTGACATGACACAAACGGGGGTCATGACGGCGTCGACCGCGATCCCTACGGGAGTAGCTAGCGGGGCATTTGCGAACATCGACGATTTTACGGGGCAGGTGACCGCGGTTTCTTCGAGCAGCATCACCGTGAAATCAACGATCCGCGGCACGCTGACAGTGGCGATTACTTCGTCGACGCTGTTTTTTGACCCTCAGAACCAATGCTCAGGCGGAGCGAGCCTGTCCTGTATTCAGACAGGTTCCGTCGTAAGCGTGCAGAGCTTGCTCTTGACGTCGGGCGTGCCGACGGCGTCGTCGATTGACGTCATCGATGTATCCACGAAGCCGACAGACGAGGTGGAAGGCATCATCTACCCAAGCACTTGTAATGGCGGATCGAATTTCGGAATGATTTTGAGGGATAGTCTGATCAACACCAGCGGGTCGCCGCTGACTAGCGCCAGTTTCGGGGCCGGACTTTGTTTGAGCGTCGCCCAGATCTCGGGCTTCGTAGTCGATTCCGGAATACTGACAACCCAGCCTGGGGTGCCCAGCGGGGCAAATATTCCCGGTTTTCAGAGCACGAGTGACATCTTGGCCGGACAGATGGTCCGCGCCAAGGTAACGGGGGCGACCTCCGGAACAAACGGAATAATAAATGCGAATACGGCCTTGCTGATGCTGCGCTTCTCTCGTCTTACAGGAACCATCAACACCACGACGGGAACGAGCTTCAGCATTGCAAATTTGCCGCCCTACTTGGGAACGTTCTCGGTTCCCCCCCAGGTGATTACCTACATTAACGCCACGCTTTTGGAAGGTGAGACGAGCGTGGGCAATTTGACCGGCACAGTCTCCATGAGCGCACTGTTCCTGAACGTGGGTGGCGGCGCGCAGTATTGGTTCCAGGCTGCCAAGGTACGGCAAGACTAGAGTTTCTTCCCGCCTCCGCAAAGGCCAGCGGGCCCCGAAAAGTTTCGGGGCCCGTAGCTTTTTGCGACATAAAGTGGCAAGAGGAAAGCTCGGGTCTGAAGACCCAACACTATCTAGTCTAAGAGCCGAAAAGGCAGCGACCTAGCGTGATGGTGGGTGAACGCCGAACGGCCCGCCTCAGACCCTTCAAGGCTCAGGGCAAGCGGCGACCACTACTCTCCCAAGACAGCAACGGCGTAAGGCCTTTGCTACCCGGCAAAAGGACTAGGCGGGGCTCACGGTGGTATTGGGGGGAAGCGGCGTGCCCACGGGCCCGCTCGGCATCGACGGAATATTCGGAGCGATCACGGGCTGAATTCTACGGTAGAGAGCAAGGGAAACCGCGCCCATTCCCCAGATCCACACGCCAAACATGATCCAGCCACCCACATGTGGAATACCAGTGGCAATAACGACGATGAGAACGCCCAGGGCCATGCGGCCGACCGAGGGCCAAAGATCGTATGACTTTCCGAGAATCCATCGGCCGACAACGGCTCCGGCAACGACATAAGAGCTGAACAAAGTCACGATCCACAGGAAGAGCGTAGAAACCCCCACCAGCAAGCCCACAATGGTGACACAGGCGATGGCGGCGGCAATGGCGACACCAAAGAAGACCAGAACGCCGAGGCCGAGGGAAGCACCGTAGCGCTCCGCGGATTCCACCGTCTCTCTCGAAAAAATAGGCATCAGAGAAATCAGAATCAAGCCGAGCAGAATCCAGGCGCCGGCCCACACGATTCGCCAGATATAATGGCCTGCACCGCGTTCGTGATGAGAATCGTGCTCCATCTTCTTGAATTCGATAGGAGAAGCGAGTTTGGCGCCGGAAGCAACATCGGGAGGCCTGTCGCCTTCAAACGAGGCTTTGCCACCAATCGAGGCATTGTTACCGATGCTCAGAGTGGCGCCCTTGGCACGGACTTCGCCGCCGACGGTACCGTCGATGGTGCCGTGGCCGATGAAACCGAGGAAATCGCGCCCTAAGGTTCCGTCAAGAATGAGATTGCTAGAGAAAGCGGTGAGGTTGTGGCCGATTTTGCCCCCGCTATCGAGAGTGGTGAGATCGGTGAAGCAGGTGACGCTGCGCTCGACGTTGCCGGTAATCGTGATGTTGTTAGAGCCGGTTCTAATATTACCGTCGACCTGGCCGCCGACTCGCAGGCTGCGGCAGAAGCAGATGATATCGCCCGTCACGTGCCCGGTCACTTCCACCTGTTGGCCAAAGGCGTAAAAGTCGCCGTCGATGGTGCCTTCTTCTTTAATCTGGTTGCCCATGGCAAAAACGTCGGTCTTGATGACCTCATCCTTCTTGATCTGGACAGAATCCGATTTGCGAAATTCGGTAGCGGATGCTGGCGTGGCCATCGCCAGAATCAAGCCCATGCTGGCGAACATAACGGCGAGAGCTGTACCACGCCTGACATATTTGCGGGCGAGAAAGAAAGCGAAGCCAGCGAAGGAAGCCAGGGCCACAAATTCAACGAGAGTGAACATAGACTGCCATCCTTTCCAGAAGGCTCCTTGAAAAACGAGAAGGCTGAGAAGATTTGTGCCGCCAAAACCGGCTTGCTCGAACTGCTGCTGCCAATTCTCCCAGGGCTCGATGATCTGGACATACAGGGTGTAAACGCCAAGGAGAACGATGGCAACGACCAGTCCCCATATCCACTGGGCAGGTCCTTTTCCCCTGGCGCGAAACTCGGCGAGCCGCTCGGGAAGCGGCTCATCCTGCTCGAGCATCGAGCGCGTCAGCAGGCGGGATTCGCGGTCCAGCGCGCGCAACAAGGTGAGGCATCTCTCGCAAGTTTGCGTATGCAGCGACACTTCCTGCGCTGTCTCGCGATCCAACTGCCGTTCGACATAGAGCAGCAGGGTGATTTCATCCAGATGCTTGTTGGTCGTGTCCGCTGTATCGCTCACCGCGTTCCTCCCACGGCAACGACATTGTTTTCACCCAATGCCTGCCGTAGCTCGTGCCTGGCGCGCAACAGGACGACCCCCACGAACGGCCTGCGCACACCCAAAGCATCCGCAATTTCGTCGTAACTCATGTCCGAGTAGTAGCGCATGACGAGGGCCATGCGAGCCCGCGCGCCCAGTCTATCCAAGGCTCTGCGTACTTCCTCACTGGTGCGCTCTTCAATCAGTCGTTCGAGTTGATTGGGCTCGGGCGCTTCCAGAGGAAGCTCGTCGACATCTTCCATATCCTTGTCGTGACGCGCCTTGCGGCGGCGGAGAAGGTCCCAACAATGATTGGCAGCGACCTTGTATAGCCACGCGGAGAAGGAGCGAGAGGAATCGTACTGTGCGAGTTTGTCGCGCAGCTTCATGAAAATTTCCATCGTGGCGTCTTCCGCATCTTCCTTGCTCGGCAAAGCGCGCCGGCAAAAGCGAAAAATAGCCGGCGCATATTCCCGGTACAGGTCGCCCCATGCTTGGGTATCCCCAGCCCGAGCCTGGGTGACTAAATCCGTAGGCTCCGTTTTTCCCGGCACGCTTGACTGGCCTGGTCTTCGCGGTTCCATAACTTATTACGCAGGGAGTGAGACAAAACTATCACAGGTTGCAATAAGCAGAGAAAGGAGGAAGGGGAAGAAGAAGAGGTGTCAGATAGGAGCAGGGAAAAATAACTTTGGCTAAGTATTCAATTTAAAGAGGTTAGTGGGAAAAGGCCCTTAAGTGCGGTCGTTCCGTGGGGACGGCCAAGGCAAAAACAAACACGGCCTCGGGGCTGGTTCGAGGCCGTGGAGAAGGATGAGAGAGGCCGATCGGATGACTGGTCCTCAAATCTAGAAAGTGAATTTGGCGGCCAGCTGAATGCTTCGGGGGCCACCACCGCCAAGGAACGGATAGCCCGGGCCAACGTCGGCCGTGGTGGTGAGCGGAAGGTATCCCGACAAGCGTCCGTTCGGTGAATACCAATTGGGGTTGCCGTTGATGGGAGTCAAACTCGTAACGGTGGGATCAGAAAGGAAATTCGGCCAAAGCGGATTGGCGAAATTAGGATGGTTGAAGAGGTTGTAGAATTCGAAGCGAAGCTGTAACTTCACGCGCTCCGTGATGCTTGTGTCCTTGAAGACGGAGAAGTCCAATTGATGAAACGCAGGACCCACGAGTGAGTTTCGGCCCTCATTCCCAAAGTGGCGTGTGCCTGGCATGCAAGACGAAGCTAGCCCGTTAAAACCAGTAGCTGTAGCCACAGGGGTGCAAGGTACGGCGAAAGAGGTGAGGAGGAGAAACTTTGTGGGATCGCTGTAGTTGTATTGAACCGGACCGACCACGTCGGGCTTGGCGAAATAGGTTCCGGCACCGTCGAAATCGTCAGCTTCGAGAATCATGTGGAAGGGCATTCCAGATTGGGCCGTCAGGATGCCATTCAGGCCCCAGCCATTGCGAATGACCTTAAAGCGAGAATCCTTGGCGTCCGGAATCTGGTAAATGAAGTTCCAAGTTATGCGATTACGCACATCGAAATTCGAATTCCCTCGGTTAAGCTGCGGCTGGGTGCTGTCTGTAGGCTGAGCGGCGTTGGGGACATAGTCTTCACCGTCACTAGCAGTGTCAATAGAATGCGACCAAGCGTAGTTGAAGGAACTGGTAAACCCATGCCAATCGTTGATGCGATAACTGACTTGAAGTGAATTGTAGTTAGATTTGGCGGCGCTTTCTTCCCAGTAGATGTAGCTGAAATTGTTTCCTGTAAGGCGCCGCGGTACAGGTGCGTCCTCCTGAATGGGGGCGGCTCCAGGACAAGGTTGGCCAACCGGGGGAAGGGGAACAACACCGGCACAATCGGCAGCGTAGATCTGGGCCGCTGAGGGCTGATTGATGTCGCGGAAATCCCAGAGCTTGCTTCCGTGGGAACCGACATAGCCCACCTGCAAGACCATCTTTTGAGTCAACTGCTGTTGAAGGTTCAGGTTGTAGTTTTGCAGGTAAGGAGTGCGAATGTTTGGATCAATTCCAAAAGCGTCTGTCATCGGGGAATAACCTCCGAAGACGGGAACACAAGTGGAGCTGTTGCTACTATTGCAATACTGAAACGGCACCCCAACCGGGCTTCCAAAGGAGATTTGACCAATGCCAGGGAGCCCCGAATAGCCCACACCGGGATCAAAACTGCTGCTAAACGGAAGATGACCGAGGAACATGTCTTGGGAAGTGGCGTCATAGAAGATGCCATAACCGGCACGAACTACTGTCCGCTGCTTCCCCGTTACATCCCATGCCACGCTGACGCGGGGAGCCCAGTTGTTGTAATCGGGTTGGTAAAGGCGATTGGGACCGACGGCGAAAACTGCACCGGTAGTGGGGTCGACATTATTGAACATATCGTGTTTTTCCTGGACGATGCCGAAATAGTCATAACGGAGTCCGAGGTTGAGGGTGAAACGTGCGCTCATCCGGTAGCTGTCTTGAAGGTAGAAAGCTTGAGAATTCTCGAAAGTGTTTCGATTCGTGTCTCCGATGCCCTGGGTGCCGCCGTCTGGACTTCCTGCTAGGAAATCGGCGAGATTGTCGAAGGTCAATTTTCCACGGAAGGTGCGGTTAAAAATCTGCGAGACAGAAGTACGGCGGAATTCGTATCCGAATTTGATGTCGTGCTTGCCACTCTTCCAGGAAATGTTGTCGATGAAATGCCAGTTGGTATCGACGCGCTGGCGAGGATCGGCTTTATCGGAGCCGATTTGAGGCAGGCCACTAACACTGATTACCGGCATGCCGAAATTGTATGGATTGTTATTGTTGGGAGTCCCAGGGCCGACTGTGTCGAGGCCGATGGAAAGTGGATTAAAGCTGTGGTCCTCAGGGAAAAAGCCCTCGGCGAATCGGTTCCAACCGAGTCGTGCCTCGTTGACTATGGAGGGAGAAATAAGCGAGACGTAGGAAATAGAGATAAGTTGGACGCGAGTGGGAACGAAGGTGTTGTAGTTGGGAAGGAGTCCTCCGCCTGTAAGCGCGAGAGGGAATAGCTGGCTGCTGTCACCGATGTAGTAGCGGCCTGTGAGGAGATTGTCTTTATTGAAATTGTGATCGATTTTGACGATGCCGTTGTCGACGCGGTTGGAAAAGGGCGTGGCTAGGGTAACGTTGGAACCGCCGTTGGCGTAACAATCCGTGGAACTCGTCGGAGCGGGCCATGGGTTCAGAGCAAGAAGTTTTTGAATAACAGGATTGATGCTACTCAAGTCGCCCGGAATGGGAGCGTTCGCAGAAATGTCCGCAGCAGTGGGAACACACCCAGGACTGCTCTCGGAGCCAGTCTCGCGCACGCCTTCGTAGTCGACGAAAAAGAACGTTTTGTCGTGAAAGATGGGACCACCAAGGTCACCGCCAAATTGATTTAGATGGAACGGCTGCTGAGGCCCACCATTTGGTTCGTTGGCAGCGGGGTTGAAGTAGTTACGAGCGTTAAGCGCTGTGTTGCGGAAGAAGTCAAACGCAGAGCCGTGAAAATCGTTGGTGCCGCTCTTGGTGACGATGTTGATGGCGGAGCCCGCGCTGCGGCCGTATTCCGCCTCAAAATTTGAGGCGATGTGAAGTTCGGCGATAGCCTCCACGGGGAGGATGGTAGCAGGAGTGCTAAAAACGCCGCCCTCATTGATAGCGGGATCGTTGCGATAGCCGTCATTCATGTCCGTACCATCGAGGAGGTAGTTGTTCGAGCGACCACGGGCGCCGTTGACGGATACAGTGCCGTAGGAGCCGGCGGAGTCGGTGATGGCGTCGGGACCGGAGGCTGCACCGGGAACCAACAAAATGAGCTTTTGATAGTCCCGACCGTTGACAGGAAGATTGGTGACGACCTTGGATTCGACGATGCCACCAAGGGTGTTGGAGGTGGATTCCACCATAGGGAGTTCTTCGCCGGTGACTTCGACCAACTGGGAGACCTGGCCAGGCTGTAGCGTGAAGTCCGCGCGTCGTTCAGAAGAAACTTCGACCCGGACTCCCGTGACGATGCCTTCCTTGAATCCTTCCTTTTGGACGGTGATGCTGTAATTGCCGATAGGGAGTTCAGGAGCGGAATAGCTCCCGTCATCAGAGGTGATAACGGTGCGGATCAGGCCGGTGTCCAGGTTCTTGATCGTCACGGTCGCAGCGGGAATCGCAGCGCCGGAAGAGTCCGTGACAGTGCCGAGAATCGTGCCGCGGAAGGTCTGGGCGTGGAGATTAGAGGAAAGGAAGAGAAGCCCAAGGCAGAGAAATACCACAGCACGCAGGTTGCGGAAAAACCTGTTCATTCGCACTCTCCTTAAAAACAGCCAAATGCCATCTCGAAGCCCCGAGATGGATCAGACGCCTTCCCCGAAAAGCGTCCGGGGACACCCTTGTGAAAGTAATGGGAAGCAAGATACTGAGGAAGTGGTGGGGAATCAAGTAATTCCAGTATGAAATGTTTTCATTCTGTAGATTGAAGACGGCTCGCCAGGCGGGAGGGGGATGGGGTAGATTGGGAGATTCAGAAGAACGGCTGGACGCGCGCCGTGGAGTGAGCGAAGAAATATATGGCACAGAAGCTTCCATCGCTCGTGATTGTGGGACGCCCGAATGTGGGAAAGTCGACGCTATTTAACCGCCTGACCGGAACGCGGCGGGCTATCGTGACGGACGAGCCGGGTATTACCCGCGACCGGATTTATGGTAGGTGCGAGTGGCGGGGACGCGTGCTGGAAATCGTGGACACGGGAGGGATTATTCCGGATGACAAAGCGTTGATACCGGCGGAAATCCTGCGGCAGGCACGCGTGGCGATCGAAAAGGCGTCGTTGATCGTGCTTGTGGTGGACAGCACCGCGGGACTAACCCCGCTGGATGAAGAACTGGCGCGATTGCTGCGAGCGACTGGGCGGCCGTTTGTTATCGCGGTCAATAAAGTGGATTCGACGCTACAGGAGGTAAACGCGGCGCCGTTTCATGCACTGGGCGTGCCGCTGTTTCCCATTGCGGCGGAACACGGCACGGGCGTAGACGATTTGTTGGATGCGGCGCTCGAGCAGATCAAGGGAGAGAGCGCGGAGAGTCACGGGGAAGTTGCCAAAGCCGTGGAGATTGCGATTATCGGGCGGCCGAATGTGGGGAAATCGACGCTGCTGAACCGGATGGCAGGTGAGGAACGGTCGATTGTCTCCCCCATTCCGGGAACGACGATGGATAGCGTCGACACGGATGTGGTGAGGAATGGAAAGACCTTTCGATTTGTAGATACGGCGGGCATCCGGCGCAAAGGAAAAACCACGCTGGTGGCGGAAAAATTGAGCGTGGTGATGGCGAGGCGCGGACTGGAGCGCGCGGATTTGGCCATCCTAGTGATCGACGGTGTGCAGGGCGTGACACAGGGAGACGCCACGATTGCCAGTTATGCGGAGCAGTCGGGTCGATCGGTGATTATTGTAGTGAATAAGTGGGATTTGGCCGTGGAAGCCGCACAAAGGGCGGCGGAGGAATCGGCGAAGACATCGAAGGGCAAGGCAAAGGCGGGCGCCGGACAACCGGTGCGGCGGGACATTGACAAAGGGAAGCTGCTCTTCGAATACGAAAAGATGGTGAAGGAGAAGTTCAAGTTTTTGAGCTACGCGCCGGTGGTCTTTCTCTCGGCGAAGACGGGAGAGCGAACGCAGAAGCTGTATCCCTTGATCGATGAAGTGGCAGAGGACCGGGCGAAGAAGATTCCGACGCCGGAATTGAATCGTTGGCTAAAGGAAGAGGTGGACTTGCACCGGGCAACGAATCCGAAGGCGCGGCCCGTGAGAGTTTACTACATCACGCAGGCGAAAGTGGCACCGCCGGTATTTTTGTTGTTCACGAACCAGAAGAAACCGCTGCACTTTAGTTTTGAACGGTTTTTGGAGAATCAACTGAGGGCGAAGTGGCCGTTTACGGGAACACCCGTGAGGTTTATACAAAGGTTGAAGAAGCGAGGAGAAGGTAAGGCAGCTGACCATTAGCGGGCACAGGGAGATACCGTCGAGAGCCCTTCGAGGTTCAGAGGAGGCAAGCCGCAGCACACCAAAAGCATTGAGGTCGGAGTTGACTTGAAGGGTTTTTGACCTAGGATGGGGGTTAGAAAGCGTTTGATCGAGATGGAAGAATGAGCAGCGCGAGCGCAGCACCGGTTTCCAGCGAGACTCGATACTACCGCATTGGAGAAGTGAGCCGATTGACGGAGCTGAAACCGTTTGTACTGCGGTACTGGGAAACGGAGTTTCCGATCCTGGAACCGGTGAAAAGCCCGAGCGGGCACCGGTTATACCGGCAAGAGGACGTGGACCTCGTGCTGAAAATCAAGCGGCTTCTGTATGACGAGGGTTTCACGATTGCGGGGGCGCGGCGACATTTGCGGGAGTTGAGCAGCGGCGGCGACGCGGGAGAAACGGGGGCGCGTACGTCTGGAATTGGCGAGGCTCCCACCACCCAGTTGAGCCGAAAAATGCTGTTGGATCTGCGGGATGGTCTGCGCAGTTTCTTGACGCTGCTGGAAACCAAGTGATAGCCTTGAGTTTAGTCGGGACGTAGCGCAGCCTGGTAGCGCGCACGCTTGGGGTGCGTGAGGTCGCGAGTTCAAATCTCGCCGTCCCGACCA
>Ga0187772_10001583_pt1 | contig 10900 bp, 11 predicted proteins | sample 0116_SJ02_MP15_2_FD_133137 | JGI IMG/M metagenome (GOLD analysis project Ga0187772, IMG submission 133137) | Tropical peat soil microbial communities from peatlands in Department of Meta, Colombia - 0116_SJ02_MP15_20_MG | ecosystem: Environmental > Terrestrial > Soil > Wetlands > Peat | place... | reverse complement strand
TTCCTCCGCGACCTCACCCCGTTCGAACAGCGGCTGAACGACGATGTCCGCCGGCACGCGCTCTGGGGCGAGCTCGACGCGAGCCTGGCCCGGTACCGCTGAGCGTCGGTCGCCCGGCTCCGACCGGCGGTCTCGCGCCTTCGTGGCCTCGATCCGGCGACCGAACCGATCGATCCGCGCCGTGTCTCGCCACCGCCTCACGCGCGCGGCGTCAGGGCGGATCCGAGCGGAGGGAGCACCACGGTACGGATCCGGAGGGGGATCTGCGCCCGCTCAAAGATGACCCCGACCGGACAGGTCCGAAGGGTGAGCTCCACGGCCGTCTCGACCTCCGCGGCGGGGGCCCGCGTCGTTACGCGGACCTCGCCCGACACCGCGGAGATCGTGGGGGCGCCCTTCGGGCGCTCCGCGTCGAGTGTTACGCGGAGCGCGTCGAATCGCAGGTGGCGCGCCTTCGCCACGAGGGCGAAGATGGTGGATATGCAGCCGGCCAGGGACATCACGTTCAGCTCGAGCGCGGAGGGACCGAGGTCGCGGCCGTGCTCGTCGAGCGGCAGATCCACGGTCACGATGTGGCCGCGGCCATCCTCGAGCCGCGTCTGGAATCCCACTGTCCATTCACCGGTCGCGTGCATGGCCCCGCGTTCGATCCAGCCGGCGGGACGGGTTAGCCGTCCCGTCGAACACGATTGACCCGAGGGCCCATCGAGGGGATGGATTCGCGCTCGTCGCGCGTGAGAGAAGAGATCGGAAAGGGTTGGACGCGCGCTGCGGGCCTACCCGCAGCCGCACCCACCGGAACCGCACCCGCAGCCGCCCGCCTCGCCTTCGTGGCCCCCGTGGCCACCCGAGGCCGGGAGGTTCGGCGCGGTGATCTTGAAGCCGGTGGCGTTCAGGTCCTGGACGAAGTCGATCCGGGCGCCGTTCAGCATCTCGGCGCTGAGATCGTCCACGACGATCGAGAACCCATCGACCTGGACGACCTGGTCCCCGTTCCGGGGCTTGTCGAACGCCATGCCGAACGAGGGGCCGCCGCCTCCGCCCCCGCCGCCGCATCCGCACCCCCCGCCGCCGGAGCCGCAGCCGCAGCCGCCGCCCCCGCCGGACTGGAGGTAGACGCGGACCGCGGTGCCGGGCTTCTGGGCCCTGATGAGGTCCCGGACCTGGTCCTGCGCTTCCTTCGTGACTTCCAATTTGATCGAACTATCGCTCATGCCTGGGGCCCTCCTCGACTCCCCACGCTACCACGAAGGCCGTCGTATAAAACGGCGTTGTTCTCCCGGTCGCTACGCGCTGAACGACTTGCCGCACGAGCAGGTGGCCTTCGCGTTCGGGTTGTAGATCTTGAACCCGGACGCCTCGAGGCCGAGGAGGAAGTCGACCTTGACCCCCTCAAGGAGCGGGGCGCTCGCCTTGTCGACGACGACCGTGAGCGCCCGGTCCTGGAAGGCGATCTCGTCCCCCGACTCCTGCTTGTCGAACGACATCCCGTAGGTGAGGCCCGAGCAGCCTCCGCCCTGCACGAAGATCCGGAGGGCCGCCCCGGGCTTGCCCTGCCGCTCCATGATCTTGAGGACCTGGTCCCGGGCGGACGGGGTGACCTCGATCGCGACCATCGCTCTGCTCCTCGGAATCTAGTTCAGCCGGTGGTTTAACCCTTCCGTTACGGACGGGTGAGCGCGTTCCACCGACAGCGGAGCGTTATCTATCCCCCCGCGGTCGGCGGGGGCGATGTGCAGGCTCTTCGGGCTGCTCTCCGCTCAGCCGGAGTCGGCCGAACCGTGGCTCCTCCGGCACGATCGCTCGCTCTTCGCTCAGTCGAACGTGACCCCCGAGACCGCCCAGCGGGACGGCTGGGGGATCGGCTGGTTCACGGACGGGGGCCGCTCGCGGGTCGAAAAGGGCGTGCACGGTGCCTTCGAGGATGGGGAACGCGAGCGGTTCTTTGAGGTGGCCCGGGGCGCCGAGGGACCGCTCGTGATCGGCCACCTCCGGCACGCGAGCAATCCGCTCGACCTTCCGCGCGCGCGGCTCCTCGCCCTCGAGAACTCCCAACCGTTCGAGAACCACACGATGCTCTTCGCCCACAATGGGGCGATCCCGTTCCCGGTCGAGACCCGTCCGTTCCTCGGCGTCCACGAATCGAAGGTCCGCGGCGTGAACGATAGCGAGGTGCTGTTCTGGCTCCTGGTGCGGAACACCGAGGAGCACAACAACCCCCTCGTCGGATTCGTGCAGTCGGTCGAGGACCTCGTGCGGGTGTGGATGGCGCTCGGCCGGCCCACGATGCCCCCCTTCTCGGGGCTGAACGTGCTCTTCTCCCGCCACCCGGACGAGCTCTGGGCGTTCTGCCAGTGGACCGGGGACCATGGGAGCGGCCTCATGGACAAATCCCGACGGTACTACGAGATGACCTACCAGGCCGCGCCCCACCGGGTCGTGGTGGGCAGCGAACCGTTCGACCACCAGCCGAACGGGTGGAAGTCGCTCCCGAGCGGCTCGTACCTGCACGCCCGTCGGATTGGCGACCACGTCGAGTGCACGACGGGGCGGATCCCGCTGCCCGCGGGACTCGAGATCCGCCCGCCCCCGTCCTGACGCGCCGGAGGGCCGGGCCGCGGGGCCGGGAACGATCGGCCATGCCGAGCGAGATGTTGTCGGGCCCCGACCTCGGCGGCGGGTTCCTCCACCAGCTCACGCTCGACCGGGACGGGGACCGCACGACGTTCACCTTCCACGCGCAGGACGGCGGCGCCGACGCCGGAGGTCCGCCGGCGGGGCCGCTCGATGTCTTCGGCTACGTCCATCCGCCGACGGCCTGCCAGTTCGGGGGCCCGCGGTGCTGGCACCGCCGGTTCCTCCTCCCGTTCGAGGAAGTGCCCAAGGTCCGACGTGCGTACAACCGGGGCCGGTTCGTGCTCGAAACGATGATCGCTCAGGCACACCTCGGAGCCCCGGCGGGCATTGAGTTCGCCCTCGCCGAGCTCGTCCGCCGGCTGCCGTCGCCGTCGCGGGGATCGGACTCCGGGTGGTTCGTCGGGGGTTCGGCCGGCGCCTGGATACTCGGGGCCGACCTTCGACCCCACGACATTGATCTCGGTACTACGCGCGCGGGCGTGGACATTCTCGGGGAGCTTCTCGGCGAGTATCTCATCGAACCGGTCGCGACGACGGACTGGGTCCCCAGCCGGATCGTCCGGGGAGGCCGGGCCTTCGTCGGCACCTTCCGAGAGGGCGCGCGGGTCGAATGGTCGGTACCCCTCGGGCCCGTGGACCAATCCCGTACGTCGGAGTGGGATCTCTCCCCCGACGACCCCCGGATTCTCACGATTGACTTCCGCGGCGCCCCGATCCGGGTTTCCCGCCCGGAGTACGCACTTGCCAGAGCGGCCGAGCAGAATGATTCGGCCCGTCTGGCCGCGCTGGCGGCCCTGGTCCGAGGCCGGGGCCCGGATCGCGCCTTGTTGGCCGAGCTCCTGCACCGACCCGGATTACCTGCCCGCGCGAGGGAGGCGGTCGATCGGGCGCTCATGGCCCCGCCGTAAACCGACGGACCCTCCCTCGAACCATCCGGATCTCCCTGCCCTCACCGCCGAAGGAGTGCCCGAAGAGATTCTAAGGAGTGCCCGCTCAGGTCTTCCGTTGACGGAAGCGGTTCCCACGCCTCGGCGTCGGGGTTTCCCTGCGGCCCACGGGGGACTAGGGCGGCCGATCGCTCCGTCAGAACTTCGCAACCGATGACCGATCCGGACCGCACCTACCTCCTCCTGTTCGCCCTGATCGCGGTAGTGCTCGCGGTCACCGCGCTTGCCGGCGGCCTCGTCTGGCCCAACAGCTCGCCGGCGAACGAGCCGGTGGGCGCACTTTCTCACATCGTGTCGACCCGCTGGCACGTTGAAGGGTGTGATTCCGGCACCTATGCCGGTAGCGGGGCGAACGTCGCCGCGCGCGGGTCCGTGACGCTGTCGGCCGTCCTCGGGAACGCCTCGGTCGCGCGACAGTGCGTGTTCGTTTCCGTCGGCGGGGCCCCGACCGGCTTTTCGATCATCAACGGGTCGATGACGATCTTTCTCCCGTATGACGAACTCACGGTCCTCTACGTCGGCGTCCTCGTGCCCGCCACCTACTGGTCCGGAACCCTCAACCTCACCGTGCTCGCCACGGACGCGGACTAGGGCCGATATGTCGGGGGAGGCGGCCGGGCCCGGATCGACCTCGACCAGCGGGACGCCTCGGGAGGGTACCTCCCGTCCGAATGCGAATCCGTGGCTCCGGTTCGAACGGCTCTCATGGATCGTGTTCGGGCTCTTCGTCCTCTTCGTGTACGTGCCTATCGCGAAAGCGATCAGTCGGGGAGTTCTCGTCGGCGGCGACTGGTCCGAGTACGCGTTGACCGCCCACCAGTACCTGACCCACGGGTCGAGTCTGTTCACGTACCCCACTCCGGTGCTCCCGCTCGTCTATGTCCCGTTGGAGCTCGTGACCACGAACCCGGTCGCGATCGCGATCGCGGCCCCGGTCATTTCGGGGTTGCTCCTCCTGGGGCTCTTCCTCGGCGGATTACGGCTCTTCCACCGCCTCACCGGCTCGCCGTGGGCCGGACTCCTCGGCGCGACGATGATGACGACGGGGCCGCTTTTCCTCGACGAAGTGGGCTGGAGTGGTCAATCGCAGTATCTCGCGATTCTCTTCGGAATCTTGGCCCTCACCGTTCTCCTCGATCGCCTCGTGCGAGACGACCGTCCCCGGTGGGCGGTCGGAGTCGCGGGGTGTCTGACCGGCTCCGCGCTCACCGAACCATACGTCGCGAGCTTCTTCGTGATCACGAGCCTCCTCCTCTTCCTCCTGGTGTATCGGCGAAACCTGCTCGCGCCTCACCGCCTCGCCGTCGCGGCCGCCGTCCTCGTGGTCCCGATCGGGACGATCGGTGCGCTCGCGGTGTTGAACGCGTCCACGACCGCGACCGTCTCCTCCCAGAGCGCGATTGCGGTCCTCGGTGTCGCGGCGATCTACCCCGCGCTCCTCGCTCGACTGACGTTCGCGAACCTCGCCCTGGAGGTGTTGTACCCGCTCGTGGTCGTGGCGTACGTGCTCACCCGCTCCCGGCGGGCCTACCCGGACTCGCGGTTCGAGTGGCTGGTCCCGTCGCTCGCGCTTGCTTGGGTGCCGCAGTTTGTCTTCCTCACCCCGTCGGCCGATCTCGACCGATCGCTCTACTTTTTGTTCGTTCCTCTCGGCGCGATGGTCGCGGAGATCGCCGTTAGCCTCCCGTCCGTCTGGTCCCGTACCTCGAGTGCTGTGGTGAAGGAGGACCATCGACGTCCCGCCTCACCTTGGGACCGAGCCCCCCGAGACTACGCAATCCCGGTGGTCGCACTCGTCGCCGTGCTGACGGTGGGGGTTCAGGTCGGTGTCGCGACCCACACCTACTACGGTTCGCTGTCGTACTACAGCTACCCGCAGGGGGATCTTTCCGAGCTCGCGTTCCTGCAGCACGAGAACGGGTCGCTCCTCTACATCTCTCCGAGCCAGGAGTTCTTCCCGGCCGCGTGGGCGTCGGGTCGTCCAATCTATCCGGGCCCCCCCGCGCAACCGGCACTGTTCACGCGACCCGCCCAGGTGAACGCGGCCGAGGTCGCAAACGTGCTCGCGCTGGGGTCCTCCTGGATTTCCGCGGGCAACATCTGGGTGATCGACAGCGAGCCGGAGTGGTCGGCCCCCGCGCCCGGGCTCCTCGAACTCTCCTCGAACTACCTCCTGGAGACCCTCGCGCTGGACGACGCCTTCCAGACGATCACAATCTCCCCGGCCGGCGCGCCGAATGTCAATCTGACGTACTCGCTCGCGGCGGCCCCCTCCATCGTTCACTCGACGAACGCCTCGGCGATCCTCACGACGTACGCCTGGTCGGCGTTCAACGTGACCAAGTCGGTCTCTCTCGCCCCCGGAGGGTCCGTCGCGATTGCCTTCGACTACTCGGCACCCGGGGCGACCGTCCGCACGATCAATATCACGGTCGAGGCGCCCAATCGGCTCTCGACCCGGGCGACGGCACCCTCGTCGCCCCAGCTCGGGCCGGTGTCCCTGACCCAGACGTATCAGCCGGGCGTCGTCCCGATCGAATACACGGATGTGGTGGATGTGACCGTGAATGGACTTGTCGGGAACAGCACGTTCCGGGCCGCCGCGCCCTCTTTCCCGGCCAATGTGCTCACCGAGCTGCACCCCTCGGCGGTGGGGCTTAGCCGCTTCGGGGCGACCGTCCTAATCACCCCCGGAGTGTCCCCGTCGTACCCCGGTTCGGTCGTGACCGAGCGCCCGGTCCTCTCGGCGAACGACATCAACTGGGTCGCCATCGAGAAGGGCAGTGGTCAGTCGTACCTGGAAAGGTTCTACAACGACCCGTCGTTCTCGCTCTTCGACAACACGACCCACTACCTCGTGTTCGAGACGCGATGGAGTTAGTGCCGCCCGATCCGACCCGAAGAGGACCCACCGAACGCCGACCCCGGTGGACCATGGGTCGGCGCCGGACGAGCCACGAGGTTGAAACGCCCCGTTCGCATCCGGACGCCGTGGTCGGCAGCTCGGGGCCAACTGCGAGGGACCCGGGTACCTCTCGTGCGCGAGGACCGGCGATCGGGCCGCCGGTGCCGGGAGCGCGTCGACCGCATCCGATGATCCCGGAGAAGTGAGTCGATGTCGGATGAGGCGCTCGCCTACCGGCGCCTCTATCTCCTGATCGCCGTCGTGGCGGTCGCCCTCCTGCTGGTCGGGGGCATCGGATGGAAGAGCATCGCGTACCCCACCCCGATCGCGCCCGCGCTCGTCCAGGTGAGCGGGACGACGTGGTCGGTGACGGGGTGCGTCGCCACGAACATGACCGGTCCAGGATTTGTGGTCGCGGAGTCGAGCGTCGTGACCGTCAACGGCACGGTGGAGAACCTCGACCCGAACGCATCGTGCGCGATCTCCGCGGTGAGCGTGGGCCCGGGGGGATTCACCCTCGTCGGCGACTCGCTCCCGACCGTCCTCTCCCCGTACGGCGCTCCTGGGGATAGTGCGACCGTGCAGGTCTCGCTGCGCGCGCCGTCGGGGTGGGTGCGCGCCCCGCTCGCGCTGGTCCTCCTTGGCGCTCAGGGGGCCTGAGGGCATGCCAAGCGCACCGACGGGGCCTGGGTCCCGTGGGGGCCCATCCGAGAACCCCAACCCGAACGCGCCGGATCGGACGTTCCGGACCTTCTACTGGACCGCCTTCCTCGCGCTGCTCGCGTTCGTCTTCGTTCCGATCCTCGCCATGTTCGCCCAGGGTCTGCTCTTCGGCGGCGACTGGGGCCAGTACGCCCTGACCAGCCAGCTGTACGTCACCCCCCGTCCCAACATGCTGTACTATCCGGAACCAGTGCTCCCTCTCCTCTACCTTCCCGTCACGGTGGGCCTCGGCTCGTCGATCTACGTGGCGTACGTCGCCGACCTCATCGGTGGCGTGCTGCTGGTCGGGATCTTCCTCGCCGGGTACCGACTCTTCTGCGAGGTATCGGGCTCGAGGTGGGGGGGACTCACCGGGGCCCTCTTCGTCGCGACCGCCCCGCTCATCATGGATGAAGTCGGCTGGGCTGGCCAGGCCCAGTACCTCGCGATCCTTCTGGGGCTCCTCGCGAGCTGGGCCTTCCTACGGAAAGTGCTCGTGGATGGACAGGGTCGATGGGCGCTCGCCGCCGGAGCCCTGCTCGCGCTCGCGGTCCTGAGCGAGTCGTACTCCGCCCTCTTCTTCCTCGTCGGCCTCTTCGTCTGGTACCTCTTCGCGGAGGGGCGTCGCCTCCTCTCCCGTGGAGCGCTCGTGCGGGTCGTCGCGACGTTCGGGCCCCCGGTCCTCGCGCTACTGGCGCTCGGGCTCGCGAACGCGGCGCTCGCGAGCGGCGTGCTTGCCCAGCCGATTGCGACCCGGGTGGTGTACCCGCCGCTGTTCAAGGCGCTCTACCTGCGGTTCGCCTTCGACAGCTGGGTCCTCGTCGTCCTGTACCCGTCGATCCTGATCGCCTACGTCCTCCTATGGCGGCGCTTGACCTATGGGCACCCGAGTTACCGCTGGTTCGTTCCCTCCTTTGTGATCGCTTGGGTTCCCCAGTTCCTGTACTTCACGCCGGTCGTCGACACCGACCGGGCGCTCTACTTCGCCTTCGTGCCGGCCGGCGCGATGGTGGCCGCGATTGCGGCCGCGATCCCCGGCATCTGGCGAGCCGCCGTGGCCCGCTCCGGCGCGGATGCCCGGCGGACCCGCTGGGGCCCCGTGCCCCGGGGCCGTCGATCGGTTGTCCCAATCCTCGCGGTGATCGCGGTTGTCACGGTCGGTGCCCAAGCCGGCGTCTCCGCCCACACGTACTACCAGTCCCTCACCTACAACGGCTACAGTTCGGGAGTGCTCCAGGAGCTCCAGTTCCTCGAGGGGAAGAACGGCTCGCTCCTCCTTCTCACGCCCGACCTCGGGAACTTCGCGTCGTCTTGGTCGTCGGGACGCAACACGTTCTTCGGGCCTCCGAGCCAGCCGGCGACGTACACGCGGACCGACCAGCAGCTCGCCGTGATCAACGGGAACCTCCTCGCGTACGGGGCGTCGTGGATTCACGCCGGGGACACGTACGCCATCGACGCGGAGCCGTACTGGGCGGCGCCCGCGCCGCTCATCCTCCAGTACTCGGGCGAGTATCTCTTTCAGGCGCTCGAGTTCAACGATTCGCTTTCCTGGATCCAGTACTCGCCGGTGGACGAGCCGAACGTCGTGGAGAATGTGTCGCTCTTCTCGGCCCCCTCGATCACGCATGCGATCGGCCCGACCACGCTCACGACCTCGTACGCTTGGCCGGGAGTCACCGTGACCAAGACGATCGGTACCGATCCGTGGGGGAACGTGACGATCGGCTTCCAGTTCCAATTCTCCGGCACCGAACCGCGAGCGGTCGGGCTGAGTCTGGTGCTCCCGAACCCTCGTCACACGGTCGAGACGACGTACGCGTCGACGATTCCGTCGTCGCTGAAGGTCGTCCAGACCCTCAAGAACGGGTTCCTTCCGTTCCCGTTCCCCGACACGGTCGGGCTCACGGCCTCGGGGTTCTTGGGGTCGACGACCTTCGTGGCTCCCACGGCTACTTCAGCGGGAGTGATTGTGAGCGAGCTCGAGGCGTCCTCACCTCCGCCCTCCGGGTACTCCGCGATGTTCTCGATCGCCCCGGGAGGGATGTCGTCCTTGCCGGCGCCGGCCGTCAGCGAGGCGTCGGTCCTAGCATCGAACGGGATCAGCTGGGTCGCGGTCGAGCGATCGATGGGCTCTTCCTTCCTCGAACGGTTCCTTAACGATCCCGAGTTCTCCCTCTACGGCTCGAGCCCCCACTACCTGTTCTTCCGCACGAACTGGGAGTGACACCGTAGGGGTGCGAGTCCACGCCTAGCTTGATAGCCCGGAACGCGCGAGGCGCCGAGGATGCTCGCTCCGCTCGCCGCTCCGGCGCTCGAACACCTCACGCCCCACGACCTCGTGACGTACTTCCGGTGCCCGTACGAGATGGAGCTCGTGCGGGCGACCCACGCGGAACGCCTCACGGGGACGCCCGGCGCGGTGCGGACCCCGCTCGACGTGGTGCCGCTGCGGCACTCCCCGATGTTCCCCCCGCCGCTCTCCCATCTCTCCGTGAACGAGGGTCGCCTCGACATCGGGGACCGGGACCAGCTCGTGTACGAGGACCCCGGCGAGGACGACCTCCCGATGCTGTTCCCTTCGGAACGCATCCACATCGACTCGCGCTTCACGAACGGTCACTCGACCCTCGTCGACCCCGAGCTCGGCCTCGCGGGCCGTCCGGACCTCGTGATCGAACGGTCGGACGGCGGTCTCGTGCCCGTGGAGTACAAGGAGACCCACCTCTTCGTCGGGTACCACGAGGCGCACGGTCGCCTCTTCGACACGGTCCAAGCGATCGCCGAGTGTCGGCTGACCCACGTCACCTTCGGTCGGCGGCCGAGCCACGGGATCGTCCTCTACGGGGACGCCTCGGGCGGCGGGGAGCGCGAGGGGTGGGTCGAGATCCCGTACGGTGACGCGGAGGAGCACTGGCTTAGGGCCGTCCTCCGGCAGATCCGGGACGACCCCGTGCGGGCACCCGTACCGGCGGAGCGCAACTGCGGCGGGTGCGAACCGAACGGCGACGGGCGATGCCGGTTCGCCGCCGCCCGGTACGAGGGCCCCCACCACCGCATCCTGTTCGCAGCCACCCGCCGTCCCTAGAGGCACCGGGAGCTCCGCCCGCCATTGGGCCGCACGTTCGGGGCGCAGGGTTTAGCGCGCACCGCGCTCCGGGGTCGCAGGGCTCATGGAGAAGGTTTCGGGGATTGGAGGGTTCTTCTTCCGGGCCCGGGACCCCGCCGCGCTGGCCCGGTGGTATCAGGACCATCTCGGCATCTCCCCCATTCCGTCGTCGGACGCGGAGTCCCCGTGGAAGCAGGGCAGCGGCTCGACCGCCTTCGCCCCATTCCCCGAGGGCACGGACTACTTCGGCGACCCGGGCCGGAACTGGACGATCAACTTCCGGGTCACCGATCTCGACGCGATCGTCGCGGAGCTCCGAGCGGCGGGAATCTCGGTCCACGTCGATTCCACGGCCTACCCGAACGGCCGGTTCGCCCGGCTGCACGACCCCGAAGGCAATCCAATCGAGCTCTGGCAGCCGGTCGAGCTTCCCGCCCGGGGGTAGGACGCCTCCGAGAGAGGCAGGGAAAGTCTCGGGGCCACCGCGGCCTCGCGTCGCGCTCGGAGGAATTAAATAGAACTCCCTCCTCCCAGGCTGGCCGCGCCACGGCGCTGTCTGTTCGGTCGGCACATGCACCCGCAGAGGCCGGGGCCTCTCCG
>Ga0187772_10001582_pt1 | contig 10902 bp, 7 predicted proteins | sample 0116_SJ02_MP15_2_FD_133137 | JGI IMG/M metagenome (GOLD analysis project Ga0187772, IMG submission 133137) | Tropical peat soil microbial communities from peatlands in Department of Meta, Colombia - 0116_SJ02_MP15_20_MG | ecosystem: Environmental > Terrestrial > Soil > Wetlands > Peat | place... | reverse complement strand
TGCGCCCACTGTCAGCTACCGCCTGCGTGAGGAAATCGAGGTTGGCGGATGTCTTATCGTCGGCAAAATGCGCGACGACGTTGGGAGTGCCAGTTCCTTTTTGGTCCACGTGCGCCTGCGCGGGAGTGTGGCCCACAACCTGAACCAAGCCGTTGGAGTCGGCTTGAGAGAGTGCGATGATCGCGGCTGCTTCATCGACGCCGTTGAGGCCCACATTGTTGAGGCCGTTCACAATGGGGAATGTATTGTAACCGCAGATGCTGGCGGTGACGGGCTGCGGGGTCACGCCGCCTGAAGAGGAGAGACGTGTGCCTTTGACTGTGAGGCACAAGGTTTGGTAGCCGGACTGCGATCCGGACCCGGGCCCTACATAGATAAAGGGGTTGCCTAGTGTCAGCCCTCCGGGCACCAGCACGAAACGATTCTGGTCGACATCGAAGGGCTGGGATTGGCCTGCATAGCTCCAATCATATTCGGTGATTCTGCCTCCGGGAATCCAGGTGTTGAAGGCGGAATAATCCGGCCCTTCGTTAATAGCACCGGGAGGGAGGTGAGTGTTCGTCGGAATCGGTTGATACGTGACCACCGGCGCGGGCCAAGGGCTCACCGCCAGCGAGCCGTGAAGGACAATTCCGGATGACGTGATGTCGATGGAGGTGTACGACAAGACAAAATTCACATTTTGTGCTGGCGTGTCGCCCGTGGCAGGAACAGCCGGGTTCAACAGCTGATTCAGGAAACTGCCGAGAATATTGTTGGCGTTGAACATGTTTTCGACGTCTTGTTTGTGAGCCTGAACAGTGGCGTTGCGCTGGGCTCGAATGGGACCGAGGGCCGAGCTGATGAAGTCGTCTGCGATCCAATCGAATAAGAACGACAAGCCAGTGACATTGACATTAATGTCGCCAGAAATCACGATTTCGGCGGTGTCGAGGGGGCCGCCTGCGACCGACGCGACGAGCTGCAGGGTGAAGGCTTGTGTCAGCGTGAAATTAAAATCGGGGAGATAGTCGGAATGCGCGTGTCCACTGATCTTCAACACGATCTTGCCTGCTTGCAGTTCGATAGTCGGGATGTCGACTGAGATTGAGTAGGAATAGAAGGAAAGAGGGGGCACCTTAAAAGTTAGTTGTTGCGCGAACTGTTGCACGAGGTAATCGCTTCCCACGGCGAAGCCAAAGTCGTCGGTGCCACTGAGGAAAACGGTGTTGACGCTGGACGGAGTCCCTTGCGTGGGGTTCAAGTTCAGCAGCACGCCGACGGTGTTTACCGGCGCGAGTAGAGTCTTGAACTGCATATACTTCACGCTGGCGGGCAGCGTGGAGTTCGAGGGCTGGAAGCTGGTCTGCAGCGCGTTGCGAATGAGGAGATTGATTCCCGACAAATCGTTGAGGCTCAGCGGGGAAGTCGAATACGTCGGATTGAAGCTGACGTTCACGGCGTTTCCAATATTGACGTTAACGGCGATCACGTTCCCGCTCTGCGAGGCTACCTGGTTGACTGGGGCGGTCAGCAGCAGGTCGCCTCGCGCAAATTCGCAAGCAGGCGCGGTGTTTCGATCCGGGAAATAGCGCGACATGATGTTCAGGCGGACGGCTAGGTTCGATCCCGTGGAGTCGGGCACTTCAATGGTTGGCGGGGCCAACTGCAACTGGGCCACACCCTGGAAGTTGCTGGGAGTAATTTGCACGATTATTTCGCCGGGGTTGACCACGGGGCGCAGCGCGGCGTAAACCGGGTCGGTCGAGGCGAGCAATCCCGGGAAGGGGTTTGGTTTGCCGACGATATTTTGATTGGCAATGGCAGTTCCAAACCCATCGATGGCGCCGACGACGATGGGGGGAATGGGAAAGCGGTAGTGCGGAATATCGTCGACGCGCAGGGTCATCGAATGCGGGAGCCGCTCGGCGCTGTGCATCGCCGCCAGCACTCGGTCTACCGCCAAGGTCGAGAACTCCGCTACGACATCGAAATCGCCAGTAAGACTGTTAGTCATGCTCGCGCTCCATTTCTATCTCAGCCACTTTGCTGAAAAAACGACTGCGGCCAGCACAATGATGGCCGCCGAGATTGCGTGGTGGATGGTGAATTTGGCAGGACGTCCTGCGTATTCGCGAAAGGATTCAAGGACCAGGCGCCCCGCGGCATATCCGCTGCACACGAACAGGAACAGAGCCCCGCGAAACGGCATTCGGTGCAAGAGGAGAATCCCCGAAACCAGCAGTGTTGCAGCCCAGATCGATTCGAGGCATGGCGAGGGTATGCGCTTTTCCCACACGCCCTGAGCATTGGCCAGACGGATGCCGAACCACGCATTTGTAGGACGGCCGCAGCAACAGCCGTTCAGAAGGCACCCAATTCTCGCGAAAATCATCCCCGCCAGAATAGAGAGCGCGCCAACATCCCAAAATGCAGCGAATGGCAGACCCAGCACGTAGAGCAGCGGGATCGAGATGAGCAGGACAAAAGGGAGGCCGCCGTACATGCCGTAGCCGCCCTCGCTGCGGTCCCAAATTCGCCACTTACTTTGTGAATAGGAGCGCCAATGGATGGCGACATGGAGGAGTCTTGCGCCTGCGATGGCCGGCCCCATCAGGATGACGGTCGCGATGTAAACCCGGAATGCATTCAGGACCGTTGCATGTGCAGCCCAGTTCCCGGTCGCCACGGCCGCCAGCAATCCGACATAGAGCATCGCGGGATAGCTATGAATTGGTGTCCCGCGCCAGTGAAATAAGACTCGTCGCAAGGTAGTTATCCACGCGGCCAAAAGGCGATGACCAACCCTGCCACAATGCCCACATCCGCAAGATTGAAGACAGGCCACCAGCCCACGTCGATAAAGTCGAGAACACAGTTCCGGCGTAGCAGATCCAGGATGTTCCCGGCTGCGCCGCCGAATGCGAGCCCCAGTCCCAGCAAGGCTGATTCGCTTCGGAACCAGACTCCCGATTGGTACAGCAGCATGGCGGAGACGAGCGCAATAAGCCAGAGAAGAGGAAGAATGACGCGAGGGTTGCCGGCGCGAAGCATCGCTTGGGGATTCGAGGTAGGGCGAATCTTGAGGAGGCGGCCACACGCGATGGGTTCAGCGTCCGTCCGGAGCGCAACCAAGCGCTTGCTCGCTTGGTCGAACAGCAAGAACAATCCAGCGAGAATTAGAACTTTGATCACGCGCGTCGCTTTCCGAATCGCAAGCATTTCCGACCACGGATCTGCGGGTGCTCGCAGCGCTTCAGTCCCGAGATTCTACCTTGAAAATCGCAAAAGAGAAGAAAAAGACGACAATCGAGGGAAAGCTTCTGGAAGCCGGTTATGTTTGTCAAGACTTGCTGGTGGGCAATCCAGTATGTCAGTAATCGCTTGGTGTAGAGCTATTCAAGGTCTTGAGCCCACTGGCTGGAAAACGCGCTTTCCATTAATGTGGAGAAACCGTCCGCTAACACACCTGTCGGGTGGACTGCCGCTCCTCATCCTCGTGGTGTAAGATATTCTCAGCATCCAGACGCAGGAACTCTTCTCCTGCGACCAACCGTAGCCGAGAACTAGGAAAACGGTGGTAATCGCAAACCCAGGCGAGATGCGCTGGCTAAGCCAGAAAGGACACGATGAACAATCTCGATAAACCAAACCGACCCGCAACAAAGGTCTGCTGGATTGTCGACGTAACGGAGCACGGTCGCCGGCTCATTTTTAACCGAGTTGATCTTCCGTTAGATCCATCCGAGTTGTTGCAGCACATCAATGAGAATCTGGTCGGATATTGCGTGCGCAGATCGAGCCTTGAAGATCGAGACAGATTTGGCGACTTTTATGCAGTGGCTGACGACGGATTGATTCTCGAAACGCACGTGAACCTAACGAGGTTTGCCTTGACGATCGAGGCAACTCGGTTCATGTGACTAGTTTTGGGAGCATCTGTTCGCCGTGAACGGTGCGAAAACTTCTCAGCGTCCGAGATCCCATGCGCGGCGAATCGCAACATCACTAACGAGTTTCAGAAATGCCTGGAGAGAAGACAAGATCGTGACAAGATCGTGACCGGAATTTTGCAATTTTAAAAGTCGCCCCAATGTATCTTTTGTCAATTATCAGCGCACGTCGAGGGAGTGGGTCAAGGACAGGAAGCAGTGGAGAGGCTCTCAAAGTCAAAAGAAGATTCATTAAGAGGGAGTAGAAACATGGGAACACGTTCACGATCGCGCGTAGTTGTCAGTCTTTTCCTATGTATTGCGATTGCCGCTAGTATCGTCCTAATCGACCGTCTCGGAACAGTACGAACTGTATTCGCCGACGGCTTCTTTAGTTCGTTTCTTCCGCTCCAGGTCTCCACAGTCCCTTTTAACGGTGACACGACCCCTTACGGTCTGGCGTTTGTCCCGGAGGATTTTGATAGTCATGTCGTTTCGACAGGCGAACTTCTAGTTTCGAATTTCAACAGCAGTTCGACTCCCGGACAAGGTACTACGATTGTTACCGTTAACCCAAAGAATGGGCAGACTGGCCTGTTTTTCCAAGGCACGTCTCCGATCGGATTTACGGAAGCATTGACGATTGCAAAAGTGGGACTGGTCTTCGCCGGGTCACTTCCGACGTCGGGTGGTACGGCCGAGCCGGGTCCGCTGCTTGTGATTGACCGCAACGGCAATCTGCTGAAACAACTGGGCAGCAGCGCATTGGTCGGCGGACCGTGGGGAATGGCGCTGAACGATCGCGGCGGCTTCGCTCAGCTGTTCATCTCGAATATCTTCGATACTTCGGGCAACTTTGCAGGCTCCATTACGCGCCTGGATGCTATATTGTCGCCATCAGGAATTACCGTGCTGAAAGCGACTACGGTCGCGAGCGGCTTCACGTCCGCGCCGGATGCAGCGGGCACAGTCGTGGGGCCGGCGGGGCTCGCCTATGACAGCTACAACGATGTTCTCTATGTGGCTGCGGAGGGAGACAACGCAATTTATAAGTTGAAAGGCGCAGGACATGCGACCACTGATCTCGGCAAGGGAGAGGTGATCTATAACGATCAAACTGTGCTGCATGGGCCCCTTGGTCTGATCTTCGCACCTAACGGCGACCTGATTATTGCTAACGCCGACCCGACTCACTTCTCGCCCAGCGCCACGGATCCCAGTGAGATTATCGAAATCACGCCAGGCGGTACCTTCGTGCGGAAGTTCTCGATAGACCCGAATCCGGGCAGTGCTTTTGTCGTGGACATCAACAAGAAGGATGATCTCTTCTACCAGTTCGTCTACGTCGACGATTTCATTTCCAACTGCACGATTTGGAAATTACCAACCGACCTTCACTTCGATAAAGAGAATTGACCTCGAAATGAGCTTGCGGTCCGCGCGCGATCTGTGGAAAAGGAAGCGCATGCCCATTCCAGAGGCGATGAGCCTTCTCACGCTTCCGATGGAACTCGGCAAACCCTCATGAGCGCCGTTTCGTCGTTCTGATAACGTAATCCCCGCGGTGATCTAACGCGACGACATCTGTAATCGCTGGCTCTGGATCAACGGGTAGGGGACAACATCTAACAATGTCGGAGTAAAGGAAAACAATTGGCTCGAACGATGGACACGAGATGGCTTCGCGCTGATGATGTCTTCAAACCCTCGGGATGCAGCAGCCCTGGATTCTTGTCTCCTCACTATACCCGACGGGAAACTGACGGCGGTAGCGCGCAATCCGCGAATAGGATCTTCCAGATCGGAGCGCCGATAATCGGTATGCACTCATAGGCTGACCCGTTCAAGGTGCAGTTGGAAGAGGCAATCGCTGAATGGGGTAGGCGGCGTTCCCATGTACAATAACCGACCTCGAAACTGGTTCCTCGGCGACACGATAAGCATATGACGCCAGACAAACGTGGTTGCTCGCCTTAATTTGATTTGGGCTGCGTTTGCTACTTGCACCCGCCTCCAACATCTGGTCAGAACTTCGCGGCCATTCCTGCCGCTGGAGCGTCCACCTCTGGATTGTCGATATGATGACCATGGATTTTCGCATGAAGTGTCCGACTTTGTTCGACGTATACGACAACATCGTCGCATCTGAAAATTCGTTAACCCCCAAAATTGGGTGAACAGTTAGACTTAAGAAATAATGCGAAACACATTCAAGAACGTAGTGGTTTTGCTTACGTTGGCCGCTACGGCGACGGTTTCCTGTTCAGGACGAAACAAGGAAGAAAAAACTTTACTGGCAGCAAATCACGTGCAGCTGCAGCTGAAAGTGCCAGCAAGTTTCCGTTTCGTGACTTTCGGAGATACACGATTTCACGACCCAGCGGACACGGAACCAGCAAACGCGGCGATCCGGCAGGCATTGGTAGCGGCGATTGATAAAGAGAACCCGGCGTTTGTTTCGATTGGTGGTGATGTTGTTTATAACGGTTACGACGCGAAGGATTGGCAGGTGTGGGATACAGAAACGGCGCCATGGAGAGAGCACAAGATTCAAATCTATCCAGCGATCGGTAATCACGATCTGCACGGCAACCTGCAGACTGCCTTAGGCAATTATTTTGCGCGGTTTCCGGCGCTGAAAGAGAGCCGCTACTACTCGGTGCGTCTGGGCAACACGGTGTTGCTCGTGCTGGACAGTGCCTTGGATGAGCTGTCGGGCCCACAGGGCGATTGGCTGAAAGGCCAGTTGGATCGTTTGCCGTCGACCATGGACTTTGTCTTCATGGTATTTCATCATCCGCCGTACACGAGTTCGTCGGATGAGAAGACATATGGCGGCGGCCACTCGGCGAGGGTGTCGGAGCAAGAACTCGGCAAGTACTTGGAAGAACGGCAGCAACATATGCGCGCGAGAATCGTGGTGTTCAGCGGACATGTGCACAATTATGAGCGGCACGAACACGGAGGCGTGACGTATTTTGTGACCGGAGGTGGGGGTGCACACCCGTATCCTATTGTGCACAAGCCGGCCGATCTGTATAAGGACCCCGGAGTGAACTATCACTATTTGCTGGCCGAGGTGGATCACAATCGACTGACGGTGACCATGCACAAACTGGAAATCAAAGATGGGAAACAGATTTGGAGCCAGCCGGACTCCGTGACGATCTCGGCTCCAGCAGCGTTGCCGGCAGCGGACTAAGGAGCTTACGGGAAAGTATTTTGCTGATATTCAGGGAAAGCTTCGTCTTGAGCGAAAGCTCGGCAGACGGTGTGTCCGGACGGCTCTCGATCCTGTTGGGCCGATACAGGCTTATTTGTGTTGTTTTGGAATCTACCTTTCGCTCCCGCCGAGTACCTATCGAAAAAATAACTCCGCAAACCGGCAAGCCATGTCGATTTGTAATCGTTTATTCACAAGACATTCACACCGCGCAGCCGACAACTTAGTATCTGTGTAAAAGGAATTCCCCCAGATGCATGTTCTCATCGTTGAAGACGAGCCAGAGATGGCGCAACTTCTTGCCCGAGGCTTGATCGAGGAGCAGTTTGAAATCAGCATGGCACGAGATGGGCGCACAGCACTCGAAAAATCTGCCGAAACTTCCTTTGATGTGATCCTTCTGGACGTGATGCTGCCGCAGATGAACGGACTGGAGGTGGCGCGGCGATTGCGAAAACGCGAAGAAAACACTCCGGTATTGATGCTCACCGCACGCGACACCGTCTCAGACATCATCAATGGATTAAACGCAGGCGCGGACGATTATCTGACCAAGCCGTTTTCATTTTTGGAATTGCTCGCCCGCATCCGGGCCCTGGCGAGGCGGAGGCAGATTCGGCGGACAAATGTACTGGAGTTGGAGGATCTGGTCCTGGATGTCATATCATTGCGGGTATTTCGCAAGGGGCACGAGATTCATCTATCCCACACGGAATATCGATTATTGGAGTTGCTGGTGCGAAATACAGGAAGAGTGGTGGCGCGCAGCGAGATTCTTACGAGTATCTGGGGGCCCGGACGGGAAGTCACGGAAAACACGTTAGATGCTTTCGTGCGGTTACTTCGCAAAAAGATTGATCAAAATTCCGAAACTAAACTGATTCACACGCACCGGGGCTTCGGCTACTCGGCGGGTACGGTGAACGCGCCATGAAATTCACCTTGAGGGCGCGATTGACGCTCCTGTATTTCGGGGTGTTGGCGGCTTCTTTCTTCGCATTCTTTTGGATTTGCGATTTCGGGTTCCGTCGCGGGATTGAAACGACAGTCAACGATGCCTCCCGGAGCAATTTGGAAATTGTGCAGCGCGTGGTGAAATTGTCGAACGCGGAAGGACTGCCGAAGACTCAGAAGGAGTTGACGGAACTCTCTGAGCTGTGGGCAAATAATGCGATTTTTGAAGTGGCGAGCGCGGATGGCTCATGGATTTTCCGTTCACCGCGGTTTCTGTCGAGAGAAGAGCCCCTTCCCACGCCGACTGCCGACCATGTTTCGTTTCTGACGACAAATTTAGATAGCCAACAATACCGCATCGCACAAAAGAGCGTGCGGATCGATGGCAATTCGTTTTCTATAAACGCAGCGGTGCCGACCGAACCATTCGACCAGGCGCTGGACCGGTTTCGACTGATTGAAAAGAGATTCCTGCCACTATTGGTTGTGCTTGCTTCGGTGCTGGGATATTGGCTGAGTGGCATGGCGCTGGCGCCGGTGAATCGCATCATCGAATCGGCAGAGCAAATCGGACTACAGAATTTGTCGCAACGGCTGGAAGTGCCGAAAGCGGTGGATGAACTGCGCCGGCTGACGGTGACGCTCAATGCAATGCTGGAGCGAATCGAATCATCGGTAAAGCGGATTCGTCAGTTCACAGCGAATGCATCGCACGATTTGCGTACGCCGGTTTCGCTGATTCGCACGCACGCGGAATTGGCGTTGCGGCGCACGCGAAGCGATGCGGAATACCGGGAATCGCTGGGACGGATTCTGAACGTATCTGAAGAAACCACGCAACTGATCGAGAGGCTCCTGACTCTGGCGCGAGCGGATGCCGGGGCTGCGCAGTTGCACTTTACAAAAACGGATCTGAGCATCGGGTTAGAAAAGGCAGCCCGGCAGGCCGAGGTGCTGGCGCGTTCGAAGGGACTGTCGTTCCGCACCGAAATCTGCCCGGCACAATTGCTAGTGCACGGCGACGCCGCAGCGATCGAAAGCCTGCTGCTGGCCATCTTGGATAATGCGGTGAAGTATACGTCTACAGGGGGCATGGTGGAGTTGCGCTGCAGCGCCGATGAGGGCGCGGCGTTGATTGAAGTGAAAGATACAGGGATTGGCATCGCGGAAGAGGATATACCGCGGGTGTTCGATCGATTTTTTCGGGCGGACCAGTCGCGGTCGGCGGAAATCAAGGGTTCAGGATTGGGATTGTCGATCGCGCAGTGGATTGCGGAAACGCATCAAGGGCGCATCGAAGTGGAAAGCAAATTGGGTCTGGGTTCGATTTTCCGGATCACCCTTCCGCGGTTGGCAAAGGCGCCAGCCAGATCCTTTCAGGGGCAGCAATCACGGGATTCCGAAGCGGCCCTTACCTGAAAGAAGTTTCACATGAAAACTCTTTCAGCCCTTTTTCAACTAATTCTTCACAAGCGTTTATCGGTGGTTAAGCGCGGTCGGGCCTAATTGGCACAACGACAGACCTGCAAGTGTTTCAGAAGCTCCTACCCAGAAGGGGCCTGATCACGACAAGGGTGCGGAGTGGCTACGCGGTGTAGAGCGAAGCAGCTGATTGTCGAGTGGTTCAACCTGGGTTCAGTGAATTCACCCCAAATCGCGAAAACGTTCTGTGCAGTCGAGGTGTCGAGGAACGATTCAGAAGAATTGTATTCGCTGAGTGGAGCATGTCGCCATTTTTTGTGGAGGTAACACGGTAATGAAAAGATTTGGCCGCCTAATCACATTGCTCATCTTCGTGATGGCTACGATCGTTGTGCCATCGGTGATAGCACAGACCGATACCGGGACGGTGACCGGACACGTTACGGATGCCACCGGAAGCCTGCTGCAAGGAGCGCAGATGCAGTTGCAGCCTGGAGGCAGAACGGCGGTGTCTGACCAGACCGGTGGATATTTCATCAATGGCCTGTCTGCCGGCAGCTACACAATGACCGTGAGTTACGTTGGATTCGCCGTGTTCAATCAGAACGTAGATGTTACGGCCGGGAAGACCACGATTTTCGACGTGAAGATGCAAGTCGCGTCGCAAAAGGACGAGATTGTCGTTACCGCAGAAGGTGTAGGAGAGGCGGAACAGATCCAGCGCGAGAAAAGCGCCGATAACGTTCTCCAGGTGATGTCCAGCGAAGTGATTATGTCGCTGCCCAACGCGAATATTGCGGATGCGGTAGGCCGGTTGCCCAGCGTTTCGCTTGAACGCGATGAGGGCGAAGGCAAATACATACAGGTGCGCAGCATGGAACCGCGCCTGACCAACGCCACGATCGACGGTGTGGAAGTTCCTTCGCCAGAACCGGGTGTGCGGGAAATCAAATTCGATGCGATGCCTGCAGGTTTGGTGGAATCGGTGGAGGTCAATAAGACCTTGCAAGCCAATATGAATGGCGACGGCATCGGCGGTTCAGTGAATATCGTCACCAAGACCGCCGGCGAACGACCGACGCTAGATCTGTTCGGGAGTGGGGGCAGCACGGCGATCGAGGGAGGCCGGAGCCTGGGGCTGTTTGGTGGCACGGTCGGGGAACGATTTGGCACCGACAAGCGCTGGAGCGCGTTGGTTGGTGGCACCTACGATTTCAATCAGCGCGGCATCAATGACATCGAGCCAGTTCCCGACGTTGCAACATTGCCGAATGGATCGACAACGCGTTGGTTCGATACGCAGGACATTCGCGAATATGCATACCATCGTAATCGCTGGGGCCTGACGGGCAGCGTCGATTACAAGTTGGGAGAAGGCTCAGATATTTATCT
>Ga0187772_10001581_pt1 | contig 10908 bp, 7 predicted proteins | sample 0116_SJ02_MP15_2_FD_133137 | JGI IMG/M metagenome (GOLD analysis project Ga0187772, IMG submission 133137) | Tropical peat soil microbial communities from peatlands in Department of Meta, Colombia - 0116_SJ02_MP15_20_MG | ecosystem: Environmental > Terrestrial > Soil > Wetlands > Peat | place... | reverse complement strand
GGCGAGCGTACGCGCGAAGGCAACGACTTCTATCACGAGATGATCGAAGCAGGCGTCGTCAAGCTCGACAAGCCGGACGATTCCAAGGTCGCGATGGTGTTCGGGCAGATGAACGAACCGCCGGGCAACCGGCTGCGCGTGGGCCTGACGGGGCTCACGATGGCCGAGCGCTTTCGCGACGAGGGGCGCGACGTGCTGTTTTTCGTTGACAACATCTACCGCTATACGCTCGCCGGCACCGAAGTCTCGGCGCTGCTCGGGCGCATGCCCTCGGCGGTGGGCTACCAGCCGACCCTCGCCGAGGAGATGGGCGCGCTGCAGGAGCGCATCGTTTCGACCAAGACGGGATCGATCACTTCGGTGCAGGCGGTGTATGTGCCGGCCGATGACCTGACGGACCCGAGCCCGGCGACAACCTTTTTGCACCTGGACGCCACGGTCGTGCTCTCACGCGATATCGCGTCGCTGGGCATTTACCCTGCCGTCGACCCGCTCGATTCGACCTCGCGCCAGGTCGATCCCAACACCATCGGCGAGGAGCACTACTCCACGGCGCGCCGCGTCCAGGCGACCTTGCAGCGTTATAAGGAACTGCGCGACATCATCGCCATCTTGGGGATGGACGAACTGTCACCGGAGGACAAGATCGCCGTGGCGCGCGCCCGCAAGATCCAGCGCTTCTTGTCGCAGCCGTTTCACGTGGCCGAGGTTTTCACCGGCTCCCCCGGCAAGTACGTACCGCTGAAGGAAACGATCCGCGGCTTCAAGATGCTGGTCGATGGCGAGTGCGATGCGTTGCCGGAGCAGGCCTTTTACATGGTCGGCACGATCGACGAGGCCTTCGAAAAGGCCAAGGCGCTGAAGTAGGGCGCGCGGCAGCCGAGTTGCCCGAGCAGTGACGACAGAGCGGAATCGACGGCCCAGCCCGCGGGAGACACCATGGCGGTAATGCACGTAGACGTGGTCAGCAGCGAGGAGTCCATCTTCTCCGGGGAGGCCGAGTTCGTGGTGCTGCCGGGTGAAGCCGGGGAGTTGGGCATCTACCCGCGCCACATGCCGCTCATAACTCGTATCAAGCACGGCGTCGTGCGCATCCGATTGCCGGGGGGTGAGGAAGAGCACGTTTTCGTGGCCGGTGGCATTCTCGAGGTGCAGCCCCACGTCGTGACCGTTCTCTCGGATACGGCCATTCGCGGCCACGATCTTGACGAAGCCAAGACCAGTGAGGCGCTCAAGCGCGCCGAGACCTCGCGCACCAACGCACGCGGCCGGCTTGAGATCGCCAAGGTCGAGGGGGAAATCGCGATGCTGACCGCGCAACGGGTTGCCGCGATCCGCCTCAGGAAGCGCTGAGGCTCCTCAGCCGACGGGTTTGGCGGCGGCGATCACCTTGTTGATGCGCCACTGCTGCAGGATCGACAGGGCGTTGTTCAGAACGTAGTAGAGCACCAGCCCCGAGGGAAAGAAAAAGAACATCACGCCGAAAACAAACGGCATGATCATCATCATCTTGGCCTGCACCGGGTCGGGCGGCGTTGGCTGCAGCGTGTACTGGATCCAGCTCGTGAGCATCATCAGCGCGGGCAGCACGAACCACGGATCGGGCGTCGAGAGATCGCGAATCCAGAAGATCCATGGCGCATTGCGCATTTCCACCGAGCCGAGCAGCACCCAATACAGGGCGATGAAAACGGGAATCTGCACCAGGATCGGCAGGCAGCCCCCGAGAGGGTTGATCTTCTCCTGTTTGTACAGCTCCATCATGGCAAGCTGCAGTTTTTGCTTGTCGTCGCCGTATTGCTCCTTGAGCTTGGCCAGACGCGGAGCGACTTCCTTCATGCGGGCCATCGATTTGAAGCCCGCGGCCGCGAGGGGATAAAAGGCGAGTTTGATCAGGACCGTCAGCAGCACGATCGCCCAGCCCCAGTTGCCCACGATGCGATAAAAAAAGCCCAGCAGCCAAAATAGCGGCTTGGCGATCGGGTCGAGCCAGCCGTAGTCGGCCACGCGGTCCAATCCGGGAGCCAGTGCCTCCAGGGTCGCCTGGTTCTGCGGTCCCGCGTACAACACCGATTGTTGCGAAACCTTGGCCGCGGGCCCAAGCGTGCCCAGCGGCACGATGGCACCAACGGCAAAGAGCCGCTCGCTAATTGCGCGCGTGTAGAAGTCGCGCTGCACGCCGGGCGCCGGGATCCACGCGCTCAAAAAGTAGTGCTGCACCATGGCAAGCCAGCCGTTATTCGCTGGCTTGGGCTGGGCGGCCTCGTGTTTGGCGATGTCGTCGAACGGAATCTTGCGGTAATGCTCCGCGTCGGTGTAGACGGCCGGCCCCGTATACGTCTTGTAAAACGAGGACTCCTCTTCGGTTTTGCCGTTGTCGCGCGTGAGTTGAAGATACAGCGAGGGCGAGACCGGCTCGCTGCCAACGTTTTCCACCTCGTGGCGAACCTCGACGTCGTAGCGGCCGCGCTGAAACACGAAGGTCTTGCGCAGCAGCACGCCGCCCGATTCGGCCTCGAAGCGCAAGCTCAACTCCTGCTGCCCTTCGGCCAGATCGCGCGGCCCCGGCAGTACCGCAAAACGCGTGCTGCGATGGTTGGGCAAGCTCGTGGAATCCGCCCCTCCCACAAGACCGGTCTGCGCGAGGTACTCGCGCGTGGCGCTGCGATCAAACAGCACCACGTTTTGCTCTGACCCGGGCTTGTTGCCCGTGATAAACCCCGCAAGCCCCTGCGCGGTCCACTGGGCGGCCACATGCTGGCGCAGCAGCTCCAGGCGCACGAGCACGGCGCCCTGCGTGTCAAAGTCCGCCTGGAACAGGTCCGTTTGTATGCGAACGATCTCTGCAGGGCCCGAGGCTGCACCTGGCTTTGCTTCCTCGCCCGGCACGGTACCGTTGCGCGCGGGATTTTGCGCTGCGGGCGCGCTTGTCTCGGCGCTCGGTGCGCTCGGGGCCTTAAGTTCGGTCGGCGCCTTGCTCGCGCTCGTGACTGCGGAAGGAAAGAAAAATGCGTGCCGCCCCTGGTAGACCTGCCAGCGGTCCCACAGCAGGATCAGCGACATGCCAAAGACCACCCAAATTATCGTGCGCTGAAATTCCATGATCCGCCACGTCTCCGCATAGAGGCGGCGCCGGCACCCTGGCCGGCGCCCGATTCCTCAGTTGCCATCGTGCCTTCCGTTCCGTGGCACCGAACCCTCGTGCCCGCATTCGCCGCCGGCGCACCGCCCCGACCCCGCAAACGCACCGTCTGGCACCGGATCCCATCCGCCTGCATGCCAAGGGTGACAACGCAGCAGCCGGCGGGCCGCAAGCAGGCAGCCGCGCCACGGGCCGTGGCGCTCGATGGCGTCGATGGCGTACTGCGAACACGTAGGCGCGAAGCGGCACTGGTTACCGAGCCAAGGGGAGAGCGCGAACCGATACGCGCGCAAGGCGAGAAGCAGCGCGCGCGTCATGTCCTCGCACCCGTGCGCTCGGCACCCAGCGTCGCGCGGCGCGCGTCTTCTCGCAGTAATTGCCGCCGCAATTCCTCCAGCAGACCATCGGCCTGGCGCCGCAGTTCGGCCTTGACCGATGACCAGCTCGCCTGGCTGCGCTCGGGCAACGGAGCCTTAAGTCGCAGCACGACGTCCACACAACGCGTGCGCGCCGCCGCGATCAGCTCCTCGCTGGCGTGGCGGGCGGCTTCCCGGAGCACACGCCTGACCGTGTTGCGCACGAAAGCCCGCCGGGCTTGGTAGCGCGAAACCGTCATGCCGAAGCGAACCTGCGCCGTCGCAGCGCCAGGCGCCGTCGTTTCGGTTTGTATGCGGGCAGGCTCAATGAGCGCGCTCATGGCGATCCAGCGGCGTGATGCGCGCCAAGGTGCAAGCGCGGACGAATGGGAGGCAAACTGTGGCGCGCGCAGCAGGCGCTGGCGCTTGCTCCAGCGACGGGCAGCGCGCAGCGCCGGCTCAGACGGCGAGCCGTTTGCGGCCTTTGGCACGCCGGGCATTGATGACCGCACGCCCGCTTCGTGTGCTCATCCGTTCGCGAAAGCCGTGCGCACGCTTGCGCTTGACGACGGACGGCTGGTAGGTACGTTTGGTGGCCATTTACTTTCCCCAATCCGGAACGCGCCCCGCCCCGTACGCGGCGCGCGACGCCCTCGCTTGCACGGCGAGCGAAAAGCCTGCTATTAGACGCGAGAAGGGGGGAATTCGTCAAACCGACGAAGGTCCGGCAGCGCCGCCGTGGGGCCGTTTTTGCCAAGAGCGCCGAGCCCCACGGCGGGCCGCCGGCGCGCGGGTCCGACGTGCGGGTTACGCTGCGGTAGCGATCACTTACTGTCGCGCCATATTTGATGGTTCGGCTCTCTATCTTCCTCCTTTGCGGGCAAAATTCTCTTCGGGCTTGTGGATAACCTCGGCGAGGAAGGCTACAATAAACCCTTTCCGCCGGCCAAAGCACGCGCCGGGCTGGCGGCAGAAACTCCGGCACCGCAAGCTCTTGGCAGCCGGGTCCAGCGGGAGCGGGAGACACACCGGTGCGGCGCCAAGCGCTGCTGCCGGGCGCGGCGGGGGATACGAATTCGCATGCTCAGCTTTTGGCAAGATTGTTCGCGCGTCCTGGAACGCGAACTCACTCCACAACAGTTCGCCGCCTGGATCAAGCCGCTCAAGGCGATCGAGTTCGATGCGAACAGCGGCAACATCCACCTCAGGGCACCCAACCGCTTGAAGCTCGACGCGGTGCGCGCGCAGTTTGCCGCGCGCATCCAGGCCGTGGTCTCCGCGGTCCTCAAGCGTCCGGTCAACGTGTTCTTCGAGCTCGAGGCCGCTGACGTGCCGGCTCCCGAGGAATTGCAAGACGGCGCGGAAACGGAACTGGCGCAAGGCGAGGAGACGACCGAGGAGGCCGCGGCGCCATCGAGTTCTCCGCTCCTCTCCACCCCTTCGGAGAGCCTCGAGCGGGCACGCTTGAATCCGGCGCTCACGTTCGACACATTCGTAACGGGCAAGGCCAACCAGCTCGCGCGCGCCGCGGCGATGCAGGTGGCGGAGAATCCCGGCGGCTCCTACAACCCCCTTTTTCTCTACGGCGGCGTGGGCCTGGGCAAGACGCACCTCATCCATGCCGTGGGTAACGCGATTCTGGCGCGACGTCCTGCCGCCAAGGTCCGATACATTCACGCAGAGCAGTACGTCAGTGATGTCGTGCGCGCCTATCAGCGCAAGGCGTTTGACGAATTCAAGCGCTACTACCACTCGCTCGACTTGCTGCTCATCGACGACATCCAGTTCTTTGCGGGCAAGAGCCGCACGCAGGAAGAATTCTTCTACGCCTTCGAGGCGCTCGTGGCCGGCCGCAAGCAAATCATCATTACGAGCGATATCTATCTCAAGGAGCTGCGCGACATCGAGGACCGACTGGTATCGCGCTTTGCGTCGGGACTGACGGTGGCCATCGAGCCGCCCGAGCTTGAGATGCGTGTGGCCATTTTGATCAAGAAGGCCGAACTCGAGGGTGCCGAACTTGCCGAGGACGTGGCATTTTTCATCGCCAAGAACCTGCGCAGCAACGTGCGCGAACTCGAGGGCGCGCTGCGCAAGGTGCTGGCGTTTGCCCAGTTCCACGGACGTACCGTCACGGTGGAACTCGCACGCGAGGCGCTCAAGGATCTGCTCTCGGCGAGCACCGGGCAGGTGACGGTCGAACTGATTCAAAAGACCGTCGCCGACTACTACAAGATCAAGGTCTCCGACATGTACAGCAAGCGCCGTCCCAGCAACATCGCGGCGCCACGGCAAGTTGCCATGTACCTGGCCAAAGAGATGACACAAAAGAGCCTGCCCGAGATCGGCGAGCTTTTCGGGGGTCGTGACCACACGACAGTCTTGCACGCGGTGCGCAAGATTGCCGAAGTCCGGTCCAAGGACGCGGTCCTGAACCATGCGCTGCATGTGCTCGAACAGACGCTCAAGGGCTGACGGATGGGTGTAACGGGAATCGGTTCGGCTCTTGCAGGTGCGGAACATCCTGTGTGCAAGTGCCATTTGCCTGGGGACAACATCGGAGAACTTCGGCACTTTTCGCCGCCATCCCAAACTTGTCCCACCTTGTCCACGCGATTGCACGGTTCGCGTACGGACTTGTCCACGGGCTTTGCCCTGGTCCAAGGCCTTGGTGCGAGGGCATTTATCGGGCTTATCCCCAACTTGCTTGGCCCTTTACTACTTACTACTACGAAAGGGATATAAAAGATGCAACTCGTCAAAGCGCCCCGCGACGCGGTGCTCCGGCCGTTGCAAGTAGTCAGCGGAATTGTCGAGCGGCGGCAGACTCTGCCGGTGCTTGCCAATGTCTTGCTGCGGCGCGAAGGCGAGCGGCTTTCCTTTACGGCGACCGACCTGGAGATTCAGATCGAGACGAACGCGGAATTCGGTGCCTCCAAGGAGTCGGGTGCGACGACCGTGTCAGCTCGCAAGCTTGTCGAGATTTTGCGCGCACTGCCCGACACCGAAGTTTTGCTGTCCTACGCCAATCGCAAGCTCTCGATCCAGGCCGGGCGCAGCAAATTCAGTCTGCAGACGTTGCCCGCGGAGGAATACCCGACAGTTGCGCAGGCGCCGGCGGCGGTCGACTTTACGATCCCGGCATCCTCGCTCAAGCACCTCTTGTCGATGGTGCACTACGCGATGGCAGCGCAGGACATCCGCTATTACCTCAACGGAATGCTGCTGGTGATCGAGGGCACGCGCGTGCGGGGCGTGGCCACCGACGGGCACCGCCTGGCGCTGTGCGAATTTGAGAGGCCCGATTCGTCGGGCTCGATCGAGGTCATCGTTCCGCGCAAGACGGTGCTGGAGCTGGGCAGGCTGCTGCCCGATGGCGACGAGGCCGTGCGCATCCAGGTGGCCGCCAATCAGGTGCGCTTTAGCTTTGGCTCCATCGAGCTCGTCTCCAAGTTGGTCGAGGGAAAATTTCCCGATTATGCGAAGGTCGTTCCGCTGAACAATCCGAAGACCTTCCTCGTCGACCGCAACGAACTGATGCAGGCTCTGTCGCGAGCGGCGATCCTCACGACGGAGAAGTTCAAGGGCGTACGGTGGGTTCTTGCCCCGGGCTCTCTCAAGGTGAGTTCGACCAACACGGACCAGGAGGAGGCGCTCGAAGAAATCGAGATCAGCTATGAGGGAGAAAGCCTCGACATCGGATTTAACGTCACCTACCTGCTCGACGTGCTGAGCAACCTCAAGTGCGAGCAGATTCGGGTTTCCCTTGGCGATGCGCTGGGCAGCGCACTCATCACGCTGCCCGATTCGGATCGCTTCAAATACGTGGTTATGCCGATGCGCATTTGAGGCAGCGCCGCACGATCGTTTTTTTGAAGGCTCAATTCGAATGTCTGCAGTACCGAACGATTTTGCCAGCCGGCCCGAGGACGCTCTGCAGCCCTCGGCCTCAATGAACGTCGCCGGCGCGGCGGGCGACTCCTTGGAGCGTCCCGCCCCCGGTGGCAACGGCTCCGTGTCCGACGCCGATTACGGCGCAGCGAGCATCCAGATCCTGGAGGGACTGGAGGCGGTGCGCAAGCGTCCCGGTATGTACATCGGCGACACCCAGGACGGGACCGGCCTGCATCACATGGTCTTCGAGGTGGTCGACAATTCCATCGACGAGGCCCTGGCGGGGTTTTGCGATGACATCACGGTCACGATCCATACCGACAATTCGATCTCGGTGATCGATAACGGCCGCGGCATTCCCACCGGAATCAAGTTCGACGACCGCAATGACCCCAAGCGCTCGGCCGCGGAGATTGCGCTCACGGAGCTGCACGCGGGCGGCAAGTTCAACCAGAACAGCTACAAGGTCTCCGGCGGACTGCACGGTGTCGGTGTCTCGTGCGTCAATGCGCTGTCACGCTGGCTGCGCCTGACGATCCGGCGCGACGGTCAGACGCACCAGCTCGAGTTCAAACGCGGTGAGGTCCAAAACCGGGCCGTTGCGCACGTCGATGGCGTGGCGGTTTCTCCCTTGCGGGTCATTGGCGAAACCGAAAAGCGCGGCACCGAAGTGCATTTTTTGCCGGACGAAGACATTTTCGGAACCATCGAGTTTCACTACGAAATACTGAGCAAGCGCCTGCGCGAACTCTCGTTTCTGAACAACGGGGTGCACATCCGGCTGGTCGACCAGCGCCACGGCAAGGAGGAGAGCTTCGCGTTCTCGGGCGGCGTTCGTGGTTTTGTCGAGTACATCAACAAGAACAAGACACCCCTGCACGGGCATGTCTTTACGGCCGCAGGCGAGTCCTCGCCGGCGGGCGTCAGCGGCGCGCGCATCGGGGTGGAAGTCGCAATGCAGTGGAACGACGGCTACAGCGAGAACCTCGTGGCTTTCACCAACAACATTCCGCAGCGTGACGGCGGCACACACATCACGGGGCTGCGTGCGGCGATGACCCGCGTCATCAACAAGTACATTGAGGAGCACGAATTCGCCAAACGGGCCAAGGTGGAAACGACCGGCGACGACATGCGCGAGGGGCTCACGTGCGTGCTCAGCGTGAAGGTGCCCGAGCCCAAGTTTTCCTCGCAGACGAAGGACAAGCTGGTGTCCTCCGAGGTGCGTCCGGCCGTGGAGGAAGTCGTCTCCAAGGCGCTGGAGGCGTTCCTCCAGGAGCGCCCGGCCGACGCCAAGATCATTTGCGGCAAGATCGTCGAAGCGGCGCGCGCGCGCGAGGCCGCGCGCAAGGCGCGCGAGATGACGCGACGCAAGGGGGTGCTCGACGGGGCCGGGTTGCCGGGCAAGCTTGCCGATTGCCAGGAGCGCGATCCGGCCAAATGCGAGCTCTACATTGTCGAGGGCGATTCGGCCGGCGGTTCGGCCAAACAGGGGCGGGACCGCAAATTCCAGGCCGTGCTTCCCTTGCGCGGCAAGGTGCTCAATGTCGAGCGTGCGCGCTTTGACAAGCTCATCTCCTCCGAGCAGATCGCCACGCTCATCACTGCGCTGGGCACCAGCATCGGGCCGGAATTTAACCCGGACAAACTGCGCTACCACCGCATCATCGTGATGACGGACGCCGACGTGGACGGAGCGCACATCCGCACACTGCTGCTGACACTCTTCTATCGCCAGATGCCGCAGTTGGTCGAGCGCGGACATGTCTACATTGCGCAGCCACCCTTGTACAAGGTCAAGCACCAGAAAACGGAGAGCTATCTCAAGGACGACAACGACCTGTCGCGGTACCTGCTCGATCTTGCGCTCGAAGGAGCGCGGCTCTACCCCAGTGCCGAATCCTACGCGGCGGCCCGTCCCATCACCGGCGAGGCCCTCGGGGAACTGGCCCGGCAATATGTGGCCGCGGCGGCGATCGTGCAGCGCCTCTCGCGCGTCATCGACCGGGGTGCGCTCGAGGCGATGCTCGAAGGCGTTTCGATCGACCTCAAGGACGAGGAGGCCGCGCGGGCAAGCGCCCAGAGGCTGGCCGCCGCCATCGGAGACGGCCAGGGCAATGGCGTCTCCGTGATGGCGCAGCGTGACGAGCGTGTCGACAAGTACCGCCTGCGAATCGAGCGGCGCCAGCACGGGAACTGGAAAACCTCGACGATTGACGCGGATTTTCTGGTCGGCTCGGACTATGCCGTGCTGCAATCGGCCGCGCAGGTGTTTCGCGGTTTGCTGGGCGAGGGCGCGCGCGTGGCCCGCGGCGAAGGGGAACGCGGCAAGGAGGCCGTTGTCAGGGATTTCCGCGGGGCGATGCAGTGGTTGCTCGAGCAGGCCGAAAGCGGTGTGAGCAAGCAGCGCTACAAAGGACTCGGTGAGATGAACCCCGAGCAGCTGTGGGAAACGACTATGGACCCGGCCGTACGGCGCCTGTTGCGGGTGCAGATCGAAGATGCAATCGGCGCTGACGCGATTTTTTCGACACTGATGGGCGACGAAGTCGAACCGCGTCGGGTCTTCATCGAAGCCAACGCACTGGCCGCGGGCAACATCGACGTATAACCCCCTCTCGATCCGAAGCGAAATCGTCAAGGTTCGGCCGACGGGCAATACAACAATACCGGCTGGCGACATGATTCCGATGTGCCGTCGCGCGGCTTGCCCGCCCCAGTCAATTCCATTATAGTAGAAATGTGGAAAAGAGCGAAGTAATACGCAGCCTCTCGGCGCTGGCCCACCCGGTTCGCCTCGACGTCTTCCGCGCGCTCGTCGTTCGGGGCCGGTTTGGCCTGACCCCGGGCGCGATATCAGAGGGATTGGGGATTCCCGCCGCGACGCTTTCCTTCCACTTGAAAGAACTCGTCCATGCGGGGTTGGCCACCCAGGAGCGTGCCAGCCGCAACCTCATTTATCGGGCTGCCTACGGCCACATGAGCGACCTCCTGACCTACCTCACCACCAATTGCTGCGAGGGCGAAAGCTGCTTGGTGCGGCCCGACGTCGAATGCAACTGCTGAGGAAGCCGGCATGAAGCGATTCCACGTTCACGTTCACGTCGATGATTTGGGCGCGAGCATTGCGTTTTACAAAGCGCTCTTCGCAGCCGAGCCGGTCCGCATCGAGCCCGACTACGCCAAGTGGATGCTGGAGGATCCGAGGGTCAACTTTGCCATTTCGACGCGCGGGGCCAGACCCGGTATCGATCACTTGGGCTTTCAAACCGATACCGAGGAGGAGCTGACGGAACTGAAGTCGCGGGCGCAGGCCGCCGACTTGGCGCTGCTCGACCAGGGCACGACAACGTGCTGCTACGCGCGCAGCCAAAAGCATTGGGTCACGGATCCGCAGGGAATCGCTTGGGAGCATTTCCACACGCTGGGCAACATTCCGGTCTTTCGTGAAGAACTCGCCTCCCACGCGTCTACGTCGGCTTGTTGCGTCACCGTCGCTCCGAAAGGCAAACCGCT
>Ga0187772_10001580_pt1 | contig 10910 bp, 15 predicted proteins | sample 0116_SJ02_MP15_2_FD_133137 | JGI IMG/M metagenome (GOLD analysis project Ga0187772, IMG submission 133137) | Tropical peat soil microbial communities from peatlands in Department of Meta, Colombia - 0116_SJ02_MP15_20_MG | ecosystem: Environmental > Terrestrial > Soil > Wetlands > Peat | place... | reverse complement strand
TCCTATTTTTTATAGCGGGACGTTAAGTTGAGCAGTTGAGATTTTTGCCGATAGGGCAAGTATACAAATTTAATTTGAATGATCTCCAAAAGCCTTCATACCCCTGCTCATGAAAGTGCTGGAATACAAGTTGCGATTATTCTAGTTGATTACAATTCTAGCAGAGTGCTTTGAGTAGACTCTACATTTTTACCGTCAGGCAAATCTAGGACCCTCCTCACTTTGATTGCCCTTGCAGAGCCAAAACCCGGAATTCTCGCAAGCTCTGCTGCTGACGCTGTTAATGCGCGTCGAGGAGTTATAAAACTTTTCAGCATCCTCACCGCAAGTACGTCGCCTACTCCTGGGAGCGATGAAAGTATTGATAATTGTTGTATCTGAACCGGATTCGACTTCTTTATCCGTTTTAAAAGGGGACCATTATTCTTGCCTTCTTCTAATGTCTTATTAAGCATTGTTACAAGTAATTGTGACGTGTACTCGGCATATGGTGCATTTATCATTGGAATTCTAAAATCTAATGCAACCCTTGCTAAAGTCTCGGTTATCAAATAAATCCTATCATTAGATAACCTGTCTTCGAATGAGGAACTTTCGTCAACGAGATTTAGAATATTTCCTTCTATTATTATCACAGGTTTAGCATAATGCTGAATAAGATCCGAACATTGAACGAGTAATCTTCCATCATATATTGAATTTAGGAGATCATGTATCGTTTTTCGTTCTATTGCTGTTTCCGCAGATATAACATAATCACCTACTTTAAGATGGGCGAAATCTGTTACTGCACCTGCTTGCCGCAGGAGACCTGGAATCCTGCTACTTCTTTCTCTTTCGTCGACTACAATCCTAACCGGCACAATCCTTCCAAATCTTCTCTGTCATTTAATTTATTACGGACTGCGTGCTCTCGAACTGGATTCAGCGGTACCTGCTGCTCCTCGTATCATTTGATTGATCTTATTTTCAACTTCTTTAAGGTTGTCCTTCACACGTGTTTCCTGCTTTGCCAGAACCATCACTCTAGTATTTGATAATTCTTTTTTCTCCCCTAGTTCCCTTATGAGATCTTCCTTTTGTGATTTTATTAGTATAGGACCTGCACTTTTGTATACCGGATCTTGTGCCCCTATCTTTTTCAACTCTTCTAATGCTCTATCCGTTTCAACAATTTCTATTTCTACTTGTTGTTTTTGCATCATAATTGCCTGTAGATTCTGCTGGAGTTGCTGCAGGCGTGACAGCTGCTCCTTTAGCCATGGAGGCAGTTCTTGTTCGCTCATGATGATAATACTGTAAGATTCATGATCATCACCAGAATAAATTCATACCGTTAACGCTTAGGAATCGGTCTGATAAAATAAAAATATATTATTCTATGGTCATTAGTGCAATAGACACTTTTCAGTTCGATATTGGCTAAAACCAGAGTACTTGGCCTCCATCGGAGTAGAATTTTTTAAAAATGACACACACTTTCGTATTGTTTCTAACACTTCCACCTGCCGATCTCGTCAATTTTCTTTCATCGATAAATTTTCGTTGAAATGTTAATACAGTCCTCCCCCTATGTTGTCTAGGAGTGTTTCCTTATCTTATTATAAAAGATCCAGACAATTATTGTGATTGTTGAAATAATCGCGATACTGTAAAGATATCCTGAATATTTATCTATGTGCCTCCAATTGATCCCTAACTCTACGCCAGCGTAGGTGAGCAAAGTATTCCAGATTAGAGAACCGACAAACGTATATACGGTAAACTTAATGAAGTTAGTCAGTCCAATACCCGCTGGCAAAGAAATGTAGGTCCTTACTGCGGGCAAAAGCCTGCCCACAAAAGTAACTTTATCCCCATACTTTTCAAATAATCGTTCAGTATATTCGAGATGTTTCTTTTTAAAAAAGACATATTTCCCATATCGGATTATTGCATTTCTTCCTAGCAATAGACCAAGATAGTATGTTGCAATTGAGCCTACTAGGTTCCCAAAAGAACCAGCTAGTATCACCCCTAGCAATCCCAATTTTCCAACTGAGACGAGAAAACCAGAAAACGGCATTATGACTTCGCTTGGTATGGGGATCAGTGCACTTTCTAGGACCATAAGAAAAAATATTCCGACGTAGCCTAGACTTGATATAATAGAGGTTATGGATTGAACCAGTGGAGCGAGTATTTCCTGTATCGCCATTTTTGATAATTTCAGTTATTAAACCATCATAAAGTGATATTTAACCAGCTTTGTTATACGCTATTAGGTCATATTAAAATCATTCCAGTGGCAAGGAGTCGACTTCAGTAACAATAATTATAATTACCTTAAATCAGTCATTACTTGGAAATACATTTATCCATCAGGCAAGCGGTACCTACGTGTGAGTATATCGAATAAGTAACGCATAGGTCTGATATCGTTAACATGAAGAAACACAGATTGAGATACGAGCAAATCATTCTGACATGACTAAGATACAAGACGACCAACCCCGATGATGTCTTATATCTTTGTCGTCATGTCACCTCTAACTCATTATATATCGCTTTGCGACGAATTGACATCTACCTATTCGTCGCTAACTGTGGATGTCAATTCACATATTTTCAGTGACGTGTAAATAAGTCTCAAATAGGAATTGATAGCAGCACGTAACGCAGCGATCTCTGAACTCTCCAGGCCTAATAAGAGGCGGGAGTGGTTATCATTATCGTTCGTAATCGTGACAATTGTCTCGTATGCTGGTGCACGACATTGAATTTTTGTCTCAACCGCTATCGCAGCAAAGATGGATTTAGCTACCAGGCCAGATTCAGACAGGTTTGTTGTTTTAAATGATATTTCTATTTGCGCTTTGCAATTTCTCGGTTTGGACATCATAGGCACCAGCTGCAACTTTGTAGCTGCATTTACGACAATACCAAACACCTGACGCAATTCGGCAGAATTTATACGAACCGCATGAAGGGCATCGTCTCTTCTGCTTCAACGTTCGATACGCCTTACTATACCTCTTACGTACGGTTGCTCCAAATTTTATACCGAGACCTTTTAATGCAGTCTGTCCTTGTTTTCTTCTACTTACCAGACTTGGTCAACTCCATTATTTTGACTCTTATCTCTTCACCTTTAATCCTTGCCGTAGCAGCGGCTCTCTTTAATTGTTCTACCGTGAACGCACCGGTGGATCCTTTCTGAATCGCAGCAAAATTATGATCCGAATTAGTCGTTATAGTGATTCTCGAATCCATACATGCCTCCTCTTCTGCGGTTGGATCTAAAATGATTGAATCACCAATTCTAACGGCTGTAATTGAAACAGGTAAGGTGGTAATTGGTGGGTTTTGTTTTTCTCCTGTGTCAACGACCTTCCTATCCTGTATCTCAAAAACAGGAAGTTTACTATTTAACAGTGCCGAAACTACTGCATACGATGTGGCATCAAACAGATTCCCATCAGCATTAATGACACTACAGTCAACAAAGATAACATAGACGGTCTCTCCAGATATTAGGACTAATTTAGTCAAATCCAGCATTTCAGATTCTCTTATCCCGCGGTCCACTACCCTTGCTAGCTCGACCGTTTCTTCATCAGGTGGGCCAGGTTCGATATAAGGTGAAGCGGTTGGCAATACCTCTGCAGACAAAATTAATGCACCCTTATTTTCTAATCCCTCGAATGGTTCGCCGGTCTCCACCTTTACTCCTGCAACGACTTCTGTATTACCTAGTTTGACTCTCGCGGATCCATTCGCTTTCTTTATTAATCCTACTTCAATTTCGATCGGTCTTATCTGATCCAGGTCTCTCCCGTCTAGTCTTTTTCCTTTTGAGATTGACTCCCACATTTGTTGTTTGCGCAAGTGTTCTACTATTATGGTTGAACGTTTAGATGAACTCATTGTTCTTCTTTCAACTCTGTTTCGTTGCCGAAATACTTTTGCATCAAAGCTTTTCTTTGAAATTCATAGACCATCTTGCAACCATTCACGGCTTCGTCCAGACATTGATTGAATTGATCTTCATTTAATATGCCGTCAAGCTGCAAGAGGGTAACTTGTTCTAGATGTGGCATATACGCCACCGGCATATCTGCATCTCCTTCCTTATCCTCAGTATCGTTAATATCTAAGACGATTCTATCATCGACTTTCCCAGCGGCACATGCTGATACCATATCGCGCATATTAATTCCAGCATCAGCTAAGGCAACAGATGCCGCAGTTATCCCAGCACACCTGGATCCTCCGTCTGCTTGCAACACCTCAACATACACATCAATTGCGGCACGCGGATAATCTTCCAACATTAGCGTAGGTTCCAATGCTTCCCTCATCACTTTGGAGATTTCGACTTCCCTTCTTGATGGAGCAGGGTTCTTGCGCGTATCCGTTGAAAATGGGCACATGTGATATCTACATCTTAATACACATCTGTCAGCAAGGGCCATATGTTTTGGATGTACTTCCCTAGGTCCATAAACAGCAACTACAATTTTGTTCATGCCAAATTCTATAAAAGCGGAGCCATCCGCATTCTTTATTACTCCTGCCGTAATTTTTATCTCTCTCAATTGATCTCTTGTACGACCATCAGTTCGCTTTCCATTCTCGTCGATTAGACTTCTAGTTTGTGTCATTATATTTTCTCCTCCTTCTCTACTTCATTTAGTTCTTCTCCGACTTCATTTTGTGGCTGAGCTACGTGAGAGGTGTCCGAGGCTGATGAGTCTGATACACCGAGCAAAGTTTTCACCCTCTGCGTCAAATTTGCTGTGTGCGCTTCTTCCTCGACCATCCTAATTGCCCTCCCTGCCAACTTTATTCCCTCCAAATCTCTTCCAGTTACAACTATGATTCCATTTTGGCCAATTAAAACCCTAGTATGCGTAGCGTATTCAATGGTCTGTATCATAGAACCACGTTTTCCAATGAGTCTTGGAACCCGGGTAGCTGAAATTTTAATCAATTCTCCTCGAGGAACCTTGCCCAGATCTTTATCCTGGATCGTTATCATTGGATCCCTTGTTCGATCAAAGGCAACAATTCTCGCGGTAATCAAATCGCCTATAGCTAATTCTTTTCCCATATCGTTCCTAGCCGGAGAAAAGTCTCTACCAAAGACGTCTTGAGCAGGCAGGTGGGCAGAAAAGCACGAGTTAATGTCCACTCCCCAAGATAGTGAAGAATGATCCATTATCTTGCCTATTACAATATCATTTACCCGAGGAATATATATACCAGACAGCGGTATAACCTTAACCCCTTCTCTTCCTGCTTCCGCAATCCCAATCCTGGTGGCAACAATAGAATTACCTGCTCTGATCACGTTAAACAAGGGTCTAAAATTTCCTTCAACGATTCTGTCGCCAGGAACCACATACTTCCTTCTGATCTCTTGCATCCTCTAATAATTCACCACTTGAACGGGGATCTTGTCAATCAAAAACTCTATTTTCAACTTATTTTCTACTCCTGGGTAATAAGACAGACTATATTTAAGTGTCGAAACCCTTCACTTACCCTTCCTGAACTTGAGCTGTTCCTTTTGATATTGATCCTATTCTATCGAGTAGAGAGCTCTTCATCCCAGCGTTTATCTCCAGCATAACCCGTAAAGAGCCATCGGCAAGCCACTGATCTCCCTTAAATGTACCTGCAGTTTTCAATAGGTTATAAGCTTGTGTTGAGAATTGAGAAGGAATAGTTACGGTGAGTAATAAAATCTCTGACTTTAGCGGCAAAATCCTCCTAAGAGCGTCAACTACGTTTTTTGCCTGGTCTTCAGCCGGCTTGAATGGGTCTATTATAAGTCTCACCTCGCCCAACGCACTTTCGATTCTCATAACAGGATGTGGAATATGCGTCTTAGGATCTACAAAATTTTTGCTTATATACTGAATAATCTGTTTCTTCTTATCCTCAACCATTTTTCGGCGCTGATCTGTTGTTAGACTGAGGTCGCCTTTGGAGAGTATTTGTGTCGCAATCTGTACGTGATCAGTTGTCTTAAAGTACTTTACTAGTTTTTCTCCCGCCGCTCTAGAACCCTTGTTCGCGTCAGAGTATATTTCATCAGAAACAAGTACGCCTGACAAGTCAGTTCTTTTGCCAAGTTTATATTCTAGAGCAGGATCGGGTTTGACAAGAATCTCAAATTTGTTCCCTTCGGCCGTTAGACGTACAGTAGTAATTTTAGTATCGACCATTTATCTTGTAGAGCAGGTCTATCTAAAATATATATATGGATAACTGAGTTCGTAGCTCTGGTTGTTTGGCCAACGACCCGCGAAAATCTCTAGTCATCGTCTTGCTACGCCGGGTCCTTTATTGAAATTTACAGGTAGATTTTTAAGGACGCCTTGATCAAACTTGTTCTAGTCTGAAATAGAAATTGAGCATGTCTGTCGATGTTCTTGAAAGAACAGATGAAAGGGTTGTAATTAAATTTAACAATATATCTAGACAGTATATAAACGCTATAAGAAGAATAGCCATAAGCGAGGTCCCTACTTTGGCAGTCGATGACGTCGTGATCCTGGAGAATTCCTCTGTTATGCATGATGAAGCAGTTGCACATAGACTAGGACTTATCCCCTTGCGAACAGAATTGGATCGATTCGTAATGCCTCAAGAATGTGATTGCAAAAGCACTTTAGGATGTTCAAAGTGCAGGGTGCTACTAGTATTGGACTCTGAAGCAATGGACAAGACGAAAATAGTCACTTCCGGTGAGCTTCTATCTGAAGATGAGCTTGTGAAACCAGTAAGTAAGGATATCCCGATAGTTGTTCTCGCACCATCTCAGAAGCTCAAATTTGAGGCATACGCAAGGCTAGGAATCGGGAAAGATCATGCAAAGTGGCAACCAACTTCCGCGGCTGTTGTTAAAGATGGTGAGGATGACGACGAGGCAATCCTTACAATTGAAACAAATGGGGCGTTGACAGCTGAAGAAACAGTTGATGCGGCTATGGAAAAGTTGAACACGAAAATTAAGAAATTTAGTGAAGTGCTGCGATCTCTTGAAAACCCCAGCAAGACCTAGGTAGGTTTATTTGGGGATTCCGGATAACCGACGGAATAGTCGTAATGTTTGCTAACACTCTGGTTGATAATATGATATGGACCTTACGGAAGGCATTCAAGAAAAACAAGTCGTCGATTTGGAGAGTCCTCGAATATGAGATATCTAAGGCTAGGTCAATCAGAAGAGAAGTCAATATTTCCAGATTGTCATCTGTCACGAAGAATGGGGAAGTGATAGTTGTCCCCGGCAAGGTTCTGGGATCTGGAGAAATGGATCACCAATTAACAGTTTGTGCATTTTCTATGTCATATATGGCCGCAAAAAAGATCACGGACGTAGGCGGCAAAGTTATAACTCTTAACGAATTGATAGATAGATATCCAGAGGGCAAGGGAGTGCGAGTAATTGGCTGAACAACAGGGATTAAAAAAATCAGAGCGTGTATTATTGAAACCTGAACGAGGTGAGATAGTAGTCGATGGAGCTGGGTGTATTGCAGGTCGACTATGTTCCCACGTTGCCAAATTAATTCTAAAAGGAAATAGAGTCACGATTGTAAATGCAGAGAAAGCTATGCTATCTGGACATAGGTACAAGACAATCCAACTCTATAAGGAACACCTCGAAATCAGTTCGGCAACTAATCCAATCCATGGACCATTCCATCCTCGACGACCAGATAGAATATTGACCAAGATGGTAAGGGGGATGATGCCAAAACGAAAGGCCAGCGGTATCGAAGCTTTTAAACGCTTAAGAGTATATATAAGCATCCCCGATCAGTTGAGAAACTCTTCAATGAAGTCCTTTGAGGACTCAAAAATTACTAAACCAATGTCGCATTATATTACGATGGGCGATCTAGCGAAAGAGATTGGATGGAGTGGGGAGATACATGGTCGTTAACAAAATAGACCTTTATCCTGGCCAACGAAAAACGTGCCGAGCTGTGGCTACTATATCAAAAGGGGGTGGCCGGGTAAGAATCAATAATATTCCAGCTGAACTTTTACAACCACAGATGGCCAAGGAGTTAGTATTAACTCCTCTCAACCTAGTAGGAGAACTTCGGAACAAAGTTGATATCGTTGTCAAGGTTCAAGGTGGAGGATTCATGGGACAAGCGTTTGCTTCCGCGGTTGCTATTTCCAGAGCGCTGACCGGTGAGGGAAAAGGTGGAAGAGATCCAAGAGATCATCCTTTGGCAAAGAGCATACGTGAAGAAATTCGGAAGAAAATCATAGAATACGATAGGCATCTGCTGGCAGGTGATCCTAGGCAAAGCGAATCCAAAAAATTCGGAGGACCTGGTGCCCGACGCAGGAAACAAAAATCATATAGATAGAACTTTATCTTTACGTTCCTCAAAATATGCAATTCAAATCTAGAAATCAGCGATGGGTAATGTCTCTACGATCAATGGCAATATAGTGATCGGTTAACTTTTTCTCGTAGCATTTTCCACAAAGGTCGCCTTCAATGTTCCATTCTGGCATTGCTCTGTATCTAATTCTTACATGATCACCGCAAACAACGCATTTTCGATCTTGAAACTTTGGCATTTGATATACCTCCTTTATCTAAAATAAAAGTAGGGTGATATGTTATATAGAGTAGTAATATGGCGCAGGCTATATAGATAGGTAACATTCTGAGTTGGAGGTGAAACGTGTTGAACCAAATTTGCTAGAAAAAGATACAGATTGCGGTAAAGAGGCAATGTTGGACATGCAGAAGTTAGCCTGGCTATCAAAAATATCTTCTGGATTCCTCGCCTCATAATAAATAAGATGTAGCATTGATTTCTACATACATTTTGTATTTGGCATGAGACCAACATGTTTGGCAAGTTCTGCAATGTATATGGAAGCTGCCGCAAACCTTTCGCGGATTCTTAAGCTGTGTAACAACGACATAAAGTAGGCAGCACGTCGGATTTGTTATGATTTGGAACAATATAGTCAATGGCTTAGGTAGGCACCTACAATTCCAGCATTGAAGAAAAATGTAAGGAAGGATAAGGGAGATAAGGCGGCCGTCGTGGCCGACCTACCACTAGATAAGCAAGACGCAACATTCAATCAGATACAGGCGAAGAGTTAGCAAGACAGCCTCCATATTGATAAAAGAAATTAATATGGGGTTATCGAACATTAACTTTAACTGGCATGTGGATTGGAAAAACGGCTTTGATAGTACTTCTTATTCTAGGAGGAATTACAGGAGTGATCTGCTATGCTTCGTTCTTTGGTATTGCACCGGTTCCAGGCGTGATGTCCTCTCCATATAGATTAAATTTAACTCCTCAGGATATAGCTGCAGCTAATCCGCAAGCGGGTCCCTCTGGCAGTACCGCAGCTAGTGGTGGTCCCGTCGGAGCATCTGTGACGATTCTAGCAGGTGCATCTACACAAGGAAACCCAGCTTATGCCCCTGATGCCGTGACAGTGAAGAAAGGAGACTCGGTGGCTGTAACCAATAAAGATTCAGTACCACATACAATAACTAACGGCAAAGACCCAAGTGATCCTACAACAGGGAAACTCTTCGACACAAGTATCATCATGCCAGCTGCATCAGCTAAATTTGGGACGACCAAATTGGCTGCAGGTAACTACCCTTTCCATTGCTCTGTACATCCATACATGATAGGATCCCTGAAGGTACAGTAATGGATGACACTTAAGAATCTACGTTGTTAGTATTGTTCCTAAAATTTGTAGATGATACTATACTGAACTATCTATTGAGGACAAATTAAATTGGATCTATTACATGTATACTGAAGCTATACTTAACACTTAACGCAATTGCTTGGAATATTGGTTTTTCTCACCATAGACGTGTTTGGTCATGCCTGGAATTCAGCTGGAGATGTAACAAAGGATGCGTCAATTAGCTGTTAACTAACTTAGAATCTTCGCCGAACTTGCTAATAATAATCTCAGGTCAGAGATAGCCTTTAGAAGAAAACGAGGAGTATATGCTTATATTATATTCATCTAAAAGTAAAGATATTGCAATGTCATTCTTACAAATAAAAGATTTGCATGCTAGCATAGAGGGCAAGGAGATTCTAACAGGTCTGAATCTTGCCGTCGACAAAGACGAAGTTCACGCACTTATGGGACCAAACGGTTCCGGCAAGAGTACTTTTGCAAACGTATTACTTGGACATCCAAAATATAGTGTTACCTCAGGCGACATACTTGTTAAAGGTCAAAGTATTCTAGATTTATCAACAGACGAAAGAGCGAAAAAAGGAATCTTTCTCGGCTTCCAATATCCGATAGAAATAGCGGGGGTTGGCTATAGTCACTTCTTAAGGAACGCGTACAATACTTTAAACAAAACATTGGGGGAAGAACAGAAGAATAGGGAAGTTTTTTTGACTGTAAGAGAGTTCCATGAATACGTTAAAAGAAATTTGGATTCTGTTGGTTTAGATCCAGTGTTTCTTAGTAGGTATCTCAACGAAGGATTTTCTGGGGGCGAGAAAAAAAGGTCAGAGGTAATGCAGATGCTAGTACTTAAGCCAAATGTCGCAATTCTTGACGAGCCTGACTCTGGCCTAGATATAGATGCTGTAAAGTCTGTTGCAGAAGCAATCAACAAGTTAATCGAAACTGGTGCGGGGGTTGTAGTAATTACTCATTACGCACGAATCCTCAGATACTTGTCAAGATTAGATCATGTTCACGTTATGTCAAAAGGCAGAATTATTAAATCAGGCAACAAAGAACTCTCGGAAGAGCTCGAAACAAAAGGTTATGGATGGCTTGGAGTAGAAGAAAACTAAGATTAGAGGAGTGTGAAATAACTAGATCTAGTTTTAAATATAGTGCGAACAGTCTGTTATCAAATGGTTTCGGGAGGG
>Ga0187772_10001579_pt1 | contig 10912 bp, 7 predicted proteins | sample 0116_SJ02_MP15_2_FD_133137 | JGI IMG/M metagenome (GOLD analysis project Ga0187772, IMG submission 133137) | Tropical peat soil microbial communities from peatlands in Department of Meta, Colombia - 0116_SJ02_MP15_20_MG | ecosystem: Environmental > Terrestrial > Soil > Wetlands > Peat | place... | reverse complement strand
GCCGCCCAAGATGATGCGGGCCGTCATGGGCATCATCGACAAGCTCGACATCCGCCGCCCGCAGGTGCTGGTCGAGGCGATCCTCGCCGAAATCGACGTCAGCAAGGAGGCCGATCTCGGCGTCAACTGGGCGGCTTACAACAACGGCAACACCAACGTGCCGGTCGGCGCCTTCGTGGCTCCGGTGAGCGGCACCAGCATCGTCGATCTCGCCCAGGCGATTCAGAACACCGGCAACGTCACGACGCCGCTGCTGCAGGGCGCCACCATCGGCATCGGCCGCATCGCCGGCAGCGGCGTGAACTTCGTCGCCATGCTGCGCGCGCTGCGGGCCGATACCAACACCAACATCATCTCCACGCCCTCGGCCGTGACCATGGACAACCAGGAGGCGGAGCTGAAGGTCACGCAGGAGGTGCCGTTCATCACCGGGCAGTTCACCAATACCGCCGCGAGCACCGGTGGTGTGTCGGCCGGCGTCAACCCGTTCCAGACCATCCAGCGCGAGGACGTCGGCACCATCCTCAAGGTGACGCCGACCATCTCCGCCGAGGGCAGGCAGCTGACGCTGAAGCTGTCGATCGAGAGCTCGAGCCTCGGTACCAAGCCGGCGGGCGCCGTCGACCTGGTCACCAACAAGCGCACCATCACGACCACCGTACTCATCGAGGACGGCGGCGTCGTGGTGCTCGGCGGACTCATCGAGAACGACCGTACCGGGGGCGAGACGCGCGTGCCGCTGCTCGGCAGCATTCCGATCATCGGCAATCTGTTCAAGGTCCGTAACACCACGGCGACCAAGAACAACCTCATGGTGTTCATCCGTCCGAAGATCCTGCGAGATGACGCGCAGGCCGCCTTCGAGACCGAGCAGAAGTACAACTACCTGATCGAAGAGCAGAAGGGTCAGGGCGGGTACGAGAACGCCTTCCCGAAGCTGCTGCCGGGTACGCCGCAACCGCAGCTGCCGCCCCTGCCGCCACCCCCGCCGCCCGGCAGCGGCGCGGCGACGCCGAAGACGGGCGGTAGTGGCACGGGCAGCGCACCGGCGGCCAGCCCGCCGGCGCAGACGCCCGCCGGCGCAGGCGTCGCGGTCGCGCCGGGCTCGCCGGCTCCCGACAGCAACGCGGCTCAGCCTGCGCCACCCCCGCCACCCCCGGTGGCCACGCCACCGCCGCAGGGCAATCAATGAGCAGCAACGGCCCCGGGACTCCAACCGCTGCAACCCGTATCGCCGGCGACGGCGTACGGCGGCTGTCGTTCGCCTTCGCCAAGCGCCATGGCGTACTCGTCAACCGGGTGGTCGATGGGGTGGCGGAGTGCACCTACCGCGATACCGCCTCGCCCCAGGCGCTCGCCGAGGTGCGCCGCTACCTGCGCCGCTCGGTGCGGCTCGAGCGCGTTCCCGACGCGCAGTTCGATGAGCTGCTGCGCCAGGCGTACGAGGCGGGCTCGGATGCCATGCAGGCGGTCGAGGGGCTCGACGAAACCACCGACCTGGCGCATCTCGCGCAGGAGCTGCCCGAGCAGGCGGACCTGCTCGACAGCGAGGACGATGCGCCGATCATCCGCCTGATCAACGCCGTGCTCACCCAGGCGGTCAAGGAGAACGCCTCCGATATCCACATCGAGCCGTTCGAGAACCGCCTGGTGATCCGCTTCCGGGTCGACGGCGTGCTGCGCGAGGTGCTGCAGTCCAAGCGCGCCGTGGCGCCGCTGGTGGTCTCGCGCATCAAGGTCATGTCGCGTCTCGACATCGCCGAGAAGCGCCTGCCGCAGGACGGGCGCATCAGCCTCAAGATCGCCGGGCGCGCAGTCGATGTGCGCGTCTCGACCATCCCCTCCGGCCACGGCGAGCGCGTGGTGCTGCGTATCCTCGACAAGCAGGCCGGCAAGCTCGACCTGAACTCCCTCGGCATGGACGCGCGCACGCAGAGCGCGGTGGACGAGCTGATCCACAAACCCCACGGCATTCTGCTGGTCACCGGGCCCACCGGCTCGGGCAAGACGACCACGCTGTATGCGGCCCTCGAGCGCCTCAACGACAACACCCAGAACATCATGACCGTGGAGGATCCGATCGAGTACTACATCGACGGTATCGGCCAGACCCAGGTCAACACCAAGGTCGAGATGACCTTCGCGCGCGGCCTGCGCGCGATCCTGCGCCAGGATCCGGACGTGGTGCTGATCGGCGAGATCCGCGACCTCGAGACCGCGCAGATCGCCGTCCAGGCGAGCCTCACGGGTCATCTGGTGCTCTCGACGCTGCACACCAACACCGCCGCCGGCGCGATCACGCGGCTGCGCGACATGGGGATCGAGCCGTTCCTGCTCTCCTCGAGCCTCATCGGCGTGCTGGCGCAGCGCCTGGTGCGGGTGCTGAACCCCGACAGCAAGCAGCCGTTCCAGGCGGGCGAGTACGAGCGGCGCCTGCTGAACCTGCGGCCCGACGAGCCCTCGCCGACGCTCTATCGTCCGGGGCGCGACAATACCGGCGGGTACCGCGGCCGCTCAGGGATCTACGAGCTGATCATCGTCGATGATGCCATGCGGACCATGGTCCATGACGGCGTCTCCGAGCAGGAGATCGAGCGTCACGCGCGTCTCAGCACGCCTTCGATCCGCGATGACGGGCGCGCCCGCGTGCTGCGCGGGGAGACCACCATCGAGGAAGTGCTGCGGGTCACGCGCGAGGATTGACTCGCTTGGGCGCGTTCGAATACACCGCCCTCGACTCGGCCGGCAAGGAGCGCAAGGGCATCCTCGAAGGCGACACCCCGCGCCACATCCGCCAGTTGCTGCGCGAGCAGCAGCTGCTGCCGGTGTCGGTCGCGGAAGTCGCGCAGCGGGAGGCGAAGCGCCAGCGCTCCTTCAGCCTCGCGCGGCGCGTCTCCGCGGCGGACCTGGCGCTGTTCACCCGTCAGCTGGCGACCCTGGTGCGTGCCGGACTGCCGCTGGAGGAGTCGCTGCTCGCGGTGTCGCAGCAGACCGAGAAGCCGCGGGTGCAGAGCATCGTGCTCGGCGTGCGGGCCCGCGTCATGGAGGGCCACACCCTCGCCGACGGCTTCGCCGAGTTTCCGCGCATCTTCCCGGAGATCTATCGCGCCACGGTCGCCGCCGGCGAGCAGTCCGGCCACCTCGACAACGTGCTCGAGCGGCTGGCGGACTACACCGAGGGACGTGATCAGCTGCGCCAGAAGGTGCTCGCGGCGCTCCTCTATCCGATCGTGCTCACGGTGCTGTGCTTCGGGATCGTATCGGCGCTGCTGGTGTACGTCGTGCCACAGGTGGTGTCGGTGTTCCAGGCGAGCAAGGCCAAGCTCCCCGTCATCACGCGCATGCTGATCGCGACCAGCGGCTTCTTCCGCTCCTACGGGATCTACCTGATCATCGCCGTGATCGTGGCGGTGGTGCTGTTCAGGCGCTGGCTGCGGAACCCGGCCGCGCGCCGCCGCTTCCACCGCTTCCAGCTGGGCCTGCCCCTGGCCGGCAAGCTGGTGCGCGGCTTCAATACCGCCCGCTTCACCCGCACCTTCAGCATCCTCTCGGCGAGCGCCGTGCCGGTGCTCGAGGCCATGCGCATCGCCGGGGAAGTGGTCACCAATCTTCCCATGCGCGATGCGGTGACGGACGCGGCCGCACGGGTGCGCGAGGGCGCGCCCATCGGGCGCTCGCTGGCGACCAGCCGCATGTTCCCACCCATGACCATTCATCTCATCTCCAGCGGCGAGTCGAGCGGGCAGCTCGAAAGCATGCTGGAGCGGGCCGCCATCAGCCAGGAGCGCGAGCTCGACGGCCTGCTCGGGGCCCTGGTGGGCCTGCTCGGGCCGGTGCTGATCGTGCTCATGGGCCTGTTCGTGATGGGCATCGTCTTTGCCATGCTGCTACCCATCTTCGAGATGAACCAGTTGATTCATTGATTGGTGGACAGCCCGGCGAGGCCCGCGGAGAGGGTCGCGCACGGCCTGTGGCCCCGAAACCGGCACCGCTTCACAAACCGCGCGGACGACATTGCAGTGGTCGGGGGATCTGATTTAAGTTCGCGCCGTCCAATTCCTGCACGACTCGGACTTCGCATGAGCGAGAAGCCGGAATCAGACGAGTTCGAAGACGAGGAAGCCGACGAGCCGGTCATCGAGGACGGCGACGTCGACCTCGATCAGGTCATCAAGGACCTGGACCTCGCCAAGCGCCGCGGGCAGAAGACGGGCGATCCGGCCTGGCGCCGCCTCGAGCGGCTGCTCGAGGAAAAGCACACGGCCGAGCTCACCAGCGATTTCGAGGACTACGAGATCGGCGACGACGACGGCGCCTCGCGCAAGGCGCGGCGCAAGTCGCGCTGAGCCCGCCGCGGCGGCCGGCCGGAGCCCCCCGGGCTCAGTGAAAATCCCGCGAGCGCGCCAGCAGCCCGCCGAGCAGCGGTGAGCGGTCGATGAGCCGGCGGGCGATGAGGTGGGTGACGCCGTCCTGCTGCTGCAGCTCCCCGTGCACCTCGAGCAGCCGTGATTCGATGAGCGCGCGCCGCTGGACGCGGCCGACGTGCTCCCACACGATGACGTTCACCTGGCCGCTCTCATCCTCGAGCGTGAGGAAGGTGACGCCGCTCGCGGTGGCCGGGCGCTGGCGCATGAGTACCAGGCCCGCGGTACGCACGTGGGCGCCGTTGGCAGCCGCGGTGAGCTCGCCCGCCGGCAGGAGCGAGGCGGCGCGCAGCCGCGCGCGCAGCAGCGCCAGCGGATGGCGGCCGAGCGTGAGGCCGAGCGAGGCGTAGTCGGCGACGATCTGCTCGCCTTCGGTGGGCGAGCTGAGCAGCGGCCGGCCCTCGGCCGCGTCCGCGGCGGCGGCCGGCGCCAGCGGCAGGCCGCGCTCGGAGCCCGCGACCTCCCAGAAGGCCAGATGCCGGTTGCCGCTCAAGGAGGCCAGCGCGCCGGCTGCGGCGAGCGCCTCCAGATCGGTGCGATCGAGCGCGGCGCGCGTGGCGAGGTCCTGCACGCTGGCGAAGGGCTGCGCGCTGCGGGCGGCGACCAGGCGATCCGCCCCGGTGCGTGACAGCGATTTGACCAGACGCAAGCCCAGGCGCAGCGCCGGCTCGCCGTCTGCGCGCCGCTCGAGCGTCGCGTCCCAGACGCTCTCACAGGCGTCCACCGGGCACACCTCGACGCCGTGCACACGCGCATCGCGCACCAGCTGCGCCGGTGCATAAAAGCCCATGGGCTGGCTGTTGAGCAGCGCACAGGTGAACGCCGCGGGCTCGTGACACTTGAGCCAGGCCGAGTCGTACACCAGCAGCGCGAAGCTCAGGCTGTGGGCTTCCGGAAATCCGTATTCGCCGAAACCTAACATCTGCTGATAGATGCGCTGCGCGAATTCCTCCGGATAGCCGTTGGCGCGCATGCCCTCAAGCAGCCGCTCGCGGAACGGATCGAGCCCGCCGGTTCTCTTCCAGGCGCCCATCGCGCGGCGCAGTGCATCCGCTTCCCCCGGAGAGAAACTGGCGGCGACGATCGCGATCTGCATCACCTGTTCTTGGAAGATCGGCACGCCGAGCGTACGCTGGAGCACCGCACGCACTTTCTCACCCGGGTAGTCGACCGGCTCCGCCCCTGAGCGGCGCCGCAGATAAGGGTGCACCATGTCGCCCTGGATGGGTCCCGGGCGCACGATCGCGACCTCGATGACCAGGTCGTAGTAACAGCGCGGCTGCAGGCGCGGCAGCATGGCCATCTGCGCGCGCGACTCGATCTGAAACACACCGATGGTGTCGGCGCGGCAGATCATGTCGTAAACGCCCTGGTCCTCGGCAGGCAGAGCGCCGAGCGCATGATGCGTGCCGCGGAAATCGTTCACCAGCGCAAAGGCGCGCTGCAGCGCCGTCAGCATCCCGAGCGCCAGCAGGTCGACCTTCAGGAGGCCGAGGTCGTTGAGGTCGTCCTTGTCCCACTGCACCACGGTGCGCTCCGGCATGGCGGCGTTCTCGATGGGCACCAGCTCCTCGAGCAGCCCGGCCGAGATCACGAAGCCGCCGACATGCTGCGACAGGTGCCGGGGGAAACCGGGGAAAGCGGTCAGCTCGCCGGCGAGCGGCAGCAGGTGCCCGAGCCAGTCCGCGTCGAAACCGGCCGCGCGCACGCGCTCGGGCATCGTGGTGCTGCCGTCCCACCATTGCATGACTTTCGCCAGCCGGCCGCCTTCCTCGGGCGTCAGGCCGAATACCTTGCCGAGGTCGCGCAGGGCGCTGCGCGGCCGGTACATGACGACGGTGGCGGCGAGCGCGGCGCGGTCGCGGCCGTACTTGTGGTAGACGTACTGCAGCACTTCCTCGCGCCGCTCGTGCTCGAAATCGATGTCGATATCGGGCGGCTCGTTGCGCTCGCGCGAGATGAAGCGCTCGAACAGCAGCGCTGCCCCGCGCTGCGGGTCGACCGAGGTCACGCCCAGGCAGTAGCACACGCGCGAGTTGGCCGCCGAGCCACGGCCCTGGCACAGGATTCCCCGGCCGCGGGCGTAGGCGACCACGTCGTGCACGGTGAGGAAGTAGGGCTCGTAGCGCAGCTCGGCGATGAGCGCCAGCTCATGCTCGATCGCGGCGCGCTCGGCGGGCGGCACCCCATCGGGCCAGCGCCAGCGGGCGCCCTCTTCCGTGAGGCGCCGCAGATAGCCCGCCGGCGTTTCCCCGGCGGGGACCAGCTCGCGCGGATACTCGTAGCGCAGCTCATCGAGCGAGAAGTGGCACTCCCCGGCCAGTGCCGCGCTCGCCTCGAGCAATGCGCGCGGATACAGCCGCGCCAGGCGCGCGCGCTCGCGCAGATAGCGCTCGCCGTTGGCGTACAGCCGTGAGCCGACCTCGGCGATCGGTACGTTGAGGCGGATCGCCGTGAGCGCATCCTGCAGGCGCTGCCGGGCACGCACGTGCATGTGCACATCGCCGCTGGCGATGAGCGCGACGCCGTACCGCGCGCCGATCTGTGCGAGCGTGGCGAGACGCGTGCCATCGGCCCCCTCGCGCAGCAGCTCGACCGCGATCCGGACCCTGCCGGGAAAGCGCTCGCCGAGCCAGAGCAGCTCGTCCGGCCGCGGCCGTGCCGCCGGCAGCCAGAGGAGAAAGCACTGCCCGGGGTTTACAGCCTCCAGGTCCGCGCGCGTCAGCGCGTATTGCCCCTTACCGGCCGCGCGCCGGCCACGGGTGATGAGGCGGCACAGCCGTCCGTAGCCGTGCCGATCGATGGCCAGCGCGACGAGCTTCAGGCCGCAGGAGAGCCGGAATTCCGCACCGATGAGGAGCTTCAGCCGCCGGTTCTTCGCCGCCATGTGCGCGCGCACCACGCCGGCCACCGAGCACTCGTCGGTGATCGCGAGCGCGCTGTAACCGAGCGCGTCCGCCTGCTCCACCAGCTCGTGCGGATGCGAGGCGCCGCGCAGGAAGGTGAAGTTCGACAGGCAGTGCAGCTCGGCGTACGGCGGCAGTTCAGCCGTGCAGGAAGTGCGCTCGCTCGGAAGGAGAGACATGTCACGAGCACAGACGTGAGCGCAAAAAAGGGTTTTCGGGGGGCCGCGCTGGCGCCAAACACCACGCTGGAGCGAACGCTAACCCCGCGGCAGAAAGCCGCGCCCGCAGCCTCCAGGGATGGATCCACGGCGGCCCCGAAAACCCTGTTTTTGCGCTCGCGGATGCGTTGAGCATGCTCACCCGAACACGCCGTGCAGAAACCATCCATGCGGCGCGGCACGCTCGCGAAACACCCACAGGCGTACGCCATGAATGTCGGTGGCGCTGTAGTAATCGCGCGCGATCCCGGCTCCGTCCCACCAGCCGGTCTCGATGCGCTCCACCTCACTCACCAGACGCAGCGGACCTCCGCGGCACGGCCAGCCGTCGCGCACCGGCAGCGGTCGCGGCGCCGGCAGTATCCACAGGGGACGGCGGAAAACCGGCCACTGTGCATTAGCGCTGCACGCGGCGGCTGCGGCGGCGTGCCGCGCCCGCTCGGAGAGCGAGCCGGCAGGCGGCGGCCCGCTCAGTGCCCAGGTGCTCTCGGGCCGGTGTCCTTCACGCAGCGTCAAGCCATGTACCGCATCGGGACCGAGGCGCGCGCGCAGACGCTCCACCAGAGCGCCGGATACGGCCGCTTCCTCGCCGCCCTGCTCGCCGGGTTGCCACAGGCAGCGACTGTCCGGCACGTGCGGCACCGGGACCTCCGCGAGCAGCTCGCAGGCGCGCACCGGCGCGGGCAGCCGCATGGCGTTCAGGTACTCGCCGCAGAGTGCCGCGATTCGCTGCCCATCCGCGCAGGGCGAGGCGAGCGACAACCGGCAACGCGTCACCGGCCGCTGGCGGTGCACCAGCAGGCATTCGAGCTCCACCACGGCGCATTGGCGTGCCGCGAGGAACGCGCCGAGAGCGGTGAACAGCGGCGCGAGCGCCGTGAGCAGCCGGTCATGATCGGTCAGCTCGCAGCCGAGATCCCGACGGCGGCGAAAGCGCTCGCGGGCGTGGAAAGCCGGGCGCACATCCGGCGCGCGCCCGGTGAGTTGATCGAGCACGGCGAGCTGCGCCACACCGAAACGGCGCGCGAAGCCGGCGCGCGGCAGGCGCAGCACCGCCCCGATGGTGCGTATGCCCAGGCGCGCCAGGCGCGCCAGCGTCTCTTCCGGCCAGCGCAGCGCGGTGAGCGGCAAGGGCGCCAGTTGTCCAATGAGCTGTCCCGCAGCGGTAATCTCGAGCGGCCGGCCGGCACGGGCGGCGGTGAGTGCCGCGAGCGGTGTGGGTGCGAACGCCAGCACCGGCGGGGCCTGAAAACGCCGGCATTCGCCGGTGAGCTCGGCGCGCAGGCCCGCGACGCCCGCGAACAGATGCAGGCTCCCCTTGACCTCGAGCAGCAGGCCGTCCGGGGGCACCAGGCTCACCCGCGGCGTGAACTGTTGCGCGCGGGTCGCCAGCAACTCGAGCTTTTCCGCCGAGTCGAATCCCGGTAGATGCACACCGGCCCAGAGCTCCAGTATGGGGGGTAGTGCGAGGACCGGTGCGCGCGGAATGTTACGCAGTGGCGCACCGACTGACTCGCGGTCAGCCGATGGGGCGGGCGGCGCAGCGGCGGGAATGAAACGCGGATGCATGGAGCTTTCCGGATCAGACCGGCCAGTCAGCGGGCCAGGGCAGATCGAGCCGGTCGCGGCGGGCACTGTGCCCTTTCAACAAGGTGAGACGAACGCCCACGGCCAGCGGCTCGAGACGCAGACGCAGCACCGCAGCCGATGCCTCCCGGGCTGCACTCCGGGGACGAAACAGCACGCCGAGCGTACGACCCCGTTCGGCGGCCAGTTGCAGGCGACGGATTTCGCGTGCCTTCGGTTGCCGCGCCCAGCCGAGCACGGCATCGCAGGCACCCGAGCCGAGTGTCTGCTCGAAAGCCCACAACGGGCGCGCGCCTCCCACCACGGCTATCCGATCGAGCACGATGCCCCGGGAAGCCAGGGCCGGCGCAAAAGGCATCAGCGGCGGCGCGACCCACACGCACCAGCGTGCCGCCGCGGCGCGCGTCAGCGCGGCCAGCGCCGGCAACAGCACCGACAATTCGCCGCTGCCGAAACGGGAGACGAGAATCTCGATCAGACCCGTGCGCGGCCAGCCCTTGTCGGGCAGATACTCATCCAGTGCCGCAAACCCGGTGGACAACCCCGGCCGCTGCGTGGCGCTGCGGCCGCGCCAGATGGCCGGGTGCTCGAGCAGTCGAGCCAGATGCGGATCGCCGGCCATTGCAGCTCATGAATAAAATCGGTTGAACCCTTGGAGAAGGCGAACGACGCCCACTGCAGGTGATCACATCAATCCGCCCGCACGGCCCCGCCGCACCACGCCCACCACGATGCCTTCGATGAGCAGCGGTTCCTCTTTCAGATCCACCCTGATCGGTTCGAACTCGGCGTTCTCGGGCAGCAGCCACACGATGGAGCCTTCCTGACGATAGCGCTTCACGGTGACCTCGTTCTCGAGCCGCGCGACCACGATCTGGCGACTGCGTACTTCGGAGGTGCGATGCACCGCGACCAGATCGCCATCGAGGATCCCGGCGTCCTTCATGCTCATGCCCATCACCTTCAGCAGGTAATGGGGCCGCGGCTGGAACACTTCAGGATCGATCTGCAGGCGCGCCTCGAAGTTCTCCTCGGAGAAGATCGGCTTGCCGGCCGCCACGCGGCCGATGAGCGGCAACCCCATCTGCTCGCGGATGGTGTCCTTCAGCTGGATCCCCCGCGAGGTGCCCGGGACGAGCGCGATGACGCCCTTGCGCGCGAGAGCCCGCAGATGCTCCTCGGCCGCGTTGGCCGAGCGGAAGCCCAATTCATGCGCGATCTCCGCGCGTGTCGGTGGCATCCCGGTCTCAGCAATGAACCGCTGAATCAGGCGCAGGATCTGTGTCTGGCGGGGGGTGAGATCGGACATACTTGCCCTGCCTGTTTATATATACAGTTACTGTAATTATATCCAGATCGAGGATCGCGGCAAGAGGTAAGAGGCCGGGTGCGCTCCTTATCTGATCGCCGCCGTGCGCCCCGGTTTAGCAGCGGCCTGCCCATGACCCCGTGACATCCCGAGGGATACGCTGCCGGGCGCACCTCGCCCATGCACGCACTGGCTGTCACACGATCGCCATTAAAAATATTTAAGGAATCCCGCCGCGCTACCATTACCTATTGCGCCATGCAGCAACTGATTCCCATTCAGGCATGCACGGCCGCAATTCCCGCTGCAACCGACTATCCAACATGCTGTCGGAATCTTCGCCAGCGGTTGTCGCGATCAGAAGACAGATCCCCGATAGGACCAGGGTCCAGTTGCATTCCCGAGATAAATTTGATGCAGTTGCGCGCGGCGACGACGGCGGACTTGCCCACCGGACTCGCATCGGTT
>Ga0187772_10001578_pt1 | contig 10912 bp, 5 predicted proteins | sample 0116_SJ02_MP15_2_FD_133137 | JGI IMG/M metagenome (GOLD analysis project Ga0187772, IMG submission 133137) | Tropical peat soil microbial communities from peatlands in Department of Meta, Colombia - 0116_SJ02_MP15_20_MG | ecosystem: Environmental > Terrestrial > Soil > Wetlands > Peat | place... | reverse complement strand
TTGTCCGGCAATGCATAGCCGCCTACTGTGATCACGGAGTCTTTCTCTTTGAGGCCGGAAAGAATTTCTGCAAATTCCTTGTTTCGGATGCCCACTTTCACGTTGGTCAGGTGGGCTTTTTCGTCGGAGCCTGCCAGCATCACGTAGTCCGCGCCCTCCGGGGATTTGAAGACAGCTCCTGCGGGCACCAAGAGCGCGTCTTTAGTCGCTTTGGCAGTTGCCTCAATGGAGACATTCATGCCGGGTTTAAGTGCGTGGCCTGGTTTCATTGCTTCGATCCAAACCTCGATGGTGGTACTGCCAGGGTCGAGTGCGGGACTGATCAGCATCACTCTTCCCTTGATTGGATCATCCAACCCTGGTACGACGAGTTGTGCTGCGTCGTCTACCTTCAACTGCACTGCTTCCGTTTGAGAAATGTGTGCCTTGGCGATCAGCTTTGAGGTGTTCATGACCGTGAGAATTGCTTGATTCGCGGTGGCCAGCTCGCCTTCATAAAGCGGCCGGTCGGTTATGACGCCGTCAATTGGACTTCTAATTTCGGAATAACTGAGCGTAGCTTGGGCATTCAGATACTTCCCCTTCGCCGCGGAAAGCTGTCCGGAAGCGGACTTCAGCGCTTGCGCCTTGCCCAGACGGTTAAGATCGCTGAGCTGCTTTTGCGCCTGCTCATTCGCGCTTCGGGCCTGAGCTAGTGCCACTTCGGCGGCATCCAGATCGCGGCGCGGGAGCGCGCCCTGCTCGAAGAGTCCCTTGCGCGCGTCGTACACCTTCTGCTGAGCGTCAAATGCCGCTTTTGCGGCCGCGGCATCGAGGTCGGCCTTCTGAATCTCCTGGGGCAGACTGGCCTCGGTTGTGGTGACGTAACCTGCTTCTGCTTCCTCGTATTCCCCCTTGCTTTGTTCCGCGGCGCCAGCAAGATCGGCGTTTTCGAGTTCGGCCAGAAGCTGTCCCTGCTTTACCTGGCTGCCCCGCTGCACATGGAACTTCCGGATTGTGGAAGTGATTTTTGGTGTGATGACCGCTTGCTCCAGGGGACAAACGACCGCATCCGCAGAGATGGTTTTCGCGATAGCCGCTCGCTTCACCGGAACGACTTGTACCGCGACGAGAGGCTCCGGTTCCTTTTCCGCAGCGCCACAACCGACTAGAGATATAACTCCGCCCAAAGACAGAAAGACCAGCGTCAGCTTGCTTGATTGGAAAGTCGAAGAAGTGTTCTGGCGTCTCATGGAGTTGTCAGCACCCCTGTAAGCGTCTGGAGGTTGGCGAGCGCGACGCGATAACGCAACGCTCCATCCTGGTAATTGGCGTTCGCGGAGGCGAAGGTCGTCTGCGCGTCGACAACCTCGAGCACGGAGGCCTCGCCGTTCTTATAGCGAAGCGTAGTCAGGCGAAGGCTGTCTTCGGCAAGTTCCGAGGAACGCCGCAGGCCGGCGAGTTCGTTCAGAGCGGTTTCGGCTTCGGAGTAGAGTGAACGCATTTCCGCGAGCAGTTTTCGCTGAGCATAGGAGAGCTGGACCTTGGTTTGATCTCGGCGAAGTTCAGCCTGGCGTACGCGGCTCTGGGTCGCTCCCCAATTCCAAATAGGCAGGCTGAGCGATGCGGAAGCGGAAGAGCCGAGATTCTGCACCCGGCCAATCTCGCCGGGCGGAGCCGGACTGTAGGTGGCGTAATGTTCGGCGTCTATCCCGTACCAGTAATCGAGGCTGATGGAGGGAAAGTATCCCGCGCGAGCAGCGCTCGCATCCTGGCTGGCAGCTTGAACGGCGGCAAGTGCGGCGCGAATCTCCGGATTGTCGCGCGCCGCCTGCGCTTCGAATTCAGCACGAGGCGGCAGGGGAACATTGGCGTGGAGACCGTCCGCAAGCTCGTAGTTATCGTTGAAATCAGCAAAGAGCAGGACGGAAAGATCGAGCCGGGCATTGACCAGAGCCAACTGTGCTTCCATGAATTGGCGATGGCGATCTTGTGCCTGGATTTCCGCCTTGATGACGTCAGAATGCGCCGCTTCCCCGCCTTGCTCCAAGTCTTTTGTGAGCTGGAGGAACTTGTCGCCTTCGTCGGCGGTGCGCTTCGCGGTGGTGAGCTTTTGCTCCGCCGCAGCTACGCCAAAGTAACTTTGCATGACGGTAACGACCAAGCCGCGCGCGGCTATTTCCGCCTGAGCTTTGGCGACGGCAGCAAGGGCCGCCGAGCGGCGGTAGGCAGCAAACGAAGCCAGATCCAGTTGCTGGTGAACATTGCCTTGGCTGACATATTCACGCGGCGCGTTATTGGCGATGAAAATGATTCCGCCCTGACCGTTCGGTTGCGTATACAGAATCGAGGTATCGAAATTGACGCTGGGCAAAAGGGCATCGCGCGATTGCGCGCGATCTTCTTTCGCTATGGCAGCAGCAGTTATCGCCGAGTGATAATTGGGTTCATTTTTGCGGGCGAGAGCAAGCGCATCCTGCAAAGTGATTCTCAGCGGCGCTCCCGAGGGGGCGGCAGCCGTCGTCGCAGCTTGAGCGGACTGCGAGCGAAGCGCGGTGTGAGGCACAGGAGTGTCCGGTTGCTGATGCGCGCAGCCGATGGAAGGAGCGGACAAGACGGCTCCCGCCAAGATGGCCCTCACAAAGCGTAAGAGTTTTGGCTTCAAGGCGATCTTTCTCGATTCACAAACCTTTACGTCCAACGCGGACCAATCGCGGACAAGCAATTTCAGGCTAGCGATTTCGAGATAAACGCAGGATTAACCGGACTGGTTGTGTCAGGTACGAGGCGCGGGAAGGGTGGCTGTGAACGTGGACCCTGTAGCGTCCGAACTTGTGAGCTGAAGCTGTCCATGATGCGCTTCGACTATCCAGCGGGCGATGGAGAGGCCCAGCCCGGCGCCGCCAGTCTCGCCCTCGGACCGGGAACGAGCCTTGTCCGCGCGGAAGAAACGCTCAAAAATTCGCGGCTGCAGCTCGGTGGGAATGCCCGGGCCATTATCGGAGACCCTGAGGGAATAGAGATCGGCATCGCGGCGGCAGGTGAGGGTGACGGTGCTTCCTGGGGGGGAGTACTTGATCGCGTTGTCCAACAGGTTGAGGAGCATGCGGCCGAGCAACCCCTCGTCGGCGTGAATGGGCAGATTCTCTTCGATCTGGGGCACAAGCGTGATGTTCTTCGCAAGGGCAAGAGAACGAGCGCGCACCAAGGTCTCTGAGGCGAGCTCACCAAGGTAAGCATCGCGGAGCGTCAGAGGATATTGACCCGCATCCGCACGAGCTAAAGTGAAGAGATCTTCGACGATGTGGGACAGCCGTTGCGATTCTTCGCGAAGAACGGATAGCGTTTGGCGGTATTCCGCGGGAGAGCGCTCAGGCTGGGAGAGTGTCACTTCTGCTTCGCCGCGGAGAATAGCTACGGGCGTGCGCAGCTCATGAGACGCATCGGCCATGAAGCGGCGCTGCTGGTTAAAAGACGCCTCGAGGCGCTCCAAGAGTTCATTGAATGTCTGTGCCAGTTGGCCCAACTCATCGCGTTTGTTGGCGATCGACAGGCGACGATTCAGATTGGCCGCACCCATGCCGCGTGCCTGGAAAGCCATTGCGGCGACAGGGGCGAGGCTTTTGCGCGCCAGGAAATAGCCACCGAGGCTAGCGAGCAACAATCCGATAGGAATTGCCCACAGGAAAGTGTCGCGGATATCTTCCATCAACTCTCTTTGTGGGTGAAGCGACTGCAAGACCGCAAGCGTATAGGGGTGGCCCTGCACCGAAAGAGGACGGACGAGCACGCGATAGTCGTCTCTACCTGCATAGATCGTGCGCAGTTCACCAGGCCTTGGAGCGTTGGTCACAAGCAAGAGAAAAGGCCGGGAAGAGAAGAATTCCGTGGTCAGCGGATGCCTGGTTGTGCCGACGGAGGGCAGATCGAGCGAACTCTGTTGCAGAGTTCCCGCACTGTCCAGCAGAACAAAAACGGTGCTTTGAAAACGATGCTCGAGCATCGCTTCGTGCGCGGCATTCTTCAAGGCGTCCGGACCCGTCTCGTCGGCTAGTTCGGCGTTAAAGGTAGTCACGAAGGCATCGGTCAATTGCGCGATTTCGCTGTCTGTGCGTTGCGAGGTGTTGTGCCAATAGATGAAATACGTAAGAACGGCAAGAGCAACCAGAACGAAGGCGAGAACGAGCGTGTACCACAAAGTCAGGCGAAGACGGACAGAATCAAGCATGCGGCTTTCTCGACTTCACCGGGGCGGATGAGCCTTCGCTTTTGCGTTCCCCAGGCGCTAAAGGTCCGGAAGGAGCGCAGAGAATGTACCCGCTGCCGCGGCGCGTCTGCAGGAGTGGCTTTCCGTCTTCCTCGCCAAGTTTACGGCGGAGCCGATTCACGTACACCTCGATGAGATTCGAGAAGGGATCGAAGGATTCATCCCAAACGTGCTCGGCAATTTCTGAGCGGCCAACGACGCGATTTACGTTACGAACCATGAATTCGAGAAGGGCATATTCTTTTGCGGTCAGAGAAATGGCGCGATTCCCTCGCTTGGCCGTTTGCGAACCGGTATCGAGCTGGAGATCGCCGACTACTATCTGGGAAGGCTGCAAATCTCGCGGACGGCGCAAAAGGGCACGAAGACGAGCGAGCAGTTCTCTGAATTCGAAAGGCTTAGTGAGGTAGTCGTCGGCGCCGGAGTCGAGTCCCGTAATGCGGTCCTCCACGGCATCCCGGGCCGTGAGCATCAGAATCGGCACGCGCTTGCCCAACGCCCGGATAGCGCGGCAGGTTGCGAACCCGTCTTTGCCGGGAATCATGACATCGAGCACGACTATGTCGTAGTCGTTGATTTCCACCTGGTAGAGGGCGTCGTCACTGTTCGCAGCGACGTCGACCGCGTAGGACTGCTCTTGGAGTCCACGGGCCACGAATCGCGCGATGCGTGAGTCATCCTCAACGAGCAGGAGCCGCATGCGGGTATCATACGGCAAATTGTTTGCCCGGGTGCGGGGGCGGCTAATCAGCAGCAGCAGGCAAGGCAGCAGGGGCCGTAATCGTGACGGAGTCCGGCGTGCTCCAAACCTCTTTTCCATCCTTGAACTCAAGCTTGTGCATGGTGACTTTCAGGTGATTGTGGTCCACTTCTGCAAGCAGATAGTGATAGTTGACGCCAGGGTCCTTATAAAGATCATCAGCGTGGCGCACAATCGGGTAGGCATGGGCGCCCCCTCCACCAGTGACGAAATAGGTGATGCCGCCGTGCTCGTGGCGCTCATAGTTGTGCACATGGCCGTTGAACACGACGATGCGCGCACGCATATGTTGCTGCCGGTCTTCCAGGAACTTGCCTAGAGCCTGCTCGGAGGGCCGCTCCGAATGACCGCCCCCGTACGTCTTGTCGTCGGAGGAACTGGTATACGGCGGGTGATGGAATATGAGAAAAACGAAATCGACGGAAGTGGGAAGTTGATCAAGTTGAGTTTCCAGCCAGTCACCCTGCGGACCGGACATTTCGTCCAATGCGCTATCAAGGGCGAGCATTGTGCAATTGCCCATGCGCACAGAATAGAAGCGGCTTTGCTGGAGTTCGGGAAAGCGCGCGAAGTAATTCCCCAGGGCGGTTTGGACGCTTCCGTGCAAATCGTGGTTGCCAATCGCCGGGTAGATCGGAATTTTATGCTCGCGCCAGACGGCGGTTTCTGAATCCCACACCTGCCAATCCTCGGGGCTGTACCCGTTGTAGACGATATCGCCCCCAATGGAAACGAACGCCGGATTTTCCTTGTCTATGGCCGCCACGAGCGCCTGACGAACGGCAGGGTTGGCCGGCTCGGTGTCCTTCGGATCGTGGAAACGCGTGTCGCCAAAGGCAACGAAGCGGAAGGCAGGGGCAACCTTCAGTTCCAAGGCAACGTGGTTTTCCGTAAATGCGTTCTTCTCTTGATCTTTTCGCAACGAGCAAGAGACGGTCAGCGCCACTGTGATAAGCAGCGCAAGAAAGGCGTTATTCAAGAAAGTTGTCATGGCTTTCATAGACTAACGTCCCCTTTTCTTCTCTGGGTTAATGAAATTTCAGTTTCGGCGACGGTCTGGCACTGCAGCGGTTTCCCGCGGTCAGGGATTGGCCGGGTTGGCCGTGTTAGCCGTCGAGGCCTGGGGAGGCTCTAGATCCGATTTGGTGATTTTCTGCGAAACCTGCGAAGGAGTGGGCAATTGTGATAAGTCCCACCCTCCCCCGAGCGCTTCAATAAGCTGCACAGAAGAGGTCATGGACTGGGTGTGCAGCGTAGCCAGTTGCTGCTGGTCAGAAAGAAGTGTGGTTTGCGCGACCAAAACGTTGAGAAATTGATCGACACCGGTTTCGTAGCGGGCAAGGGCCAACTCGAGATATTTTTGCGCGGACTGCACTGCATGTTCCTGCTCTTCGATCTGTTTCGACAAAATGCGTTCGGCTGCCATGTTGTCTTCCACCTGTTGGAAGGCAGTGAGCACCGTTTGCCGATAGCTGGCCACGTCCCCATTGTAGGTGGCAACGAACTGCTGGACGGTGGCGCGCCTTAATCCTGCGTCATAGATCGTCTCGGAAAGGGAGGCACCCACAGACCAGAAACGGCTGGGCCAAGTGAACAGGTCCGTGATTGACGAGCTTTGAAAACCCCCGTTCGCAGACAAAGTCAGGTTGGGGTAATAGGCAGCCGTAGCGATCCCAATCTGCGCGTTCGCCGCGGCCATAGAGCGTTCGGAGGCAGCGATGTCTGGCCGGCGCTGGAGCAACTGCGAGGGTACACCGACCGGGACTGGCGGGGGCACTGCGCTGAGGGGCTTCACGGGTATAGAAAAACTGGAAGGGTTGGTCCCGATCAGGACGGCGATGGCATGTTCAAACTGTGCCCTGGCAATACCAAGGTTGGTGGCCGAGGCTTGGGCATTCTGCAAAGAGTTTTGAGCCTCAACAAGGGAAATCAGGTCGTCGACGCCGGTTTCATATCGGTCGCGGGAAAGCTGGACGGTTCTTTTGTCCGCCTCAATTGTTTCATCGAAGATCTTTTGCAAGGCATCTTGACCGCGCAGTTCAAAGAAAAAGGAAGCGAGGGCGGCCTGCTCGGTGAGTTTCACGTTTTCCAAGTCGGCGGCGCTAAGCTGGGCGTTGTATTGATTCTCGCGGATGGTATTCCGGATCTTGCCCCACAAATCGGGCTCCCAGGAGACAGAAAAGGGAAGCGTATAGAGAGTACTAACCTGACCGCCCGTGGTTGTTCCCGTGGAACCGGTGGTTCCAATGGTGTTCTTGAGATTCCCCGAACCACGACTGTGCTGATAAGCGGGCGTTGTTCCGACGGTGGGGAAGAGCTGAGAACGGGCCTCGGCAACCAGCGCGCGCGCCGCCATAAAGTTCTCAAAGGACTGTTTGATGTTCAGGTTGTTGACGTTGAGCTGCTCTTCGAGCGCGTTCAGTTCCCGGTCGTTGTAAATTTCCCACCACTTGCCGCGAAGCATCTCGTCCTGCGGCTGCGCCACTTTCCAGGGACCAGAATCCGGAGAATCTGTGGGTAGTTCCTTATATGCAGCAGGCGGAGGCTGGACGGTAGCCGTGGGCGGATGATATTTCGGCCCGACCATGCAACCGCTCAAAAGTAACGCGGCGATGGTTGAAGCAGTGGCGAAGCGTAAACGATTCTTCATCATAGTTCTTTCCACCCTCACTCAATCCGCGGCGGACGGCGCAGGTGTTTCACCCGCGTGAAATGTGTCTCGCTCTTTCCCGAGCATCCGCAGCCGCAAGCTGTCAAGCTTCAGATAGACAACAGGTGTCGTATACAAAGTCAAAAGCTGGCTCATGATCAGCCCGCCGACGATGGTGATACCGAGCGGGCGACGCAGTTCGGAGCCGGTGCCAGTTCCAAAAGCCAGTGGCAGCGCGCCAAAGAGCGCGGCCATGGTGGTCATGAGAATCGGGCGGAAACGCAACATGCAGGCTTCGAAAATGGCTTCTTTGGTGGTCTTGCCGCCTTCGCGTTCGGCCTGCAGCGCAAAATCGATCATCATGATGGCGTTCTTCTTAACGATACCAATGAGAAGGACGATCCCGATGATGGAGATGACGTTTAGATCCTGTCTGAAGAAGATCAGGGCCAGCATGGCGCCGACGCTCGCCGAAGGCAGCGTGGAAATGATGGTGAGCGGATGCACAAGGCTTTCGTACAGGATTCCCAGCACGATATATACAGCCAACAAAGCGGTCAGAACCAGAATCGGCTCCGTGCTGAGCGATTGCTGGTAGGCCTGCGCGGTGCCAGCAAAAAATCCACGAACGGTAGAAGGCACGCCCATGCGCTGCTTGAGCTGCTCAATCGCCAGCGTGGCTTGACTGAGAGAGACGCCATTGGCCAGATTGAAAGAGATGGTGACGGAGGGAAACAAACTCGTGTGGTTGATAGCAAGCGGAATGGTGCTGACCTGGTTGGTCGAAAGAGTGCCAAGGGGAACGTTCCCCGATGCGGTGACGCTGCTGCTGCCATTGGGGTGAAAGTAGACGTTCTTCAAGTCTACAGGGGTTTGCGCAAACTGCGGGTCGACCTCCAAGACAACGTAGTACTGGTTCAACTGCGTATAGATGATGGAAGTTTCTGACTGGCCAAAGGAACTGTAAATTTCGCTGTCCAAAGACTGCGCCGTCTGCCCGAGTCTTGCGGAGTTCACGCGATCGTAATTCAACAAGACGTCCAAGCCACCATTCTGCTGGTCGGTGTTCACGTCCTGCAGGCCAGGGAGGCGTCTCATCTCCGTGAGAAGCTTAGGCCCCCAGCTCGACAAATCGGCGACGTTGTCCGACTGGATTGTGTATTGGTATAGAGCTGCGGTGTTGCGCCCTCCGATGCGAAGATCCTGCGCAGCCTGGAGAAAAGCAGAGGCAGCCTGAAGTCGGTTGAGTTGGGGACGGATTCTGTTGATGATGTCCGGCGCGGTGAGTTTTCTCTCGTCGAGTGGCTTCAACGCGATAAAAATGTTCGCCGTATTTGTGGCTCCGGCGCCTCCGGTAAAGGCGCTCACATTTTCCACGGCAGGATCTTTCTTGATAACAGCGACGATCTTTTGAAGCGAATCGTTGATCGAGGGAAACGATGCGTCTTGAGGACCCTGAACGGCTCCGGCAAGCGCGCCGGTATCCTGCTGCGGAAAGAAACCCTTGGGGATTACCAGTGCGATGACCACATTCAAGGCGATCGTCAAGAAGAGAACGGTGAGGGTGAGTCCGGAATTATCCAGTACCCAGTTCAAGCTGTGGCGATAAATCGCGAGAATCCGTTCGAAGGTCTTTTCCGTCATCAAATACAATCGCCCGTGTTTTTCTGCACTTTTGTGTTTCAGCAGGTGCGCACACATCATTGGCGTGGTGGAGAGCGAAATAGCCATTGAGACAAGAATGGCCGTGGAGAGTGTGATGGCGAACTCGCGGAAAAGACGGCCGACAATTCCCCCCATTAAGAGCAGTGGAATGAAGACCGCGATCAAGGAAATGCTGATGGAAAAAACCGTGAAGCCGATTTCTTCCGCTCCCTTCAACGCCGCGGCGAAGGGCTCCATGCCGGCTTCCAGATGGCGCGTGATATTTTCCATGACCACAATTGCGTCATCCACCACGAAACCCGTGGCAATGGTCAAGGCCATGAGCGAGAGATTATCCAGACTGTAGCCACAGAGATACATCACCGCGAAGGTGCCGATCAGGGAAACGGGAACGGCCACCGCAGGAATCAGAGTCGCACGGCTGTTACGCAAAAAGATAAAAACAACCACGATGACCAGGATGATGGAAAGCGTCAGGCTTCGTTCCACGTCCCTGACCGAAGCACGAATGGTTGTCGTGCGGTCGATGACGATGGTGGTGGTGATGCCCCGGGGAATCGAGGCTTCGATCGAAGGCATTTCCTCGCGGATGCGGTCGACAGTATCGATGATGTTGGCGCCGGGCTGACGGAAAATAATCAGCATCACCGCCCGTTTGCCGTTTAAATAGCCCGCGGTTCGGACGTTCTGAACGGAATCGATTACGTCGGCGACATCGGAGAGCCGGACCGCCGAACCGTTGTTGTAGCCGATGATGAGCGGCTTATAGTCGTCCGCGTGAGAAATCTGGTCGTTCGCGACGATGTCTGCGGTTGTGATTCCATCCGTAATCTGCCCTTTGGCAAGATGAGAGTTCTGCAGACGCAGTACGGTTTGAATGTTCGCCATCGTCAGGCCCGTGCTGTACAACTTCGAGGGATTCACTTCCACGCGCACGGATGGCAACGCCCCGCCGCCCACGCTGACTTGTCCGACTCCCTGAATCTGAGAAAGCTTTTGCTGAATCACGGTGGAGGCCTGGTCGTAAAGCTTGTCTGGTCCGTACTTGTCCGAGGTCAGACCAATGACCATGATCGGCGCGTCGGCGGGATTGACTTTGCGATAGGTGGGATTTGCCGGAAGGTTCGCGGGGAGATACGTACTCGCTGCGTTGATCGCTGCCTCAACGTCCCGCGCAGCACCGTCAATATTCCTGCTGAGGTCGAACTGGATGGTGATCGACGTAGTTCCCAGGCTGCTGGTTGAGGTCATTTCCGTCACGCCAGCGATGTGACCAAACTGCCGTTCCAGGGGAGTGGCTACGGAAGAAGCCATAATCTCAGCGCTGGCGCCCGGCAAGCTGGCAGCCACGGAAATCGTGGGAAAGTCCACCTGCGGCAGGGGCGAAACGGGCAGTACCTTGAACGCAATGGCGCCTGCGATCGCGATGGCGATCGTGAGGAGCGTTGTCGCCACGGGCCGATAGATGAATGGTTTCGAGATGTTCATGACTTCATGACTATCGCGCGAGTTGTGGCTCTGCGCCTGGATGCTGTTGCTTCTTCGTACTCCAAGAAAGCCGCTGACCGAGCCTGTCAAAGAAGATGTAGAT
>Ga0187772_10001577_pt1 | contig 10913 bp, 10 predicted proteins | sample 0116_SJ02_MP15_2_FD_133137 | JGI IMG/M metagenome (GOLD analysis project Ga0187772, IMG submission 133137) | Tropical peat soil microbial communities from peatlands in Department of Meta, Colombia - 0116_SJ02_MP15_20_MG | ecosystem: Environmental > Terrestrial > Soil > Wetlands > Peat | place... | reverse complement strand
CTGCGCACCGAGAACGACGTGCTGCTCTTCCCGGCGAGCGGATTCTGGGACCTCTGATGACCCGGCGGCAAGCTCGGATGCCGGGGGCTCGCATGAGAGGCTCGGGGAAGGTCGCCCTCGCCGGGCTCGCCCTGGCGGCGCTCGGGGGCTGCAGCGCCGGCGGCGGATCGCCTTGCCCGACCGGCGAGGCGAGCTGCGACGGTGCCTGCGTCGACACGGCCAGCGACCCGGCCCACTGCGGCAGCTGCCTCGACGCCTGCCCGAGGGGCGCGGCCTGCTCGGCCGGGAGGTGCCAGTGCCCCGCCGGCCAGACGGGCTGCGGCGGGGCCTGCGTCGACCTCCAGTCGAGCGCGACCGACTGCGGGCAATGCGGCCACGCCTGCGGCTTGGGCCAGTGCAGCGGGGGATCCTGCGCCTGCGACGGCGCGCCGGTGATCTCCTGCGGGCCGGCGGCCTCGCCGCAGTGCGTCGACCGGGCGGTCGACGCCGCCAATTGCGGCGCCTGCGGGCACGCCTGCCCCGAGGCCCTGCCCGGCTCGCAGTGCAGCGGCGGAGCCTGCCAGTGCCTGGCCCCCGAGCCCGACGACTGCACCACCTTCTGCACCGATCTCGCGACCGACCCGAGGAACTGCCAAGCCTGTGGACAGGCCTGCCCGCTGACCGACGCGATCTGCGCCTCCGGCGTCTGTCAGTGCCCGCCCAGCCTCCCCGACCCGTGCGGTCCGCCGCCGGGGGCCTGCGTCTCGCTGGCCGAGGACCCGCAGCACTGCGGATCCTGCGCCAACGCCTGCGCCTCGGGGGCCTCCTGCCTGTCCGGCAGCTGCCGCTGTCCGGCCGGGGCGCCGGAGGTGTGCCCGGCGCCGGGGACGGCATCGGGGGCCTGCGTGAGCGAGGCCAGCGATCCGCAGAACTGCGGCGCCTGCGGGAACCTCTGCCCCTCCGAGGCCACCTGCGCCGCGAGCGCCTGCTCTTGCCCGGCCGCCCAGCCGGTGGCCTGCGGCCACTCGAGCGCCGCAGCGGGGAGCTGCTGCGCCGGCACCGCCTGCTGCGGGACCGTCTGCCAGACCGTTCATGCCAACGGCCTCGGGGAGTCGTACTACGACTGCGGCGCGCTGGGGGAGTACACCGAGTCCCAGGCCGTCGCGGCGGCGCAGGCCTTCGCACCCCAGGGGACGGTGATCGACGCGCCCGACTGCCCCGACTGCGTCTGCGCCACCGACGGCAGCTCCGCGGCGGTGTGGTGCTACGCCGGCACCGACCTCGCCGGGCTGGTCCAGCTGTTCCCGGGGACGGCCAGCTGCCTGCTCACCGTCTGCCCGACCCCCGGGGCGACCACCACCGCCGACTGGAATTGAGGGCCACCCCGGCGCGTCCTCACCTGCGCCCGCCCTTGCACGGGAGGTCCGCGCACACGGTCATGATGATGACCGCCCCGTCACCGGGGATGCTGCAAGGAGAGGTATCGGGGTGGCCCGGGCACACGGGCTCGGTGGCGGGCCGCCCGCCGGAAGGTGCTCTACCGCGGGCCACGCGGATGGGTGCGGAAGCCCACTGCATCTCCCAGGCCAGAGGGGGGGCCTCCCGCGAGGCTCACCTTCCCAGGAGGGCCCTGGGCGGGCAGCTTCCTTGAAGACGTGCCATCCACCACTTGATACCCTGCGCTCCCGAAACGAGCATGGACGCGCAGCCCGGCGTGCGCCGACGTTCGACGCCGGCGCCTCGCAGCGGACGCGTGAGAGGGGCTCGGGGCGGAGATGGCGAACAGGTCACTCGTTTTCGCCGCGGCCAAGGACCCTCCAGCCCAGGGGCTGGAACTCTGCTCCCCCCTCCATGCAATGGAACCCGCCGGTGTCCGCCCCGCCGGCGTACGATCGTAGAAAGGAGAAAGCTTCGTGACCGAACCCTCCCAGGCGCGCACCGCACTGCGCATGATCAACATCGAGAAGTACTTCGGATCGGTGTGTGCCCTGAAGGACATCAACTTCGAGGTCGGCCGGAACGAGATCGTCGGTCTCATCGGCGACAACGGAGCCGGCAAGTCGACTCTGGTCAAGATCCTCACCGGAGTCTTTCCGCCCACGTCCGGCGAGCTGTACATCGCCGAACAGAAGGTCGAGGCCGGGTCGTATTCCGTGAAGGAGGCCCACACCCGGGGGATTGAGACCGTCTACCAGGACAAGTCCCTCGGGGAGAAGCAGGCCATGTGGAGGAACTTCTTCATCGGCCGGGAGCTCACCTACCCGCTCGGCTTTCTGCGGGTCAGGGCGGAGAAGCAGATCGCCACCGAGATCATGGTCAACACCATCGGATTCCGGGGCAAGGGAATCGGCGTCGACTCGAAGGCGAGCAAGCTCTCCGGAGGTGAGCGCCAGGGCGTGGCGATCGGCAGGGCGATGCACTTCGAGGCCAACCTCATCATCCTCGACGAGCCCACGGTCGCCCTCTCCCTGAAGGAGGTGCGCAAGGTGCTCAACTTCGTTCACAAGATCAAGGAGGCGGGCAAGGCGAGCATCTACATCTCGCACAGCATCGCGGACGTCTACGAGATCTCCGACCGCTTCATCGTCATCGACCGAGGGGAGATCGTCGCCAGCATCGAGAAGCAGAAGATCGGCCTGAAGGAGCTCGACGAGTTCCTCCTCGAGTACTCGCACGGCCTGAAGGACAAGGTGCAGCCATGAGTCGAGCAACTCGCCGTCTCGCCTTCCTGGGTCGGCTCGAGGGCTTTCCCATCGCGGTCGTGCTCGCGGTCCTGTACGGAGCGTTCATCCTCGCCGCTCCCGAGGTGTTCAGCGGCTATCGCATCTACATGTCCTTCTTCCAGACCGTGCCCCCCATGCTCGTCGCCGCGCTCGGGCTCACCCTCGTCATCACCGCGGGTGAGATCGACCTGAGCTTCCCCGCGGTGATGGCGCTGTCGGGGTTCGTCTTCACCTGGGTCTTCAAAACCTTCCACGCGCCGGTGATCGGCTTCCTGCTGGCCATCGCCGCCGGGGCCCTGGTCGGCTACGTCAACGGCTTCCTGGTGGCACGGCTCAGGGTGCCCTCCATCATGGCGACCCTGGCCACGCAGTTCTTCTGGTACGGGGTCACCGTCCTCATTGCCGGTGGGCTCCAGATCAACATCGAGGAGGTCAACACCACCACCACCCACGCCCTCTTCGTGGGCCGGCTGTTCGGCGCCTTCCCGGTCCAGGCGCTCTGGGCGCTCGGGCTCACGGCGTTCCTCTGGTTCATCCTCAACCGGCACAAGTTCGGGGAAGCCATCATGTTCATCGGCGACAACGCCGAAGTGGCTCGGGTGATGGGGATCAACGTCGAGGCCACGCGCATCTGGCTCTTCACCATCCACGGGTGATCGCCGCCTTCGGCGGGCTTCTCCTCACCCTGGAGATCAACGTGTTCTTTCCGACCCAGGGACAGGGAATGCTCCTGGCGGCCATGGCGGCGGTCTTCATCGGCGGTACCTCGATCGCCGGGGGCCAGGGCGTCCTGGTGGGCACCCTCTTTGGCTCCTACATCATCGGCTCCCTGGAAGCCGGCGTCGTGGCAACCGGGATCGGGGGCTACTGGGTGCAGCTGGTGGAGGGGCTGGTCATGGCGGCCTCGGTGATCCTGAACGTGATCATCGGAGACGAGGGGATATCCGCGCTGTCTCGAGCCACTCGGAAGTGGGGCTTGCGATCGCAGGCGACGGCGATGGGCAGGTCCCGAGACCAAGACGGAGCATGAGGGATGAGGGGGTGGGCACGCCGTCGGCGCGCCGGACCGCGACCCGGGAGAGAAAGGAGGTACGGAGGTTCCTGTCTTCACCTGAGCGGCCGCGCGCCCTTCTCGTGCGCGGCGGTTTTCTCAATCAGCCGGAGGATTCCGTGCGCAAGTCGAATTGGTTGGTTCTCGCATCGGTTCTCATCGGGGCCCTTTTCTCGACGCAGGCCAGGGCCGCGGAGAAGCAGCTCGTCATCTATATGCAGTGCGGAGGCACGCAGGGAGACGGCGCCACCCTCGCGCGCACCAATGGCGCCCGTGCGGCGGCCGCCGCGAACAACGTCAAGCTGATCGAGCAGTACTCGAAGTGGGATCAGCAGACGATGATCGATCAGTTCAAGCAGGCGCTGGCGGCCAAGCCCGACGGCATCGAGATCATGGGGCACCCTGGTGAGGCGGCCTTTGCCCCGCTGGTCGATGAGGCGGAGAAGGAAGGCATCATCATCACCAGCGGCAACAACCCCCTGCCGACCCTGGAGGCGAAGTACCAGCAGAAGGGCTTCGGGTATGCCGGCGCCGACCTCTACCAGGGAGGCTTCCTGACGGGGCAGGCGATGGTCAAGGCAGGCCTGAAGGCCGGGGACAAGGCCCTGGTCTACGACATCTGGCACCAGGAAGGCCGGAGCAGGAGCAGCCAGGGCGTGTACGACGCGCTGACCAAGGCCGGGCTCCAGGTGGAGAAGCTCGACGTCTCCGCGGCGGTCGACAGCGACACCTCTCTGGCCATCCCCATCCTCACCGCCTACCTCCAGGCCCACCCCGATCTCAAGGCCATTGGGACCCAGCACGGCAGCATCACCGCGGTCCTGCCGAAGGTGCTGCAGGCGGCGGGGAAGAAGCCGGGTGAGATCATCTGCGGAGGCATCGACCTTTCCCCCGCGACGGTCAGCGCCATCCAGGGCGGCTGGATCAGCGCCAGCTTCGACCAGGTGCTCTACCTGCAGGGCTACCTTCCGGTCATGCAGATCGTGTGGACCAAGCGCTACCTGATCCCTGGCCTGCACATCGACACCGGCGTCGGAACGGCGACCCCGCAGAACATCGGCACCATCAAGCCCCTGATCGATGAGGGAATCCGCTAGAACCGGGGATCGTGCGCCTCCGCACCCTTGCGGAGGCGCACGGGCATCCCCGCAGTTTCCTCCGTTCTTCCCGGACGATCTCTGCGGGCGGCCGTGCTCGCCACCGCGGCCGAGGGGGACGCTCGGCCCCGGATGAGCGGCGCGGCCCCGAGACCCCGACGGGCACCGGCGCGCAGACCGGCGCGGTGGCATGGTCAGCCGGTCCAACCGGAGGTGTCCCCATGTCCGCGAAGAAGATCCTGATGCTGGTCGGCGATTTCGTCGAAGACTACGAGGCGATGGTGCCCTACCAGATCCTCACCATGGTCGGACACCAGGTACACACCGTCTGCCCGGGGAAGAAGGCCGGGGACACGGTCAAGACGGCCGTGCACGACTTCGTCGGCGACCAGACCTACGTCGAGCTCCCCGGCCACCGCTTCGCGGTGACCGCCACCTTCGCCGAGGTCCGCCCCGGCGACTATGACGCCCTGGTCATCCCCGGCGGTCGCGCGCCCGAGTACCTGCGGCTCGACGGCCGGGTCATCGAGCTGGTGCAGCACTTCGACAAGGCGAAGAAGCCCATCGCCGCCATCTGCCACGGCCCGCAGATCCTGGCCGCCGCCGGGGCGCTCAAGGGGCGCAGCTGCATCTCCTACCCCGCGGTCGGCCCCGAGTGCGTCGCGGCCGGGGCGCGCTACGGCGAGGTCAACGCCACCGCCTCCAACGCCGTCACCGACGGGAACCTGGTGACTGCCCCCGCCTGGCCGGCCCATCCGGAATGGATGCGGCAGTTCCTGAAGGTGCTGGGGTCGAGGATCGAGCCGTAGCGGCGAGCGGGAGATCCCGGCCGAGCGAGCTCCGCTCCAGCATCCCGCGGGAGTGCCGGTCGGGCTGCCTTCAAGCCGCACCCGCCCGATGGGCCGTGCCCTCCCGGCGGGAGATCCCTGCCCGTCCATCCTCCCCATTCTGGAACGACGGTGCAGTGGCGCCAAGGGCGGAGCGCCGCCCCAGCCCCGACCGGAACCTCAGTGGATCACTGGAGCGCGGTCGCCCGGCGCAGCATGATGAGGAGGGGTGGGAGGCGCATGGCGACGGGGAAGGGAAAGCGTTGCGGCACCTGCGAGCTCCTGGCCCGCTCGTCGTTCCCGGGGCTGCACAGCTACGGGAAGTGCCCCCATCGCGAGGGCTGGGTGCGCACCCATCACCCCGCCTGCGAGCACCACCTGGCCGCGCGCCGGAGCCGGCTCGTCTTCGCGGCCATGCTCGTCAACCTGGGCACGGCGGCGGCCGGATTCGCCACCTTCACGGTCGTCGACGTCCTCATGGGCAACCTCCTCAGCCACCTGTTCCTGGGCGCCATCGCGGTCCTGGTCGCGATCTTCGCCTGGGGCGTCCGGCGCTTCGACCTCCTCTCCGAGGAGCCCAAGTTCCAGCTGCTCGACGACGAGGACTCGCCACCGGTCGAGGACGACCGGGGGGTCGACCTGCGCTAGCGCCCCCCTCGATCGCCATCTCGATCACGCCCCGGCGCCGATCGCCCCCCCGGGGAGCCGCCCGCGCAGCTCCCCGAGCCCGCCCACGGTGAGGGTCGGGGAAAGGTCCCAGGGGTCGAAGACGGCCGAGGGGGACCTTTGCACCCAGGCGGCCCGGAGCCCGGCCGACAGGGCCCCGATGACGTCGAAGGGGTTGGCGGAGACGAGCCAGGCGGACTCGCCCTCGGCGCCGGAGCGGCGCAGGAAGTGGCGGTAGACCTCCGGGTCGGGCTTGAAGGACCGTATCTCGTCCACGCTGACCACGTCGAGGAAGAGGTCTGCCAGGCCGGCCGCCCCGAGCAGGGTCCGCACCGCCTCGGCGCTGCCGTTGGAGAAGGCGAACGGCCGGAAGCCGGCCGCGCGGAGGTCCAGGAGGGCGGGCGCCGCGTCGGGGAAGGCGGGCAGGGCGCGGTAGGCCTCGAGCAGCGCACGCCGGTCCCCATCGGCCAGGGCGGCCCCGGCGGCGAGGCAGGTGTGGTCGAGCGCCTGGCGGGTGCAGACCGAGAAGTCCTGGTAGGCGCGCATCAGGCCCCGCCGGAAGGAGTACTCGAGCTGCTTCTCCCGCCAGCGGCGCGAGAACTCCTCCGCCCGGCCGCCGACCAGAGCTCGCAGCCGGTCGACCACGCCGTGGGTGTCGATGAGCGTCCCGTAGACGTCGAAGGCCAGGGTGGTGGTCATGTCCTTCGCCTCCCGGCCGGCGATGCTACCCCTGCGAACCCAGGCGGTCAGGTCCCGGCCGGCTCTGCGGTCGCGGCCCGCCGGCTCCGCCGCGCGTGGGAAAGCCAGCCCCGGCGGCGCCAGCGTCGCTGCATGATGAGGGCCCGGAGCCACTCGTCGGCCGCCAGGGCCAGCCACACCCCGGGGAGCCCCACCCCCAGCCGCAGCCCGAGCAGCCAGGCGAGCGGGACCTGCACCAGCCACATCGAGGCCATGGCCACCAGGACCGGGAAGACCGAGTCGCCGGTGGCCCGCAGGGCGTTGATGACCACCAGATTGGAGGTCCGCCCGGTCTCGAGGAGGATGGCCAGCCGGAGGAGCACGGCCGCGGAGGCGGCGACCGCCGGATCGCGGGTGAAGGCGCCCACCAGGCGCGGGGCCAGGCCGGCGAGGAGGGCGGTGGCCGAGAGCACCAGCAGGAGGCCGGCCCTGAGGCTCCGGCCCACCTGGCGGTGTGCCTCCTCGAAGGCGCCATCCCCCACCAGGTGACCCACCAGGATCTGGTTGCCGAAGGCCACCGAGGAGCCGAGCAGGGTGGCCCAGGTGCTGATCTGCAGGCTGTAGGACTGCGCCGCCAGGTTGCCCGCGCCCATGCGGGCCACGAAGGAGGTGACCACCAGGAAGGCCAGCGACCAGCAGAGGTTCTCGCCGGCGATGGGGAGCCCCACCGACAGGACCCGCCGGAGGCGATCGGCCGGGAACGACAGCCAGTCGCCCGGGCGCATCCGCACCCCGGTCCGGGCGCGGACCAGGAGGTGGAGGGCGGCGAAGGCGAGAATGCGGCTCGCCACGCTGGAGAGGGCCACCCCCAGCACGCCGAGGCGCGGGAAGCCGAGCAAGCCGAAGAGGAGCAGGCAGTTGCCGGCCACGTTGACGAGGTTCTGGCCCACCGCCACCGCCATGGCGTCGCGGGTCCGGCCCCGGGCCCGGAGCACCGCGCCGCGGACCACGTTCACCGACTCCAGGACCAGCGTCCCGCCCATGAGCGTGAGGAAGGGCGTGGCCAGCCCCAAGAGCCGCGGCGGCAGCTGCATCAGCCGCAGGGCCGGGCCGGCCAGGGCGAACACCGAGGCGCTGACCAGAAGGCCCAGCCAGCCGTTCACCGTCAGCGCCAGGGCCGCGATGCGGTCGGCCCCGCGCTCGTCGCCGGCGCCGAGGTGATGGCTCATGACCACCGTGCTGCCGGCCCCGACGAAGCTGAACATCATCAGGGCCAGGGTGACGATCTGGCCCGAGACCCCCACCGCGGCCACGGCGTCGTCGGAGACGTGGCTCACCATGAGGGTGTCCACGGTCTGGATCATGACCCGCAGGCCGGACTCGACGAACAGCGGCCAGGCGACCGCGGCCAGGGTGAGCCTGGGGCGAGCCACCGCGTTCACCCCGGCGCACCTTCCGGGCTTGCCGGGGCCGGCCGGGCGGCGGTGCGGATCACCGCCGCGCCGAAGGGCGCGAGCTCGATCGCCCCCGACACCTGTTCCCCGCCCAGAAGGTCCTGCCCCCGGATCCCTCCCAGGGGCACGGTCGCCTCGGCGGGGGCGAAGTTCATGAGGAAGAGGTAGTCGAACTCCCCGTCGCCGCGCCGCGCCACCGAGACCCCCGCCGGCGGGGGGGCGGGGAGGCAGGAGGCGATGCCCCGCCCGGCCAGGAGCCTCTCGGTGAAGGCGGAGAGGAAGTCGGCGCCGGCGCGGGCGGCGACGTGGAAGGCCTGGCCCTTCCCCAGGCGGTTCCGGGTGAGGGCCGGCCGGCCGGCGTAGAAGTCGGCGCCGTAGCTGGCCAGCACCTCGGCCCCCTCGGCGTGGATGAGCTCGCAGTAGTCGCGGACCGGGTAGCTGCCGGCCAGGCCCAGGGTGGAGCGCGGATCGCAGACCAGCGCGTTCTGGTCGCCGTCGTAGAGCGCATCGATCTCCTCGGCCCAGATCCCCAGGCAGGCGCGGAGCGGGCCGGGGAAGCCACCCTGGAAGCAGAGGTCGGACTCGTCGACATAGCCGGTGAGATAGGTGGTGACCAGCCAGCCGCCCTCCCGCACGAAGCGGGTGAACCGCTCCCCCACGCCGCGGCGGACCATGTAGAGCATGGGGGCGATCACCAGATCGTAGCGGTGGAGGTCGTCCTCCTCGCTCACCACGTCGACCGGGACGCCGCGCCGCCAAAGCTCGCGGTAGTGGGCCACCACCGTGGGCAGGTAGTCGCGCCGGTCGCGGCGCAGCCCCCACAGATCGTCGATGGCCCAGCGGTTCTCCCAGTCGAACACCACCGCCACCCGGGGCCGCACGGTGGTGCCGGCCACGCCCTCGAGCCGGGGCAAAAGCGCGCCCAGCTCCGCCACCTCGCCGAAGACCCGGGTTCGCTCGCTCCCCTCGTGGTCTACCACCGCGCCGTGGAACTTCTCCGAGGCGCCCCGGCTCTTCCGCCACTGGAACATGAGCACCGAGTCGCTGCCGTGGGCCAGGGCCTGGAGGCTGGCCAGCCGGTGCATCCCCGGCCGCTTCAGCTTGCAGACCGGCTGCCAGTTGACGTTGCTGGGGGTGGACTCCATGAGCAGGAAGGGCTGGCCGCCCCGGAGCGAGCGGAACAGATCGTGGGAGAAGGCCGTGGCCATGGCCGTCTCGACCTCGCTCTCCCGGTCGTTGTGCCAGGCCGGGTAGCTGTCCCAGCTCACCACGTCGACCGCCGCGGCGAACCGCCGGTAGTCCAGGCCGCGGTAGGTCTCCATCATGTTGACGGTCACAGGGATGCCGGGGGAGTGACGCCGGAGGCCCTGGCATTCCTGCCGCAGGAAGTCGACGGTCTGGTCGGTGACGAAGCGCCTCCAATCCAGGTTCATCCCGTGGACGAGGTGCTCGCCCAGCGGGGAGGGGGACTCGATCTCCTCCCAGTCGGTGAAGGTGTGGCTCCAGAACGAGGTCCACCAGGCGGCGTTGAGGGCGGAGAGCGATTGGTAGCGGCGGCGCAGCCAAGCCCGGAAGGCCTCCTGGCAGAGCGGGCAGTGGCACTCCCCGGAGAGCTCGTTGGAGACATGCCAGAGGAGCAGGGCCGGGTGCCGGCCGTAGCGGCGGGAAAGCTGCTCGTTCAGGGCCCCCACCAGGCGCCGAAAGGTCGGGGAGGTGGGGCAGTGGTTCTCGCGCAGGCCGTGGAGCGCCTTCACCCGCCGCTCGTCGGTGCGCATCGCCTCGGGGTAGCGGCGGTCCAGCCAGGCCGGCCGCGCGCCCGAGGGCGTGGCCAGCACCACCCCGACCCCGTCGCGGTGGAGCCGCTCGAAGGCCTGGTCCAGCCAGTCGAAGCGGTACTGCCCCTCCTCGGGCTCGAGGGCGGTCCAGGCGAAGACCGCCAGGGTGGCGGCGTTGACCCCGGCCTTGCGCATCAGGCGCGCGTCCTCGGCCAGCACCTCGGGGCGATCCAGCCACTGGTCCGGGTTGTAGTCGGCGCCGTGGAGCGGGCTGCGGCGGCCGCCGAGGGTGGGGTAGCGCTGGGGCAAAGGGTCGTTCATGGTCGCCGGGGGTCAGAGGTCCTGCACCACCTCGAGGGCGGGGAGGGCGTTGCCGTCGTAGTCGAAGAGGGCCTGGTTGGCCCACTCGTTGCCGCCCGGCCCGCTCTCCCCGGTGTAGCGGAGCGCGGCCTCGGTGGCCCAGGTCGATCCGGGGACCGGGAGCCAGGCCGGCTCCCAGTAGAAGAAGCCGGCTCCCCTGCCCCCGCGGACGCCGCGGATCCGCGCCGCCAGGTCGCGGAGGAAGTCGCGCTGGCCCTCGGGGGTGGGCGGATGCTTCACCCTCGCCAGGAGGTGGGGCTTGGTGGCCATGCCCTTGCGCTCGGCGGGCGAGAGGCCCTCGCG
>Ga0187772_10001576_pt1 | contig 10914 bp, 11 predicted proteins | sample 0116_SJ02_MP15_2_FD_133137 | JGI IMG/M metagenome (GOLD analysis project Ga0187772, IMG submission 133137) | Tropical peat soil microbial communities from peatlands in Department of Meta, Colombia - 0116_SJ02_MP15_20_MG | ecosystem: Environmental > Terrestrial > Soil > Wetlands > Peat | place... | reverse complement strand
CTGCGCGCTGAGGGATCTGACGCCGCAAGTGATTGCGCGCTGGCAGGCGGATCGGCTGCGGCGGGGTGCTGGCGCGAGTGGTGTTGTCAAGGCGCTGGTGCTGCTCGGCTCGATTCTCGAGACGGCGTGTGAGGCCGAGCACATCGCGACCAACCCGGTCAGGTCGGTGCGGAAGGCGCGCCAGCCGCACCGCGAGGAAGTACGCCCGCTCGCGCCGGCGACCGTTGAGGCGATACGCGCCGCGGCCTTGAACCCTCCATCCGCCCTGGTTGCGGAATCTGCTCGGGGCGGGGGGCGCACGCGCCGTGCCTACACCGTGCAGCCGCCGGGTACGCCGTACACGCGCCATCGCGACACGACGCTGATCTCGGTGCTGGCCTACTCGGGTGTGCGTCCGCAGGAGGCGCTGGGGGAATGTGCGCGAGCGGACGCTGTTGATCGAGCGCGCGATCTCCGCCGGCCGGGTCGCGCCGACCAAGACGCGCAAGGCACGGACCGTGCGACTGCTGGAGCCGCTCGCGGCCGACCTGCGGGAGTTCAGGATGGCGGCCGGTCGTCCTGCCGCCGACCAGCTGATCTTCCCGGGTCACGACGGAAGCCACTGGACCAAGACGACCTGGGACAACTGGCGCGAGCGGACGTTCGCCCGCCTGCTGGCCAGCGTCGGCCTCGCCGGCGCCGTCCCCTACGACCTGCGCCACAGCTTCGCGTCGCTGCTTCTGCACGAGGGACGCTCCGTTCACTACGTCGCACGGCAGCTCGGCCACAGCCCCCGGCTGACCCTGGAGACCTACGGGCACGTGATTGACGAGCTCGACCACGCGCCCAGGCTCGCGGCGGTCGACGCGATCATGCAGGCCCGCAGCGGGCCGCGTCCGGAGCATCCGGGCTTGACCGTATCGTCGGCACGATGACCGCTACCGGGTCATACGACACCATGCCCTCGAACGGCGGCCGTGGGGCCACCATGGGGCCACCAGGTTGTCCCGGCCAGTCCCCGCCAGTCCCCTTCCGCAGGCGGTGGTCCAAGGGTTTGCAGGGATTATTTGCGAGTTGGGGGGACTGGAGGGGACAAAAGGTATTCCTGATAAGGAAGAGGTCCCAGGTTCGAGTCCTGGATCGCCCACTTCTCGATTTGCAGGGCTTTTCAGTCACCGGAAGCCGTCCCTCGAATCGCCAGCACGTCCATTCCGCGTCCATCAGCTGCGCGCGCGGCCCTGATCTGGGCCTCAGCGGGGACGCGCTGGCCGTCCCAGTTCTCGATCACGCCGGCGTAGTGCCGCTCGATCATCAGCACGCTCGTGCCGACCTCTCTTGAGATCGTGGTAAGCGGAACGCCCTCATAGACGCGGAGCGTGACGTAGCTCGAACGCAGGTCCCGTGGACGCGTCCCGGCTGGCGCGGCCCCCGGCTGCGCTGCCCGGCCGGGGTTGCGGGTGCTCGCCGGCTCTGCGGCTCTCCCCTGCCAGATCCGCCGGCGCCAGTTCGCCCAGTCCTCTTTGTCCCAGAACTTGCCGTCGTGCGCGGGGAACACAGGAGTCTTGTTATCAGGCCGGCCGGACGCGAGGAACCATTCGCGGAGGTCCTGGGCGAGCGGGGCGAGCAGCGGCGTGAAGCGGACGCGGTGACGCTTGGTGTCGCGGTAACGGATCGCGCGCTGGCCGATGTCCTCCCAGATGAGCCGGCAGACGACCTCCTCAGGCCGCGGGCCTGAGTAGGCGAGCACGGACACGAGCGTGCGGTCGCGCAAGCGCTTGAGGTTGGCGCGGATCTCCTCGACCTCGCCGGGGAGGAAGATGCGCGGCTCGCGCGCTCGCTCGTAGCGCGGTTTGCGCACCGCGGCCATCGCGTTGAAGTCGACGAGCTCCTCGGTGATCGCGAACGACAGAATCGACTGAACGATCCGCATGCACCTCAGCACAGTCGCCTGCCCTACGCCAGCACGCTCGAGCTCTTCACGGAAGCGGGTGAGGCGTTTGGGCGTGAGTTCCCGGACGGGATAGTCGCCGAGGCGGGGCATGATGTGGTTGACCCAGGCGAGCTTGTAGAAGTCGCGCGTTGATTTCGCGAGGTTCGGGACGGCGTGCAGCCGCCAGTAGACCTCGACGAGTTCGCGCAGGGCGATGTCGTCGGGGATCGCTGCCTGTCCGAGTTGGCGGCGGCGCTGGAGATGGGTGGCGAACTGCTCGGCGTCGCGTTTTCGGTCAAACGTGCGGCCGCGTTTGCGGCCGGCTTCTTGCCAGCGCAGCTCCCAGCGGCCGTTGGGCTTCTTGCGCAGGTCCATCAGCTGCCTCCTTCGATCGCGGTCAGGCGAGCGAAGCTTCCAGGATCTGTGTCGTTCGCGCGAGCATGAGGGCGGGGTTTCGGATCGGGCCTGCGGGAGGTGTCGGGCTCCTGGCGTCTGGGGGTCTGCAGCCAGCGCTCGTACTCCGTGATCGCGATCCGGTAGCGGCCGGGTACGGGTTCGTAGGCGCGCAGGTCGCCGCGCCGGATCGCGCGCAGGATCGCCTGATAGGAAAAGCTCGAGCGGTCAGCAATCTCCTTCGGCGTCAGAACGTCGCGGATCGCGTGAACGGCTTCGATGGTCTCTGGGCTCTCATGCGGATCAAGGAGGCTTGCCGTCTTGCCGAAGTCGGTCATCACCCTTCGCGGCCATGTGGTCCATTGCCACCAAAGCGCGCGACTCGGCCGACGCCGCGGCCATCCCTATTGGACATCTGCCGCCGGCCGCGCGCGCGAGTCGCGCGATCACCCGGTCGGCAATCGTGCCAGGACAACTGATCGTACGGGGACCATCGGCGAACATATGTTCGAGGCCTGAAAGCGAGTGGGACCGTCGAGCGTAGTTGTAGAACGTCGGTCGAATGACAGTGGCTGGCGCGGGGGCTTCCGCCTGATGCCTAGCGCAACGCCAGACTGCCGCCGGACGCTTGACTCCGCGCCTCCTTTCCGCGCTTTGCAGGTGCTTGGCCAGCGGTTGTGAAATTCATGTTCGACGAGCGAAGCGGGTCTCGGCAACGCCGCCAGGCCGAGGCGGCGCTGCTTGCAGTGAAACGAGCGGTCAACCGAGACCGCTGCTGGTCGATCAAACCGGAAGGGCGACCATGGCTGCGCTCTCACGCCAGAGGAGATCGCGCGCGTCGTCGCGCTGGGCAAGTTGTGACGGATCCGGAAACGTGATCTTGCCTCTGACATGAGATGCGTAAACCCTGCCGGGTGGCGGGGTGACTTGGCCTAACACGAGCTGTGCGAGCGCTTCGCCTGATTGCTCGGGTGTACTCGAGTAGAGCTGGGGCAGGAGCAGGCTCAGGAAGCGGAGCACCGGCCGCGCAGCAGCAGCGAGTAGGCCCCCGAGCGCGGGCTGGCCCCCGAGCCCAGTACCGCCAGTGAGACCCGGGTTGTAGGCAATCACGGTGATGTGCCGTTCCTTCACCTCGTCTCGTGCCGCGAAGGAGCGGGCAGTGAGAAGGTTGCACAGCTTCGACGCCGCATAGGCACGCGCCACGCTGGAGCCTTTCTCTGCAGGATGGGCTAGTGCCTTGGGGTCGAGCGTTTTGGGGGCAAGGGGCCATTGACCGTGTGTATCGCTGGTGGTGATCTCTAGCCGGCCTCCGTCGGCCATCTCGGGCATGAGCAGCCGTGCCAGCAAGTAGTGGGAGAGATGGTTGACGGCGAACGTCATCTCGAACCCGTCGACGGTGCGCTGGGCATGCCGGAATTGAGAGCCAGCGTTCAGCACGAGCATGTCGATCCCGGTGCCGCCGAGATGCCGTTTGACCGCGTCCGCGAAGTCCCTGACGCTTTGCAGTGAGGCGAGGTCAAGCGGGAGGACGGTGGCGTCCGGCAGGTCGCGACCGCCGCGGGCGCCGACAATGATCTCGGCGCTCGGGCTATCGGCCAGGCGCGCGAGAGCGTGAGCACCGATCCCGGACGTGGCGCCTGTCATAACGATCGTGTGGTGACTTTCGGACATCATCTGGTCTCGCTAGACAGAGAGATACTATCAATTGATAAGAACTGGGATGGCTGAGGATTCCACCGCACAGGGCGAGCAGCTCCTGCGCACGTTCGGGGCGATCACTAAGGGCTTGCGACAGTGGGTGCGCGCGCATATGGGGGCCGATCCCGCGATCACCGTCGGCCGCGCCGGCGTGCTGCTCGCACTGCTAGAACGCGACCAGCCCGTCAGCATGAGCGCCCTGGGGTCCGCGCGCGACCTGACGCCACGGGAGATGACCGTGCTCGCGTCCGGGCTCGTCCGCGAGGGTCTCGTCGGACGCTCGACCGACCCGCAGGACCGGCGCGTCTCGCTGCTCTCGCTCACCCCGGCCGGGAGAGCGATCGCAGCAGAGCAGCTCCTCCCCGCCGGCAAGCAGGCCGCCGCCCTGTTCAACGAGCTCTCCGACCCAGACCGCGAAGAGCTCCTCCGCCTCCTCCACGAGGTCGCCACTGCCCTCCAACGGCACGGCATCAACGTGGCGCTCCCGCCTGCCAGCTGAGGCGCGATTCGCGCTCAGCCGCGCCCGTCGAGGGCGCCCGCTGGGAATACGCCGCATCATGTTCGCTGTCGACGACATCGATGACGTCGTTGCCCGCTTGCGAAGCGACGGTGCCGAACTCGTTGGCGAGATCGCGCAGTACGAGGACATCTACCGGCTCTGTGTTTCCTGCCTGGCCCGGAGGGCATCATCATCGGACTGGCCGAGCAGCTCAGCCGAGGGCTCTGGCGGGCGGACTACCGCCGCCCGAGCGCAACAGGAGAAACGAACGCGCTTGCCGCGCAAAGGAGGTTCGCCGACGCAGACCGGCAAGAGGCCGCGTCGGGGAACGGAAGCAGGGCCGCAACGCGACCCGACCAGGTGCTGGTCGGTGATTGATGCGGCGGTCTTGGCGGGGCTAGACCTGGTCGAAGCGTCCTCGGGAGGTGAGCGGCGTGCTTTGAGCTACTTCGGGGAGGTACTCGTCGAGGAACACTCGCGCGACGAGTTCCTGGCGCGAAGCAACGCCGACCTTCTCGTAGAGGCTCTTGGTGTGGTCCTCGACCGTGTGCGGAGAAAGGACCAGCACCTCGGCGATCTCGGCGCGCGAAAGGCCGCGGGCGAGGAACGTGGCGACCTCGCGCTCGCGGGGTGTGGCGCCGAAGGCCTCTAGGCGGACGGTTGCCGAGCGGGCTGCGCTGGCCCGCTCGATCACGATCGCCACGCGGCCGTCGGACGTCGGGCCGGGGCGGGACGCGTGGAGGGTCACCCAGCCGTCCTCGGCCGGCACTGTGACGGCGTTCGCGCCGCCGTTGGCCGCGTGGGGGGCGCTGCGGACGAACCCCGCCAGCGAGAGTACGGCGGCGGGCATGTCGTCGTCGCTGTAGGCGAGGTTGCTGGCGGCGATCGAGGCAAGCAGTTCGCGGGCCGGCGGCGTGATCATCTCCACCTCGTCGCCGGCGCCGAGGACGACGAGGCCGGGCGCCTCGATCCCATTGATGCGCCGAGCAGCGTCGAAGCGCAGTGAGGTGCGGATCCCGCGCGCGATCGCCCCGGAGATCGCGGCGAGGGCGTCGGCGTCCTGCTGCTGGAACGGGCCGCTCGAGGCGCGGCGGGCGATGTGGACTGCGCCCCAGACACGACCGCGGATGACGAACGCGGCACGGAGCTCGTGCGGGATGTCAAGCGGCAGGAGGAGATCGCGGTAGCGCGGGCTGCTCTCGGGATTGCCACGGGTGGCGTGGTCGAGAATCCCGACCGGCACCCGCTTGCCGGCGAGCCCCGCGAACGTGTTGACGTCATCGATCATGTACTCGCTGCGGACGATCAGCTCGCCCGCGCCGGGGCCCTGCTCCGGGGTCAGGATCCCGCGGCCGATCAGTTCCGCCGGGTCGTCGCTGGTCAAAAGACGCGTGTACGGATCGAGCGTGTGCCAGCAGCTCGCGTCGTTGTCGATAACCGTGCGCACCCTCGCAGCGATCTCAGCGAAGAACTCCTTGCGCGGTAGCCCCCTGGACGCGAGCAGATCGATCTCGTCAATCAGCGCTCCGACGGACCGTGCCATCGGCCCAGTCTCCCACGGCATGCAAGAAAGATCCCCGCGCGCGGGGGATGGCCGCGCAGTGCCGCGCGGAGCATGCTGCGCACATGACAACCCTTACCCCCATCGCACAGCCGCCTGGCACCGGCGAGCACCTCTGGTTCTTCGGCGGGCTGACCACAATCAAGGCGGCCAGCGACGGCGTCATGGTCACCGAGCAGACGGCCCCGCGTGGAAGCGGCTCGCCGCTCCACGTCCACCACAACGAGGACGAGTGGTTCTACGTCCTCGAAGGTGAGCTCACGATCTGGGTCGACGGCGAGACCCATGCCGCACCAGCCGGCTCGTTCGTTCTCGGGCCGAGGGACATCCCGCACACGTTCATCGTGAGCTCCGAGATGGCGCGGTTTCTCCTGGTCACCGAGCCGGGCGACTTCGCGGGCTTCGTCCGCGCGCTGGCCGAGCCGGCCCCCGGGCCGGAGCTCCCGCCCGGTCCTCCATCGCCGCCCGACATGGAGCTGGTGATGAAGACGGCCGCCGAGTACGGCCTCGAGATCCTCGGCCCTCCCGGCATCCCAGCCTGACGAAGGAGACAGAACATGACCATCGAGACGCCAAGCAAATCCGCGTCGACCGAGAACAGGCTGGCCGCCCGCCAGTGGGTCGACGCGTTCAACGCCCGCGACGACGAGGGTGAGGCCAACGCGCGAACCGCCGACTACATCGGCCACGCTCCCGACAGCATGCACCTGCCCGAGCTCGACAGCGACGCGTGGGTCGCATTCCTGGGCACCCTTTCTCGAGGGATTCCCCGACCTGCACCTCCACGTGCAAGACACCGTGGCCGATGAGGACATGAACGCGCAGCGAATTCTGTTTACCGGAACCCACACCGGGCACTTCCGGGGCCTCCCACCGACCGGCCGCAAGGTCCGCTTCTCCGGCCTCGAGCTCAGCCGGATGGTCGACGGGAAGGCCGCCGAGCACTGGTTCCAGATGGACACGCTCACCATGTTCGACCAACTCGGCCTGCGAGTCTTCCCAGGTCCCCGACTGCTGGCACGCCTCATGACGACGCCCCTCTTGAGGCTCTCAAAGAAGTGGCGGCGTTGAGCTGGCCCGACAGCCGCCCGAGGCCGCGAGCAGGCCACCCGATCGGCTATGGAGCCACCCGTCCGACACGAGTATCGGCACCACCGACGAGCCCCGCGCCGACGCAATAGCAGAGAACTCACCCCGACCGGCGAGGAGACCCACATAATCGCCAAACGCAGGTCGTCCGCGCCTTCCCCTTGGGCTACAAGCAACAGACCATCGAGCAACTCGGGAACATGCTCAGAGCGCGTGAGCCCAGAGCGCTAGTTCTCGATCAAACCGAAAGGTGTTGTTGGAGCCTCGTGGCGTGCCCACCGGGTAGCCAGGCAACCCAGCAGCGAAGATCAGTGTCGCGCGGCGGTCAGCATCTTGTGGCGTGATCCCGAACCAGCCCTTGCCTCGGCGGATAGGAAACGACGAGGTTCGCCCCGATTCAGCCCGGTTCGGCCTCTAGGTGCCACGCCAACGTCTGGGCTCTGACCTCAAACGCAGCCTCGTGCGAGGGCGCTCCGAAGCCGCCCTCGATCCCTGCCTGCATCCGAGGCATCAGAATGCTGTCGCGAAACTTCTCCCAGCTCTCCTTCGATTCGTGGATCGCCACGATCACCCAGCCGTCGTCCGACGGCCCAGCTGCATGGAACACCTGGCCCTCCGGTAGCCTGCCCCCGCTCGGATGCACGGCGGCTATCGACGCGCGGTACTGGTCCTCGGTGCCGCCGGCGAACTGATGGACGATGCCGTAAGCCATGCTGTCTCCTCACGCTGGACGACGTAATCCGCCGGCGGCTCCTCGCCCCGACCCCGCGACACTAACATCGAGGCATACGAGGCTGCAATGCGCTCTTCAGGAGCGCGGCGCCTCACTTCAACCAGCTCCGACCGCGTTGCTTTCCCTTCGGGCTACAAGTAGCGGCGCATCACGCCGGTCCAGAACGTGCCTGACCCTTTCAAGCACGAGACTGCCGGTTCTCGATCAAAGGAGCACTTTGAGCGCCCGGCGCCAGGGTGTTCCTGCGCATGGAAGCCAGCACTCCGTGCGGGCCAAGTCCGGCCGTCGCTTCTGGGCGGTACCAAACGCTGCGGTTGCTGAGCTCGTAGTCGTCAGCGCCGCGCTCGTGCATACGCATAGGTTGGGCAGCGATCCACCGCTCGGCGCTCCTCTGGTTCCAACGCGATCACGGCGACCCTGACGAGCTGTGCACTCGCAGTACCCCTGATGCGTGGCCCGTCGAGCGCGCAGCGCCTCGCTGGAAAGCGCCACCGATGATGCGGTAGTCGTCTGTGTCCACCACCGTGGGGCCACGATGGGGCTACCGTGCGCCCAGCTAGGCGATCGCATGACCCTTGCCCGGGGGCTTGTTCCGAGCTAACGTCCAGCCTATCTGCGGTGTGCTCGACTTGAGGGGGGTTCCGTGAATCGCGATCTGATCCGTTGGGGGGTACTCGCCGGGGTGGCGATGGCTCTCGCGGCGCTGCCGACTGTCGCGGGGGCTGCGGCCACGACAGAGATCGCCGTCCAGCCTGGGATTAGAGCTTCGGCTCTGCCCGGCGCCTCGGTGTTCGGCAACACCCCGCCGAACACGCCGGAGACCGTGTCCTTCATCCTGCGTGAGCGCAACCTGTCCCAGCTGGAGGCGAGCGCGCAGCATGGTTTCAGTCGTTACCTCTCGGTAAGCCAGTTCGCCGGCACCTATGGGCAGACCTCAGCCAACATCGCTCAGCTGGAGAGCTATCTGGCCGGGTTCGGCATAACCACGCACGCTTACGCCGACCACGTCGACGTAGTCGCCAACGGCACGGCCGGCGAGTTCGACCAGGCATTGTCGGTCCAGCAGAAGCAGTACTACGTGCCGGCGATCAAGGGGCGCGACGGGACGCAGATGATCAGAGCCCAGCGCGTGCACGGAATCTCTCAGTCGCCTGAGCTTCCCGCATCGATCGGAAGTTACGTCCTGGCCATTCTCGGGCTGACTAACTACGGCCCGTTCGGCACCCAGGCCGTGCACATCGGCGGTCAGGCGTCCGGCGGCTCGTCTGGTTGTGTACTCGCCGCACCGCTTCCGGGCCAGCCCGCGGTCAGCTCCGATCCGTATGCGTGCAAGACGCCCACGGACTTCGCCCAGGACTACGATCTCACCTCGCTGTACGCTGACGGCGCCGAGGGACAGGGACAGACGATCGCGGACGTGACCCTGGCCGCGCTCGATCCGGGCGCGCCGCAGTACTTCTGGCAGAACGTGATGCACCTGCCGCCCAGCAACCGGACCGTGACGGTGAATAACGTCGACGGTGGACCGGGCGCCCCGAGCGATGTGTCGGGGTCGGGGGAGACCGACCTCGACGTGGAGCAGGCGGGCGGGCTGGCTCCCGCCTCCAATGTGATCGTCTACCAGGCGCCGAACACCGACTACGGCTTTGCCGACGCGTTTTTCTACGCCGCCAGCCAGAACATCGCCAGCACCGTCGGGGTGAGCTGGGGAGAGTCGGAGACCATTCTTCAGGCGAGCATCGTCAGCGGGCAGGAGTCCCCGGGGTACGTAGCCGCTTTCGATGAGGCATTCCTGGAGATGGCGGCCCAGGGACAGTCTGGCTTCGCCTCTTCCGGTGACGCGGGCGCGTACGACGCGAGCGGCGACATCGGAACGACCAACCTCTCGGTCGACAACCCGTCCGACAGCCCGTACATCGCGGCTGCCGGGGGAACGACTCTCCCGTTCAGTGCCACGTTCACCGGGCCGGGGGGAGCCGCGCCTTTCGGCAACGCGGCCCAGCGCACCTGGGGCTGGGATTACACCTGGCCGGCGGTGGCCGCCGCCGAAGATGAGTCGCTGACTCAGGCCGCGGAGACGAACGTGATCGGCAGCGGAGGCGGGTTCAGCGCGATCGAACCGCAGCCCTCCTACCAGCGGGGCGTGCCCGGCACTAGCTCGTTCAGCGCGGTGCCGTACCTGACCCCGAGCGACTACCAGAACGTGGACGGCCTGTTCCTGCCCGCGGCGTGGAACTTCGATCCGACGCCTCCGGTGATCACCGGTTACGGGTCAGGCCGGGCGGATCCGGATATCTCGGCCAACGCCGATCCATTGAGCGGCTATCTGATCTACGCGCCGTCGTTCGGGCAGCCGACCACCCTTCAGGGTGGCTGGGGCGGCACGAGCTTCACCTCTCAGCAGCTGAGCGGATCGGCGGCCGTGATCGACTCCTACCTCGGGCGTCACGTCGGCTTCTGGAACCCGGATATCTACCGGTTCGCGACTAGCGGCAACTCGCCGTTCACCCCGCTGGATCAGCGTGGGACCCAGAACGACAACATCTTCTACACCGGCACGTCGGGGCTGCCGTACAACGAGGGCAGCGGCCTCGGGTATCCCGACCTGAGCAAGCTGGCCGCCGACTTCGCAGCGGCAGGATAGGACGGCCGGCACCGGCGCCGCAGGCATAGCTCCAGGCCTAGGAGGGTCCTAGGCGTCAACCAGCCCGCGCTCAGGACGGAGGCGCAGCTCGTCGGGTGATTCCCGATGCCCAACCTCAGCGTATGCACGACAGCCGCTGCCACGCGAGCCGACAGCGTGCTTCATTCCGCCTTCGCCCAGAAACGACGGCCGAACGTTGACCGCGAGGAGTGCTGGTTTCCATGCGCAGCGACAAGGTGGAGCCGGTCGCTCGGACTGCTCCTTTGGGCTAGAAGCGGAAGTCGCGCGGGCTCATGCGGGGGCTGGTTCGCGCACGGGCCGAGATTTCAGCCAGCGACTCATCGCGCGGAAGCCCTCGAGGTCGAGTGAGGCGGCTGATCAGGATGGG
>Ga0187772_10001575_pt1 | contig 10921 bp, 10 predicted proteins | sample 0116_SJ02_MP15_2_FD_133137 | JGI IMG/M metagenome (GOLD analysis project Ga0187772, IMG submission 133137) | Tropical peat soil microbial communities from peatlands in Department of Meta, Colombia - 0116_SJ02_MP15_20_MG | ecosystem: Environmental > Terrestrial > Soil > Wetlands > Peat | place... | reverse complement strand
TTCGCCTATGCGATCTCCGGCATTGACCGCAATCAGGTTTACGACGCTGCGAACAAGATGATGGCCAAGATGTTCGACTATCCCGGATTCTTGTTCGTGAACTCGGACTTGTTCAATCACACGCCGAACCTGCAAGTGGATATTTTGCGGGAACAGGCCAAGCTATACGGCGTTTCCGAAACGCGCATCCTCAATTTGCTGCACGACGCGTACTCCCAGAATTACAGCTACCTGATCAAGAAGCCGACCGACCAGTATCAGGTCATTCTGGAGGTAGCCGACAACGAGCGCGCCGAACCGCAGGATTTGAGCAAGCTGTATATCAAGAGTGATGACGGCCAGCGCATGATTCCGCTGAACGCGGTCACCACCTGGCACACGGTGATCGGACCTCAGGCGGTGAACCACATCAACCAGTTCACCAGTGTTACGTTGTTTTTCAACATGAAGCCGGGTTTCACTGTGGGGCAAGCCACCAATTTCGTGGAAGCGGCTGCCAAGGGGTTGCTGCCTGCCGGGGTGCGCGGCAGCTTGCAGGGCGAAGCTCTGACGTTTCAAAACACCGCACGGGACCTGGTGGTCCTGATGTTTGTGGCCGTGTTTGTGATGTACGTGATCCTGGCCATTCTGTATGAGAGTTATCTGCACCCCATCACTGTGCTTTCGTCGTTACCGGTGGCGCTCGTCGGCGGCTTGCTGACCCTGTGGCTGTTCCACTCGGAAGCTTCTTTGTACGCGTACATCGGCATGTTCATGCTGATGGGCATCGTGAAGAAGAACGGCATCATGATCGTGGACTTTGCCGAACAGCGCGTCCGTCAAGGCATTCAGGACGACCATGCGATTCACGAAGCGAGCATGGAACGTTTCCGCCCCATCATGATGACCACTATGGCGGCGTTGCTGGGCGCGCTGCCAATCGCGTTGGGTTACGGCGCGGATGGTTCCTCTCGCCGGCCGCTCGGCCTCGTGGTCATCGGCGGGTTGATCGTGTCGCAATTCGTGACGCTATTTGTGACCCCCGCGATTTATCTCTACCTGGAAGACTTCCAGGAAAAAGTTTTGGACCGCTTCTCCTTTTTCCGGTCAACCCGCAAGCTTCATCCCCACGTACCGGATGCCCGCCCTGCGTTTGCCATGCAGGAACGTGATGGAGACTAAGACACCGATGTTCCGTAACAATGTTAGGAATTTTCGTAGGGTTGCTTTCATTTCCGTGCTCGCCGCCTCGCTGCTTTGCATCGCGGCATGCAACGTCGGGCCCAACTACAAACGGCCGCCGGTGAACACACCCGCCAATTTCCGTGACCCTAACGCTCCTGCGCCGCCAGCGGCCCAGCCTGCGAGCGCGCCTGCCGCCGCTACAAATACGAGTGGGCCGGTGGTTGCTTCCCTCGGCGACGAAAAATGGTGGGAGGTTTTTCAGGATAAAGAGCTGCAAGACCTGATTCGCATCGCGCTGAAGAACAATTATGACGTGCGCATTGCGGCCACACGTGTTCTTCAGGCGCAGGCGCAACTTGGCATCACCCGCGCCGATCAGTTTCCCACGGTCACGGGCGGTGGAAACATAACCAGCGTCCGCAATCCCACGATCGGCCCGATCCCTGCTTACGAACTAACGTTGGGCGAACTGACCGCCACCGCATCCTGGAATATCGACTTCTGGGGTCGCTACCGGCGCGCCACTGAAGGCGCGCGCGCCACGCTGTTAGCGAATGAATGGGCGCAAACGGCAGTCATCTCAACGTTGGTCGCCAATGTGGCCAGTTCTTACTTTGTGTTACGGGCATTGGACCTGCAACTGGAGACTTCGAAACACACGCTGGCGTCGCGTCAGGATTCTCTACAACTGACGCAGATGCTAGAGGCTCACGGCATCAACTCCCTTCTGGACGTGAGGCAATCGCAACAATTGGTCTACACCGCGTCGGCGGAAATCCCGGATCTGGAGCGGCAAATCCAACAGCAAGAAAACGCCATCAGCATTTTGCTGGGGAACAATCCCGGCGACATTCCCCGCGGGTTACAAATCACTGAACAACCGCATTCTCCGGAGGTGCCGGTGGGATTGCCTTCGGCGTTGCTGGAGCGACGCCCCGATATTCGCGAAGTGGAACAAAACCTGGTGGCCGCGAACGCGGAAATCGGGGTGGCCCGGTCTATGTATTTCCCACAAATTTCCTTGACGGGTACGGCAGGCTACGAAAGCCCGAAATTGACGGACCTGTTTTCCGGCCCGGCTGGCGTGTGGACCCTGGTGGGAAGCTTCACGCAGCCGATCTGGGAGGGCGGCCGGCTGAAATCCGGGGTGAAATTGGCAGAGGCGCAACGCGATGAATTGGTGTTGTCTTACCAGCAAACCATTCAAGGCGCCTTCCGCGATGTTTCCAACGCGCTGATCGGCTATCAAAAATATCGCGAGTTCCGCATCCAGCAGCAGCAACTGGTGGACTCCGCGCGAGACGCAGCGCACCTCTCGGAAATTCGCTTCAAAGCGGGCGCAACCGATTATCTGGAAGTGCTGACCAACGAAACCAACGCTTTTTCGGCGGAACTCACCCTCGCGCAAGCACAAGGCAACGAGTTGGTCTCTTTGGTGCAGCTCTATCAAGCTTTGGGCGGTGGATGGAACTAAGGCAGAAGGCGAATCAGTGAGTCGTTTCAGGGCTGGAGTTGTTGCGGCCGGACGCCTCGAAATCGATGCCCCAGAAGTGCGGCGCCGGCGTGAGAAACTCCACTCCCACGCGCGTGCCGCGGTCGCCGGTGTCGCCGAGATACACAACCCGGCACTCCTGCTCTTCCTGCGTTACCGGATTCACCAAGACCAGCATTTCGCCATTATCAACTTCATGGCGAAGGTTCAACAGCCCTCCGTGAGCGCTGACCACCAGGGTTTCACAGACTTCCCGAAACTTGCGGCCTTCGTGGCTGCGACCCAGGGCCTGCAGACGCATTTTATGAAAGATGCGCTGGCTCCGGCGTTGTGAAGCTTGAGCGAGGTCGACCATGGGGCCATGTTCGCCTCGCGGATAAATTAGGTCAATTGCCCTTTCGGACAGGTGTTCGCAGCGCGCAAGTGCGTTGTGGCGGTGTTTCCGGGTTGTGCCCCGTGCGGGCTGGCCGTAAAATAGAAGTAGCGGCAACGGGCACCCGGCTCCACGCTGCACTCCACTCCGCAGCCGCTTTCAAGGAAATTATAAAGTACTTCATTCGTGTCAGATTTATTGTGCCTGAGGGCCTTATATGAACCTTACTGAATTTATCGAAGGTCGGCGCGAGCAGCACCTAGCGGAATTGTGCGAGTTTCTCCGCATCCCGTCGATCAGCGCGAAAACAGAACACAAGCCGGACATCGAACGAGCGGCGAAATGGGTGGCCGAGCATCTGCGGAGTGCGGGATTCAAGACCGTCGAAATCGTCCCAACGAGTCTTCACCCACTCGTTTACGCGGAGTCCCTGGAGGCACCGGGCAAGCCCACCATCCTTTTCTATGGCCATTACGATGTGCAGCCGGCCGAACCGCTCGATCTTTGGACTTCGCCGGCATTCGAGCCACAAACCCGCGACGGCAACATCTACGGTCGCGGCACTGCGGACGATAAGGGGCAAGTGCACATTCACCTGAAAGCGCTGGAGTCGCTGCACCAGCTCAATGGCAAATTCCCGGTCAACATCAAGGTGCTCATCGAGGGTGAAGAAGAAGTCGGCAGTGTTAGCCTGTGGGACTACGTGCAGGCCAACAAAGAGAAACTGAAGGCCGATGCCCTGGTGGTTTCTGATACCGCCATGCTGAGCAAGGGCGTTCCATCGATTACTTACGGCCTGCGTGGCTTGAACTACTACCAGATCGAGCTTACCGGCCCGAGCCGCGACCTGCATTCCGGCGTTTACGGTGGAGCTGTGCCCAATCCGCTTACCGTGCTGACCGAACTGTTTGCCAAACTGCACGACAAGAATTTCCGCGTGGCGGTGCCGGGTTTCTACGATGACGTCGACCGGATTCCCGCCGCCGAGCGCAAGGCGCTAAACGCGTTGCCGTGGAGGAAGAAGGATTTTGAGCGCGCCGTGGGGGCTCCCGGCTATTTTGGCGAAAAAGGATTCAGCACCGTGGAGCGCTTGTGGATCAGACCCACACTGGAACCCAACGGGATTTGGGGCGGCTACCAGGGGGAAGGCGCCAAGACCGTAATTCCGTCGAAGGCATATGCGAAATTCTCCACGCGTCTGGTTCCCAGCCAGAATCCGAAGAAAATCGCCAAGCTGGTAGAGCAACACATCCGCAAACTATTGCCGAAAACGGTCACCATGAAGTTCGAGACGCTCAGCATGGGCAAACCATGGGTTGCGCCGTATCATGACCCGATTTTCCATGTCGTGCAAACCGGGCTGCAGAAGGGTTTCGGGAAAAAGGCCGTATTCATTCGAGAAGGTGGTTCCATTCCCTTCGTCACCCAGATGCATGACACGTTCAAAGTGCCCTGCGTGCTGATCGGCTTCGGTCTTCCGGACGAAAACGCGCATGCGCCGGACGAACACTTGTCCTTAGACAATTATTACGGCGGAATCAAAGCGATCGCGCATTTGTACGAAGATCTTGCCAATCTCTAGATCTTCTGTGTGCTACAACGTGGCTAGCTGCTGCCGGCGACCCTGAGCATAATCGTGGAGCGCTGAATTGGCGTTGCCGATGACCTTCAATGCTTCCGCCACTGCAGGCAGATCCTTGCCGCGCAACACGACATACATTTCGTCTTCGCCTAGTCCGGTGTAAACGCGGTTTCCCATACAGCCCAAGCTGGTGATGGCGCCGTGTTGCAAGGAAGCGGGCAGAGCCATGCACGTAGGCCGGCCGAGAGCCGGGGCGCCACTACTCACTCCAGCACGATTCGCAGCTTCTTGGAGAAGCATCGCGCCGGCAGGGCGCAATGCGAAGAGCACCACATCAGGAACGGCGGTCGATTCAGCCAGCGGTGTATAAAGGATGGCCTTTGGCGTCTTGGGCAGACGGGGAATTTGCGGCACTTCTTCCGGTTTTACGTAGCCGAGATCAAACATCATTTTCAGCGTTTGTTCCGTTTCCTTCTCGCGCTCTGCGGATAGCGGTATGTTGTGGGTGTACGCCCCGACGGCACAATTGAAGTGGTTCTCCGGCAAGGTGTAAAATGTGCGTCCTGCGGCGGCCAGACGCCAGAAACTGCATCCGGAAGGTTCGGTGCCGTCAAATTTCTGCACATGAGTGGGAATTTCGTGCAGAAATGTGACGGCCACCGCATGGCGTGCGGGCTTCGTCACTGCGGCAATTTGCTGCTCGATTTCTTTCGCGTTCCACGCTGCGCCCATGCACTCTTCTCCTTGATTCGTTTGGGATTAGGAAGGATAGCACGGGAAAAATTCGTGGCAAATCAGTTGCAGGAGTGCGGCAACCCGCATGAAACCTAGGCGTTTTGCACATGGCGCGAAAAAAATCGCGTTTTTCCTCGCATTTTGGCGGTTTCACACTTGCGTTCGCTATCTGTGTTCGCTATAGTTCCATGCGGCCCGAGTTTTTCACTCAAAAATAGGGGTTTTTCACTCGTGGCTGGCCTCGTTTGTTCGGGGTGGACAGACAATTCAGGAGGATAAGCAGACTAAATGGCAGCTAAGCCACTGAGCAAGACCAAAATCGTTGCACACATCGCCGAGAAGGTGGGCACGTCGAAGAAGACGGTTGCGACTTTCTTTGAAGAACTGCACAAGCTTGCGGTGAAGGAAGCCAAGGGCGCTGCTGGCAAGTTCGTGATTCCGGGAATCGGCCGTGTGGTGAAGGCTCATCGCAAGGCGCGCATCGGTCGCAATCCTCAGACCGGCGAACAGATCAAGATCAAGGCCAAGACTGTGGTTCGCCTCCGTCCGGCCAAGGTCCTGAAGGATGCCGTTCTGAAGTAGTTTTCTCTTCCGTGTTTTTTCTTCCCCGCCCGGGAGGGAAAAAAATTTGAACCCCCGGCAGCCTGAAATTCTCAGGCGTCCGGGGGTTTCTCTTTAGAGAGGAAAACAGGAGTCTCAGAGAGTCTTAACGTAAGCGACTACGTCTTTAATCTGTGCCGGCTCCAGAACGTCTTTGAAAGGCGGCATCAGTTGGTCGCCGTTTTCAATCCACTTTGTCAGGCTTTCGTCGCTGATCCTGTTTCCATTTACGGTGAAGGTGCCGCGCTTGGAAATTCCCTTCAGTCCGGGTCCGATCTTTTTCTGATCGCTGGTATCGTAATGGCAAACCGAGCATTTCTGCTGAAAGAGCGATTTGCCGCGAACGGCGGCGGCATTTCCGCTGGATTTCTTGGCACTATCCTGTGCCAGAAGCGCGCCGGTGCCCGCCAGAGCGCCGCAAAGCAACAGCAAACCCACTACCTGCAAAATACGATTCACTTTTCCCCCAATCCTCACGGAACTGCTTGTTTTCCCGCTCTCATTGTCCCTGTTCTCTGTCCCAATTTCCACTGTGCCCCCGTCAGAAGGGACAGGTTGCGCTTTTGCACAGCTAGAACTTTCGTACCTTTGACCTTGCGCGCTTCGACCTTCCACAATGACGGTATGAATCAGGAGACGCTGACGCGCGCCTGGGAGGTACTGCAGGACGCCTATCAAGCGCAGATGGAAGGCGATTACGACCGGGCGGTGGAGCTGTATCAATCTTCTCTGGATTTACACCCGACGGCCGAGGCGCACACTTTCTTGGGGTGGACTTACCACTTCCAGGGCAGATTGTTGGATGCCATCGCGGAATGTAAACGGGCGATCGAACTCGATCCTGATTTTGGCAATCCCTACAACGATATTGGTGCGTACCTGATTGAATTGGGCCAGTTCGATGAAGCGATTCCGTGGCTGCAGCAGGCGATTGAAGCGCGCCGCTATGAACCTCGTCACTTTCCGCACTACAATCTGGGCCGAGCGTATCTGGGCAAGGAAATGTATGGCCGAGCGATGCGCTGCTTCCAGGAAGCAATGAACATCGAGCCGCGTTATTCGTTGGCACGGCAAGCGCTGGAATCTTTGCGGCGCATGGTCAACTGACAGCGCTATCAGCAACCGGTAATCCGTAATCAGCTAAACTGAGCTGCGACTATGCTGGATTCTCTGCCGATGGTTTTACGACGCGATCGTAAATCCACAGCAGCACGGTCGTGATCATGCCAATCGCGGTGAGCGCCCACAAGAAAAGCTGCGGGCGATGCTGCACTTCTCCAAAGTGATGTAACAAGATGCCACCGATGGGGCCGGATGCAAAGGCACCAATCCCCAGCGGGAGGAACGCGAATCCCATGTAGGTGCCCTGCTGCCCCGCAGGCGCCAGGCGCGAAATGTAGTGGTAATAGCGAGGCTGCTGGATCAGTTCACCGATCGCAATCACCACCAGAGTGCCATAGACCGCAGACACACTTGCTCCTACAGCGAGCACAGCAAACCCGAGCATCGAGATCAACGTTCCGAGAACAACGGCCCGAAATGCGGCCATTTTCTGGGTGAGCGCGCTGAAGAGCACGGTAAAGGCAATCACGATAATGGGACCGGTCGAGAGCATCCTCTCGGTATCTGCTTTTCCGTTCACGTAATCGTGCACGTAAATCGGGAGGGTCACAAATTCCTGCCAATACACGATCCAGTAGCCGGAGAAAATCAACAGAAAGAGCATGAACTTTGGATTGCCGAGCACTTTGAGGAAATTTCGCAGGGTAACGCTGAGGCTTTCCGTCGCAACGTCGCCGGATTTCCGCGGTTCCCGAAAAAACACCAGCACCGCAAAGAACATCAAGAACACGCTGAGCGCGGATACCCGGAATACGTTTTCCACGCTGAGACTGCGATGTACGGTGGAAGCCACGAACGGGCCCAGGGCACCGCCTATGTTGACCAATGTGTAGTAAATCGAGTAGCCAATTGAGCGTACATTTTCGTTGGAGGCGCGCGCCGTGGTGCCGACAACGCTCGGTTTCACCAAAGCGATTCCCAGCGCCGGCAGCATCAACACGAAGGTAACCAGCAGGACCAGCGGCACCGCCGCGCGAACCGGCCGCAGCCAGGAGTTGCCGAGCGAGCCAAGCAGAAAATACGAGCACGCCAGAATCAAATAAGCCGCGGAAAGCGCGCGGCGAAAACCCAGGCGGTCCGCGATGGCCCCGCCAAAAATCGCCAGGAACCAAACCAACCCGCCAAACAAAGCCGCAAGATTGGCGGCGCGTTCCAGCGGAAAACTCAGAGTTTCGTGCAGGTAGCGGGCCAACGACGCAAACGCTGCATAGTAGGAAAGGCGCTCGAACAACTCGCTGATGTTGGCGACCCAGAAAGAACGTTCAAACCCGGTCCTGACCTCATGCAGCCGCTGGCTGAAACTCATCCGTCCTCCATCCTTGCAAACCGCACATGATAGCAACATTGTGACGTGTTTGCGTGGGCGTGCGAGTCCTGCCGCTGACAGGGATAATCGCTCAGAACCGATTGCTATTGGAGTGGGACTGCTCGATGGCAACGATCGAAGGTACCTGGCCTTCGCGAATGGGAGCAGGAACAAGGCGGCCCGCGATTAGATGCAACAAGAAAATCAGCACCAGGGTTCCCGCTAACCCGAGAATGAACCAGCTCATGTCCTTGTGCGGATAGAACAAAGCGTAGAGCACGAGGATCCAGAACGTGGTGGTCAGCATAGGAATGCCCACGGCGATGAACATCGTTCCGGAAAAACCCGGGAGATACCAGGGGAATTGGTCGTGCACAGAGCGACGCGCCCACCATGACGTGTCGATCTTGATGGCCAGCCCCGAGGCAAGGGGCAATTCGGTTTCGTCCGGGCCATTCCGATGGCCTAGACGATAAAACTCGAACAGGTGCGAGTCGATGGAGGTGACGCCGGGGATGGACTCCAGCAGACGCAAATAGGCGCGCCAGAATTGAATCACGCGAACACCACGAAAACCGAGCGAAATGTAAAACAGCGAAAGCGCGAGGCCAAACAGCGACACGATTAAGCTGATGTTGAGAGCCGTGGTTGTGCCCGAAGTGGTGAAAGCCAAAGCGGTAGCGAGGAAAGCCTGCACCGTGGAGAAATTGTTCATGCGAGCGTAGAGGATATGGTCTTCGTGATACAAGCGCTCCAAAACCTTGTGCCACGCTTGCTTGGGATCCACCGATTTAAAATCGACGCTCATGTGGGCCTGACCTGCAGCGACTAATCACAAATGTTCCAATTGAATTGTAGCCCTCCGCCGGGCGCCCTGCGATTTTTTCCGGCAGCTGGTCACTTTCTATGGAACGTGATGAAAATGAAGGCTCGGGATTGCGCAATCCTGGCGCCGGGGGTATGGTTGCCGAGGTTGTGGGTGGCTGGGTCCAGGCGAAAATATGGCTAGGCACGGAGGAGGCAATGGGCTACCTGTTGGTGCGTCACAAGGTGAAAGAGTTTCAGGAGTGGAAACGCGTTTTCGATTCGCACAAGGATGCCCAGCGCCAGTCCGGTCTACGCATCGAAAAAGTGATGCGTAACCTGTACGAGCCGAACGAAGTGTTTCTCTTGTTCGAGGTCACCGATCTGGCCAAAGCTCGCGGTTTTGTATTTTCTCCCGATGTGCCAAGTTCCCAAGAAATCTCCGGAGTGGTGGATAAGCCCGACATTTATTTCTTGGCCTAATCTACGCTGGGTTCCCACAGTTCCATGGCATTTCCCTCGGGATCATAGAGCGAGCGAAGCGGCCGTAGGGATATTGCTGCGGATCGATTTTCACAGAAATCCTCGCCGCGTTCCGTTGCACAACCATGGCGTCCAGATTCGCTACGCGAAAGTTGATCATCCATTGTTGACCGCCGTCGCCGAAATAATTGGTGTCGTCCGGAAACGGCGCAAACGCAGTAGGACCAGCTTCCTGGTGCCACGGGCAAACGTCGCAGTCGTCAGGAATGGGATCGCCCCCAAAATGATCGCGGTACCACTCCGACAATTCCTTTGGACTCCGCGCGCGGAAAAAGACCCCGCCGATTCCCCTTGACCTTTTCCATGGTTGCTCCGGATGCGCGCTCGACTGGTCCCCAAATGAGTCCAGAGATAATGCGGCAAAGGCAGCCGTACGAGAAGAGCGGACTGCTCCTGGAACGATGGCTTTGTGGATCAGGGCTTGGACTTTTCGGAGGATTCTTGGCGCATGCGTTCTTCCGTCCACGGAGGAATGATGCCGATGGAGCGCGCGTAGGCGATGGACTGTCCCAGGTGCTCGCCGTAATGGCCGCTGATTAAGAAAAACGTGCCACGGATGGTGGTTTCGCCGCGCGGCGTTTTGATTTGTTTGTCGAGTTCGGAATCCTTGATCGAGAGAATGGCGCCGCGGAAATACGCGAATGAGTCTTTAAGGTCCTGCAGGACCTTGGCTTTGTCGTTCGAGGAGGCCATCAGCGCTTTGGCGTCATACCCCGCAGGAGGCGGCGTCCCCAGCATCTTCGCGAAAGCGTAGTTTGTAGTGACCACATGCATATAAACTTCGCCGACGGTGCGGACTCCTTCTGCGGGATGCCAGTTGTATTTCTCCGCAGGTACCGCATCGGCCAAGCGCTGGAAACGCTGCTCGTAATAGGAAACCTCATCCAGAAATTCCATGCGCGCGCCGGAGGTCGGCGCCATGGGTGAGACAGTCGGCTTTTCCGACGGCTTTTGTTGCGTTTGCGCAACCGCGGCGAACCCGAAGATCACAGAAAGAAACAGCCACCCAATCCTGCGCATAGCGCTCCCCCATTTGGTGGGCCAAAGAAATGATTTCTATTCTATAACGGAAGGCAGCGGATCAATGAACCGCGGGAAAGTTGTGCGAGGCAAACAGCAAGGACGCCGGCAGATGTTCGGCGAAATAAACGGCGTCGTGTTGCCCGGGATAGCTGTGAAATTCGTGAACAATGTGGCGCG
>Ga0187772_10001574_pt1 | contig 10924 bp, 10 predicted proteins | sample 0116_SJ02_MP15_2_FD_133137 | JGI IMG/M metagenome (GOLD analysis project Ga0187772, IMG submission 133137) | Tropical peat soil microbial communities from peatlands in Department of Meta, Colombia - 0116_SJ02_MP15_20_MG | ecosystem: Environmental > Terrestrial > Soil > Wetlands > Peat | place... | reverse complement strand
CCGCGTGGTCCAGCGTCACCAGCAGCGGTTGGGCGCCGGCGGCATCAGCGTAGGGGCTAGACCGGTCGGAGCGTCGAGCGTCCCCAGCGAGCGCTTGATCGCGACCTCCCAGACCACTACAGCGCTGAGTAACACCTGGTTCGTGTCGTCCGTGAGCTGGCGGGCGACCTCGTCGCTGATCCGCTCGTCATCCGCGAGCCACGACAGCGCCGCGTGGGGTATCCAGCAGCCCCCTCACTGAGCGCGTGGAGGTGCCCTCGGTGGAGCATCTGCAGATGCACCATCGCGCTTCCTTCGACCGTTTATTTCTCCCCCCGAGCCTCGGTCGAACGCTGTGCGCTCGTCACTGCCGTCCATCGTCTCTCCGAGTATCCGACCGAGACCCGTCCGGTGATCCTTTAGCCACGCGTCGGCGCGCCTGGCGATACCCGTGGTCGGGCTGCAACACGTTGTCTAGATACCGAGGGGTGTAGAGCGGCAGTTCTTTATCGGTATCCATGTCGACCACTGCCCGGTCGCCCAGCGGACGTCGCAGCGAGACGCGCACGGGACAGTCGAGGTAGTCACGCCAGGGGGGCGCTCTTCGTTATGTTCGTCGTGACGGTGGACAAGAACACGTACCTGCACCTCGTCGTCGTGTTCGTCCACGATGACTTGGCAGAAGCCGCCATCGTCTCCGCCGAGCGGAACCCGAAGCTCGAGCTCGCGGACGTTGCGTTCCCGGAACCCGAGCGGGTGACAGAGCCGCTGCGGGTTCCCGTCCGGACAGGAGGGCCACTTCACGAACCACTCGTCGTTTACGTCAGCCTGCCACCCGAACCCTGGCTCGCCATTTTCGTCTATCGCCGCAAACCACCTCCGACGGGAGTGACTCAGTGGCTCCGGGCGATCGGAGGGTTCTGGCGCCGTCGAGGGGTTCATACGGTCAATTGTGCGTCACTCGCTAGGGTGGGTCAGCCGGAGACCATGCGTTTTTGCACATCCGTTGCTGGATTGGAGCAGGGCCGTCACACCTCAGGGACCGAATCTCACTCCCGACGGTTGCGCTTGACCTACCACCGAGCTGCCACTTCATGAACTCGACGCGGCCAGCGAGCTGCGGACGGGATGGGTGGCCTACTCAATCTGGAGCGGGCAGAAGCCCACCGGGCCGAATGTGAATTAGGATCGGCCCGTGGACGCCCTGCCGAAACGGGTCGCACGCCGCCGACCTGCCCTTGGCCGCCGCTTCCGGGGCGAGCGCGCCGGACCAGGCGGCCTCGCCACCGTCGGCCGCAAGCTCGTGACGCGCGCGTTCGGTAGCGGATCATCCGCGGTCAACGCTTCGGGAGCGGGCTGAACGTGCGCGACATGCGGGTGGCGATCGTCGGCTATGGGCTGGCCGGTCGGTTCTTCCACGCCCCCCTGATCGCAGCGACGGATGGTCTCGAGGTGAGCAGCATCGTGACCTCGAACGCGGCGAGATCTGGGGAGGCGTCGGTTGAACACCCCGGAGCTCAGGTGGTCGCGAGCGTCGAGGATCTCTGGGCGGCGGCTCCCCCGGAGCTCGTCGTCGTCGCCACGGCGAACACCTCGCATCTGCCGATCGCCTCGGCCGTGATCGAACACGGGGTGCCGGTGGTCGTCGAGAAGCCGGCGGCGCTCACGGCGGCTGAGGCGAAGGCGCTGGTCGACCAGGCCGACCAGGCGGAGGTGATGCTGACGGTGTTCCAGAACCGGCGGTGGGACACCGATCAGCTGACGTTGCGCCGCCTTGTCGAGGAGGACGCACTCGGAGAGGTCGTCCGATACGAATCCCGCTTCGAGCGCTGGCGGCCTCGTCTCGATCCGACCAAGCCGCGCGAGAACCTGCCGCCGGAGGAGGGCGGCGGCGTGCTGCTCGATCTCGGCGTCCACCTTGTCGATCAGGCGATGGCGCTCTTCGGTTCGGCTACGGAGGTCTACGCGGAGATCGACGCGCGCCGCGGAGCCCCGGCCGAGGACGACGTGTTCGTCGCCCTGCGGCACGCGAGCGGCACCATCAGCCACCTCCATGCCTCGGCGGTCATGCCCTCGATCGGGCCGCGGCTGCGCGTGCAGGGAACGGCCGGTGGGTTCCTCGTCCCCAATCTGGATCCGCAGGAAGCGGCACTGCGCGCCGGAGCTCGGCCGGACACGGTCGAGGAGTGGGGCAAGCCGGGGGAGTGGGAATACGGGCGGTTGATCGCCGGCGAGCGCAGCGTTCCGGTGCCCCCAGAGCCGGGGAACTGGCCCCGCTTCTACGCGCTGTTGAGGGATGCCCTACGAGACGGAGGTCCTCCGCCGGTCGACCCGCGAGACGCGGTGGAGACTCTGCGCGTGCTCGAGGCCGCGCGCCGAGCCGCTCGCGAGCGCCGCATCGTTGCCCTCTGACGGGGCTCGTGGGCCGGCCTAATCCTGCGTGCGGAGTGCGCGAGGGCGAGGCGGGTGAGCAGCGGAATCATCGAGACCCGAGACGGCTGCCGGCGCGCTGAAGAGAAATCCCTGCCCGTAATCGCAGCCCAACTCGGTGAGGCGGTCGAGCTGCGCTGGTCGCTCGATTCCTTCAGCGGTGACCGATAGCCCGAGGGCGTGGGCGAATTGGATTACGGCCGCCGCGATCGAAGCGTCGTCTTCCGACTGGTCTACGGGAGCGATCAGGGACCGGTCTATCTTCACCTGGCTGATCGGGAGTCGGCGCAGCTGCTCCAGGGAGGTGTAGCCGGCGCCGAAGTCGTCGAGCGCGAGGCCGACGCCGGCGGATGTGAGGTCGGTGAGCGAGTCGAAGGCCTCGGGCATCTCGTCGAACAAGATTCGCTCGCTCAGCTCTAGGACCAGCCGCGTGGGGTTGAGCCCGGTCTCGGCGAGGACGCTGGCGGTGTCTTGATCAAGGCCGCCCCGTCGGAGGCGGCCGGCGGAGACGTTGACCGAGACGAGCAGTGGGGCTGGCCACTCGCGAGCTTGGCGGCAGGCCTCGCCCAGTACCCAGCGATCCACGGCGTCGATCAAGCCGGTCTCCTCGGCGAGCGGCAAAAAGTCGTCCGGCCGGAGGATTCCCCGGCGTGGATGGTCCCAGCGCACGAGCGCCTCATACCCCACGAGCCGTCCGCTGACGAGCTCGCGGTAGGGCTGGAACAGGACGTGCAACTGACCCGTACGCAGACCGCGTCGCAATTCGACCTCGATCTGGTGGCGACGGGTTACCTCCTCTCCGAGCAGGTGTGTGAACGTCTCGGCGCGTCCTCCACCACGCGCCTTGGCGCGGTACATGGCCGCGTCCGCGCTCCGCAACAGTTGCTGCACATCCGTTCCGTCCTGAGGCGAGATGGCGACGCCGATGCTGACGTTCACGGTCAGCTCGTGCCCGCCTATCAGCTCTGGGCCACTCAGGGCCGAGAGGCACTTATCGGTCACAAGGTGGATGTCGCGACGATCCGCCATCTCGGGCAGGAGAATCGCGAACTCGTCACCCCCGAGCCGCGCGAGGGTGTCTTCGGCCCTCAGGCAGCGCCGAAGCCGCCGCGCGACCGCCACGAGAACCTCATCTCCGATCTCGTGCCCGAGACTGTCGTTGATGATCTTGAACCGATCGAGGTCCAGGAACAGAACTGCCATTGTCGTGTTGCGTCGCGTGGCCATGGCCAGGGCGCGCTCCAAGCGGTCGTGAAACAACGCCCTGTTCGGCAACCCGGTGAGCCGGTCGGTATATGCGAGCCGGCGCAGCTCCCGCTCGAGCTCGCGACGCTCGGTGACATCCCGGAACACGAGCACGCGACCGGCTGTGGCACCTCGGGCGTCCTCCAAAGGAGTCACGGCGAGCTCCATGTCGCGCTCGTGCTCGGGGCGTTTGAATTGGACGTCGTACACCCCTGGGTCCGGGTAGCCAATGGGCTCGGCGAGGTCGGACAACAGTCCAGCAACCGGGCGGCCGAGCAACTCCCCGGCTCGCCGGCCCAACAACTGAACCGCCGCCGGATTGAGATCCACCACGTGACCGTGTGCGTCGGCGACGAGCACCGCGTCCCGCATCGTCTCGACGACGTGCGTACGGGCGACCGGACGTAGATCGAGGAGCCGGTATCGCAGGACACCGAGCACCAGCACCCAGGCCGCTAGCGACGTGGCCAGCGGGCTGGGATCGAGGTGCTGGAAGGGAGGCGCGTTGAAGTCCGCCATCGCGTTGCCGATCAACGGCAGGCAGATTGCCACCAGCAGGGTGATGCTCTGCCGCCAATAGAGCCGTGACACACGTATGGCGGTGACGAGCAGGATCGCGGCGGCGGTCAGTACCAGGGCGTTGCTGTAGATGACATGCGGCCAATAGAGCACGCCCGCGTTCACGGTCGGAATCGGCTGCGGTGGCCCGGGCGGATAGGAGCGAATGAGGTGGCGTGTGCCTGGAACGGCGAGCAGGACAAGCACGGCCACAGGCTCGATCGTCAGCGCGCCGAGAAACCACCGCCGGGGCCTGCCGATGCGCCCGGTGTATTGCAGCGCGAACACGAGCCACGCAGCCGGCAACGTTGTGACTCCGACGTACTTCAAAGCTCCCCATAGCTCGCGCTCGCTGGTCGTCGGCGCCGCCAGTTCCAGCGCGTAACCAAACGACCAGACGGCCGTCGCCAGCATCGCGACGCACAGGCTGTTCCGACCAGGGTTGCCACGCCGCCGCAATACGCCGATCGCCGCCGCCACGTCCGCCGCACCGGTCGCAATGAGAAGAGCGGCGTAGAAGGAGATGTGATAGCCCGCTGCTCGCATCGACTAGGGTCCGCCCACCCCGCTCACTCCTCGACGCGCGTCCGCCAGATACCGCGGTGGCGGATGAGACACCTCTCGTTGCACGAGGTTCGTGGTCGCTCCCTTCCCCCAGGTCGGCGATGAAGCTTAAGACCGAACATGCATCACTCTAGGACAACTCAGCGCGCCCCGCAGCGACCGGAATCCCTTCCCGATCCGGCGGGCATGACCGTCGGCCGGGTCATCCACCGCGCTAAGTGCCGAGCTGCTCGATGGCGGCGCGAGCGACGTCTTGCTCTTCGATCGAGTCCGCGCCACGATCGACGGCGGCGACGAGCGCGGCGTGCGCGATCCCGAGGGTCGTCCGGAGGTTGCGCGCGGCTCGCGTACGGTTGAGCTCGGCGAGCAGCTCGACTGCGGCGGTCGAGAGCGCGGTGGTGCTCGTCACGTTCGCTCGGTGAGCGCGGGCAGCACCGGGCCGAAGAACGCGCCGACAGGCTGATCGCGCGTGCTGCGACTGCCGAGGCGCCGGGCGAAGCTGTCGGAGTCGTCGACGACGATGACCGGCAGGCGACCAACGGCACTGATCGCCTCGAGCCGGCGTTGACGCTTTCCAGCACTTCGCCGGCGGGTCGTTGGAGGTCGACGCCCGCCAGCGTGGAGGGGACCTCCCGGCGAGCTCGCCGCTGGCGACCAGAACGTGGGGGCCAGCTTGGCGGCGAGCCGGCGCTCGCTGCCGGGGAGAGGGCTGCCTGGCGTCGGCAGCGGTGAGGATCGCGCGTCCAGGTCGCGCGCGGTCAACGTGTCGGCGCGCTGGGCGTCGCGAACGACGCCTTGAATCAGGTGCGCCACGAATCGCCGACGACCTGTTCGTCGTCGAAGGCGACCGAGACCCAGATCGGCGCGATCGTGCCGGTTGGGCCATCGAGCGTCTACCGCAGCACGCTTGTCTTGCCGCAGCCGATGGGACGCTTCACGCCGAGGCGCTCGGTGCTTCGTGCCGACGCCGCTCTCGGTGCCGCCGCGCCCGCGGTCGTCGAACGGCACGTGGAACGCGGGCATATTGACATGCAGCGGGCTGCCATCGAAGGTATGCGCGCTGAGTAGCTGAGTGAGGTTCTCGTTGCTCATGCCGGGGGCCGCAAGGCGAAGCGACGCGGCCGGCGCCCGCGCCGCCCGGGCTCGTGGCGCTCGATAGTCTCAAGCAGCCCGGCGGCTTCGAGCTCATGCATCAGCTGGCTGGCCCGCTGCCGGCTCGCACCGATCTGACGGAGCAAGGTCTCGTCGGACGCGGCAGCCGGCCCATGGTCGGCGAGGTAACCAACAAGTGCACCGGCGAGCGGGCCGGCGACTGCGACGGCCTGCCGGGCGAGCTCGTCACTTTTCGCGCTAGCCGGGGCGATGCCCGCCTGGATGTCGCCAGCGGCTCGCACCAGCCGGCGCGGGTTGCCCTCTGCCACCGCGATTGCGCGCTCGATATCGGCGCCCACGAGCTCGGGAATGTGGGCGCGCAGCAGCTTCGCGGCGTCGGCGTCGGTCAGCGGGCCAAGCTTGACGGTGCGCTCGAAGAACGCGTCGGCGGGCGGCTCTAGATAGAGGGTCGCGGCCGCGATGTCGCCGGCGAGGACCCAGGCGGCGCCCGGGAGGGCCCAAAGCTCGTTGCGCAGACTTCCGAACATTCCGTGGGCAACCGTCGGCGCAATCCCGTCGACCATCAGGCACGCGGGACGCTCCAGCGCCGCGAGGCGGTCGCCAAGGAGGTCGACCAGCTCGATCAAGATCGCGGGCTGGGCGACCTGCCCGAACGGCCCATCGGGCATCGACAGCGCCCGCAGGTCCTCGAGCCACCGGGCGGGGGAGCCGGCCGGCTCGGCGAGCCGCTGGACCCGGGCGACGAGGACGCCGAGCAGCTGGGATGGGTTGCTCGCCAGCTCGCCGCTGACCATCACCGTCTGGCGCGCCTCCTTCTGCCGGGTGAGCAGGGAGGCCACGTGGTTGAGCAGCGAGGTGCGTCCGCTACCTCGTTCTCCGAGCACGAGCACCGGCTGCGAGGTGGCGACGGCGCGGAGGATCGCGTCGGTTTCGGGGGCTCGATCCACGAACCGGCGCTGGTCGGCCCGAGACTGGGCGAGAGGCTGTATGCCTATGGGCGCAATAATAGCTAAACTATTGTGCTAACGGCCAGCACAAAGAACGCCAACCGGACCGCGCACCTCCCGAGGCGTACGGCGGCTGTTGCAGTTCCGTCTATATCACGGTACGATCGGGTCGATGGGGGACTTGGGACCGTTGGCCGCCGTCCTGCGGGGTCCCTCTTGAAAGGAGGACCGGGCGTATGAGCGATGAGCGCTGGGAGGAACTTGGCCTTCCACGACGAGCTTTTCTCAAGCGGGTGACAGCGGCTGCCTTTGCTGCTCCGGTGGTGGTTTCTTTCGCCCTCGACGGGGTCGCGGAGGCGCACGACCGCCACCGCCACCATCACTATCCGAACCAGACTCAGCCGAATCAGACGTATCCCAACCAGCGTCAGCCGAATCAGACATATCCCAACCAGCGTCATCCGAATCAGATTTATCCGAACCAGGCCTTCCCAAACCAGCACCATCATCGTCACCACCGCAAGCGTCGCCATCACCACCGCCACGGCGACAGGTAGGTTTGGCGAGAGACACATCGGCGACTGATCGCTCGTAGCGCGCGCAGGGGACCGATCGCCGGTGCTGTTGTTGAGCGCAGCCCTGATCGTCCGCGACGAGTCCCGCGTGCTGGGAGATTGCCTGGCCTCCGTACGTGACGTCGTCGACGAGATCGTTGTCGTCGACACCGGGTCGGTCGACGACTCTGTCGAGATCGCGCGACGAAACGGGGCTCGAGTGCTCCACCACGAGTGGCGCGACGATTTTGCCGAGGCACGAAACGTGGGCCTCGACGCGGCGCGCGGTGACTGGATTCTCTACATCGATGCCGACGAGCGACTGAGCGGCGCCGACCGCCCGACCGTCGAGCGGCTGCTCGGCGGCGCCCCCGAGGTCGCGTTCCGGGTGTTGCTGGCGCCCGATCTCGTCTCCACGCCGTATCTCGAGTACCGCCTGTGGCGGCATGACCCGCGGATACGCTTCCGAGGCCGGATCCACGAGAAGGTGACGCCCGCGATCGCCGCGGTCGCGGAGTTGGACGGACGGCCGATCGGCGACTGCGAGCTCCTCCTGAGGCATCTCGGCTATGAGGGTGATCAGGTTCACAAGCACCTCAGAAATCTCCCGCTGCTTCGCGCGGAGCTGCCGCGTGAGCCGGAGAATCTGTTCAATCGACATCATCTCGCTCGCGTCCTGCGCGGCCTCGGTCGAGACGAGGAGGCCGCCCGGGTACTCCAAGATGCCGTGGAGGTCGCGCGGCGACGGCCGTACGATCCGGTCGGCGTCCTCGTCTTCACCGACCTCGTTCGTCTTCGCCGAGAGCGAGGTGAGCGGTTCGGCGCCTTGCTCGCCGAAGCCCGCGACCGTTACCCCCAGAACAAGCTCTTGTGGTGGATTGAGGCGACCGTGCTGATGTCCAATCGCAGCCACGATGAAGCGCTCGGATTATTGGACCGGCTGATCACCGTGGACGTCGCGGAGCTTCCGGCCGAGGGCCCCGCGTATGACGCGCGCATTTTCGGTGCCTTCTCGCAGGAGGCGAGAGGTGTCTGCCTGTTTAGGCTGGGTCGCTATGAAGAAGCCGCAGCCGCCTACGCGGCGGCTCTGCGCAGCGATCCGGGCAACGTTCGCTATCGCTCTAAGTGGACGGTCGCGAACGCCCGCGCGCAGGCGGCATCCCCGCAGGCCGAGTCCGCCATGAATCTCGAGCGGCGGCAACCTGAGCTGATGTGAAGACGACCCCGGAGGCGGGAAGGATCGCACGTCGGCTGGTCGTGCTCACCCCGATCGAGCCGGCTCCGACCGGGAATGGACTGGCGATGCGCGCCGAACTTTTTCGACGGGCGGCGCCATTGCACGCGGACGTCCAGACGCTCGTCGTGCCGGTCGCCGCGCGTATCCCGCCTCGTTCCGGCAACGACCTGGTGGTGGTCTTGCCCGATCCTGCGGCGGCTCGGAGGGGGGCGGTGGCCCTCGCCGGTGACCCGGTGTGGCGTCGCCGGTTGGCTCGTGTCGTATCGCTTCCGGCGACAGCGCGCGCCGCCTCGCCGGGGCTGGCTGACGCGGTCGTCGCCAGCGTCGTTGAGCACGGGCCGTTCGCGCTTCACGTCATGCGCGCGTATCTGGCGCCGCTCGGGGTCGCGGTGGCCGAGCGTCTGGGCGCCCTGTGGACCACGCTCGATCTCGACGAGGACGACGTGGCGTTTGCGCGTTCGATCGGCGATTTCGAAGCCGCCGCCGCATATGAGCGGCTGCTCGAAGTGTTTGGACCGTTCTTCGACGGTCTGTCGGCCGCCTCGCCGGATGAGGCTGGCGCTATTGGCGAGCGCCACCATCTGTCCGTCGACCACCTCCCGAACGCGGTGCAGTCGAGCGTGCCTTCGTTGGCCCCTCGGAGGCGCGAGAAGCGCGAGCCTCAGGCGCTGCTGTTCGTCGGCAACCTCACCTATCGGCCAAACCTGGAGGCGGTCGACCTGCTGGTCGAGGGGATCTTGCCGGCGGTGCGCCGCCGGCTCGGCCGAAGGGTGCATTTGACCCTGGTTGGGCCCCATGACGGTCGGCTCGACCGGCTGCGCGCCGCGGACGTCGAGGTGACCGGCTTCGTCTCGGACCTTGGTCCCTTTTACGCAGCCGCGGACGCCTTCGTGGCGCCGCTCCGCAGCGGCGGGGGCACGCGGATCAAGCTGCTGGAGGCGTTCGCGCACGGTGTCCCCGTCGTCGCGTCCTCCGTTGCCGCGGCGGGCCTTGCGGTCAGGGACTGGCGTCATCTGTTGCTGGCCGACGACTGCGACCGAGCGGCCACGGCCGTCGAGATGGTGCTCACGGACGGCGAACTGGCGGCACGTCTCACCGGCGAGGCCGCCCGACTCGTGCAGGAGCGCTACTCCACCGACGTGGTGGTGCCGGCGACCAGAGATTTCTTTGAGCGCGCCGCTGCCCGGGGCTGGACGCGTCAGCTCTCGTCCCGGTGAATGCCCCAGGTGATCAGCCGCTGACCGGCGAGCTCGTGTAGACCGGCGTGCGTTTCCTCGAGTGGAGGAGGTTGGATGCCGAAGACCTCGCCCACCACGCGGGCGATCGACTCCGGATCGCGCGAGCCGTCGCAGAGATCGAAGATGAGCGCCGCAGACGGGTTCAGGTGATGAACCATGTCGGTCGCTGGGTCATAGACCACCAGACCATCCTCGGCCTCGTTGACCTCAAGCGAACTGCGCCTGCGCGGGTTGTGGTCGGTCATCGTCCTGGCCATCGCCCGAGGGACGGGAAACCCTAGCATCTGGGCCGATGATCCCCCGGCTCGCGCACTTCGTCTTCGGGCTCGAGGAGCAGCCGGAGCCGTTTCATTTTCTGCACTACGTCTCGCTCGAGTCCTGTCGCCGCGTGCTGAGGCCGGAGGTGATCTATTTCCACCACAAACATCTCCCCTGGGGGCCCTGGTGGGATCGCATCCGACCCCATCTAACGCTCGTTGACGTGGATCTTGTGCCGGAGGTGCTCGCGGCCGACTATTCGGGCGGCCGCGTGCCCGACGAGTATCGGTACGCGCACCACAGCGACTTCATCCGGCTCGACGCGCTGCTCACCAGCGGTGGCGTCTACGCCGACATCGACACCGTTTTCGTGCGCCCGTTCCCGAGCGAGCTCTTTACGGCGCCCTTCGTGATCGGCCGCGAGGCGCCCGTTCGAGACGAGCGGTCGGACGCGATGCGACCCTCGTTGTGCAACGCGCTGTTGATGTCCGAGCCCGGGGCACGGTTTGCACGAATGTGGCGCGACAAGATGGCCGCCGGCCTCGACGGCACCTGGAGCAATCACAGCGGCTTTCTCCCGGAAGCGCTCACTCGGCAGCTGCCCGCATCGGTTCGGGTCGAGCCCGAAGCGACCTTCTTCTCGTTCCCCGCCACCTCAGCCGGTCTGTCAGCGCTCCTCGAGCAGCGCTGTGACCCACCGCCGGACGCGCTCACCGTCCACCTGTGGGCGCATCTGTGGTGGGATCGCCACCGGCGGGACTTCACCGAGACCCCCGGACGCCGCTATCTGACGACATTCGT
>Ga0187772_10001573_pt1 | contig 10929 bp, 10 predicted proteins | sample 0116_SJ02_MP15_2_FD_133137 | JGI IMG/M metagenome (GOLD analysis project Ga0187772, IMG submission 133137) | Tropical peat soil microbial communities from peatlands in Department of Meta, Colombia - 0116_SJ02_MP15_20_MG | ecosystem: Environmental > Terrestrial > Soil > Wetlands > Peat | place... | reverse complement strand
TTCACGGAAACGACAAACTGCTGTGCGGGATAATTCTTGGTGTTATCACCTTCTGGCTGTTCGCGCAGACGACCCTGAATATCGCTCCCGACATGGGTAAAGAACTCGGCCTCGATGCGAGCGCCATGAATATTTCGGTCGCGATCACTGCCTTGTTCTCGGGAATATTCATCGTTGTTATGGGCGGATTTGCCGATCGTGTTGGCCGCGTCAAACTCGTCAACATTGGGTTTTATCTCAGCATCCTCGGCTCGCTGCTCGTCGGCTTGGCGCCCGCCGGCGCAATGGCGTCCGCGTTCCTGTTGACGGGTCGAGCCCTGCAGGGCCTTTCAGGCGCGTGTATCATGCCTGCAAGTCTGGCGCTAGTGAAAACCTATTGGGTCGGAGCCCAGCGCCAGCGCGCAGTCAGTCTCTGGTCGATCGGTTCTTGGGGAGGTTCGGGTCTCTGTTCTCTGTTCGGCGGACTGGTCACTCAGCACCTTGGATGGCGTTACATCTTTTTTGCTTCTGTCGTGGTCGCTTTCATCGGCCTCATCCTGATGCACGGCACCGCTGAAAGCAGAGCCGAGGGCAAGAGAGACTACAAATTCGACTTTGCTGGCGTCATCACCTTCATGATCACGATTGTGGCCTTGCAAATCGTCGTGACACAAGGCAATAGGCTCGGATGGACGAGTCCCTATGCGCTCGTTCTCATCGCCGTCACGGTGATCTTCGGAATTCTGTTCTTCTGCATCGAAGCGCACACATCCGCCGCGTTCGTCGATTTCACGCTGTTCAAAGAACCGACATTTACCGGTGCGACCATTTCCAACTTTCTGCTCAATGGCGTGTCCGGTACACTGATTGTGTCGCTTCAATTGGTGCAAATTGGAGGCCATATGACCGCGCAAGCGGCCGGTATGCTGACCCTTGGCTATGCCGTTGCGATCATTGCTTTCATCCGTGTTGGAGAGAGGCTCTTGCAGCGTTTTGGCGCGCGCCGGCCAATGATCTGGGGTTGTCTTATTACCGCCCTAGCTATCCTGTTTCTCGCGCCCGCGAACGTGATGCTGTCGAATTATAAAATCTTGGCGATCATTGGCTATACACTATTTGGGGTCGGGCTGGCATTCTATGCAACACCATCGACCGACGCGGCGCTCTCCAACTTGCCAGAAACGCAAGCGGGCTCCGGCTCAGGTATCTATAAGATGGCATCCTCTCTAGGCGCTGCGTTTGGAGTCGCCATTTCGGCGGCGATCTTCACAGCACTAAGCGCCAGCGTTGACAGCGCACACTGGTTGGAAGGTGTCATTACCTTCCAGGGGCGCCAGGACAACCTTCATGTTCGAGAGGCTGCCATCATTGCTCTGATATTCAACATATTGATGGCTGTCGTGGCGATCATATCGATTATGCTCACCGTCCCCAAGACTCGGGCGGAGCGTTAACCCCTGCGCGGATCGAATCTGACGTCGATGCCTTTGCCTCGACCTTGCTCTACAATTCTATGTCGATATCTCTCAGGATTTGGTCCATGGGTTTGCTTGATAGCTTGCCAGAACCCTGCCCGGCCATCAAATTGAAAAAGCGGAAGGTATGATCTTCAAATAATAACTTCTAGTGAACATGCCCCATTTCAAAATGATAAAGGGGGAGACTTATGATAAGATAATTTTATGCCTCTTGAATTTGACACACTGAATCATGGGAAGATTGCCTTTGGTTTCTTTAATATCGAAACCGACATGATCCTTCTTGAACATTACTTCTTCTTTGCTCAGGAGTTTTGCCGACATATTTCTGAAAGTGCACGAGTTCCTTCAAATGAAACCTATGAATCTTCGTTGGATATTTATCTGATCGAGGGCCATAGGGATATAGGGAATCTAATGGGTGCCATTCACGGAGTTGATTTAAGGGGCTTTCTCGGGGAGGTCTATAAACTCTTTCCTTTTCCGCAGGAAAGAGAAAAGTTTAAACAGAACCCCGAGGGGTTCAAAACCCATATTCGGGTCGAGAAACTGATCCAGGAATATGGGCAAAAGATAATCATCCGATTGTTAATTCCTGCAACTGGTAATCAAATCGATATCGGTGATTATCTCTTTAACACGAATTCTTTCCAAGAGCTGATCAAATATGTTTGGATGGGAGGGTTTCCTCGCTGGAAAGATGGGATTGAGCCTGACTATGTTTTGGAGATGAAACAAGCGATCGAACAATCTAAAAGAACTGTTTTCAAAGGACTATCGTTCGAATAGAAAGTCCATGCATCCCCTTAGCAGTAATCCGTTATATAGCTTGCCAAGACAAAGCCCTAATTTTTCGGAGAATTAATTGTGGATTTGATAGTCAAATGATAACATTGAGGGAAATTCAACCAAGGAGGTGCACCATGAAAGTCTCTCAAGGTATCCATCGTTGGCTAGAGTATCAGAAACTTCATTCAAAAAAAACACCGTCAAAACCTACCAATCGATCCTTTCCAAACTAACCGCCCAATTTGGCGAAAGAGATCTCAACTCCTTAACCCCGGAAGAAATTCTCTCGTTCCTGACCCAAATCAATCGGGACACCAAACAGACAACCAAAAGAACCCGGTACTCCCAACTCACCTCTTTCTTTAATTTCGTCAGCCAAAACCTCGATTCTAATTTCAGAAGTCCCTGTAACACTCCCATGCTGAAAAAGTTCTATCGATCTCCGGGACTCACCCGCTGGACTATTCTCGAAAAGGAGACGGTGGATGAGGTCATCTTTCGCACCATCAAACCCAGAAACCGCTTGATGCTTGAATTGATGGCTCGGGGTGGAATGAGGATCAGTGCGGTATTGCAATTAACTCCCAACGATATCGAGGATAGAAAGCTCACTCTTAGAAGCCCTAAAAGCGGAAAGGAACGGGAGATTGTCTTTATTCCGCAGAAGGTTGCCGACCGTCTCAAGGAATATATTAATGCCAAGGGAATTGGGTCTGACCAGCGGATCTTCCGAATATCTTACACAGCAGCGAGGAGAGTTGTAAACAAAGCAGGGAAGGTAGTCGGTATCCACTTGCGGCGCCATGATCTTCGGAGACATGCAGCAACTTATGCTTCTCGGTCAGGGGTCCCCATTGAGATTGTCAGCAAGGTAATTCTAAGACATGCAAACCTCTCTACGACACAGAGATATCTTGGGACAGTAAGCGACGTTGAGGCGATGAGGTGGATTGACAATCTTTATAGTTAGGGAATTGGAAGGGGGTGAGGACCGCAAAGCCTCACTCCTTTTCTCGCTAGAAATCGCACAATATCATGTTCAAACCGTAAATTTTAGAGCTTCTAAAAAGGACCCATCGATAGCAGATACTCACACCCCCGGAGTCACCCAACGTGGCTTCAAAATCCTGTCGTGATCCGTCGGGTACGAGGCCAACAAGGCTGAGCGCCTGCTTTTCGGCAACATTAAGCTAAAAATGCAAGAGCTATTATTAAAATCTTCTCTCTTCAAATTTAATAATTTTCCGCTAAAACCTCGTAATACGGTTGCGTGTGTTTACAAGCATGACATTCTTTTGGCGCTTCCAGTCCCTCATGAACAACAACACAGTATCATCCAATACAAATATCCAGTTCATCACTTCTCCCATCGGATTACAGTTCTCTGGCGAGTTGGTTAGCGCCCCATATCGCATCCATAATGTTATGCACTTTACGGGAATCGCCTATGTTGTAAACAATCTTATTAGAATCTTTCATAGTGTCATAGAGGTCTTTTTGAGAATGATAACCCACAGCAACCATGACCGTATCCGCCTTAATTTCTTTTTCGCCCGTCGGAGTTTTTACCGTGACTGAAACATCGTTTACCGCTTTTACGGTGGAGCTGCGGAATACGTCGATCTTGTTAAAGACCAGCAAGTCTTTAAGCATATCGTAATTTGCAAAGCACATGTCTGCTCCACCGCCAAGTATCTCCGGCAATGCCTCCACAATGGTCACATTCTTGCCTTGCTGACGCAGCCACAATGCTGTTTCGCAGCCGCTCAAGCCACCACCCACAACAACAACATTCTTACCGGCTTTCTTTTTGCCACTGAGAAGTTCAATCGCCGTGCAAACGTGGTTTTTACCGCCAAACTCCAATTTTATCGGCGTGGAGCCCGTGGCAAAAACAACAACATCCGCCTTGGATTTTTCGATCATTTCACGATCGACAGTACATTTGAGTTTGATTTTTACGGGCAGTTTTTTAAGTTGTAAAGTGTACCATTTCAGAAGAGCACGGTCGTCCTTCTTGAAATCCGGTACAGATCCGGGGATAATGTTGCCGCCGAGTTTGTCGTTCTTTTCCATAAGAGTGACCTTGTGCCCGCGAATGGCACAGATCCTTGCCGTTTCCATTCCGGCAAGACCACCGCCGATAATCAATACATTTTTCTTATCGATAGCTTCCGTAATCGCGAAAGATTTTTCCCTGCCGCAAGCCGGATTGACCGCGCAAGAAAGCGGTAACCCTTGGGCGATCCTGCCCAGGCAACCTTGATGACAGGAAAGACAAGGCCGGATATCTTCCAGCTTTTCGGTCCTGATTTTTTCCGGCAGATAAGGATCTGCCAACAGGGATCTGCCATAGCCGATGATGTCGCAGCAAATACCCAGGGACTCGCAAGCCATTTCCGGATTGTCCATTCTGCCGGCAAGTATGATTGGAACACTGACATTTTGCTTTAAGATTTTACCGAATTCACGGTACATACCTTTTTCGAAATACATTGGCGGATGATTCCAGTACCATGAATCATATGTGCCGGCATCAACGTTTAGCATGTTGTAACCGGCATTGACCAAAATTTTGGCGGCTTCAATACCTTCGGCAATATCCTTACCCAGTTCCACAAAATTTTCACCTGGCAATGCGCCACGGCGAATGCCCTTGACAAAGCTTTTTAGGCTGTAACGCAGAGATACAGGGAAGTCCTCGCCGCAGGCAACCTTGATGCCTTTGACAATGTCCGTGGTGATTTTAAGACGACCCTGCAAATCTCCTCCATATTCGTCGGTTCTCTTATTGTATAGAGCGATAGCGAACTGGTCCAGCAGATAACCCTCGTGAACTGCATGAATCTCGACACCGTCAAACTTCGACTCCTTGGCAACAACTGCGCAGGTCACAAAAGAAGCAATCAATTCCTTGATTTCGTCAATAGTCATCGCCTTTTGGTGAATGGAAGGATCCCATCTGTTCTCCTGGTCAGAAGGGGCAATGGCGTTTTTCATTAGATGTGGAATCGCCACTCTGCCGAATCCTCCGGTAAGCTGCAGAAAAATTCTGGAATCATATGCATGAATTCTTTCGTTCATCGGAGCGCATGATTTCATAAACATCAGAGGGTTGGATGATGCACAAGGCATGAGCAGAGCTGGCATCTCGTTATAATTGACGTTTGTTATGCCGGTAATAATCAAGCCCGTGCCGCCTTTTGCACGCTCAACATAATATTCCTGGGCGTTTTCGGTGAAGCCTCCGCAGGGATCAGCCATTGCAATTATTCCTAAGGGTGCCATGGAGATACGGTTCTTAATGGTTAGCTTGCCCACCGTAATGGGTTCAAAGAGTTTTTGATATTTACCACTTGACTTTCTCGTCACTGCTTTTTTTTTCATTTTATTTCTCCTTTCTTGCCAGTTGTTGTTCGATTAAGAGCGGGAATGCCTCCATAGCTGTGATAACCATTTTTTAACCTCTTTTTTGACAAACAGGCGACTACGTGAATATATTGAAAGCCTATGTATTGGCATCCTCTGGAAGCCCCTCCTCATACTCCACCCCAGAAGGTTAGATGTTAGGTTGTAAGGTTAATTAGAGACAGGTAGGAAATACTATAAATACACCATACTCTCATGTGCATGGAATATCAAGGGAAAAATTCTAAGGGGAGACTGACCACTCTTGACGATTTTGGTTTGAAATGTTGCACAGAAGGGCGGGAATCGAAAAACAAGATTACAGAAAGGAGTCTTCGGAAAGCGGGTTGCGGGCTTCACCTGCAAGTCATTGGTGACGGCTACACTCAGGAGTCAAGGATTACGAGTTGAAAGAGAGGATAACATAGGGTTAAGCTGGGGCCCCGAATCAGCCTGCACTCGCAGTTGGTGGCTGGCTGAAGTTGGCACTCTAAGGGCAAGACGCAGGGCATCAGCTTCAACGATTTGTTCGAGCGTCACCCTCCCCCCGGGCTTTCCGCTCCTGTTACCATATTCCTGGGATCAGTTTCTTCGTCTTCCTTTGATATGCTGCGTATTCTGCCCCAAGGCCTTCCGCTAAAGCTACTTCCTCAATCCGTATCCGGTAAACGAGCGAGACCGTTGGTAGACAAGCTGCAGCCAACAACGAAAGCCAATTCTTCGAGAGGAGGCCATATCCTACAAAGAAAACAACAATCCCAGCGTACGACGGGTGCCTTACGTACTTATACGGACCCTTCTGAATTACCTTCTGACCCTTCTCAAGTTCTATGGTCGTTCGAAAGTACCTCCCGAGAACGATGATCGACCAGTGCCGTAGAAATAACCCAAGTAACATCACTACGATCCCGAGCCAGAACACCACTGTAGCTCCGGGAACGTCAAACCGAAGCACTGGAGCCCAGTTCGCTATCGGGGCCAGCACCAACGTCACCACGGTTGCGATAGTGTTGAAGTTTCTTGTTCTTCGATCTATCTCCCTCTTTCCTTTTCCATGTGCACGGTCCCTTAGGATCAGGTACGCTTCCGCCGCAAGCCACAGAACCATCGCTGCGATCTGGACGATCAAGTCAAGGTACATGACGCTTCTACCTCTTACTGGTCTGACGCTGTATGTCGTTCACGAAAGCCTACGCAGTCTATTATGAAATGGAGGAGGTCCAACACAACGTGTAGCGTTGCGTAGGCAGCATAAAATTGTGACTACTTACGCATCGCCGGCGTAACAGTGATCGCGACCAATATACCCTCAGGGCTGAGCAGACGAGTAACAATCTGCCCCCACGGTTCCTTTTTCGCTTTCGTCAGCAGTGTATATCCTCTCTTTTTTTGTTCCGTGGTGGCTTGCTTAATGTCATCAACGTCGAATTCCAACCAGGCTTGAGGAACAGGAAGGTCAGACGGCCACCTACCCGACCCAAAACAGGATTGTGCCGCCTGAGAAAGCGGCCACAGAGCAAGATGCTTGACGCCTTCTAATTTGTCTGTGTATAGATAATCTCCCTCCTGCTGGAAGGACAAACCGAGAGCATCCAGATAGAACTTGTGAGATTCCGTGAGGTCTTGGACAATGGGACCAAACCCGGCAACAAATAGGACGCTGAAATGTCCTGGTATTTTTTTTCCGATATTTTTTCCTTTCTCCTTTGTGTTCGTGAACGAGATGCTCATGCTGCCTAACGCGGAAAACAGCGGCGGCGCAGCCGCCAGCTGGATTGAGTTGTTAGCCATGATTTCGTATTTTCTCACTTACTTCCCATCATATGCCCTTTGCAGCGCAGCAAGATCAAATTTCTTCATCTTGAGAAATGCTTGGGTAACTCGGGCCAATCTCTCAGGATTCTGATCCTGCATCATTTTATCCATGACAGTGGGTACAATCTGCCATGAGAGACCATACTTGTCCTTAAGCCAGCCGCATTGTTCTGCCTCTGGAACTGTGGAAAGCTTTTCCCAATAGTAGTCTATTTCTTCTTGTGTGTCGCAATATACCATGAAGGAAATGGACTCGTTGAACTTGAATAAAGGTCCGGCGCTGATAGCCATAAACGGCTGACCGGAAAGCGTAAACGAGACAACATCGCAGTCGCCCGATGGCGTATCGTGCAGCGTAGTGATGCTCGTGATTCTTGATTCGGGAAAGACAGAGCAATAGAAGTTTGCTGCTTCTCTTGCTTCTTTGTCGAACCACAGGTGCGGTACGATTTTTTGTTTGATCACGGTCATCGTGTTTCTCCTTTTGAGGCTAACAATGATTATACTGCAATCTGTTATTTGCAAGAATCCTACCCATTTAGTTGATCTTTGTCAATGATAATTCAATAATGTCACGAGCTTCCTGTACGGGGATCGCCCATTGTAATCGGATTGTTATCACAATTTCGGGACTTCCTGGGTTGGAATAATTTGTTAAAAAAGAGATGTTATATTGCATGTAGATAATTCCTCAGGTCTATTATTCTGACTATTCATAATTAAGGATTTCCACCTGAAACATTGCATGAATGGGGTCTATACGTTTTTGAGGAGTTCAGGAAGAGTTAGAAAAAGGGATTGTTTCTTCGACCTCTAAAGTTTCACTCTAAGGTACCACTGAAAGGCAACGAACATTGATAAAAATGTGCAGATTTCGTTACTTCTTTTCCGATGCCAGCTACAGAATGATGGAGAGAAAATAATACGTTTGCATTAAAGCCTATTTACAGGGACCGATGCGTTTGCCCTTCATAGTGCTCTTCATCGTCATGGTTTTTTCATTGGTCTTCACCGTTGTTTCGGTAACGCCTTCCATGGTGGTCCCTGCATAGGTGACCTTGCCCTTGCTCGTGCTCATTCCCTCCCTGCAGACCACTGTCCAGGTGACGGTGTTGCCCTGGGTCTTCATGTCCGTGACCGTACATCCTGACTGAGCGGTTTGAGGCACAGCTTTTTCCTTGGTTAAACAGGTAGTGTTGGTGAAGGATTTCGAGGGCATGCCAGGCATATCGACCGTGCTTGTAATCTCCCAGAGACCATCCTCCATGTTTGGTGCTGCAAAGGAAATCCCTGTAAAAAAACCGGACACTACTGCAACGATGATCCAGATGCTTCTCTTCATAGTGCACTCCTTTTGATAAGAACTGGCTTTTAGGATGAATTAACAATATAAAAGAAGGAAGTTCTATGTCAAGAATAAAAATCCCTCCGATGATTACCAATTGAAACCAAACATGGATCGCCGAAATGTCCACTCGTGGATTTCAGTAACACACACGACAGGAGTGAGAAGTTCGCGCCTCCGATGGCCCGATATCTTGCCAGGATCACGCCTTCGCAAGAGGCTTCGGTTTGAAAAAGACACCCGTCCTCCGGATTCCGTCCGACTATTACTATTTAAAATGTTGCATGGAGGCGAGATTTTTAAAAACCACGAGGAAGTACTCGCCAGAGATTCCACCTATGAAGATTTGGGTTAAGAGAACCCGGAATGACGGTCGCTGACGAGGATCTCGACCTAACGCCTGCCATCTTCTTGTCCGGTTTTTCTTCGTATTTCCTGCAGCGTTACCCTTGCGGTTTCATCGATCAGATCCAAAGCTTCTCGATCTTCAGGGATAGCGGCAGTCATTTTCTTGGCTTCGATAAGACTAGCTTCGATCATAGCTATATCACTGGCCTTACCCACGAATCCCAGGGCATAGATCGAATAGGCCCGAATCATCGGACTTTTGTGTTTTAATCCAGCAATGAATATTGCTCTAGATTCGAGGTCCTTCAGTTGCCCAAGATACGCAATGGCTAGGCTTCGAGTCCGAAGACTCTCGGCCTTCTGGGATAGATTCCTCAGCACGGGCAGTCCATCACCAACCCCCAAAACAGCTAAAGTCCTGGCAGCTATAACAACGACATCTTGGTTTGGATAGCGGAGTCTAAGCTTGACGCTGTCCACCACGCGGTCTCCTTTGATCAGAACCAACGATTGGCACGCTGTCCATCGCACTGATTCATTGGAGGATTCCAACAGACGCAAAAGAACTGGTATGCCTGACGGCTGTTTGATCTCTCCCAATGCTTGGGCGACTGCAAGCGGTTCCTTATCTGCAAATTTGGCGATGAAATAAGCGTAACGAGGATGCCCAATCTTACCCAGAATAATCAGAAGTAGAGGTCGGTAAGCTGTCGCCGTTTCCACCAGCTCGGATATTTCCTTCGCGTAACTGAATGTTGCTAAAGAATATAGAGCCTTTAGCACACCGTTTTCACAGAAAAAGTCCAGCTCAAGCTCGGTAAAGGTGTCATACACGGACACCGGGTTAAAACAACAGCCTCATTCGGCGCATTCATGTTCGATATTCTTCTTTTCCCTGATAAGTTCCAAAAGGGCAGGGATAGCTTCCTTGGCATTGATGGCGGCTAATTGAATGGCAATCGACTGGCGAATATCGCCAGCACAGCGAGCCCATTCCTTCTTTAGAGCCCTCATAAGAACCTTTACGGTCTCTTCTCTCTGTTGGGGAGATACTTTCTGCGGGATTGCGTCGACAGCCCTCCATGCCACCTCAATATCGTCGGCCTGGAGGGCTTCCTTGAGTTCTTCCAATGAATCAGCCCAGGTAAGCGAAAACGATCCTAGAAAGCAAAGGAAAGAAATAAGAAAGCAAATAAAAAATGAAGTGGGCTTCGAAAGCATCGCGATCTCCTTGGGAGCCTAAATAGATTCTTCCGAAGTTAATCTAAACAGATCTAAGGAATCTGTCAACCCCCCTTGGATAATGTTTACCGCCTGCGAAGGGCGCGAATAAGCTATTCATTCATGTGCACAAGAGTGGATTTTGTTTACGAGGTCCAGGGCAATATATCTTGCCAGAATCCTCTCCGGCTATCGGGTTGAGAAAGCTGAAGGTATGATCTTCAAATGATAACTTTTCAGAGATTTAAAAAGGACGACGTTATAGCAGAGACTGAGCCTTCGTGAAAAGCAGTTTCGCCAGGTCCCCTGCGGTTATTTCTTTCACCTGCTATGTGAATTGCCAACCCCAGGAACAATTAACCTGCTCTGCATATTTCCCATGGGCGGATTTACTCTAATGAATATCTTTAGGCAACTCCAACCCCAATGCATGGAGCTTTTGCACAGTTGGAACTCCTGTTTCGGGGTCCCACCCCCGCAACAAGTAGTACCTGGTAAGCATCTGCTCATACTTTTCCCTGTCTAGCCGCTGCCCCCGAGCGGGTC
>Ga0187772_10001571_pt1 | contig 10930 bp, 9 predicted proteins | sample 0116_SJ02_MP15_2_FD_133137 | JGI IMG/M metagenome (GOLD analysis project Ga0187772, IMG submission 133137) | Tropical peat soil microbial communities from peatlands in Department of Meta, Colombia - 0116_SJ02_MP15_20_MG | ecosystem: Environmental > Terrestrial > Soil > Wetlands > Peat | place... | reverse complement strand
CGCTGGAAGTGTGACAAAAAGCCAGGTATATTTTCGTCATGCTAGATGGAAAGGAAGGAGACAATGTCCAAGATGTGGGTATCGGTTGTTGTACCATCTTAAGGATAAGAGATTTGGATGCAGTAGGAAACCTTTTTCAAAACTTTGTTATACTATTTTATTGGCTCCTTACTGATTGCATCCCGTACGCTATCCGGATAGCGTCCCGATAGCGGTTATGTGTACAGGTGTACAACTACTCTGCTTCCACAAATGGCTGGCAAGAGGATTATGTTTATAAGTTTCAGGCTATTTCCTATCACAATTGATAATCAAGAATACTGACCCTTACAAAATGAAGAAATGTTTATCATGTAAGCATGATATCCAACTAAATCAAAAATACTTTACGTATCCCTTATCTTTACAACAGATCTGTCTTTTCTGTGCTGAAAAAGAGATCCCAAAAACAATTGAAATCTTACAAAACGACTTAAAAAAAATAATGGACGAAGTAACTAAAAAGATTCAATAAGGTTAAGAATAGATTTTAATATGATCGATGTGGTTGCACCCTTCATTTTATTGCCAATCTTACGTTAATCCAGAGATCAGCATTAATAGTGGTCAAACGTTTCTTTGGGAGCGAATAGATAATTCTTGGTATGGTATATTCGGAGATCACGTCATGAAATTTTCTACTTCATATACACACAATAGCAATTGTATTAATAATAACAAAAATAACGACATCCAATTCGATTCCTATCCGGAGGTCAAGGGATGGGAAACAAAAGTCTTTAGACTTGACGACGACATTAAAAAAATATTATCGACCCTTTCAAACGATGCCCTTGTCTCTAAGACAATAAGAAAATATCGTGGCCTGCGTTTGATGCGACAGGAACCTCATCAATGCATTTTTTCTTTTGTATGTGCCAGTAATACTAGTATATTGATGATTCGTAAGATGCTCAAGAACCTTTCAAAAAAATTTGGTAGAAAGGTAATCTTTGACGGAAAAGAATTTTTCACCTTTCCTTCTGTCAATAGTCTAAATAAAGCAACCATTAATGAGTTGCGTTCCTGTGGTGTAGGATATAGAGCTAAGGCAATCAAAGCTGTTGCAAAGCACATCGTTTCAGGTAATCTCGATATAGACTATTTAGCTCGTATCAGCTATCATGACGCGAAAGAAGAACTCCTAAAAATATATGGTATTGGCAACAAAATTGCAGATTGCATCCTATTATTCTCGCTGGAGAAACTTGATGCCTTCCCTATCGACATTTGGATTTTAAGGGCTCTTTCACGGTACTATCGCTGGCTGATCAATGAAAATGAAAACAGCTTCAAAATCACTGAAAGAATAACCATAAATCAATATAAGATCCTTTCGGCCTCTCTCAGGAATTATTTTGGGAAATATTCTGGATATGCGCAGCAATATATCTTCTATTACATACGTGAAAGTGCTGGTAAAAAATGGTGAGTCCTTGAATGGTTAACGCATCTTCGACGAGCATAAAACAAACTCGGCCGTCGTAGCATGATAATTATTCATCTTCATGCAGGTGGTCAGATCATTTTATTTCCTTCGCGAAAGTCTTGTATATAAATAATGCATCCCCTTCATTTTTCGCACCAACTATTGTTGCAGCACCGCTTGTAAGAAAACTGATTGACAATTTGTTAGAATTTGTGCTTATTGCAGTTATCCCCAAATTACCTTTCATTTTAACATCGTAACCAAGTAATTCAGCGTTCTTCACTATTCCGGTCAGATTAATTGATCCAGGTAGAGTGGACGACGGCGTAACGATATATGTTCTCTTGCCCCTATCTCTTCCGCAGAGTTCTTCAATTATCAATTCTGCTTCTAAAGCAAGTTCTTCTTTCTTACTCTCTTTTTTTAGTCCGCATGAAGGACAGATCTCATGTCTAAACATCTGGATCTTGTCAAACGACAATTCGTTCAAATCTATATAGAGCAACTTGTTTACAAGTGTAGGTTGTTGCCCTGTGACAATTTTGACTGCCTCAGACACCTGAATGCCGGCCACCAAATATAGTATTGACGGGTGTACGCCTTCAGTACTACATGTAGGCATGTCTTCCTCAGCCAATGCGGGGAACATGCACCTTAAACACGCAGATTTATTTGGTAAAATAGTACAGACTGAGCCTAACATTCCCAAAGCTCCAGCATAGATAAAAGGGATATTGTACTTTATACATGCATCATTCAGAGCGTATCTTGCGTCAACAGTGTCAAGTGCATCAATGATAATATCCATTCCTTTGACAATGCTTTCCGCGGTGTATCTGGTAATAGAAAGAGGAACTGCTTCGATTTGAACATGATGATTTATTTTTTTCAGGCGCTCTGCGGCCACTTCAACCTTAACTTTACCTATATCGGCTTCATTGTAAAGATGCTGCCTATGTAAGTTTGAAATTTCAACAACGTCTCTATCAACTATTTTCAATTTACCAACGCCCATTGCTGCTAATTGTGTTACGATAGGGTTTCCGATCCCTCCAACCCCCACTACGCAAATTTTAGCACTGCGCAACTTTTCCATTCCAACGAATCCGATTTCTTCGAGCATTATCTGTCTAGAATAGCGTTGCATATCTTCGTTTGTCAACTCCGCTCCCCCGGCTACTGCTGGCAGGATATACAAGGAATCACCGTCTTTTAGTAGCGTTGACATGCCATCACGGTTAAACCGCATATTCTTGCCGTTAATGTAGATATTGATCAGGGCACGTGGCTTACCATTCAGATCAAATACCCTACGTTTAAAATCGTCCCCCACAGTATCAGAAACCATGGCAAATGCTTCATGTAGGTCATTAGCTTCTAATGATATTTTTCTCTCCCCCATTCCTTTATTGAGGACTGATGGAATGACGAATTCAATATTGGCCATTTTGAATGTTTATGTTCACCGTTGTAGATTAGCCATATAATTATCTAATCATTGCTGAAACGGTTTGCACGTCGGGCTTTACAGCGCTAAGTTTTGGAAGCACAGCTGTGATCGCTTCTGTAGCTTTTAGTCCATTTCCTGTGATATAACAAACTACTGTTTCATCTCTGTCGATTTTATCTTCTTCAACCAGCTTTTGAAGTACCGCTACCGATACTCCCCCGGCAGGTTCTGTAAACACCCCTTCTGTCTTAGCCAGCATGAGTATCCCATCAATAATTTCGTTATTAGTGGCCTCTTCTGCAATTCCGTTATACTGTCTTAATCTTCTGAGAACATACAATCCATCTCCAGGATCGCCTATAGCAAGACTTTTTGCGATTGTTTCAGGTCTTTCAACTGGTATAACTTCATCACTTTTTCTCTTGAAGGCATCGACTATTGGAGCACAACCATGTGGTTGAGCAGCTGTGATCTTTAGATTTGTTATGCTATCAATTAATCCTAGATTGTGCAACTCTTCAAATCCCTTACAAATCGCATTTAACATTGCTCCACTTCCAACGGGAATAATAAGATGATCTGGAACGTGCCAATTCAGCTGTTCAGCAACTTCATATGCAAGAGTCTTTGAACCTTCTACGTAATATGGCCTCATATTTATGTTGACTATTCCTATGCCCCTCGAATCGCCGATTACGGATGCAACTCTGTTAGCATCATCATAAGTTCCTTCCACTGCTACATACTCAGCTCCATATGATAATGCTTGTGCAATCTTTATGTTTTCAATATCGGAGGGGGCAAAAATGTAGCAGGGTAATGCTGCTTTAGCAGCATGAGCAGCAGTTGCAGAAGCTAGGTTACCAGTAGAGGCACAGCCCACGGCTTTTAATTTAGTTTCTTTGGCTCTAGAAACAGCTACTCCTGCTGGTCTATCTTTAAATGAAAATGTTGGATTTACGGAATCATTCTTTATAAATAAATTCTTCATTCCTCCTAATTGTATGCCAAGTCTATTACCGTGCTGTAGCGGAGTAAAACCTGCATTTAGACTCACAATATTGTTTTTATCAGCAATAGGCAAGAGTTCGAAATAACGCCAGTAATTTTTCTCTCGTGATTCAAAGGTGTTCTTTTTTATGTTAGAAGCAAAATTGTAAATAACATCAAGTGGACCAAAGCATTCTTCACAGACGTATCTGAATTGGGGTTCATATTCTTTTCTGCACTCTCTACATTGCAGCGACTGTATAATACCCATGTTTTGATTATCACCTATAACTGTAGTAGATAAGTTTGGCTAAGCACAATTTTAGTATTACTGAATTTTTAGAAAAAGATAAGCATTATCAATACATTTCCATTTCGGACATAATAATTGTTAATAATCGATTTTATATAAAAAAATTTACTAACTTTATGTAGCTTCACTCAATTTTCTTCCGTCCAACAGTTTATTATGAAAGCATGAGCGGTTTCCAGTATGGCATACCGGTGTTTCAGAATCTACCACATACAACAAAGCATCAGCATCACAATCCACTCTTATTTCCTTAACAAGCTGAGTATTTCCAGACTCTTCGCCTTTCATCCATAATCTACTGCGAGATGTGCTCCAGAACCAAGCATATCCTGTTTTTATGGTATTATCAAGCGCTTCTCTATTGGTATATGCAAGCATTAGAATATCCTTTGTCTTTCCATCCTGAAGTACGACAGGGATCAGCCCGTTCCGTTTCGTAAAGTCTATATCTATTGACTTGATATTCACATGTGTATAAACTCTAGTCGAGAATTAAAAAGGATTCGGAATAAACTAATTGTTTAGTAATAGTGGTAGCACAATTCGAAGGCAGAACCCGACAATCTCATCGAACATCTAATGTTACGTTAGGCTACCAATCCAAGATCTGATACCCATGTGTCTGGGTTTTCCGTTTAGATCAAGGATGGTCTTATATGAAAGGCATGAACGCGCCTACCTTAAGGTACATTATGAACAACAAATATGGATGAAATTAGACTGAATTTTATTACTAGTAAGGATCTAACCCAAGGCAATAGGTCGTTGACGTTCCTCGTGTTTCATCTCGATTTTTAAATGTTATATAACTACCTCACGATGGCAGCAGTGGTTATGAAGCGTCATGATAAATTCAATATAAGTGGATTTTACGTACGCAGCAACCACCATATTGATCGGAAATACCCCAAATCCTTTCCGTCCTTATTCCTAATTCCAGAGAATTATTTTGGTACGTACGCAACGAGGTGGGTATTTTCTTCCAACGCATCCTTCCTAGAAGTGAATAGGTCTTTATCACTTACTCATAAATCAAGGTCCTTTTTAAAAGTTAAAATAAAAAAGGCCTTCAGGAACAGGAACATTGTATTATGGTATTACTCAAAGATACTCTGCAATCCTGGATTACAAACAAACTCGTCATAGTTGCTATCCCTTTCTTTGATATCTGCAGATATCGTCGAAAGCCTTCTATCAAATGTCCTTCTGTCAGGAAGACTGGTTAATCCACAAACCCTTGACACCTTCCTATTATACGGATTCGTTGCAAGATACCTATGTAACGACCTGTTGGATTCCAACAGGTCGTCTTAGCCATATTGTAACTACAAAACACCTCAGTATTATAGTTGGAGAATAGACATATGGTCTGCCTCTCTTCTTTTGTGATTTAGGCCATGGAACCAATCGTATCAAATACAAGATGCTAATCAGGACAGATTCTGATACATACGCCGAGGCTAGTCTTTGGGATTGTTTTTTAACTGCAATTCACCAAAACACCAAGACCTGAAGATAGCTATATTCAAAGCCATTAATAGAAATTGGTAAATATGGAAAAGAAAAGTATGCCCGTCTCTGCGTGAGAAGATTACTTTTAAGGATTTCTGTTTTTTAGTTCTACCAAACTTCACCTCTACGTACACATCAAGATGCATCTTCGGATAGTAATCCATGCTAGGCTCACCCTCACTACCGTCTTTATCCATTGTTAAGGAGGTGCCACAGTTATCCATGAACAGTTAATCTACTCTACATTGAAGTCCTACTTTATACGTAGAGCGATCACTCAAAATTTGACTCATAATGTCCTGTGTCAGACATATGTCAATAAAAGCGCTATCTTTATACGACTTTAATTTGGTATCAAAGTGCCAGAAAAGGATGGCTTGTATTTCTGCTAGTGGTTTCGCAACTAATTAGTACTACTAACCTATATAAGATATTCCTAGTAACCTAAAGGATATTCGTGGTAGAACAAAACGATCACCACAACCATGATCATGATCAGGACGAGCATAGGGGATTCTCGTACCATTCATCTCTTCTTGCAAATAGGCGTCAGGAGGCACATAAGGAGAAACTCAAAGTAGCTATAAGTTCGATTGTAGCTTCAGCTGGTCTAGCCATTTTTAAAATTGTTATAGGATTTTCAACCAACAGTCTTGGCATATTATCCGAAGCTTTCCATTCCGGACTCGATATAATGGCTGCATTAATGACATTATACGCTATACGCATGGTAATGAAACCGCCAGATTTGAAATATACATATGGATATGCTAAAGTTGAAAGCGTATCAAGCCTGTCTGAAATAATACTACTATTTGCAGCCGCAGGTTGGATAATCTATGAAGGTATTGAAAGAATACTCTTCAAAAGCGTCCAACCAGAGGTTACGATATTCTCATTTATAATTATGTTTGTATCGATCGGCATTGATTTTGGAAGATCCAGAGGACTCTACAGAACTGCAAGAAAGTATGGGAGTCAAGCTTTGGAAGCAGACGCACTTCATTTCAAATCGGACATGATATCATCTTCTATAGTTATTGTCGGGCTGTTTTTCGTATTCTCGTTTCATATTCCAAAGGCTGATGCCTACGCGGCAGTAACTGTAGCAGGAATGATGATTTACACCTCTCTTGGTCTAGGAAGAAGGACATTAGATGTATTGTTGGATAAGGCACCTAAAGGAGCATATCAACGAGTACTGGAAGCTGTGTCTGGATTAGACGGTGTTGATAGGGCACACGATATTCGCATCAGAAAGATGGGATCGGAAACTTTTGTCGATATGCATATCGGAGTTCCAAGAACAAGTACGCATGATAAAGCGCATAAAGTAGCAACATCGGTTGAAGAAAAAATAAGAGAAGTACTTCCTGCTACTGATGTCCTGGTACATGTAGATGCAACAGAATCAGCAAACGAAACCATAACTGATAGGATCAGACTTGTTGCTGCAGAAACAGAAGGCATAAAGAACGTTCATTCAATATTTTTATCAAAGATAACGCCAACATTTGGATCATCGGATTCGGCTAACAAAATAGCAACTATTACAGATCCGAAAAAAGGCGACCTAGACCACCATGAGAGAAAAGGAGAACCTATGTTACACCTGTATCTTGATGTACAAATGAACCAAAATCTTGACCTTAAGACCGCTCACAGCATTATAGATTCATTTGAAAAAAGATTGAAGGAAGAAGCTCCGGAGTTAAGGGACATCACTACTCATATTGAAACAGAAACGAGTGAATACGTATCAATAGGGACCGAAAAGAGACCAGGCAGATCGTACTTAGAAAGAATAAGAAATGCAGCGTTATCTCTGGATGGTGTAGTTGATTGCAAAGACATTGGGGTAGTATACATCAATGATGAACAGCACATTACTCTGTCAATAAAGATCAAATCTACACCAGAAAAAACGATAAAGACAATAGAAGATGCACACAAATTAGCAACCGACGTTCAAAACGTAGTTATGAAACAGACTGGTGCTTCTAGAGTTGTAGTACATACAGAACCAGACTAATATATCGTATAGTACTTTTATTGTTGAGATTGGAATATAATAGATTAAGGTAAATTGTGACCTCAGATAAATAAAACAGATATATCTGTGATATGTATGTCTCATTATCTGATCTTGTTTATAGAAAATAGGTTGTTGGAATAGATATTACTGTTATTGTTTCTTGTGTCCGAATACTGAATTAGATACACAGGTCCGTCGACTCGGTGTTTGATTAATCCACTTGCCAATGCTGGTAAATCATCGGAAAAGCGAAAAGTACGGTGATCGTGCAAATACAACTCCATAAAACCACGCCAATGTTTTTCTCCTATAATAATCGCATTGGGTTGCGTATTTTTATTAATCCATGAAATTGCAGTTATTATCTTGTTATTATCACTTAGCTCAAGAGAATTAAATTGCATACTAGGAGGAACGAAATGTTCTGTATAGCTGCGGGCAACTCCATACCACAACATGAATGGTTCACGAGCATTTGGCAATATCTCGTATAATATGCCCATCATTATGAACATGCCTAAAATAGAAAAAGGTAGTATAGTAGAAGCAAGATTCGAAAGTCTGTGTGGTCTTATCTTTATACTCAGGACTAACTGATAAATGCCATATGCAGAAAAAATTGAAAGGACAATCCCTAGCAAAATAATCCATCTATCTGCAAGTAACGAATCATGAAACGGAAAAACAATCCATGAAAACGAGGCAGCGGCAGTTATCAATAGAGGAATTTTGAGCAAAATGCCATTCTTCAATTTTACAAATCCAATTATACCGGTCGGAACAAGTAAGCCATCTACAACTACAAATAAGTACAATAAATTTTTTGGATTATAAAAATTAGAATATACTAATGAAACATTTCCTGTTTTCGATAGGGTATCATGAATTATATTACTTGTGATATTATGGTTCATGAACAATTCAATTGTAAAGAAGCTAAGAGCTAAGATTGTGCACAAAATCACAGCCTTAGTCTTAAAAATACATGAATAAATTATAAGAGACACAATGAATAACGAACCAACTATTCTAGCAGTTGAGACAGTTAATACACACAGGATTAGGATAAGAATGAATTTCCAATCTAAACTCTTAGGTTCATTTTTTTCTGACTCTCTGTAAATCAGTACAAATACAAAAAGCATCATAGTAAGTGTGAAGACATCTCGATGAAGATCCCATGTTGTTCTGAGTACTGCGATTTGAAAAATTACAAACGCTGTGACAAAAAAAGCATATCTACTATCAACTTTCAATAGTTTTCGCGCGATTAAAAATACAGAAACTGCAAAAAATCCAAACGTCACAGTAGCAAAAATTACGACAGTGGTATATGGAGTAAGGCCAGTTGCAATTTGTGTTAGATGAAGAAAAGAAACGTAAAGGGGGAACTCTGATGAAATCTGAGCCCAATGATCAGCAAAATTAGTTGTCACGGGAATGTAATAGTTGATCACATCGTAACCAATTGGATAGGGATATGCAAATAACTCTGGGACTAGACGTACCACACAACCCATAAAAAATACCATTAATGGCAAAAACCATTGTTTATCGGTAATATTCAATTTACAAACTAGATAGTAAATTCAGCTCGTACCGTAATTATTTGTTGCAGTGCCTTCTGCTGCAACAAGGAATGGTAAGAAGCAGCTTTTATGCGTGTAAAATAACCTTTTGATTATTATGCCACATCGATCCGCGGGTATTGTTTAGTAAAGATCTCATACCAGATAGGACGTCCTAGCAACGCTGTTGACAATCATTTTTTGGGTGCTACTATGTCTGCTGCTTTTATTTCACAGCTTTTATCATCATAGCGCCTTGTGGGATCATATTAACTGCCAACTCTTTTCATCTTAGAGCCACATTTTGGACACGCAGCCTCTTTATGTTTTGTTCCGCAGCTCATACAGTAGTATTTCAGAGAATTATCACCGAAGGCTGAAGATGATGACATCGAACCAAACATCCCTGCACCCATTCTTCCCATCATTCTTTTTCTCATGTAGAAGTTGAGCAGAATGAAAACTCCTATTATAACGACTAACGATAGTGGAAATGGTATGATCAGAGAAATGGCGAGGCTGATACCGAGGGATAGCCCTAGCCACATTATTTGGTTAATAAGGAACTTCTTATTATTGGTACTCAATTGCTCGTCAGCTACTATTTGTGCTTCCGGTCTTATAAAATAGCTGCTGGTTACTATCTTTTTTTATTTCAAAGTATACAATAAAGGCCTGTTGAACCTTCATGTCTTTTCTAAAATGGTTCCCCATTTTTCGTTCTTAGTATACGATAATTGTTCCTGCGAGGTGGTTTTTATGCATGATGCACAAATACCAATTCCGAGTCGCGGAGTAGAAATTTTGAAACTCCATATATTATCATCGTCTTCTACGTAGTCTTGATTCGTGCTTCCTCTACCGCCTTGTTATATGATAGTATGAAATGTTGAGCGTACAGGTTAGCTCGCTTTTCGGACCCTCTGTGTTTGCCTGCCCATGATCTTATATGATGATAATATTCATGTAACACCACAAAAGGATTGTAGAAGATGTCAGAGTTTAATGCGTATATTTTTCTCTCTTTTTGAACGTACACTGCGTATACTGTTCTTCTCTTGCCTTTGATTGTACCAACTACTATTTTAGGAGTATCAACGTGATAAAAATCGCTTAATTGTTCCAGTGCTACCTCTGTTTGCTTGTTGAGGATTAGATGAACTATTTTTGCCTGCATTAAATAGTCTGGCGCAGACATAAGAGAATAGACTAAAATAACATTGAATAAGGTTATTTAATAAGGTTATTTAATCGTCTTTTCCGAATACTAATCAATGTCCTTCATTCTCAATTAGGGACCGAATCAAGGTTAGAACAATCTTTTAAATGATGAATTAACTTGTTACCTAAAGCTCGAGTATTGATTATTAAATTCAATTTTTTTTCATTCATGGATATTGCATTCAGTTTTTTTTGTATTCGTTGAGGTACCATAACCCAGTTTTAAGATAGGTCTACTAGTTTACAAAGGCGACTCATTCAATCAATAACTCCAGACTAACAATCTGATCGTTATATTGCAATTAACCAAATAGATATAAATAGAGAGGATTTTGCCTCCTAAATTGATTTCAATTGTCAAACAAAACTGCTG
>Ga0187772_10001570_pt1 | contig 10932 bp, 15 predicted proteins | sample 0116_SJ02_MP15_2_FD_133137 | JGI IMG/M metagenome (GOLD analysis project Ga0187772, IMG submission 133137) | Tropical peat soil microbial communities from peatlands in Department of Meta, Colombia - 0116_SJ02_MP15_20_MG | ecosystem: Environmental > Terrestrial > Soil > Wetlands > Peat | place... | reverse complement strand
TGTTCGGCTTCGACCGGTTCTACGCCCTCGAGCTCGTGCCGCCGTCCGGGTCGGACGGCTCTTCCACGGTGCCCGTCAGGTGACGGGGCGAGTGGGGGCGAACTCGAGCGGTTCGACGACCTTCGCCTCGACGAGCAGTCGCGCCACTTCCGCCGGCAGGGAAAGCACGTCGTCCGCCTTGAGGTCGACCGTCTCGTTCCCCACCTCGACCGGGCGAGAGTCCTTCAGGACCCGGACGTAGACGAGCGGGGGTCGCGATCGGGCCGTTGGCGCCGCGGGCGGGGCGGTCGGGACGGACGGCACTGGTGCGGGAACCGGTGCTTCGGGAGGCCGGGCCCCCACCGAAGGGACCGGCCCGGGAGTCGGCTCGATGTACGCGGCGGCCGAGCGTCGGAACTCGAGCAGCGCCGTCAGCAGCCGGTCGAACACGACCCGCTCCTCCGATAGGGCGTTCACGAGGTCGCGACTCCCCCCGATGCTCGCCTGAAAGGCCGCGTTGACCACCTTCTGGGTGCGGCCCTCGACGATGTCGCGCGCGACCTGGACCGCGCGTTGGTAGGTCTGCCGAGAGATCTCTCCCTTACGCCCCGAAGGGTTCTCCCGGAGCTCCGACTCGTAGGACCGACGCAGCTCGACGAGGTACGCCGAGGTCGCGGTATAGAACTCGGAGGGGATTTTCGCGAGCCCCCGGACGGCGAGCTCTCCGCGACGCCACTCGAGCAGCTGCGTGAAATGGTCGGGCATCGGCTCTTCGGGAGTGGGCGGAGACCCGAAGGACTATACGAGGGCTGCGGTCTCGTTCGCTCCTCCGCTCGCGCTTTGGGCTGTGGGGAAGGAGCACGGGTCGATGGCCACGGGTCGGGATCCGGGCACCGTGTTTGACGAGTTCTGGCAGCTGTGGGGGCGACTGCGGGACGAAAGCCGGACCCCCGGAACGGTGGTCGTGGTCGAAGGGGAACGGGACCGGCGCGCCGTCCGGCGGCTCGGGCTCTCGGGTCCGGTCGTCCTCGTCCATCGGGGCCGCACTCTCTCCGAGACCGCGCACCATCTCGCCGGGACGGCGCGTCGGGTGATCATCCTCACCGACTGGGACACCGAGGGAGGGCACCTCGCCCAGCGCCTCAAGGAGTTTCTCGGGTCCGGACGCTCGGGGGCCGACCTCGAGCACCGGCGCAAGCTCGCGCGGGTCCTCCGAGGAGAGCTCGTCCACGTCGAGGGTCTCTACGGCTGGGCGGTCCGCACGGCGGAGAAAGCGAACCGGCCCCTGCTCGACCTCCTCGAGGCCGCCGACCCGGACGGCGAGGCCGTTACGGAATAACCTTCGTCTGGGTCCGGCGTGTCGGACGGCGGTTGCGGGCCCGGGAAGGTCGGAATCGCTCGGCTCCCTTCCCCTTCCATCGCAACCCCCGGCCCTCGGTGCCGGCGCTCGTCAAGCCCCGGTAGACTCGGCCCTTGTGGACCGGCGCGGCGACCCAGGCGATCTTCGGGTCGGCGAGGATCTCGGGGTGCGCGGGATCGACGAGGATCACCTCGAAGAACTTCTGCTTCCCATCCTCGCCCACCCAGTAGGAGTTGAGGACCTCGAGGTTCGGATAGTGCTTCTGGGCGCGCTCCTCCGCGATGCGTCGGAGGCTCTTCGCGAGGGTCATCCGCAGAATTCCCTTGTGCTTCGGCCGGCGGCCGGCGATGATCGCGCGCTTGCGCTGGCCCCCGCGCCGCACGCGCACGCGGACGACGACGTACCCGCCCTTCGCCCGGTAGCCGACGGCCCGCGCCCGGTCGAGACGGGTCGGATGCTCGATCCGCGTCACGGTGTTCTCGCGCCGCCAGTGGAGGAGGCGCTCGTGGCGGAGCGCGGCTCCCTCCTCGCCGAGCGTCCGCTGGAACGACTCGGCCATGTACCGGTACGCGGAGGTCGGCATCGAACGCGGCGCGGGGGACCCAGGTCCCAATTATAAAGCTGCCTCTCGGAACGGGCTCAGGACGCGCCGTTCTTGGCGGCCCACGGCAGCCGGGGTTCCGCCGGCCGGACGACCTTCGCGGTCGCGTGGCTCTCGGTCGCGATCGCGCGCTCGAGGTGGCTCGAGATCTCGCGAACGAGCCGGTCCATGCGGGCCCGCTGCTCGCTCGGTACCTCGGTCGGGGATTCCCAGACGAGGGCGGCTCCCCCGGCAGTGGGGTAGAAGCGGAACGCGAGGGCGGCGGCGGCCGGTGGGACCGCCGGGTTCATCCGGTCGAGACGGCCCTTGACGCGGCTCTCGCTCGGCTCGGCGACGTCGGTCCGCTCGACCGTGTAGCCGAGGGTCGAGAGGTAGTCGGCGAGATACGTCGCGAACCGCTCGCGGCCGATCCCGCGGACCCGCAACCAGTCGCCGTTACCTTCTCCCATGTTCCTTCCGGTCCAAGGCGCGCCCGTAGCTCTTGAAGAGCCCGAGCATCATCCGCAACTCCGCTTCCGACGGGGTTGCTCGACCGAACACGCGACGAAACAGGAGGATTAAACTCCGTCGTTTGTGCAGGGGGTATCCCGTTCGGGTGAGAAGCTCTCCGAGCCTCTCGAAAAACAGCTCCTTTTCCGGCCCGTTCAGCTCGACCAGCTCGGGCGCCGGCGTCGTCTCGGGGTCGTCCGGCCCGCGGGCGCGGTGGACCGCGTAGAGGACGATGGCGGCCGCGTGGGAGAGGTTGAGCGTCGGGAACTCGCGCCGGGCCGGGATGTGCACGAGCAGGTCGCACCGGTGGAGCTCCTCCCGGGAGAGGCCGTTATCCTCGGGGCCGAAGACGATCGCGACCCGGCCCTCGAGGGTCCGTACCATCTCCCCGAGGCGTTCCGGGCTCACCGAGCGTCGTAGGTAGGTGTTCGATCGGCCCCAGGAGAGGTCGGTCGTCCCGATGATGAAGTCGGCGTCGGCGACGCCCTGCGCGAACGTCGGTGCGCGGACGGCCGTCCGAAGGAGCGCGAGCCCCCCCATCGCCCGGCGGCGGGCTTCGGAGCCGACCCGGGCGCGGGAGGCGACGAGGACCAACCGGTCGGCCCCGAAGTTCCGGGCCAGGCGGGCGACCGCTCCGACGTTCCCGTCTTCTTTCGGGCGCACGAGGACGACGTCGATCTGCCGGGTCATGCGGCCGAGCCCTCGGCGAAGAGCCGACGGACCATCCAGTCCGGGTCGAACGGGACGAGGTCCTCGTACCCCTGGCCGGTGCCGACGAACAGGATCGGTTTCTTCGTGACGAACGTCGCGCTCAGCGCCGCGCCGCCCTTCGCGTCCGCGTCCAGCTTCGTGAGGACGAGACCGTCCACCCCGACGGCCGCGTCGAACAACTTCGCCTGCTCGAGGACGTCGTTCCCGCTTAAGGCGTCCCCGACGAAGAGCGTGAGCGACGGCGAGACGACCCGGCGGATCTTCTTCGCCTCCTCGATCAGATTCTCGTTCGTGTGCTGGCGGCCGGCGGTGTCCACGAGCACGACGTCGACGCCCTTCGCCCGGGCGTGCTCGACCGCGTCGAACGCGACCGCCGCGGGGTCGCTGCCCTCCTGCTGGCGGACGACCCGGATCCCGATCCGCTCCCCGTGAACGAGCAGCTGTTCGATTGCCCCCGCCCGGAACGTGTCTCCGGCGGCGATGACGCTCGACAGGCCCTGCCGTCGCAGCCATCCGGCGAGCTTGGCGATCGTCGTCGTCTTTCCGGTTCCGTTCACTCCGACGAACAACACGACGTACGGCTTGGGGGTGTGCTGGCGGACCGCCGTGGGAAGGTCAATCGGGGGCCTCGCCATGATCGCACGACACGACCGCTCGAGGCAGGTCTCGATCGCCCCCTCGGCGTCCACGCCGAACCGGAGCTTGCGTCCCGCGAGTTCTTTGTGGAGGTCCCGTCGAAGCCGCTCGATCACCGGCACGGCGACGTCCGACTCCAGGAGGACAATCTCGAGGTCGTCGAGGACGTCGTCGATCGTGCCTTCCTTGAGCCGTTTTCCGAGAAAGCTCTCGGTGAAGATCGGCGACTCGGGAGGAGGGGAGGGGGCGGGTTCTCGAGCCCCGGGGCCGGGAGGAGGGACGGGTGTGGGCGAAGGGGGCGGGGCCGAAGCGGTTTCCTCGGAACGCCGGAGCCGGGCCTTAATCGCTGCCCACATCGGTCGCCGCGCCACTCTCCCGGGCGGCCAGATCGAGACGCTGGGAGAGCGCCTGGATCCGCTCGTCGATCGACGTCATCTGCCCCTCGATGTCCCGGAGCGCCTGCTCGATGCGGGTAGTCCGTTCGGCGAGGAGCTCGGTCACCTTCGGGCGCTCCATCTCGACGACGATTCCCGAGCCCATGCCCACCAAGACGGGGGCGTTCCGGTCGACGGACCCTCGCACGAACGTCTCACCCCCGAGGGGGAGCAGGAGTTCCGCGTTGGGCGGGGTGCGGTCGACTCCCTCGAGGCTCTCGCGGGCGCGGAGGTGGTCCTGCCGAGAGGCGCTCAGGATCTGGTGTTGCTGGAGGAGCGCGTTCAGTTGGTTGCGATAGGCCTCGAGCCGCATCAGGTCCTCTTGGACCTGCTCTTCGGTCATGCGCGGGGTAGGCGCGTTCATGTCGGCGGGACCTCGGAAATCGATTCGATCCGGATCTGGTGACGCTTCACGTGATGGCATCCCCCGATCTCCGACAGCGCCCAGTGGCGCGCGAGCTCGGGGGTCTCCGCGTCGTGCACCTTGGTGAAGGGCTGCCAGTATCCCCGACGGGCGTAGAACGACCCCTGGACCTTGAAGTGAGGCATCGGATGCTCCGGAACGCGGCCGCGCCACCCGAGGGGTCCTTTTAAATCTAACCCGCTCGCGCCCCGACCCGCCCCCAACCGTCGCCGGGGCACCTCCATCTACGGGCCTGCCCGAATGCTACTGAGACCGGTCGTTCGACCCTCGGCCCGACTCGAACCTCGCCCGCTCTCGGTGCCAACGCAACTGCCGGTCGAGAAGACCGCGGTTCGACGGGGGCACCGGTTCGTTCGCTGGCCTCGCGGGTGGGTGCGAGGCCTCTGGCGGGCCGGGAGGAGCCGGCGGAGGGCCGGCCGACGGTTCGGTTGTTGGCTCCGCCTCGAGCTTCCGCTGGGTCACGAGACGAGCGCCACGACGCTCTGCCATCGTTCGGCCACCTCCTCATCGCTGAGACCCACCGTGGGGGAGAACAGCACCCGATTCCCCCACGTTGAACCGAATCGAGGGTACTCTTCTACGGTGATCGGAAGCACGACCCCATCCGCCTGCGCCTCGTCGGCGAGCGCGGTCACGACCGCCCCCCACGCCTCCAGCCCGGGTGCGGCCGGGACGACCCGCGCATGCGGGTCGAACCGGGTCAAGGTCTCGCGGACGAACGGTTCCCCGTTCGGCAACACCACCCATCCGACCCGACATCCTCGCTTCATCATGAGGAACGCTCCGAGCGCTCCCCGGGGTCCATCGACGAGAGCCACGAGCCTTCCCGCGACCCCGAGCGGAAGTCCCCCGGGGCCCTCGAACCGCTCGAAGGAGAGATAGGTCCGGGGGCCACGGACCTCCACCGAAAGCTCGACCTCCGGTTGGTCGAGGTCGACGTGCAGCCCCCGGTCGGCGAATCGCTCGAGGACGGCCGCGCCGAGGTCCCCCGCGAGCTGTTGGCTCGTGAACGGGTGCTGGCCAGTGCGGCGGGCCCGTACCGCAAAACGAGCGCCCGGGCGCAGTTTCCCGTCCGCAATCTCGAGGAGGCGCGTCCGGATCGCTGCGGGCTCGCTCGCGACCTCCTCGACCGGGCTGACGGAGGTGACCCCGAAAACCCGGCGTACGAGTCGGACTCCGAGCGCCGCGTCCTCCGTTTCGACATAGAGATGGCCCCGGTCGGAACGGACCCGGCCCGGCGCCCCCTCTCGCACGAACTGGTCGAGAAGGTTGCGTCGAAGGGCACTCTCGAACTCGCGTCGGACGGGGGGAGACTTGAGCGCCAGCTCCCCGTACCGCACCAGGAGCAGCGCCACCATCGAGAACGTTAAGACGAAGAGACCGCTAAAGCGCTTCTCGAGCGGGTGGGGTCGTGAAGACGTCGGATTCCCTCCCGTCGAACCCCGGCGACCCCTGGTCGCCATTCCTCGACGCCATCGTGGACGGTCTTGGGAACGCCCTGGCACAGGCCGGAACCCCGCTGCCCTCGGACGTGGTCCTCGGACAACTCAGTCTTGAGGAGGGACCGGAAGGCGAGGTGGCCTTTCCCTGCCACCGGGCGGCCCAGGCGGCGAAGTGCCCTCCGCCGGAACTCGCGACCCGGCTCGCCGCGGCGATCCCCCGTTCCCCGCTCTTGCGCGAGGTAACGGCGAAAGGGGCCTACGTCAACTTCCGAGCGGACCCGGAGTCGCTCACTCGCGAGACGCTCGGGCTCGTCCTCTCTCGGAGGAATCGGTACGGGCACGGGGAGCCCGCCGGCCCTCCCGTAGTGGTGGAGCACACGAGCGCGAACCCTACCGGTCCCTTCCACATCGGACGCGTGCGGAACGGCATCATCGGAGACACCTTCGCGCGGGTCCTTCGAGCTTCCGGTGCCCCCGTGACGACGCAGTACTACGTGGACGACATGGGGCGTCAGGCCGCCATGATCAGCTGGATCTGGTCGAAGCCGCGAGCCGAGTGGCCCGAACCGGTCCGCCGGGCGATCGAGGGCGAGGAGAGCCCGGACGAGAAGCCCGACCGTCATTGGGGTCGGCCGTACCCGGCGGTCAGCGCGTTCCTGAAGGAGAACGAGGCCGCGCGCGAGGAGGTTGCCCTCCTGGTCCAGCAGCTCGAGTCCGGTTCTCCGCCGCCGGAACACCGGCAGCGGGCGCAGCTGATCCTTTCCGGGATGCTCCAATCGCTCGCCCGCCTCCAGATCACCTTCGACGAGTTCGTCTGGGAGTCGGACTTCGTTCGCGACGGTTCCGTCGACCGGGTCCTCGAGCGGCTTCGCGGGTGCCCATCCGCGCTCCAGGAGGCGAACGGCGCCTGGGCAATCGATGCGAGCGCCCACGACCTGCCGAAGGAGTCGACCCATCTCGTCTTCCAGCGGGCGAACGGGACGAGCCTCTACGTTACCCGGGACATCGCCTACCATCTCGCCAAGTTCGCCCGGTTCGCGCGGGTCATCGACGTCCTCGGCCAGGACCACCAGCTCCACGCTCGAAGCCTGGACGCCCTGCTCGACGAGATCGGAGAGACCCGGCACCCGACGTTCGTAATCTACCAGGATATCACCGTGCCCGAGGGCGGCCGGATGTCGACCCGCGGCGGCTCGGCGGTGTGGCTCGACCACCTTCTCGCCGAAGCGGTCGACCGCGCCCGGGCCGAGGTGCTGAAGCGACGCGAGGACCTCGCCGACGCGGACGTCGACCGGATCGCGGAGGCGGTGGCCACGGGCGCCATCCGGTATCACATCGTTCGGGCCGCTCCCGATAAGCCGGTCGTTTTTCGATGGGAGGATGCCCTCTCGTTCGAGGGGCGCAGCGGGCCGTTCCTTCAGTACTCCTACGCCCGGGCTTCGAGCGTGCTCCGCAAGGGGGACGCTCTCGAGCCGCCGTACCCCTTCGACCCCCAACGACTGTCACACCCGGAGGAGGTCGCGCTCACCCGCGTCGTCTCCCGTTTCCCCCGCACGGTCGCGTACGCGGCCCGGACCGGCCACGTTCACTCGGTCGCCGGGTACGCCCACGAGCTCGCCGACCAGTTCAACCGGTTCTACCATGCTGTCCCGGTGCTGCACTCGGGAGAGGAGCGGGCGAGCCGGGTCGCTCTCGTCGCGGCGGTGCGGCAAACGCTCGGCAACGCCCTCGACCTCCTCGGCATCGTCCGGCTGGACGCGATGTGAGGGGGGCCCCTCGAAATCGACTTATTGAGGAGCGGCGGTCGCTCGCCCGAGGGTGAGCATGGGGAGCATTCGAGACGACTTCGGGAAGTTCATACGACAAGGGAACCTCGTCCAGATGGCGATCGCCTTCGTGATGGGCACCGCCTTTGCGGCGCTCGTGACCGCGCTCGTCGCGGACATCATCACGCCGCTCATCGGGGTCGCCGGGAAGCTCGACTTTTCGGCGTGGATCTATACCCTGAACGGGAGCACGTTCCTCCAGGGACTGTTCCTCAACACCCTGATCGCGTTCGTCACGATCGCGCTCGTGGTGTTCTTCGCGATCGCGCTACCATACCAGCGCCACCTCGACCGCGCGGCGGCGAAGGCGGCGGCCGCCCCGCCGACCACCCGTCCATGCCCAGAATGCTGTTCGACGATCCCGATCGCGGCGAAGCGGTGCTCGTTCTGCACCTCCGTCGTGCCCCCGGTCCCGCCCCCCGCCCCGGCGGCCCCCGCGGCCCAGGCGGCACCGCTGGCGAGTGCCTAGGCGCCCCGCACGGGGTCGCGGCGGCCCGCCTCGACGAACCCTTTCTCCCGCAGGCGGCAGGCGTCGCACACGCCGCAGGGACGCCGGCCGCCCGCGTAGCAGCTCCACGTGAGACGCCACGGGACTCCGAGGCGCTCGCCGAGACGTACGATCTCGGCCTTCGAGAGCCGCAAAAGGGGCGTCTCGATCCGTACCGTCACGCCTTCTTCCACGCCCGCCTTGGTCGCGAGGCGCGCGAGACGCTCGAACGCCCGGAAGTACTCGGGCCGACAATCCGGGTAGCCCGAGTAGTCGATCGCGTTCGCCCCGAGGTAGATGGCTCCGAGGCGATGGCTCTCGGCGTACCCGAGGGCGACCGAGAGCAGGATCGTGTTGCGGGCCGGGACGTACGTGGAGGGGATGCGCCCGGAAGGCCGTCGTCGGTTCGGAAGCGGTCGATGGGAGTCCGTGAGCGAGGAAGAAAGGAGCGGCCCGAGCGGGAGCCGAAGGACCGTATGGCGGGCGACGCGGTAGTGCGCCGCCAAAGCCCTCGCCGAACGTACTTCCCGCGCGTGCCGCTGGCCGTAGAGGACCGTGAGGGCATGGACGGGGCCCCCTCGGCGACTCGCGAGCGCAAGACACGTAGCGGAGTCCATGCCACCGGAGAGGAGCACGAGGCTGCCTCGGGACCGAGGGGAGAAGCGGCTCATACCGTCGCTCCCGACAGCGCGAGCACGGCCGCCCCGATCGCCACGGCGCTCACCATTCCGAGGAAGTTCGTCGACCCTTTCGAGAGCCAACCGTCGTTCTCGAACAGCTCCCCCAGGACCGAGTCGACCTGACAGGCGAGGAATCCCGCGGCCGCCACCGTAGCGACGAACAGCACCGCGTCGGGAAGGGGCGTGTGGAACGCCCAAAACAGGAGCCACCCCACGACCGCCGTCGTGACCGCGCCGACGGCCGCAAAAAGGTGACCCAGGAGCGACACACCGCCGTTGGTGCCGGGCGGCACCGGGCGTCCCGTGAGGATGCTCTTCGCGTGGCCGGCGAGAACCCCGAACTCGCTCGCGAACGTATCCGAGGCGCCGAACGCGAGCGCGCTCGCGAACAGGAGGGGGGTGGCGCTCGACGCAAGGACGGGAGGAGCCACGCCACCGGCGACCGCAATCCCGGTGGGTACGACGATGTGGGCGACCACGTTCGTCACGCCTCGCTCGCCGAGGCGGCCTTCCTGAAGCTGTTGTCGCTTCTTCTCATCGAACCGATACCGGGTGGCGAGCGCGCTCGCCGCCACGAACAGGACGAGGAGCGCGAGGTACGGGAACCCGACGAACAGCACGATGACGATCCCGAACAGCGCCGCGACCACCCCGGCGTACGGGGTGAGCGCGCGCCCGGCGACGGCCCCGAGGGCGAGGAGAAAGGTCACCGCGACGCCGATGACCGCCTCGATCCCCTCCAGCACGGCGCAGCCCTTCGCGGGCGCCAACAGGCGGCGGGTTTAACCCCTTCGAAGAGGGGGCGGCGCACGGAAGCTTAGCCCCGGGCGAGGATCCGGAGGATGGCGTTCGCGAAGGACCCCGCGTTGACGTCCGCTCCGCCCTGACTTCGGAGCAATTCGTGATGGGGGTCGTCCTCGTGCCCGGGGGTCTCGACGACCGCCGTGAAGAGCCCGAGGTCCCGGCCGGCTTCGACGTCCAGCTCCCGGTCGCCCACGATCGCGCTGGTGGCGAACTCGATGTTCCAGTCGTCGCGGGCCTGTCGAAACAGGAGCGTCCCGGGCTTGCGACACTCGCATCGGGTCTCCGGGGCGTGCGGGCAGAAGTAGAAGCCGTCGATATGAGCCCCGTGGGCCCGCAGGAGCTCGTTGAGTCGGACGTGGATGTGCTCGACGTCCTCCCGCGTGTAGAACCCTCGCTCCACTCCGGACTGATTCGTCACGCAGATCACGAGGTAACCATGGGCCCGGGCCAGCGCAAGCGCCCCGCCCACCCCTCGAAACAACTCGAGGCGCCCGGCGTCGCGAAGGTAATGGAGGTCCGGGTTGAGGGTGCCGTCTCGGTCCACGAACAGCGCTCGTTGGAGCGGTCGGGTTTTTCCGCTCTCTCCGGGAGCCATGTTGATCGAACCGCGGAGTCACGGGACAGGATAAGGGTTCATCCCCGAGCTCCGTCTCCCCCGCGGGGGCGCCGATTGGGCGAGGAGGAACTCGCGCTACGGATGGGGCTCGACGCGGCGTTCGAGCAGGCCCTGCGCCCCCTCCAGTCCCGGAGCGAGCCGGTCGGCGTCCTGTTCTCGGCGGGTGTGGATTCCGCACTTCTCGCCTGGGAACTCCGGCACCTTCCGGGAGTCGTCTTGACCACCATGGGCCGGGAGGGTAGCGTGGACCTTCGGGCCGGCCGCGAAGGAGCCCAGCTTCTGGGACTCCCGTGGTCGGGAGTGACTGTCGGGACGGACGTGGTCCGTTTGGCTCAGCACCGGTTCGCCGACGCGCTCGAGGGGCTCTCCGACGTTTCTCGGACCGTCCTCCTGTCGCTCGCCCTCGCCATCGAAGGTTCGTCGCCGCCGCTCCTCGTGTGCGG
>Ga0187772_10001569_pt1 | contig 10934 bp, 14 predicted proteins | sample 0116_SJ02_MP15_2_FD_133137 | JGI IMG/M metagenome (GOLD analysis project Ga0187772, IMG submission 133137) | Tropical peat soil microbial communities from peatlands in Department of Meta, Colombia - 0116_SJ02_MP15_20_MG | ecosystem: Environmental > Terrestrial > Soil > Wetlands > Peat | place... | reverse complement strand
TCGGGGCATGAGCGCGGCCAGGATGCGCCCCAGACGCATCGCTTCCCGGCAAAGCTCCGGGCGCGTCCATTGCTCACCGGCGGTGGCCGAGTGGCCCTCGTTGAAGATCAGGTAGATCACCTCGAGCACAGCAGACAGGCGTTCGGGGCGCTCGTCGGCTCCGGGGATCTCGAACGGGACCCGTGCGCTGCTCAGCGTGCGCTTGGCACGCACGATCCGCTGGGCCACCGCCCCTTCGGACACCAGCTGGGCGCGGGCGATCTGCGGCGTGGTCAGCCCGCCCAGCAGCCGCAGGGTCAGCGCCACACGCCCGTCCCGGGCCAGCAGCGGGTGACAGGTCATGAACATCAGCCGCAGCACGTCGTCCTCGACCTGATCGATCTGCGCCGGGGGATCGGGCGCGTCGAGCCGCTGCAGCACCTCCTGTTCGCGCGCCAGCAGCTCGTAGCGGCCCTCCAGCGCGATCCGCCGACGCAGGGCGTCGATCCCGCGCCGCCGTGCGGTGACCATCAGCCACGCGCCCGGGTTCTCCGGAATGCCGTCTCTGGGCCACTGCTCCAGAGCAGCCACCAGCGCATCCTGCGCGATGTCCTCGGCCACCGCCAGCTCCCCGACCTGGCGAGTCAGCCCAGCGATCAGCCGGGCTGACTCCATCCGCCACACCGCGTCGATCGTTCGCTGCAGCGCGGGCCCGTCCACCGCTTCAGCGATTCCGCGACACGGCCTGCTCGCGCAGCCGCCGGTTGGCCTCACGTAGCTCCGGGGTGAGCTGCTCGCCGAAGTCCTCGGTCTCAAAGATCGGCCGCAGCTCGATCTCGATCCCGCCTCCGAACGGCGCTCGCTTGAGCCACTCCAGCGCCTCCTCCAGCGAGGAGTACTCCCAGATCCAGTAGCCCGCGACGATCTCTTTGGCCTCGGTGAACGGGCCGTCGATCACCGTCGGCCGCTCGCCCTCGAAACGGACCTTCGCACCGTCCGAGGTCGGGCGCAGCCCATCCGCGGCCAGCAACACACCGGCCTCGGATAGCTGCTGGTTGTACTTCGTCATCGCCTCCAGCGCCTCGCGCGGCGGCATCTGCCCAGACTCGGACTCCGGACCACCCGGAACCAGCACCATGAAACGCATCACGACCTCCTACGAGATTGAACCGTTCTACCTCCCCGTCGAACAAAGCAACCCGAAATCGACAGCGTCCCGCGATCAGCCCTCAAGCCCGCCGCTCCGCACGGACCCTGGCGACGACACCCGTGCCATGTGCGGAAAGCGCGCATCACCCTGGCTAGCGCTTTGCCTCTTTAGACCACGCTTGGGCGCACGAGCGCAATGGCGACCTTCCGCTGGTTCCGAGCCCTCGCGGCGGATCAACTCGGGCGCCTATGGCGGCCGCGCAACCCGCTGCCGCTTCCTCGAACGATTGCGAGAGTCTGGATGGCGGCGATCAGGCGGTTTGAGACGCATGAGTTTCGTCCCGAGCGAGAGCAGGCCCCGGTTTTCGGCCCCACTTCTGCTTTGATCGTGCCGGCGTTTGCTGGCTCGATCGATCTCAGCTAACGCTGGGTGCTGCTCGCGCAGGCGATGCGGCAGCCTGACGGCGACGAGCCCGACGGCTCGTGCTCGTCGTCCGGAGGGGCGGCCAGGGGAGCGACCGCGCGGTCTTGCGCAACTACAGGCTGGGCGGCACGGCGCCCTCCTGTCCGCGCATGGCGGGGCTTGTCGCCGACGGGTCGCTGCGTGTCCGACGTGCAAACGGTCTCCGCTCCGCGCCTCAGTAGATCTCCGTCGAGCAGGTCCGTGGTTAGTGCGGATACGGCTCGTTGTGTGGCTTGCCGACTCGGTGAATATGTCGCGCGCGTGCCGCCCAGACGTGGACGCTTCGGCAGTGACGAAGGTGCCAAACGGGTCTCATTCTTCGTTCGGGGGCCTCGACTGCCTTGCCGATAACGTCTGCTCGACTGGCGACGAGGATGTTCACCGAGGGCACACGCTCGCCGCCATGCAAGAGCATCGAGCAGAACTCTCCCCAGATGCGGGCATCGGAACGCTCACTGGCGTCAGCCGCGGTCCGCATCTCGTTCTGACCCCCAGGCCGTGTTGCCTGGATCGGCATCCCGCTGCTCCGCGGCTGGCCCACCTGGCATGTCGGCGATCTCATCGGGATCCTGATCGTCTCGCCCGCGGTGCTCTATCGCCCGACCCTGTGGAGAATGCTGAATCGCCGGAGCACAGCGATGCTCGCCCGGGTGCCAATCGGCACAGCCAGCAGCGCGGCAGGTGCAAGAGGCGCGTGGCCGTGGTCGCGATGTTGGCCATTCTCTGTGCTGGGTGCGGCCAGCTCAGAGAGCGCGTCCCACGGCCGCAAAAGCCCACGAGCGCGGCGCTTGCCTCAAGCCGGGCACCGACGTCCACCGCCACGGTGTTCCACGTGCATCCGCAGGTTGTCGAGCCGGTGGCTGGCGCGCAGGCGGCGGTCGTCGCGGGCCCGGCGCCATCACCGCCGGCGTTCGTCAGCGTGGACTCCGGCGCCAGCGAGGGTGCGCTGCCGCAGCCGGTCTCGTTGGCGGTCGTGCGCCAGGAACTGGCGGACGAGCGCGTCCTGACCGCCCCCGCCGCCACCCAGGCGAGGCTGGCGCCCGACGGGCTCGCGATCCCGCCGGCCGACGCGCCGCCGATCGTCCAAGCGATGATCGAGGCGGGCAACCAGATCGCCCATCTGCCCTACCGCTACGGCGGTGGGCACAACGCTACCTTCCAGGACAGCGCCTACGACTGCTCCGGCTCGATCAGCTACGTGTTCGCCGCCGCCGGGCTGCTCAGCTCGCCCGTGGTCTCCGGCCAGCTGATGGGTTGGGGCGATCCGGGCCCCGGCCAGTGGGTGACCGTCTACGCCAACGCCGGCCACACGTTCATGATCATCGCCGGATTACGCTTCGACACCGTCGCGCTGGCCGACACCGGCGACCGGTGGTCCACCTCCCCGCCCGATGAGCCCGACCTGGCCAGCTTCGCGATCCGGCACCCCGCAGGCCTCTGACAACGGCATCCCCACGGCCGACTGCGCTTCCACAGCCGCGGTAGCCGCCCCACGCGACCAGGCGAGGGCACGCGACGAGTGCACGCGACGAGTGAAAGCAGGACTGGCCCGCCCGGCCGACCTCAGCCCCGCATGTGGCGCCAAAAGGCAGCTGCTTAGCCTGTGGTTGCACTAGACCCGCGCCGCCGCTGCCCTGGCTGCCCCTCCGGACGACGAGCACGAGCCGTCGGGCTCGTCGCCGTCAGGCTGCCGCTTCGCCTGCGCGAGCAGCACCCAGTGTTAGCTGAGATCGATCGAGCCAGCAAACGCCGACACGGTCGAAGCACAAGTCCGGCCGAAGACCGGGTCGCTCTCGCTCCGGACGAAACGGAACAGTCGCGGTTCCGACTGTCGCAAATCGCCAATGTGGAAGACTCGACCGCGGGAACTGTCGAGCCCCCGCGCGATCGCTTTCGTCTATTTCACCGCGACGATTCTTGTGATCGCTTTGGCGACAAGACGCACGTCCGCGTTCGCGGTCGCGCGTCGCTTCGCGCGATGATTGTTTGTGCGGGCGCAACGAGGAACCGGTCAGGGCGGACCGACTGCGGGTGGTCTCGCCACACGGCGTGCCGGCGAGCCGCGGCCACGACTAGCGCCGGGCCCCGGCCGGAGCCGTCTCGCTAGGCGGCTGCCTGAACGACCCAGATGTGGTTGCCGTCCGGATCGACGATCGAGAACATGCGGGGAACCGGTCCCTCGCCGCCCATCGGCTCGGTAGTGGTCACGCCCGATCGCGGTGACGCGGGCATATTCGGCGTTGACATCCGGACTCTCGACTCCGATCGCGCTGCCACCCGGCGTCCATTCGCCCATCGGCGGGTTGAGAGCGAGACGAGCGGTCGATCCGGGCGGTGCGACCTCGACCCAGCGGTTGCCGCCCTCGTCGCCGAATGGGACGTCAGCGCGCGGTTCCCAGCCGAGGGTCTGCGTGTAGTAGGCGATGGCCGCGTCCTGGTCGGCGATCGTGAACATCGCGACGCCGATGTTCGAGACAGTGGCGGGGGACTGCATTGGATTGGTCATGTTCGTGAACACTGGCAACAGCGACTATCTCGTCGCGAACTGCCAGGATTTCGTCGCGGCGGCGGATGAGGCGGTCGCCGCTCGCGGCCACGCGTCGCTGGGCCCGCGGCGTTGACTGGCGCGGGTCTTTGCCGGCGACGCAGTGACCGCAGCGTGCGATCTCCCCAGCGGAGACCACGGCGACCCGAGCAGGCAAACGAAGTTCCGTAAATCGAGCCCAGCGTCGAGAGCGCATGGAGGCCTTGGCCCGGCTCAACTTAGAGTGGGCATGGTCCGTTTTGCCTTAGCGGTGGTTGGCCGGGCTTGATTAGATTCAGTTGTATCGTTGGGGTTGTGACCAGCCCAGCGTTCTCGCTCGAAGACCCGCTCCTGACGGTCGACGACGTCGCGGCGGCCCTCGGTCTCAACGAGCAAACGATCAGGAACTACATCGACGACGGCGTCCTGCCGGGCGTGCGGGTGGGCAACCGGCGTGTGCAGATACGCCGGTCGGCCCTCGACGCGTTTCTTGCCGCCGGCGAGACACCGGACCTCGTCCGGGGCCTCGCCGCGCTTGACGAGGCGCGGGGGCCACTCGCCAGGGCGCTCCCGATTGACCGAACGGCTCTCGCACGAGGAGCGGTCCGAGCTGGCGGCCGCGCTCGACGCGCTCGCTAACTTTCGGCAACGGTTCGCTGATGTGCTTGCTCAAGCGTCCGGCTGACAATGGCGAGTGAGTCTCGCGAAGGCGATTACGCAGCGTTGCGCAGGCTCGGTGAGCTCGGCCGGGCGATCGAGCGTCAGCGCGGGCCCGATTCATATCCGCGTCCGACTGGACCAGTACCGAGTCTCCAAGAACTCCGCCGCCTTAGCGATGAGATCAAGCGCGTCGCGTCGCTTCATGCCGCGAGAACCGTCCGCGTTTTTGGGTCGAGCGCCCGCGGCGAGGAGGGTCCGCGGAGCGATTTGGACTTGCTCGTAGAGATGGGGGACCGGCGCGGCCTGCTCGAGGAGGCTGCCATGCAGGGCGACCTCGAGGAACTGCTCGGATGCCGAGTGCAAATCGTGACCGTCACGGGCTTGGCCTGTGCCCGCGAGGACGTGCGTGAGCAGATCGAGCGCGAAGCGATTCCGCTTTGATGTCGACCTGGGACCCCGGCCGGATTGCCGACACCGGGGCTCTGCTCACGGCCTCCGGCTCGGATCCACTGGAGGAGAGTGGTTTCTTGGGGCGGCACGACCGGTGTCCGTAACTCCGCCCGAGAACAGGCGTTACGACTTCTTACCTGCAAATTGGCTGCTTTCTTGCAGCAGCCGCGGGCCCGGGTCGGGCGACGGTCTCTGCCGGTGCAGAGCGTCCTTGAGGTGCCCCCAGCGCTCGCGCAGCCGGCCGCGGGCTTGATCGACGCGGCCCTGCCTCGCCTGGCAGCGATTGCCCGACAGCGCGCCGATCGCCTCCTTGAGCCGTCCGTGGGCTTGCTGGCTCGCGCCCTTCGTTCGCTCCTGGCTTCCGCTTCTGGCCATGTCGGCCTCTTCGATCACGTGCTCGCGTTAGGACGGATCCTCGGCTCGGCAGGCCCAATCGTGGTTCGCGCCGGTTCAGACCGCAGCTACCGGATCCACGCAAGGTGATGGTCGATCCGAGAAGCGTGAGCGTGAGCGCCTTCGACAGGGGAGCGGGCCCTCCCCGCGATCGCCGACACGGTCGATTCTTTACCGTCGATCAACTCCCTTCGGCTCGCCCCGGGAGAATGGGGCGAGGAATTCTGTCGATGGCGCTCGCTGAAACCCAACAACTGCGGATGCTCGAGCGGCTACGGAGCGCCGGCCAGGAGCCGGTGACGCTTGACCAGCTGCGCGCAGGCGGAATCGACTTCCCCGCCGTCGTCATCGGCGAGCTCGAGCTCAACGGGTATGTGATCGAGCGCGTCTACGAGCACGGCCGGCAGATCGGCGTGCGCCTGCTGGAGACCGAAGCCCCTGATCCACCGGCCTCACGTCGGCGCCCCCGATGGCGCCGAGTTCCGCGGTAGCCACCTACGCGGCGAAACGAGTGCTGCGCTCAGCGTTGGCGCCGGTGCTCGGCGCAACATCATGGCGCACCTGGACAGTCAAGTCGCAAAGCGACTATCGCCGAGCCGCTCGATAACGGGAATTACGACGGAAGTGGGGGTGGAGGGTCGGTCCAGTGCTCGCGGCGCTCGCGTGCAGCGGGATGTCGGCAGTCTCGCTCACGGACGTGTGCCGATTGCGGCGCCGAGGTCAGGCACTCGTTCCCGCTGTACGGCGACCGACAGGGCCGAACAACGCTTCCCGCTCATCCGGGAGCGTCAACCTTGACCGCGCTGCAAGATCGACACCGCGGCCGGCGGCGGGTCTCGGTCGCATCGCTGCACGAACTCGGGTGCGGCTTGGCGCGATCACCCGCCGACAATATGAGCGTTCTATCGTGCACGAATCCTCGCTAGGGCCGCGTTCGAGGCGGTTGGCGCTGTCAGTTGTTCTCCCAGGTTGGAAGCGGTGGGGACTACGGATGCGGGCGGTACGCGTCGACTGGGAAGATCGACGGAGACGGAAGGTCGTCAAGAAGATTCTCCCAAAGGAGAGTCAACCGGGCGGCCTTTCGCCGTGCTTGGGGCCAAGTTGGCTAGCGGTCAAGGGGCGCTTGGCGAGTTCCGCGCGCTGGCGCTCGCTCAGGCCACCGAACGTCTTGCTGGGCTAGACCGAAGTTCCCCTCCTCACCGGGAACTTCGGTCTAGACCCGGCAGTCGCCGGTGGGGAACGATGATGCGAAGGGTCACGTCCGGTTCGCGCTCCGTCGCAGCCTGATCATCTCCGGTGGCCAGGAGAACCCGTGTCCAAAAATGAACGTCGCACATCTTGTGTCGTCGTCAGCGCTTGTTTGCACTCATCTTGGCGCTCTCCCGGGTTGGTGCGAGGCATCTGATCGACCGCTCGCGGCAGCGCCGCGGAGCACGCGCTCGGCGTGCTCGCGCGCCGCCCGCCCGGCGGCCTCGAGCGCTCCCGCGCATCGCTCAAACCGTCCGACCACCTGACTCCCCGCAGGTAGCCGCAGCCCGTAGAGGAACGGGCCGTCGGGCTGCGGCGCGTCGGTGGCCGCCGCGAGCTCTGCAACCGCATGGTCGTATTCGGCAGTCCGGCGCTGATAGAGGCCCGTCAGCGCGGGGTTCAGGGCGCGGAGCCGTCTGGTGATGATGCGATCGGCAAACGACGCGACCGGCTCGACGCTCGCCCCATGCGGCCGGGTCTGCAGGACGAGTACGTGCGTTGCGCCGAGCGCCACGGCAGTCCGGTACGGGATCGATTCGGCCAACCCGCCGTCCAGGAAGCGCCTGCCGCGGAACGGCACCGGCGGGCCGCCGACCCACGGCATCCGGGTCGATGCCAGCAGCGCCGCCCGCAGGTCCTCGACGCAGTGAAGCTCCGAGAGCAGCACCGCAGCCGCCTGATCGACGTCCACCGCGACGCAATGCAGCGGGATCGCGCTGGCCGCTGTCCGCTGGTGTCGGGCGGCGTCGAGCGCATCGTCGGCGTGGTCGAGTGTGAATGCGACGTCGACCGCCGCGCGCCCGATCAACAGGCGGTACGGGTTGATGAACCGCCGCGTGGTGAACACAGCGTGATACGCGCTGCAGCATGCGTCCGCCACCCCTGCCAGCAGCCCGGCGCCGTTCAGCGCGCCGGCCGAGGTGCCGACGACGAGGTCAAAGCAGGCCGTCAGCCCGAGCAGCTCAATCGCAGCGGTCATTCCAGCCGAGACCACGCCGCGCATCCCGCCACCCTCGATCGCGAGCGCCAGCCGGGCACCATCGGCCGACGCTGTCGCCTGGTCGGCGCGCTCAGCCCTCCTGGCGAGCAACTCGAGCACGGGATGTCGCACGACGAGGTCGGCCATTGCACCCTGCAACATACCCGCGCATTCGCGCCAGCAGGCCCGCGAACGCACGACGGTCCGCTGCCTCCGCCGCGCAGGCCAGACACTCAACGCCTCGGAGACATTCGCAACATCGCCGGGCACGATCGGGAACGAGACCCGACGGAGAGGCAAATAGAGGCACTGACCCGCGGAGCCGACCGAACGGTGACGACACTCTTCTAAAGGGGGTGGGGACTTGAGTGCACATGGCAGGACGCCGCACGGGCGGTTCGCGTACGGCGCCCTCGTGTCTTCCGGACGCGGCCGGGGCGGGTGCTAAGAGCGCACGGGGACTGCTGCCATCTGCCTCGGTCGTCGGCAGGTCGGTATGACAACTCCCCCTGCAAACGCCGTGAGGGGTCGGCGTAGATGAAGGCTGACGCCCGCGCCGGGGTCTCCGGTCTCTCGGGTGCTGTTAGCCGCGGCGGCGGTAGATTTTGCCGAGCGGGTGGTCCTCGGGGCTGGTGAACAGGCCGCTTGAAGTGATGAGCGCGGCCATCTGCTTGCGGCCCTGATAGTCGCCGGTGTGCAGCTGTACGCTCGCGGTCGGCCAGGTGCCGGTCGTGGCCATCCAGCGGACGGCGTCAAGGCCTGAGTGGCCGTAGTCGGTGCAGGACAGGTTGAAGTCGAGGGAGATGTGCTGCACGTCGCCGGCTGCCATCCGGTCGGTGAACGCCTTGACGGTTCGCACCCACTCCCACTCGGGGCTGACGGGAGGCTGTTTGTCGTCGAGGTAGACGGCGTGTTCGGGAAGTGGTGCCCAGCTCATGCTCTCAGGGTAGGGCCGTCCGCGCGAGTGACCGGGCCGACTAGGGCAAATCGCGGGCGAGCAACGAGAACGCGACAAGCTCGACGGTCCGCCAATCGTGCGTCGCGTCCGATGGCAGGACTTCCTTGCGAGTGAATCCGCAGCGCTCGGCTACGCGGGCGTTGGGAGGCGTAGTTGTCTGTGGTTGTGTAGAGGCCGAGACGTGCCAGCCCCAACTCGGCGAACGCCCAACTGGAGAGCAGCCGCACGGGCCGCACCGCCGCGCCGCGCCCTCGTCCCCAGCGCGCGAGCCCAGGACGCGCTGATCGTTCTACCGGGCAACCTGGATGTTGCACCATTACACATGCATCTGCCAGGCCCCGTTGCCATCCGTAGGGGGCCGCAGCGTGTCTACGTCGGATTACGGCCCGCTGTCAGAGAAAGGTACGGGAGCGAGCGAAGGGGCATGCGATGCTGTGTCTTCAGGCCGGACGCGCTGGTTGCCTCTGCCTAGGTGCAGTTGCGAGGCAGGGGTCAAGCCCGGCGTTGCACCTTGCGCGAAAACGTCGTGACGAGCGGCTGGTTTGGGCTACGGGAAGACGGCGCGTCGGGAGCGGCGATCCACGGTCGGCGCGACCGCAGTTCGCTTCTGGTTTCGACACGGAAGGGCAGCCGTCCAAGGGTGATCGCTTCAGGCGCGATGCGGTGGCGCGCATGGGCGATCCCGCGCAACCGCTTTGGCCCCGGGAGTCGTCGACCGGGTGGGCGCTCGAGGCGCGTCCTCGGTCAGTCGGGAGCGCCTGGATCTCATCACTCGCACGATCGCATTCATGTTCCGCCGGTGCCGAGCTTGCTTGCGCTTTGGCGACGATCCACTTGCGGCGATTGGAGCTCGGTGGCTGCGGAGGCCCGATCGCTTTCGCCCCCCGTATGCGACCGGTCGGTCCGGTGGAGGCAAGCGCGGCGATCAACGGTCTTATTCCCGCGCGGCGAGAAACCTGGGGCGGGGCGAGGTTCCCGCGTGGACTCGAAGCGCCGGCACCAACCGGTCAAGCGACACGATCAGGACGTCGTCCTCGACGCGCTCCAGGCTCCTCGCGCCGACAACGCACAGGACCGCCAGCGCGCCCGCGCGGCACCAGCGCCGACGGTGGCGGCAAAGCCATGCCGCCATCTCGCGGGTCTTGGCGAGGTGGGAGGCGTGAAAGGTTCGCGTCTTGGTTTCGATCACGCAAGCCATTCCGGTGGGTGCGATTGCGACGCTGTCGATGTCGCCGTGCCCGCGATAGGGCAGCGAATGGCGAAGTTGCCAGCCCTCTGCCTGGAGCGTGGCCAGTGCTGCGCGGACCGCGTGCTCGGAGCGGGCGCCGAGGCGGCTGCGGCTGGCGAGGCGCAGCCAGCGGCGCGTGTCGATCACCGTCCGACCGTGACGAGCGCGAGCGCGCCAGCAAGCGCGGGCGCGCCGTCGCCGAGGGCGATAATCGGCACCGCGCCGGCCGCGACTGCTGCGGCGCCGCTGGCAGCGGCTCGGCGCAGCCGTCGGTACTGCTGGCGGCGCGGGAAGCTCGATTGGACCATGAGGGAGAAGCTCGCAGGCAACGCGGACGAACCAATCGCCGCACGGTAGTCGCGACCGGCCAGCCTGGTTGACGGGCTCGCTCGATGCTCGACACCTTCGGTGGTCGGCGGCGATCCGCGGCTGGGCGACGTCCGAGTTTCAACCTCGCCGCCGCCAAGCGCCGCGTGGAGGTTCTACCCCGCCAACTGGATGGCGAGCTCGACGAGTTCGACCACGTGCTGATCGACTGCCCGCCGAACTACGGGCTTCTCGCCGTCAACGCGGTCGTGCTCGCCAGCGAGCTGCTTGTGCCGGTGCGCGTGACCAACCCGAATTCGACCGATGGCCTCGGCGACCTGCTCTCCTTCCTGGAGGAGATGGCCAGAGGCGGGCTGGGAGCGGCCGGTCGCCGCTCCGGGGTCGACAGCGACGAGCGGCACTGGTGGGATTGTGGGCTGGGCCGCGTTCCTCAGGCATAGCCGCGGGCTCTGTTCGCACTTCCGTTTACACCTTGCTGCCCCAGGGCACCTCGGCAGCTACCTACCCCATAGAAAAACCGTAACCGTTCAGTCGTCGGGGCCGGTGGCAGGGATTCCTGGTTTGTGCAGCGAATCT
>Ga0187772_10001568_pt1 | contig 10936 bp, 9 predicted proteins | sample 0116_SJ02_MP15_2_FD_133137 | JGI IMG/M metagenome (GOLD analysis project Ga0187772, IMG submission 133137) | Tropical peat soil microbial communities from peatlands in Department of Meta, Colombia - 0116_SJ02_MP15_20_MG | ecosystem: Environmental > Terrestrial > Soil > Wetlands > Peat | place... | reverse complement strand
CTGAAGAATTTCTATCTGAAGAGCAAGCGCTCGATTCAAAAGCCGGCCGAAGAAGGCCCAGCCGCCTATGTCTTACCTTCGGACGACCCGCGCGCAACCGTGCAGGCAGATCTTCTGCGCGTCATGTTCAAGCAACACGTGGAAGTCTCCCGCGCCACGAGCGCCTTCACCGTGGCCTTGCCGGTCAAGAAGGAAAAGAAGCCGACCAAGCCCGCGGAGAACGAAGAGAAGCCCAAACCAGCCGCGCCCACAACGCGCAGTTTTCCCGCGGGCAGCTATGTGATTCGCATGGATCAGCCGTACAGCCGTGTGGCCGATGCCCTCCTCGACTACCAATATTGGAGTCCTGACGATCCCCAGAAAACTCCTTACGATGATACGGGGTGGACCTTCGGTGAACTCTTCGGCGTACAAGTTGCGCGTGTCACGGACCCGAAAGTCCTCACCGTTCCCATGGAGCGCATCACCGAAATTCCTGCCATGGGCCGCGTCCAGGGCGAAGGCACACTCTACGCCATCGAGAATCACGCCGAACCCGCGCTGGCCACACTTCGGTATCGCTTGAAAGAGGCGAACATCGATGCTGCGGAGGAGCCATTCCAGGTCGCTGACCGCAAATTCGGGCGTGGCACCTTTCTAATCCGAGCCGTCAGCCGCTCCGACCTCGATGCCGCCACAAAATCCCTGGGTTTGCGCGCCATAGCTCTTGCTTCAGCGCCCAGCGTGAAGACCCATCCCGTCCGTACCCCTCGCCTCGCGCTCGTCCACACCTGGCTCAGCACGCAGGCAGAAGGCTGGTGGCGCCTTGCGCTGGACAATCTGAAAGTCCCTTACGACTACATGAGCACGCAGGCGCTGGCCAAAATTCCTGACCTCAACGCCAGGTACGATGTGATTCTTTTCCCGCCTGTGGGCTGGAATGCCGGCCTCACAAACATCATCGATGGCCTACCGACGTCCTGGGGAAATCCTCTTCCCTGGCTGAATACTCCGGAAACGCCGAACCTTGGCAAGATCGACTCCACTCCAGACATGCGTCCCGGCCTGGGCTGGGAAGGCGTAGCCAAACTCCAGAGCTTCGTAGCCAAGGGTGGGGTGCTGCTCACCGCAACCGACACCTCCCAGTTTGCGCTTTCCCTTGGCATGGCCAATGGCGTGACCGCCAGTAGCTCGGAAAAGATGAAGATCGTCGGCGCGATCGTTGGCACCCGTCTGGTCGACGCCGCCAGTCCCATCGCGTACGGCTACGACGAGAAGATCTCCGCCTATTGCGACAACGGCCCGATCTTCTCGGTGAATAGCCTGCTGGGCTCACGCCGTCGGCATCTTGGAACGGAAACCAACACGCGGCCCACAGGACGCGGCACAAAGGACGATCCGGACTTCGTCATCGGCCGCCCCGCCGCCGAAATCCCCGAGGAGCCCGAGCGCGAACAATGGGAAGTTCCCACTCCGACGGAGGAGCAACTCGACAACAACCCGCGCGTGATCCCCCCAACTGGCCGAGCTCGGGTCATTCTGCGCTACGCCGACAGCAAAGACCTGCTCATTTCCGGCTTGGTGGAAGGCGGAAACGATATCGCCCAACATCCTGCCGTAATCGACGTGCCCAACGGCAGCGGGCACGTCATCCTGTTCTCCATTGAACCCATTTATCGCGGCGAAACCGAGAACACCTATTCCCTGGTTCTGAACACTCTTCTGAATTTCGACAGCCTGAACGCTGGTCGCAAGAACGCCGACAGATAGGCGGCACTCGGCATCAGAGCAATAACCAGCGTCACAATTCCCGTTGCGCTTATACCCAGTTGGAGTACAATCCCCGCCGACATGCCCAAACATAAAGCGAAGAAGTCCCCCAGGCGGCGCCCCAGTCGCAGGGCCCACACCAAAATCACAAGATTACCCAAGGGCGCACTAACCCTCATCGTCATGCTGCGCGCAAAGGAGGGCCAGCACCTCCTTTTGGAAGCGGAACTGCGTGCTCTTGTCGGCCCCACGCGGAAGGAGGAAGGCTGCTTGCAATACGACCTGCACCGCGGCGCCGACCAGCCCGGCACGTTTCTCTTCCACGAAGTGTGGGCCAGCCGGGAGCACCACGCTGCGCACACGCGCACGCCTCACTTCCTCCGCTGGAACGCGCGCAAGGATGCGCTCCTCGCTTCCAAGGAATCCGCGTTCTGGCAACAAATAACCTAGGGAGACTTTGTAGCGGCACCTTCTGCTTGCCCTGACGAAGGAAGGGAGGCAAGCGACTCGCTCGAGGATCAACTCTCGGGTGGCTCGATGTAATACCCCGGCCGCGCGCGCACCGTCAGGTCTTTGCGATCTATTGTTACCTTGATCTCGTGGTAGCCGTCGCTGACATTGCCACCCGGGGTATAAGACAGCGTATACTGCGAATGCAACTCACCCCCGATCTCATCGATTGCATTTTGGATCGACCAATTCTTCCACGTTGATACGTGCTCGCCGCCGGTGGCCGCCGATGCAATCTCCAATTGGCGGGAGGTAACCTTGTCCTTCACGTGCGTGACGACCCAAACCGCTAGTCCGATGAGATTCGCTCCGCCTGCCACGCTCGGATCGTTACTCGGTGTTTGTACAACCCCGGGCGGCCCCGGCATCCCCACGATACCGTCCGGCGTGGCTTTTGGCATCGGCTGGGGGTTCGGCTTCTTCTGCAAGTCCGCGCGCAATCCCGAAATTCCCACGGTATAAATCGTGATGTTCGCCAGTTGCGCCCGCCTCAGCACTTCTCCCAACTTGTCCTCGCTGCCTTTGTCGTGCGCCTCGCCGATCACCAGCATCACGCGACGCTTCCCCAAATCCGTTGCGGATACCTCTGGCCGCGACGCCAGCAATTCCACCGCTTTGGACATCGCGTCAAATAATCTCGCGCCAGAGTAGCCCTCCTTCAACTGCGACATCGCTTTTTCCATCTCGTCGGGGCTAGTGGTAAAATCCTGCAGGACTTTCACTTCATCGTCGTATGCGATCACCGCGCCTTCGCCTGTTGGTCCCACCACGGTTTGCGAAATCAAAATACCCGTTTTGCGGATCTGAGGGAGGATTGGCGCAATGCGATCGCTCGTTTCCACAACTACCACCAGGGACACGGGGTCTCCCCCCAGCGTAAAGTGGGTGATGATTTGTTGCACACCATTGTCGGTAACGTGGAAGTCCGCTTTTTCCAACGTGTTGACCATTTCTCCTTTTTCGTTTCTCACCGTCACCGGAGTATTTACGAGCAGCGTTCGCACTTTGATTTCTGTGGGCGCTTTCTGGAGGGTCGTGCCCGGCTGCGGCGTCATTGGCCCTTCCGGGGCTTGTGCGCAAACTAGGAGTGGCATGACACAAACTCCTAGGGTCAGCGCCGCACCACGCGTAAACTCCCTCAATTTGTTGCCGATCAATCTCAAGAACTAGCCTTCCCCTGCGTATTCCTTTCGACGCATTCCGGCCCAAAGACGTTGCCGGGAGCATAGGCCCTGCCTACAATCGTAACTCGCTTCCTTTGGAGACCGCAGATGACGGACGGCAGACGACTCAAGCCCCAACACGCACCGAAAGCTCCTCACGAGAACCGTGAGTTCATGGAAAGCACTCCGGCCCGTCCGATCCGCATCCTGGCGGAATACATTCACCCTCTCGCGCAGCTCAAGAAGGAGGGCATCGGAGATACCGTCGTGATGTTCGGCTCTGCACGCATCGAATCACATGAAACTGCCTCCGCAAGGCACACGCGGCTGAAACAGGCCAAGACCGGCAGGATGAGCAAGGACAAGCTGAAGCAACACAATCACGCACTACGTGCCGCAAAAAGCGCTCTAGAAATGTCTCGCTATTACGAAGAAGCGCGGCAGCTTTCTCACAGGCTGACCAGCTGGGCGTTGTCTTTAGGCCCGCGTCCACGGCGCTTCGTGGTCTGCTCCGGCGGCGGCCCCGGAATTATGGAGGCTGCCAATCGAGGCGCTTACGAAGCGGGCGGCAAATCGATTGGACTTTCCATTGAGCTCCCGCACGAGCAATTTGCGAATCCTTACATCAGTCCGGAGCTGAGTTTCAATTTTCACTATTTCTTTATGCGTAAACTCTGGTTCGCTCAAATCGCCAAGGCGCTGATCGTCTTTCCCGGAGGATTCGGCACCATGGACGAGTTGTGGGAGATGATGACCCTTTCGCAAACTGGAAAAATGCCCAAGCACACGTTGATCCTGATCTATGGCCGCAAATATTGGAACGATGTTCTCAATCTGAAGGGCATGGTCCGCTGGGGCACCATCAGTCAGGGCGAGTACGACCTGCTTGAGTTTGCGGACAACGTCGAGGATGCGTTCAACCTGATACGCACCGGCCTGGAGAAGTACCACATGAAGGTGGACCCTTTCTTACAGGCATACTGAATTTTTTTCATTCTAAAACTCCGCCTAACTACTTTTCTTTCAATACGGAAATTTGGCCTCTTTCCTGCCCCCTTTCCTTGTGCATTTGGTTAGACCAACGCCGGCGGTCGCATTATCTGCTTGGCGTTGCACGCAAATACAAAAGGGATAACTCTAGGAGAGTCGAGATGAGAATACGACTTACATTGGGCCCCATGATCGTCGCAGGGGCGCTGATGTTTGCCAGTTCGTCGGTGGCCCGTGCCGATGATGATTGCCAGAAGCGCACGATCAAGGCCGATCACAATCTGCACGAAGCCATTGCCAAGCACGGCCCAGACAGCCCTCAGGCAGCGCACTGGCGCAGCGAACTGGCGGCCGCTCGTTCCTTCTGTTGGGATCACGACCATCGCTGGTGGGACGAAGACGCCAAGCGGTGGCACTCAGAACATGACTGGGACGAGCGCGATCACGACCACGACTTGGACCATCACTGAGCTTCCCTCGTACCTGACCCAAACCCCAAAGGAGGGTGCAGCGCACACCCTGCACCCTCTCCCGCCTTGCTCGTAAAAGAACTTTTGCTTCAAACGGGTGTTTGATTCCTCAGAACGTCCTCCCGAAGCCAGCCCGGGCCCGTTCCCTGGAGGCTCTTATGAAAGTTCCCGCTCTGTTGCTCCGTTCGATTCTCGGTAAGGCCGCGCTAGCTTCCCTGGCTCTGGGTGGCTTCCTTCTGTTTGCAGGTGCCCCGGCGGCCGAAGCCAATGCCTGGGACGACTGCAACCGGCGTGTGGCCTACACAAACATGCGCTATCAGGAGGCCGTGGAACACTTCGGCCCGTACAGTCCAGAGGCGCGCCATTGGGCGTTCGAACGCCATGAAGCGTATGAGCGTCTTGAGCACTGCCGCCGCGATTGGCGTTAATTTCACTGCTTGATTTCAGGCCTCACGCAAATGAAAAAACGGGGCGCCCAACCTGACGCGCCCCGTTTCTGTATATATGCCGTTTTGTTTAAGATGCCGCTACTTCCACTTCCTCTGAAAAAATAGCTTCGAACCTCTTCACTTCATCGTGATCGTGCAGCATCACCACTGGCACGACCCGCATGGACTGTTTGCAATAGTGGCACTGCACGCCCTCGCCCTGTAGGTCCTGCAAAAACCCGTCGGTGAAGCGATACTCGGCACGCTCTCGCCTTGCCTTCTTCTGGCCCTTGGCGCCGCAGTGAGGGCAGTGAAACTCCACAACGTCCTGCTGCGGGTCGCGCTCGAGGGCCGCCCAGCCCGTGCGGCGTACCCCGACAACTTCCGGAATATGCCTGTCCATCTGATCCTCCTCCCAAGTTCTTCTGGGTGATTGGATGCCCAGAGGTTTCCTCGAGATGCACTTGAAGGACAATTTTTTCGTATTTCTTTCGCTAGTTCGATTCCCTAGGCTTTTCTGTCCTAATGCGTTTCCATTAGCCGGGGAACTTGTGTCCATCCTTGGTGTCAAACGGTGCAGAGGACGCGCGCACCTCACATCCCTGCGAGAGCGGCGCCAGTCTCCTGAAGGCAACCGAGGAGGCTGGTGCCGCAAATTCAGAAGGCTCAAGGGGAGAATTCCGGAGGTGTGTGATGGCTGTTGCTCCCGTTCCCGAACAACGTCCAGGCTTTCTCCGCAACTGTCTCGTCGAAGGTGATTCCGCACAAGAGGCCCGTGTCCGCCGCAATAGGCAGCGCGCGCTCCTGATTTCCATCGTTGTGCAGATTCTGATTGTGGCCGCCCTGGTTATATTTCCACTCTTCACCAAGGGCGAAAACATAGCTGGCGGTGTCGTTGTTGTTCCTCCCATTCCTTACTCGCATGGCGGTCATCCACACCCAACAACCCCCGCTCGCCCTTCGGGCGGCCGACCGAATATCTGCCGTTTTTGTGCCCCTCCGTCCATTCCCCCGACCATCGTCACGCACGACGATCCAGGCCCCATGGACAACACCATCGGACCTGACGGTCCTGAGATCCCGGGTGTTCCCGACAGCCCCCCCATCCCCGGCTTGCCATCGACGGACTCACGCCGCGAACCGCCACCGCCCCTTACGCGCACTCGCCCTTCAACTCCAGTGAAGGTCAGCGAACCCGTGATCGCTGCGAAGCTCGTCCATCGCGTTGAGCCTGTCTATCCGCCTCTGGGAATCCAGCTTCGCCGTGAGGGCCGCGTTGAGCTTCACGCAATCATCTCCACGAGTGGCTCCATCGAATCCCTCGAAGTCCTTAACGGCGATCCCCTCTTCATCTCGTCCGCGCTGGCCGCCGTGCGGCAATGGCGCTATCAACCGACGATTCTCGACGGGCAGCCCGTCGAAATCGACACGCACATCACCGTGATTTATACCTTGTCACATCAATGACAGTTTGTAGCGCAGGGGCGAGCGCCGTTTGCGAGCCCTGCGGCAGTTCGCTTAGTTCTAACGGGAAGTCGTTTGCGGCAGGCTACAACAGCGGTTCTCCCGAATGCCGCGCAATCACTTCACGCGCCAGGTCGCGCAATCGCACGACTTCACGCAACTGGCTCGGATCCCCGTTTGGCGATACGCGCTCCGGATAAATCGGTGCAGAAAGCGTGATGGTCACAGTCGTTGGCCGAGGCAAGATCGTTCTATCCCGCAAGAACCTTCTTGTCCCGGCCAGCGACACGGGAATGATCGGAGCGCCCGTCGCGACCGCGCTGCGGAAAGCCCCCAACTGAAATGGCCGCACGCCCTCTTCCGGCGTAAAAGTTCCCTCGGGGAACACAAAAACCGAATCGCCTAAGTTCAAGAGCTCTTCAATCTCATCTACTTGGCGCAACCGCGAGTTTGCATCATGCCTGTTGAAGGACAAGTGCCCCATCTTATTCAGGAATGTTCCGATGAAAATCATATCGTTCACTTCGCCCTTGGCTACGAAGCGATATGGCACGCCTAGTCCCATCATCAGGGGGAGCACATCAAAATAGCTGGCATGGTTTGACGCGTAGACCTTTGCCCCTGGCATGTCCATGTACTCCTTGCCGACGACCTTCACACGAATCCCGGTCAGTGCAAAGAGCAGTTTAAGCGCCTTCGAAGTGAAGCGCCCCGCCGCGCGATGATCTTTGTGCAAGCGCACAATCGCGCACGCCGGAATAATCCACAAAATAAAAACCACCAGGAAATACAAGCCGTAGATTTTTTCGAGCCCGGTGCGAATGCCGTTCTGAACGGCTCGCACGGTGCTCTGCAGGTAGGAGCCCGTCCCGAGCCTCGCAATCTGCACCCACGCCGGAGGTTTGGCAACCGAGAGCGTTCCGGCCAGGTAAAGCTGCTTGGTCTCCTCGCGGCGCAATTTTCCGCTCGACGTTTTTGGAATGCTGCCCGGCCGGATCAGCTCCACACGATCAGGTGGCAGCCCCAATCCTCGCGACACCTCATCATTGATACTGGTCACAATCGCCGCGCGCTTTCCCCGATCCTCTTCTCGCGATTCCGCAACAATGACGAGCTTCTCTGTTCCCGTATCATCGCCCTTCAATCCAAAGGCGACCACGCACCCCTTCCGAATTCCGTCCACGCGTGAGGCCAGCTCTTCCACTTCATGCGGATAGAGATTTCGTCCGCCCTTGATGATGATGTCCTTCACGCGCCCTGTAATGTAGATCTCGTCTTCGGCCTGGTAAGCGCGATCCCCCGAATTCACCCAGGGATATTCACCTTCTGCGTGCGCTGGACCGCCGGAAAATAGCTTCTCGGTGGCCGCGTCGTTCCTGTAATAACCACTGGTTGCGGAAGCGCCGCGGAACCACAAAAATCCTTCCACCCGCTCCGGCAACGGATTTCCTGCTTCGTCTGTGATGACGACCTCATGCCGCGGCAGCGCCACTCCGGAAGACACAAACGAGATAGCATTCTCGTCCTCTGTATCTGCAGGCACCGCGCGTCCCTGCGTCGTGAACGTCTCCCGTTCCACACGATCGACCTTTGGCCCGCGATAAAGCGGCGGAAACGTGACGCCCAGCGACGCTTCCGCCAATCCGTACACAGGCAGCATTGCCCCCGGCTTAAAACCATATTTGACAAACCGGTTCGTAAAGCGTTCCAGCGTTTCCGGGTTGACCGGCTCCGCGCCATTCAAAGCCGCGCGCCACGAACTCAGGTCCACACCTTCCATGGCCTTGTCCGAAATTTTTCTGACGCACAGCTCGTAAGCAAAATTCGGCGCGGCCCCGATCGTCCCCTTGTAATTGGAGACAGCTTGTAGCCAGCGTTCCGGCCGTGTCAGAAACGCCAGGGGTGACATCACCACGAGCGGAACGCCGTGCAGCAGCAACGTCAGCCAGGCTCCGATGAGCCCCATGTCGTGGTACAGCGGCAGCCAGCTCACTCCCACGTCATCCGGCGCCATCTGCACCGCTTCTGCGATCGACCGCATGTTTGCCAGCAGATTCGCGTGCGTAAGGGTCACGCCCTTCGGATCCCCCGTGGAACCGGACGTGTACTGGAGCAATGCGATATCGCTGCCCTTGCGCACGCGGCTTCCGCTAATAAATGCAGGCAGCGCGCCCGGTGCGGGCGGCGGCTCTTTCTCCGCGGCGTCCAGCAACTTCTCCGCGTCCACAACGCCGAGCAGCGATTTGACGCGCGGCTTCAGCAGTTTCGCGACGGCCTCAGCGCGCCGGAACGTGAGCAGCAGGCACACTCCCGCATTGTTCAAAATGGCTGACTGCCGTCCGGCATATTCTTCGATTCGGTCTGCACGAAACGGCGGATAGATCGGCACGGGCACAGCGCCTGCCAATAGAATGCCTGCGTAACAGATGAAAAACTGTCGCGAAGTGGGCAGCATCAACGCCACACGCCCGCCCGCCGCCACGCCGCGCCGCGCTAATTCCTCCGCGCACTTCTGTGCGGCCCCAAGCAACTCGCCAAACGTCAACGTATGCGCATGGTCAAGCACATCGCCGTCTTCAGTGATGATCAAATGGGTACGGTTTGCATCGTGGACGCCGCGGTAGCGGATGACTTCGAGCAGCGTCTCCGCCGTTTGCGCGATCGGCTCGGCGGTTTCTTCTTGTATCCTGCTCGCCGCCAACCCGGCTCGCAAAGCAAATGCCTCTTCCTCATCGGTTGCCGTGACTCCTGGCGCTTTCCGAATGGCCTCAATCAGGTCCTCGGGAGTATTTGCTTCCGCGGCCAGCGCGTCTGGCAAGCGCACCTCAAACGCCGATTCCAACCGCGTTAGAAGCTCCACGCGTTCCAGGCTGCCGAGCCCCAAATCGCGATCGAGGTTGGACGCAGGCGAGAGCGCTTCCAGGGCGCCGTGGCTGCCCAGTTCTTCCAGGAGTCCGCGCAGCACGTCCATGACGCGCTCACGCAGGCCCGGCAGGTCTAGTTGTGTTGAAGTTGTAGCCAAAGTCACCTTCGCCAGAGGACTTCGCGTGAGGCTAACATGCACCGCCCCCTTTTTCCATCCTCGTCTAGGTTCGTTGTAGCGCAGGGCGAGTCTGACCCCTGAGGCTTTTCTGCGTGCGCGCCTTGGTCCTGCGCCTACGCGCCCTGCTTCTTCACCCCAAATCCCGGCGGCATAAGAGTGGTCGAAAGGTCCACGCCGGAAAGGTCGGCTTTGCGGATGTCCGTCTCTCGAAGAATGGCGATGCCCATATCCGCGCCCGTAAATTTGGCCCCATCCACGTGCGCATCGCGGAAGTTCGCATTTCTTAGCAGCGCCTTATGAAAATTCGCGTTGGTCAGATCGCAGCGGAAGAACTCCACTCCGCTGGCCTGCGCCTCGGTCAAGTCCGCCCCAGCCAGACTCGCTTCGGTCATGTCCGTATTTCGTAAATCCGCTTTGCGCAGGCGCGCCCCAGCAAAGTCTGCTCCCGGAAGGCGAGCGCCTCGCAGGTCGCTTCCCTCCAGGTTAGCATTCCGCAGGATCGCTCCCGCCAAGTTCACCTTGCTCAAGTCTGCGCCGGAGAGCTCCGCTCCGGTCAGGTCTGCGCGGACCCCGGCGCCTTTCCAGAAGCGATCATGTTCTTCGAGGATTTCTGTCAGTTTCTTTCCCTTGTGTCTCAGACTACTCAATTTACGCAGTCCCATAGTTCAATCATCCCCCTGGTTCAATCCTCTATTTTACCCAATCGCGCGTTGGCCGAGAACCACAAGCCACCCCTGCGCGCGCGCCCACAACAGAGTATGCTACTTTCTTGGTTCGGCGGCGCGCCGGGCCGCTCGGGAAGTTATTCATGCGAATGTGGATCCTCCTCTTACTCCTCTCCCTCTTCACCCTTGCCGTGATGCCCGCCGCGGCGCAAGAGGACGAGATCGTGGCCAACCTCGCTGGCGGGCGGGTCATCATTCATGTCGCGAATGATGGCATCGCCTTCGCTGCGGTCGACCGCCCTCTCGAGGCCAAATCCGTCCCTCCCCGTGTGGCCGCCATCGGCTCCTCTCACGTCGGCGTCTTCTTTGGCGCTTCGGAGTGGCAGGTCCCTGCCCAACCCATGCCCATCCGTCTCGACAAAAACATCGGCGACGTCCGCCCCACGAAAGCCGG
>Ga0187772_10001567_pt1 | contig 10938 bp, 8 predicted proteins | sample 0116_SJ02_MP15_2_FD_133137 | JGI IMG/M metagenome (GOLD analysis project Ga0187772, IMG submission 133137) | Tropical peat soil microbial communities from peatlands in Department of Meta, Colombia - 0116_SJ02_MP15_20_MG | ecosystem: Environmental > Terrestrial > Soil > Wetlands > Peat | place... | reverse complement strand
GACGAGCAACGCGAGGTCCTGGCCGAGATCGCCGGCCTGGCCGAGCAGCACCAGGTCGACGCGGTGCTGGTCGCCGGGGACGTCTATGACTCCGCCGTGCCCTCCGCGCCGGCGCAGAGCCTGGTGGTGAAGACGCTGCTGCGGCTGCGCCAGGCCGGCGCCGAGGTCATCGCGATCGCCGGCAACCACGACCACGCGGACACCTTCGACGCCTACCGGCCGCTGATGCGGCACGCCGGGATCACCCTGGTCGGGAAGACCCGGCCGGCCGGCCGGGGCGGGGTGGTCCGCTTCCGGGCCCGGACCGGCGAGGACGTCCAGGTCGCGGTCGTGCCGTTCCTGACCCAGCGGTACGCCGTGCGCGCCGCCGAACTGGTCACGCAGACCCCGTCGGAGAACGTGCGCGCCTACGACGAGATGGTCCGCCAGGTGGTCGCCGCGCTGACCGCGGGGTTCGGCGACGGCACCGTCAACCTGGTGATGTCGCACCTCACCTGCATCGGCGGCGCGTTCGGCGGCGGCGAGCGGTCCGCCCAGTCGATCTTCGAGTACAGCGTGCCCGCGAGCATCTTCCCGGTCGGTGCGCACTACGTGGCGCTGGGCCACCTGCACCGGCGGCAGTCGCTGCCCGCGCCCTGCCCGGTGCACTACAGCGGCTCCCCGCTCGCGGTCGACTTCGGCGAGCAGGACAACACCAGCGTGGTGTGCCTGGTCGAGGCGAGCCCGTCGGTCCCGGCCCGGGTCACCGACATCCCGGTCACCGCGGGCCGGCGGCTGCGCACGGTACGGGGCACCCTGCCCGAGCTCGAGGCGCGGGCCGGCTCGTTCGGCGAGGACTACCTGCGGGTGTGGCTGCGCGAGCCGGCCCGCGCCGGGCTGCGTGACGACACGGTCGCGGTGCTGCCGAACGCGCTCGAGGTGCGCATCGATCCCGAGTTCGCCGCGCCGGCGCCTCCCGGCCGCCCCGACGCGGCCAGCGTGATCCGTACCCCGGATCAGCTGTTCGCCGACTACTGCGCGGCCGAGCAGGCGCAGCTGCGGGACCCGCGGGTGGCGGCGCTGTTCGCGGAACTGCACGAAGAGGTCACGGCCGCCGGCCCCGGCTCCGGCCCGGCCTAGAGGAAGGGCATCCCCCATGCGACCGGTCGTGCTGGACATGAACGGGTTCGCCTCGTTCCGCGAGGCGGCCAGGATCGACTTCGCCGACGTCGACTACTTCGCGCTGGTCGGCCCCACCGGCTCGGGCAAGTCGACCGTGATCGACGCGATGACGTTCGCGCTCTACGGGTCGGTGCCCCGCTGGGGGCGCAAGGGCATGGTCTCGCTCGCGCTCGCGCCGACCACCACCCGCGGCACCGTCAAGCTCGTCTTCGAGGTCGAGGGCCAGCGCTACGTCGTGGCCCGCGAGCTGCGCCGGGTCGGCACCGCGGTGAGCCAGCGGGCCGCGAGCCTGGAGCGGCTGGCCGACCCGCGCGGCCGGGCCGAGCCGGGAGAGCCGACCGAGGTCCTGGCCAAGGACCCGGCCGGGGTCGGGGACGGGATAGAGCGGCTGCTCGGGCTGTCCTACGAGGACTTCTGCCAGTGCGTGGTGCTCCCGCAGGGGCAGTTCGCCCATTTCCTGCACGCCAAGGCCAGCGAGCGGCAGGAGATCCTGCTGCGGCTGCTCGGCGCCGAGCACTACCGGCAGATGATGATCCGGGCGAACCAGCGCGCCGGCGACGCCGCGAAGCGGGCCGAGACCCTCGACGAAACCCTGTCCGGCCTCGGTGACGCCACCCAGGACGCCGAGGAGGCTGCCCGCGCGAGCGAGGCCGCCCTGGCCCGGCTGGCGGAGCGGGTGGACGCCGCCGTGCCGCAGATCAGCGCGGCCGACCAGGAGCTCGCGGCGGCCGAGGGCGAGCTGGCGCGGCTGGAGCAGGAACGGGCCGCGCTGGCCGCGGTGCGAGCGCCCGGCGACGCCGCCGCGCTCGACGAGCGGCTCGGTGCCGCCCGCGCCGCCCTGGAGCAGGCCCGTGCCGTCGAGGACGTGGCGCAGGAGGCCGACCTGGGAGCCCGGAAGGCACTGGCCGGCGGCCCGCAGCGGGCGCCGCTCGAACTGGCCCGGCAGCGGCGTGCCGAGCGGGACTCCGACGCCGCCCGGCGGCCCGCCCTGCAGGACGCGGTCGCACGCTCGTCCGGCCGGTCCGCCCAGGCCGACGCCGCGGTGACCGAGGCCGCCGGCGCTCTGGAGGCGCTGCGCGGGCAGCGGGACGACGCCGCGGCCGTCGCCGAAGCCGCCGAGCAGCAGATCCGGGAACTCGTTGAGCAGCACGGCGCGCTGACCGCGGTGACCGTCCCGGACGGCGTGGACCGGCTCGACGCGCGCCGGCAGGCCGCCGCCGATGCGCTGCGCCAGGCGTCGGCGGCGCTGCACGCCGCCGAGCAGGAGGACGGCGAGGCCCGCGCGGCGCGAGACCGCGCGGTCGCGCCCGGGGCGCTGGAGCAGGCGCTCGGGGAGCTGCGCGGCCTGGAGGAACTGACCGCCGGCCGGGCCCCGGCCCGGGCCGGCCTGCGGCAGGCCCGCGACCGGCGGGCGCAGGCCGACGCCGCGCTGGAGTCGGCCGAGACCGACCGCCAGCAGCGTCAGCGCGGCGTCGACGAGGCCCGCCGCGCGCACGTCGTGGCCGGCCTGCGCCCGCACCTCGTGGCGGGCCAGGCGTGCCCGGTGTGCGAGCAGACGGTCGCCGCGCTGCCCCCTGCGCTGCACGCCCCGGCGCTGGACGACGCGCAGGCCCGCCTCGGCCAGGCCGGCCAGGCGGTCGCGGCGGCGCGGAAGTCGGCCCAGGCCGCCGCCTCCGCGGAAGACACGGCCGCCGCCCGGCTGGACTCGCAGGCCGGCCAGCACCGGCGCCGGGCGCAGGCCCTGGCCGCCGCCCTGTCCGGCCCGCTGTCCGGCGCCGGCCTGACCGCGGTGGCCGGCTTCCTGGACCACGAAGCCGACCCCGCCCTGTGGTCGGCGGCCGGGCCGGATCCCGACGCCGCGGACCCGGGCCGGGCCGCGGCGGCGCTGGCCGAGATGACCGCCCGCCTGCAGGCACGCCAGGGCCTCGACGCGGCCGCGAACGCGGCGGCGGCCGCGGTGGCGGCCGAGCGGACCCAGGCCCGCTCGGCCCAGGCCGCGCTGGATCAGGCCCAGGCCGAGACCGCGGACGCCCGCGGCGCCCTGAACGACGCCCGCGATGCCCTGGTCCCGTTCGGCGCGCCGCCGGTCGAGGACACCGCCCTGGCCGCGGCCTGGGCCCAGCTGACCGGCTGGGCGTCCGGGCTGGCCTGCGTGCGCGCCGCCGAGCTGGGCGAGGCCCGCACCGCGGCGCAGGCGGCGGCCGTCCGGCGTGACGACGCCCGGGCCCGGTTCGGCCGGGCGGAGGCGGAGCTGTCCCAGCTGCGCGCGGACGCGAGGGACGCGGCCCGGGCCGAGCAGCAGGCCGGGACGCGCCTGGCCGAGCTGGACGGCCGGGTCGCGGAACTCGACCGGCTGCTGCACGACGCCCCCGGCGAGGACGAGGTCACCGCCCGGCTCGCGCTGCTCGACGAGCTCGAGGCCGCCGCGTCAGCGGCCGAGCAGCGGCTGCTCGCCGTGCGCTCGGCCCGCGCCGAGGCTCAGCGGGACCTGGCCGGCCTGGAACGGGCCGAGTCCGCGGCGCGGGCCCGGCTGAACGGGACCCGCGACCCCCTGGTCCGGTTCGGCGCGCCCGCCCTGGATGCCCTCGGCCTGCTGGCCGGGTGGACGGCCCTGCAGGCCTGGGCCGCTGCCGAGGCCGCCGCGCGGGACCGGGACATCGCGCCGGCCCGGGAGCGCGTCACCACCGCCCGGGCCCGCGCCCGCGACCTGGCCGGCCGGCTGAGCGCGGACCTAGCCGCCAGCGGGCTGGAGCTGGCCCCGGAGGCAGTGGCCGCCGGCGCCGTCACGGCGGTCGCCCGGGCGCTGGAACGGGCCCGCGCCGAGACCACCAGGACCACCGAACGGCGCGCCCAGGCGGCCGGCCTCGCCGCCCGGCGGGACGCCGCGCGGGACGAGCAGCAGGTGGCCAGGCTGCTCGGTGACCTGCTGCGCTCGGACCGGTTCCCGCGCTGGCTGGTGACCGCGGCGGTGGACGCGCTGGTCGCCGAGGCCTCGGAGAACCTGGCCGGGCTCACCAACAACCAGTTCGACCTCACCCACGACGCCGGCGAGTTCTACGTGGTCGACCACGCCGACGCCGACTCCCGCCGCTCGGTGCGCACGCTGTCCGGCGGGGAGACCTTCCAGGCGTCCCTGGCTCTCGCCCTGGCCCTGTCCTCGCAGATGTCCGCGCTCGCCGCCGCGGGTGCCGCCCGGCTGGACTCGATCTTCCTCGACGAGGGCTTCGGCACTCTGGACCCGGAGACCCTGGAGGTGGTCGCGGCCACGCTGGAGACCCTGGCCCAGGGCCAGCGCATGGTCGGGGTGATCACCCACGTCGCCGCGCTCGCCGAGCAGGTCCCGGTCCGGTTCGTGGTGTCCAGGAACGCGCGCACGTCCAGCGTCGCCCGCGAGGGCCCGGCCGGATCGGGATCCGCCGATGCTGACTGACGCGCCGCCGATGCGGTTCAGCGTGGACGGGTGGGACCCGGCGTACGGGGCCAGCCTGGAGGCCGAGGACTTCCTCGGCGAGTCCACCGCCCGCGTGGCCGTGGACGTGGAACTGCCCGCGGGCCGGTGGCAGGCCATCGACCCGCGTCCCGGCCGGGCGCTGCCCGCGGCGCTGCTGTTCGTCGACGGGGTCCGCCGCATCGAGGCCCGGGTCTGGATCGAGGAGGACGCGCCGGAGCACGACGCACGGGCGGCCGGCCCGGCGCCCAAGGCCAGCGCCGCGCTGTGTGCGTCCTACGCGGCCGGCGTGGTGTGCTGCTGCGGCGAGCAGGCCCACCTGGTGCTGGTCGAGACCCGGCGCGGCCTGTTCACCGTGGTGCCCCGGGCCACCGACATCATGACCTGGGCCGGGCCCTACATCGCGTGCCACGCCACGCCCAGCGCCGCCCGGCCGCTGTCGGTGACGCTGACCCAGGCCCTGCAGCGCCGCCTGGGCGACGTCGAGGTGCAGACCGCGGTCGCGGCCCGGGCGGCCATGGCCGGGCACGGCGTGCCCGCGGACGGTGACCTGCTGGTGATCGACGGGCCGTTGCGCGGGCGGCAGCACCTGCCCCGCGCCCTGGGCTACATCAAGTCGCACCGCACCACCTACCTGCCGCCGGAGCTGAACGCGCTGGTGGCCGCGCTGACTCCGGGCCAGCGCACGCCGGTGTTCCTGATCGGCACGAGCTGGGACCGGCACACCTGGTACCTGCGCCTGCCGGGGGCGGGCGGGGCAGGCGGCGCGGCCGGCCCGCCGTGGACCGGCATCGTGCGCATCGAGTGCCCCGCGGACCTGCCGCCGGGCGAGGTGATCGGGCTGGCCGAGCTCAGCCAGCTCTGCCTGGGCCGGTTCGCCTCGGCCGAGTACAAGGACGCCCGCGCCCCGCAGAACCTGTATCCGATCGCGGGCCTGGAGCGCGAGTTGCGCCGCCGCCTGGGCGACCCGCGGCTGCTGTACCGGGCGCTGCGGCTGACCGCGCAGGCCGGCCGGGCCGGCTGACCGGGGCCGACTGACCGGCGTCGGCTGACCGGGGCCGGCTGACCGGGCCGGCTGACCAGCGTCGGCCTGCGGCGCGGCCCGCCCCGGGCGGGCGCGTAACGGCTCTGGTCTCGGAATATGCGTCCTGCCCGCGCGGTTGCAGTCGTAAACGAAACGCTTAGTATCGAATAGGTGAGAGACGGCATGCCGAGCACGGTCACCGCCGGGGAGGTCCGGACGCGGGAGCGCGAGGTGGGGCCGCCCGCCGCGGCGCCGCGGCGGCACCGGCGGCTGACCCTGGCGCTGATCCTGACCGCGGCGTTCATGGTGGTGCTGGACTTCAGCATCGTGAACGTGGCGCTGGCCTCGATCGAGCGGGAGTTCGGCTTCACGGCCTCGGCGGCGGGTTGGGTCGTGACCGGCTACGCGATCGCGTTCGGCGGCCTGCTGATCCTGGGCGGGCGGGCCGCGGACTCGTTCGGCCGCCGCCGGATGTTCATGACCGGGCTGGTGATCTTCACCGCCGCGTCGCTGGCCGGCGGCCTGGCCCACGACCCGGTGCTGCTCGTGACCTCGCGCGTGGTGCAGGGCGCCGGCGCCGCGCTGATCGCCCCCTCGGCCCTTTCCCTGATCACCACGAGCTTCGCGGAAGGGCCGCAACGCACCCGTGCGCTCGGAATGTACGGCGCCACCGCGTCGGTGGGCTTCGTGGCCGGGCAGGTGCTGGGCGGCGTGCTGGTCGAGTTCACCAGCTGGCGGGCCGTGTTCCTGGTCAACGTGCCGGTAGGCATCCTGGCCCTGCTGCTCGCGCCGCGGCTGCTCGGCGAGTCGCGGCTGGCCGGCCGGGCGGGCCGCGGGCTCGACATCGGCGGCGCGGTGGCGATCACCGGCGCGGTCGCCGCGCTGGTGTTCGCCGTGTCCCAGGGGTACGCGCTGGGCTGGTCCTCGCCGGCCGTGCTCGGCGCGCTGGCGCTGTCCGCGGCAGCCGGACTGGCGTTCGCGGCCGTCGAGCGGCGCCATCCCGAGCCGCTCGTCCCGGCCGGGATGGCGCGCCGGCCGGGCCTGCGCAAGGCGAGCACGATGAACCTGCTGCTCGGCCTGTGGAACGCGGGCGAGCTGATCGTGCTGTCCCTGTACCTGCAGCAGGTGCTGCACCTCTCGCCGCTGGCCACCGGCCTGGCCATCGCCCCGCAGGGCATGGTCGGGTTCGCCGCCGGGGCGTTCGGCGCCCGGCTGGCCCGCCGGGTGGGCATCCGCCGGGTGCTGATCCTGACCAGCGCGGTGGCCACCGTGGGGTTCCTGGCCCTGACCAGGCTGCCGGCCGGCGGCGGTTACAGTCCGCTGCTGGCCGCGGTGATGCTGGTCGGCTTCGGCACCGCGGGCACCGCGTTCGGCACCATGGTCACCGCCAGCGCGGGCGTGGCCGACGGAGACCAGGGCCTGGTCGGCGGGATGATCAACACCAGCCGTCAGGTCGGCGCGGCGATCGGCGCCGCGCTGCTGCCCGCCGTGGCCGAGGCGGTCAGCCACGGCAGCCGTGCGGCGGCCGGCGGCGACCGGGCCGCGATGCTCACCGCGGCACTGGCGGCCGCGCTGGCCACCGTGGTGGCCTGGCGCAGCGGCCGCGCGTCCCGCCCGCGGCTGCGGCATACCTGAGCCGCGGCGCGCCTCCCGTTACCAGCCGGCGATGGTGGCGTGCATCTCCCAGAGCAGGATCTCGGCGGGCTCGGTGGCGGTGACGTTCTGCCCGCCGGTGGCGGTGAACCGCACCGCGTCGCCCTCGGCCAGCGAGCCCGCGCCTTCCAGCGTTACGGTGCCCCGGGCCACGAACAGGTGCAGGAACGGGGCCTCGGGGAGCTCGACCGTCTCGCCCGGCTGGAGCCGGGCCGCGTACAGGGCGGCATATTTGTTCTTGATCCGGATGGCGGCCGCGCCGTCGTGGCCGGGCATGCCGGACGCGACCGGAACCAGGCCGCCGCGCAGCAGTTCGTCGTCGATCTCCAGCTGCTCGTAGCCGGGGGTGATGCGGTCCTCGTCGGGCACCACCCACATCTGCACGAAGTGCACCGGGTCGGTGTGCGCCGAGCCGCCCTGCAGCCGCCAGGAGTCGTTCTTCTCCGAGTGCAGGATCCCGGTGCCGGCGCTCATCCGCTGCGCCAGGCCCGGGTAGATGATGCCGGCGTGCCCGGTGGAGTCCTGGTGCACCAGCGAGCCTTGCAGCACCCAGGTGACGATCTCCATGTCCTGGTGCGGGTGCGTCTCGAACCCGGTCCCCGGCCGGACCACGTCGTCGTTGTTGACCAGCAGCAGGCCGTGGTGGGTGTTCAGCGGATCATAGTGCCGGGAGAACGAGAACGAGTGCTTCGAGTCCAGCCAGTGCAGCCTGGTCTTGAACCGGTCGCCGGCCCGGCGGATGTCCACGGTCGGCGCCAGCGGCCCGGTTTCCTGCGTCATCGTCTCTCCCGTGATCGGCTGGCGCGGCTAGCCCAGGCGCGCGGGCAGCGGCCCGCTCACCGCGTGCTGGTCGGTCGCGATGACCGGCGCGGTGGTGGTGACGTGCAGCTGCGCGCAGTGCTGCTCGGCGATCTCGGCGCAGATCTCGGCCGCCTGCTCGCAGATGGGGTTGCCGATGTCGGCGGCGTTCAGAGCCATGATCATCTTGTACCGGAGATCTTCCACGGGACACCTCCGCGGCCGTCCGCGCCAGCCAGGTCGCACCAGCGATGCTACGCGCCGCCGCCGGCGCAGCCAGCCAGGGCCCGGGCTAGCGGCGGGGGCGGCCGCTAGCCCGGGCGCGGCCGCCGGGCCTTCGGCGCGATGAGGCCACAGGCGGCCGCCTGGCGGCGGACCCAGGAGGGGGGCTGCCCGGATTCCGCCGCTATCGCCGACCAGGTCCAGCCGGCGCCCCGGCGACGGGTGAGATAGTCGGCCATGCTGGCGAAGCCGAGGCGCGCGGCCACCCCGGCCGCGCGCTCGCGGGACGCATAGCGCTTGGCGGCGTGCGGAGTGCGGTCCAGGCCGTGACGACGCAACGCGGACGCGACCGCGTGCTGCGACAGGCCGGCCTCGGCGGCGATGGCGCTGACCGTCCAGTGCTGCACGATGTGGCGCTCGCGCAGGTAGCCGGCCACGTCGGGGAAGCCGAGCCGGCTCAGCGCGGGACGCCACCCGGCGTCCCGCCGGTCCGGGAGCAGCGGCCGCACGGCCGCGGCCGCGGCCGGGTCGACCTGGCCGAGGTGCCGCGACAGCCAGTCCTTGTGCAGCCCGGCCTCGCGGCTGATCGCGGCTAGGCTGGCGCCGTCCGCGGCCCGGGCCAGGACGAAGGCCCGGATGTCGGGGTACCCCGCCCGGCGGGCCGCCGCGGCGGCCACCCCGGCCAGCCGCTGGCGGGCGCGCTCGGAGTTCGCCCGGGCGACGGCGGCGGGCGAGACCCCGGCCAGCGCCCGCAGGGCCTTCCTGCGGCGCTGCTCCGGCAGGGGGCGGCCCCGGGCCGCCTTGGCGGCGTCCCGGGCCAGGTCGCCGGCCCGGGCCCGGTCCCGCCCCGCGGCGCTGCCCTCGCGGACCGCGGCGTCGAACACCAGGCGGGTCGTCAGCGCGGCCGCCCGGAGCTTGCGCGTCTGCGGGCCCTCCAGGGACTGTCCGCGTTCCAGGCCGAACGCCTCGCAGTACGCGTCCTTGCTCCAGCCGTGCGCCTTCAGGTGAGCGGTGACCGAGCGCAGCGCCCGGCCGCACAGGTGGCAGGTGACCAGCGCGTCGTCGACGATCACGACCTCGCCGAACGGGGCGTAAAAGGCGGTGCCGTCGGCCAGCACGCCGGCCACGGGGCGGATCGCCCGATGGGATAGCGCCGCATCGAGCCGGGCGTCCGGCTCGGCCACCGGGCTGAACATCTCGACGGACACGACCGGCCTCCCCGCCGGAGGTAGCTAGTCACATTGAGACTACTAGACCGAGTGGCCGGCCGCACCCGAACCTCGTAGCCTTTGGGGATGGGCTCGCCCGAGGAACGCTCGCTGTCACTGGCCGAGTGGCTGGTGCTGTGCCTGGTCTGCGAGCAGCCCCGGCACGGGTTCGCGATCGCCCGGCTGCTCGACTCCGACGGCAGCCTGGGCCAGGTCTGGCGGGTGCCGAAGCCCGTCATCTACCGGGCGCTGCAGCGGCTGGAGCACCTCGGCATGGTGCGGGTCGCGGAGCAGCAGGCGTCGAACCAGGGCCCGGTCCGGTCGCTGGTCGACGCCACCGAGCCCGGCCGGGACGCGGCGTCGGCCTGGCTGGCCAGGCCGGTCTGGCACAACCGGGACGTGCGGTCCGAGTTGCTGGTGAAACTGGCCCTGCTGGACCGCGCCGGGCGGGATCCGCAGCCGCTGATCCGGGCGCAGCGCGAGCATCTCGCCCCCGTGGCCGACGGGCTGCACGACCGCCTCGGCGGCGTCAGCGGGTTCGAGCGGACGCTCGCCCTGTGGCGTTACGAGACGGTGTCCGCCACCGTCCGCTTCCTCGACGCCTTGTCCGCGTAGGCCACGGCGCAGGCGCCGACGCGGTAGGCCCGTACCTCCCGCCGCGCTTTCAGAAGGTTCCACAGCGCCCGCCCCTTGTGCGGGCCCCGCTCCTGATGTCTCATTGAGACTACTGAGCTGTTGTCTCACTGGGACTACCGAGCGGCCGTAGCCACCGGGCCGGGCCCTCGCACGCTCAACGCTGGCCGGCCGCAACGGTGTGACCGCCGCGCACGCAAGGGAGATGAGCATCCATGACCGTGACCCTGGACCGCAACGTCGAAGCGTTCATCGCCGCCCCCCGCCAGCTGTTCATCAACGGGCAGTGGGCCGATGCGGCGTCGGGCAAGACGTTCGAGACGCCTGATCCCGCCACCGGGGAGACGCTGGCCCGGGTCGCCGAGGGCGACGCCGAGGACATCAACCGGGCCGTGCGGGCCGCGCGCAAGGCGTTCGAGGAGGGTCCGTGGAGCCGGATGACCCCGTCCGAGCGGGGCCGGATCATCTGGAAGATCGGGGACCTGGTCCTGGAGCACACCGACGAGCTCGCCCAGCTCGAGTCGCTCGACAACGGCAAGCCGTTCCTCGTCGCCCAGGCAGCCGACGTGCCGCTGGCCGCCGACCTGTTCCACTACATGGCGGGCTGGGCCACCAAGATCGAGGGCAACGCGATCAACATCTCGGTGCCCTACATGCCCGGCGCGAACTGGCACTCCTACACCCTGCGCGAGCCGGTCGGCGTGGTCGGGCAGATCATCCCGTGGAACTTCCCGCTGCTGATGGCGGCGTGGAAGCTGGGCCCGGCCCTGACTACGGGCAACTGCGTGGTG
>Ga0187772_10001566_pt1 | contig 10945 bp, 11 predicted proteins | sample 0116_SJ02_MP15_2_FD_133137 | JGI IMG/M metagenome (GOLD analysis project Ga0187772, IMG submission 133137) | Tropical peat soil microbial communities from peatlands in Department of Meta, Colombia - 0116_SJ02_MP15_20_MG | ecosystem: Environmental > Terrestrial > Soil > Wetlands > Peat | place... | reverse complement strand
GGTCGTGCGGAAGCGGTAGGTCCGGGAGCGACGGGCGACCATGGTCATCCCGGTGGTAGCGGGGGCCTCCTATGAGGCTTTGCGCGGGCGCTCGCGGGGCCGTCCCGGTGGGCGGACCCCTTGGGGCCGGGCGATCCAACGAACCGCGAGGCCCGGGGGAGCGGGACTCGCGAAAACCCTTATTCCTCTCGGGACGCTGGCGACCGAACGTGAAGTACACCGTCTCCGACGGCAAGGCGTGGGCCCGGGAGAAGCTCGTGGGCCAGTGGACGACGATGATGACGCCGTTCACGGCGAAGGACGAGCTGGACGAGCCCGGCCTGGCAGCCAACATCGAGCACGTGCTCCGTCTCGGGACGAAGGGGATGGGATTCTCCTGGAACATGGGAGAGTTCTGGAGCCTCTCGCGCGCGGAGCGGCTCCGCCTGATGGAGATCGTCCCGCCGATGGTCCGGGGGCGGGCGCTCACCGCCTTCCAGGTCACCGACACGAGCGCGAAGGAAGTGGTCGCCCTGGCCCGGAAGGCACGGGAGCTCGAGTACGACTTCGTGATCCTGGCCGCGCCGTACATCATGACCCGGACCGAGGAACAGGTGCTCGACTTCGTCCGGCACGTCGCCGAGCAGATCGAGATCGGGATCGCGTTCTACAACTCCCCCCAGTTCGGGATCACGCTCTCGGCGAAAGCGCTCGCCCGCATGGCGGACCTCCCGAACCTGATCGCGATCAAGGAGGCCAGCTTCAATCCCCAGATCTCCATCGACACGCACCTCCAGGCCGGGGCCAAGGCCGTCGTCAGTGTCCCGGACGAGGAGATCTTCTTCTTCGAACCGTTCTACGGCTTCCACCAGCAGGTGATGTTCGCCAACACCAGCGACTGGAGGTTCGATACCGCGGACAGCCACGACTACGTCCGGTTCATCGACCTGGCCACGCAGGGACACCTCGACGAGGCCCGACGGCTGTACCCGAAGATCTGGCCGATCAAGAACCTCTCCCGGCGATGGTGGGGGCGGCTCGTCGCCCGGACCGGGGGGGCGCTGCCCGTCCAGATGGTGAAGTACTGGGGGGAGCTCATGGGCATGAAGGGAGGCCACGTCCGGCCCCCGCTGTTGCCGCTCACTCCGGAGGAGCGAGCCGAGCTCCAGCGGGACCTTGCTCAGCTCCGTTCGGTCGCAAAGGTCTGATCCTTCACCCGGGCCGGGGCCGACGTCCGTCAGGGCCTCGTGGCCCGGGGACGTCGGCCACCCTTGACGATGATGAGCTCAAAGCGGGCCGACTCCCGCCGGTCGGCCGGGATGGCATGACCCTTCCGCTCGGCCCAGGCGTAGACGTCGATCCGGTTCGGGACGTCGGCCACCAGCGCACGAACGGCGGCTCCGTCGGGCAATCCCCGCATCGCCTTCTCGAGCGCGGCGATCACCCCCGCGCACTCCTTCCGCGTGCCGTCGACGGTCGCGAGGACCTCGGGGTCCGCACTGAGGGCCATCGCCCGCTCACGCGGCGCGGAGGACGGGAGGCTGCTTTCCGAAGACGTCGATCTCGCCGCTCAGCCGCAGCTCGAGCTGATGCTTCACCCGCGCCACCGCGGCGTGGTCGATCTTCCCCCCGACGCGGTCCTCGTGGGTGCAGACCGCGCCCCGAACGCCGACGATGTCGGGATTGATCCGCGTCAGCACATCGAGGTCGGACATCCGCAGGGCCCCCGAGAGCGCGGTGCTCATCCCGAGCTCCTTCGCCTCGGTCACGAGGGCCTTGAGCTTGGGCTCGGGGAGGAAGTCGAAGAGGTTGCGTCCGTCCTTGGTGAGCGTGTCGATCAGCATGCCGTCGGCGCGGCTCTTTCGGGCCAGATCGACGACCAGCGTCGGATCGATCCCGTGGTGCAGGTGCGAGTCGGCGAACGTCGCCGCGATCAGCTTGGTCGGGAACCCCTCGAGCGCCCGCTTGCTCTCCTGGAGGATGCGCAGCGCGGACTCCGGCGTGCTGCCCAGCACGCCGACCTTGACCGACGTGGCGCCGAGCGCCGCCGCTCCAAAGACCGCGAGCGAGACCGTCCCGGCCTGGTCGGGCACGGCGCCCAGGGTCACGCTCACGTGGGTCTCCTTCGGGAAGGCGTTGCGGACCTCGCGGATGACCGGAGGGAAGTTCGACCCGATGATCGTCTCCTTGAGGTTCTTGACATCGACGATGTCGGCCCGCCCCCGCACGGCCTCGAGGGCCTCTCCCAGGTCCTGAACACTTACCATCAGCATCATCGGTGACGGCCTCCCCTATCGGTGAACCCCCGGCGTAGATGAACCCCTAGTGAACTGGATTCCACCCTGTCTTATTCCTTGGCCCGCACGCGGTCCGCGTAGCCGTCGCGAAGCTCGACCGCGATCGGGGAGCGGAACGGTCGTTTGCCGGGCCAGAGGCCGTCCACCCGGGCCACCGAGGCCAGTCCCATCAGGGAGGACGTGAGCATCACTTCTGATGCGCGCCCCAGCTCCCGCCGGCCGATCCGGCGCTCGCGCACCCGGAGGCCCCGGCGTCGGGCCTCCTCGAGGACCACCGCTCGGGTGATCCCGGGGAGGGCGAACGATTCGGGGCCGGGGCTGATCAGGTCGCCCTCGACGACCGCGAGGAGGTTCGATCGGGTCCCCTCGATCAGCCGGCCGGTGGCATCCTCGAGGAGCGCTTCCTCCCAGCCCAAGGCCCGAGCCTCGCGCAGGGCATGGGAGAGCGGCCCGCGGGCCAGCCACTTCACCGGCTCGCGGGACCCCGGGGGAACGAGATAGGGGCCGGGATGGCGGTAGGCGGAAAGGCCGACGCGGATCCCGCGGTGGCCCGCGGACGTTCCCAGGGGCGTCGCGGGCTCCACCGGTACCCGGAACTGGGCTCCCTCCCGGGCGGCGTAGATCATCGGGCGGAGCACCTGCTCGACGGACCGGGGTCCGGGGGTCGACCGCGCCAGCGCCGCGCGGCACGCGCGACGCATCTCCTCGAGCGAAGGAAGCGGAGCGAGACCGATCGCTCGGGCGCCCCGAAGCAGCCGATCGAGATGCCGGTCGAGCAGGAACGGCCGGCCCGAGTACGTGCGCAGGGTCTCGAAGACCCCGTCGCCCTGCCAGAGCCCGGCCGGGATCGCCGCTCGGTCCGACATCGTGGGGACCGCCGGGCGCCCTGCCGTGGGTCGCTCGGACATGGTCGGGTCACCTCCGGCGCGGCTCTTCCGCAAGGAATCGGTCGAGGATGGCGATCCCCCGCTCGGTGCGCAACGACTCCGGGTGGAACTGGACGCCATACGTCGGGAACTCCCGATGCTGGACGGCCATTACGTCGCCGTCGGGGGTGCGCGCGGTCACCTCGAGTGCCGCCGGGACCTCGTCCGCGACGAGCGAGTGGTAGCGGGTGGCCCGGAACCGGGGCCCGAGGCCGGCCAGCACGCCGACGCCCCGGGGCCGGCCCGTACAGACGATCGTCCAGGGCTTGCCGTGTACCGGCGTCCGGGCGAGCTGAATCGAGCCCCCGTACGCTTCGATGATCGCCTGGTGGCCAAGGCAGACCCCCAGGAGGGGCGTTCCCTCGAACGCCCGCACGGCCGGGACCGTGATGCCGGATTCCTCGGGCCGCCCGGGTCCCGGCGAGAGGACCACATGCGAGGGATGCCACGCGCAGAGGTCGGGGAGCGGGGTCGCGTCGTTTCGGACGACCCGGACCCGGGCCCCGAGCATCGAAAGGTACTGGGCGAGATTGTAGGTGAACGAGTCGTAGTTGTCGATCAGCAGGACCTTGCGGTTCCGGTAGGACCGGTCCGGCCGCGGGGGCACCCAGGACGAGTAGCGATGCGGCGGCCGCCAGGGGAAGCCGCGCGGGCGGGCCCCCGCGGCGGCCTCGAGCAGCACCGCCGCCTTCGCCCGGACCTCGTTCCATTCCCGCTCCGGACGCGAGTCCTGCACGATGCCGGCTCCGGCGTACACGAGCGCCTCCGGGTCCGACCGGCGGAAGAACGCGCTCCGGATCAGGAGGTTGAAGTCCATCTGGCCATCGAGGGAGACGTACCCCATCGAGCCGGTGTAGACCCCCCGGGGCACCGGTTCGAGCTCGGCGATGATCTCGGTGGCCCGTATCTTGGGCGTCCCGGTGACCGAGCCGCCCGGCATCAGCGCCGGGAACAGCGCGGGAAGCCCGGTTCCCGGAGCGAGCGAGCCGCGGACGTTCGAGACCAGGTGCATCACGTGCGAGTAGCGCTCGACCGTGAGCCACTCATCGACCTCCACGGTGCCGAGCGAGCAGACCCGGCCGAGGTCGTTCCGGGCCAGGTCGACCAGCATCGTATGCTCGGCCCGCTCCTTTGGCGACCGGCGCAGCGACCGCTCGTTCCGCAGGTCCTGGGTCCCGGGCGCCCGGGGTCGGGTCCCCGCGATCGGGCGGGTCTCGACGAAGCGGCCCGCACCGGTCCCGACCGTGACCCGCAGCAACCGCTCCGGAGAGACCGAGGCGATCGTCACCCCGCCCCCCTCGAGATAGCCGCCGAACGGGCTCGGGTTCCGGTCCCGCAGGGATAGGTAGAGCGGCCACGGCTCGAGGCCAGCGCGACGCAGCTGCAGGGCTAGGTTCACTTGGTAGACGTCCCCCCGGCGGATCCGGCCGCGCACCTCTCGTACGGCCTGCTCGAAGTCCGCGCGGGTCCACGAGCCCCGGAACCCGGACCGGACGAGCGACGGGGACGGGGGCCCGGAACCCAAACCGACAGCGGTCCGTACCTGCCGCCGCACGTCGGCCGGATCTACCGCCCGGATCGACGGGGCCACCACCAGGCGGGTCTCCCCCGAGACGTCCTGGACGAGCGCGCGGTCGAACAGCCCGAACCAGAGGTCCGGAACGCCGTTGAGACGCTCGGAATCCGGCCCGTCCTGGCTTGCCGCCCACTCATATCCTACGAACCCGACGAGCCCGCCGAGGAACGGGGGCCTGGATCCGCCGTGGTTCCCAGCGGGCACCCCGCACCGGCGGACGAGCCGATCCAGGAACCCAAGAACCTCGGTCCCCCGGCGGGGGACCGACGGCAGTTTCACCCGAGGGTCGGAGCGGACCTGAACGATCCCGGCGTGGAGCCGGACGGTGACGGCGGGGTTCCAAACGAGCACTGAGCTCCCCGGGGGGCCCCGGGTCTCGAGGAGAGCGGAGCCATCGCCGAACCGGGCCAGCGACGGGTAGAGACCGACCAAGGAGCCGGGAAGGGTGATCGGGTATCGCGCGGGCACCAGGAGGGCATCCGACATGGAACGTAACTTACGGCGACGTTTACCAAGATGGGACGGGAAGCCGCATCTATAGCTCTCTCGGGGCGAGGGGTCCTCGCTCCCCCATGCCAGCCCGCGGATGACCTCGTCGGGTCAGCGGACCGCGCTCGGGCGCACCCAAGGTCCGCAAGCGGCCGGCGGGGAGGGATGCGCAACCCCCGGACCGGCCCCCTTCGGCCCTCCGGACCGAGGGGGCCTCCGGACCGGAGTCGGAGTTCGGGAGGAACGATTATCCTGACCGGCGGGGTTCCGGTCGTGATGCCCATCGAACGCGGACCGGTGCTGGCGTCGTACCTGATGCTCCTAATCGGGTTCCTGCTGGCGGTGGTCGTCGCCTCGGTGATCTACACCCCGCCCAGCCCCCCCACCTGCGCCGCTGCCTGCAACGCGAGCGCGGTCGCCGACCTCGCGGGTCTCATCCTGATGGTGGTCGGCCTCGGTTTCCTTGGTGCCACGGTGTTCCGGACCCGGGCGGCCCCTTCACCGCCGGCCGGGACCCCCCCGAACCCGGTCTACTCGTTCACGGGCGGACCCGCGTCCCCCGCCCCGCCGCCCGCGCCCGCCCTTCCGAACTCGCCCTCCCCGTCGACGCCGGTTCGATTCTGCCCGGCCTGCGGAGCCCAGCTGAAGACCGATTTCGGGTTCTGCCCCCGGTGCGGGCAGTCGATCCCGTAGTCGATCCCCGCTCTCCGGGGGCGGGGGATGCGCACGCTCAGCCCCGGGTCCGGCGTCGGGCCCGAACCGACCACATGAGGGGCAGCGAGCCCCGCGGGCCGGGAAGGTGCCAGAACCCGTCCCGGCCCCGACGGAGAAACGGGAATCGCTTCCAGTACGTGAACGGGAACTCGTGGACCTGCTCGAGCTCGAGCCCCGCCGAGATCAGGGCGCCGAGCGTCTGGGAGATCGGGTGGACCCAGGCATACGAGAGCGCGTTCTTCAGCCGGGCCTCCGGGGCGGCATAGGTCCCCTGCGACTCGTCCCGGAGGGGTTGGGCCCGGAAGTAGGGGACCTGAAGCTCCAGCCGGTGCACGTTCGGGCCGTTCGCGAACAGTTCCGCCACCGGATGGTCCTCGACCACGTAGAGCCGGCCGCCGGGCCGCAGGAACCGCGCGACGACCCGGGCCCAGCGGTCGAGATCCGGGAGCCAGCACAGGGCCCCCTTCCCGGTGTAGACCAGGTCGAACTCTCCCCGGAGATGCCGCGGAAGGTCGTAGACATTGGACTCCACGAACCGTCCGGGGATCCCGCAGCGGGCCGCCAGGTTCCGGGCCGCGTCGACCGCCGCGCCGGAGAAGTCGACCCCAGTGACGCGCGCGCCCCGTCGGGCCCAGGAGAGCGTATCCATCCCGAAGTGGCACTGGAGGTGCAGGAGCGTTCGCCCCCGCACCGGGCCGATCTCCGAGATCTCCAAGGGCGGGAGGGTAAGCGCCCCCTTCTCGAAGCTCGGTACATCGTAGTCGCGGGAGGCGACATGGAGCGGGACGCTCTCGTCCCACATCCGACGGTTGACCGCCATGCGGGCGCGGTCGAGGGGAGGCATCGCGTCGACCACCCGCCGGGGCTACATCAGGTCGTCCTGGGTCCGGAACTCCCGGACGTACCGCTGCGGAGCCTCGTCCACGAGCGGCACTCCGAAATAGCGGCCCGGCCTGCGGAATGACGTGGCCTTCTCCTATTGCAGCGCCTGCGGTCGCCCCGTGCCGGCCGGCGCGGCGTTCTGTCCCTCGTGTGGAACGCCGGTCCGAGCCGCCCCGCCGGGAGGACCGGGCGGCCCGGCTCCGGCCAGCCCCCTGGCCCCCGGAAGCGCGTACGCGTGGGGTCCCGTACCGGGCCTCGCCCTGCCGACCCCACCGGCGCCGAGCCCTCAGGCGCGGGCGTGGGAGCTCATGGCCTACGACCGACTGCGAGCGGCCGTCATCCTCGCCTTGGCCTCCGCCGTGGTCGGGATCGTCTGGATCTCGGCGAGCGGCCTCTCGGGGTTTCTGTCCGTCTCCACCACCTACGGCTCCTCCACGCTCGACCTTCACTTCAACCCGCCCTGGTACTGGACCGCGTACCTGGTCGTGGTCGCCGCGGCGGGGGTCGCCCAGATCATCCTGTTCCGGCTGAGTCTCCGGTCGTTCTCGTTCGTCGACCCGACCTTCTCCACGCCCGCGACCCTGGCATTGGTCGCCGTGATCGGGTTCCTGCTCCTCTTCTTCGGGGTCGGCCTGTTCTTTGCCTCGATCGTCCAAGCGATCGACTGCGCGGGCGCCGGCAATCCGGTACCGGTGAGCTGCCTCTTCACGGGGGCCTTCTGGTCCGGTATCGGGCTTCTCGTGGTCGGCGCGATCATCACCGTCGTCGGCTACATCGGGGTGCTGGTCGGGATCTGGAGGGTCGGCACGCGCTCGGGCAACGCGCTGTTCAAGGTCGGCGCGATCCTGATGATCTTCCCGTACCTCAACATCGTGGGGGCCATCCTGCTCCTGATCGGGGCGCAGGACGAGATCGGGCGGCTCCGGTCGATCGCCCCTGCCCCAACGTTCCTCTGACCGGGATCCGGCGGGACCCGATGCGGATCTTGGAGCTCAAGGAACTGAGCGCAGAGCTCCTCGCCCAGATCCCGAGCCTCCCGGCGCTCGACGGGGACCCGCCGATGGGGATCGGCCAGATCCGGGCGGCCCGCCGCTCCGGGCTTCCGTACTCCGACTACTACGCCGTCTATGCGGTCGAGGACGGGCGGCTGATCGGCCGCGTCGAAACGTCGTGGTTCCCGTTCACCGGCCCCCTGGGCCGGCAGACCGTGGTCGGGATCTGTGACGTACTGGTCCGTCCGACCGACGGACGGAAGGGGGGCGCTACCGCCCTCCTCGCGGAGGTCCACCGGCGCGAGGCCGCGCTCGGCCGAGAGTGGTCGTTCCTCTGGACCCATCGCACCTGGGGCGCGCATCGGCTCTACGAGCGGCTGGGGTACGCGGACGTCTATTCTCCTCCGTTGGCGATCCGGGCGGTGCCGAGGCGGGACGGTCCCCGTCGACCCGCGCCCGAGAGCTGGTCGACGGCCCGACGGACCGAGGCGCCCGTCCTCGAGGGAGTGTTGGCCGAGGGGACCCGGGGCCGGATGGGGTTCGTGCCGAGATCCCCCGGTAGCTTCTCGGCCCGGTTCCGCCTCGGATGGCGTTCCCCCCGGAACCACCGACTTCTCCGATCGGGCTCGCGGGTGGTCGGGTACGCCCACGTCGTTCCCGTCCCCCCGCGGAGCACGATCGTCACCGAAGTGGTCCTCACGAGCGCGGACCACGCGGAACCGATGCTGGACGCGCTCGAGGCCGAGGCCGCCGGACGGTGGCTGATGTTCGAGACCACCACCTTCGTCACGGACCAGGCGCCGCTCCTTACGCGGCGGGGCTACGAGATCCACCTGTCGACCCACCGTGTGATGATGGCAAAGCGACTGGTCGAGGCTCCGGCCGGGCTCATCGACCCGGCGGCCGTGGGCCGCGATCCGGCGTTCTCGAACCACCGCGGGGACATGTTCTGAGGGGGCCGAACGGCCGGCGTCGAGCGTTATGACCACCGCTGCGTAACGGGGCGCATCCGGAGGCACGGAGAATGACCGGAGGGCTCAGGAAGCGGCGCTCCCCTCAGGCGAGGAAACGGGCGCGAACGACTCGGCAGCGACGTATCGCGGCGCGGCGGCGCGCCGTCCGGCAGACCGGGCGCTCCTCTTAGGGGCCCGGAGGCGGCCCCGCCGGCTCACGACGGGGGCGGCGGAGCGGGAGGGACCTCGGCGCCCGCCGGGGGAACCGCGAACGCGGCCGGCGGCGGGGCGACCGGCTCCACCTGCAGCGACCGGGGCTTCACCCGGACCTGGAGGGTCTCCGCCTTCGGGGTGACCAAGTTCCAGCCGGCCTTCAGGATGGAAGCGCCGACCAGGTACTCGATCCCGAGGAACGTGAACGCCTCGACGAACCGGCCGTTGAAGCTCGCGTTGATGGATCCGTTGCCGCCCCCGCCCGTGATCTTGAAGATCGTGTACGTGCCGGACGGCGGGCTCTGGGTGTACCCGTACGCCTGGTTGAACCCGAACAGCAGGACGGCCAGCCCGATCGCCACCAGGGCCGTGCCCAGCGCCTTCTCGAATCCGCGTTCCATGGAGGGTCCGACGTCCGGACCCTCGCATTATACCCACCGTTCTGAGGAAACGGCCGGGAGCGAGCGGCCCCCCGGCGGCTCCGGGGGCGACCGAAGGGAGCTCAGGCGGCGGGCGAGGTACCGGGCGCCGGCACGATCATCGGCGTCACCTCGACCGGGATCCCGGCCCGCTCGAAGATCACTCCGACGGGGCAGGTCTTGACCGTCGACCGGAGGGCCGTCTCCACCTCGGCGGGGTCGGCCTTCGTCCGGAGGCGCAGCGTCCCGTGCACCCGGGAGATCGTCGGGGCCCCGGCCGGCCGGTCCGCTTCGAGCGCGATCGTGAGCCCCTGGAACGACAGGTGACGCTTGTGCGCGACGATCGTGAAGATCGTGGAGATGCAGCCGGCGAGCGACAGCAGGGAAAGGTCCAGCGCGGTCGGGCCGGCGCTGCGCCCTCCTTCGTCGATCGGGAGATCGACCGTGACCTTGTGCGCCCGGTCGTCCTCGAGGACCGTTTCGTACCCGCCCTTCCAGGTCCCTACCGCCTGCATGGCCGTGCGCCGTCGAGCGCGAACCGGGGGTGATGGTCTCTCGGTGAAGCCGGGTTTACCTCCGGCCCGAGGGGCGGGCGCGTCGACGCGGTCCGGCGGCCCCGCCGCGGATAGGCTCTTACTCCGGAGGGCCTCGCCCCTCCGATGCTGGCGAAGCGGGGGATCGGTTCCGCCCCGGTCAAAGGGCGACGCGTGCTCGTGCGGGTCGATTACAACGTCCCAATCGATGCCCAGGGCCAGGTGGCCGACGACGGCCGGATCGTGGAGTCGCTGCCCACGCTGGAGCACCTGCAGACGGCGGGCGCCCGCACGATCCTGATGTCGCACCTGGGCCGGCCGGACGGCCACCGCGACCCCAAGTTCTCCCTCAAGCCGGTCGTCCGCCGCCTGAGCCAGCTGCTGGGCCGCCCGGTGCCGCTCGCCGACGACATCGTGGGGATGCGGGCGCTCGAGCTCTCGGCGCGACTGGGGAACGGCGACTTCCTGATGCTCGAGAACCTCCGCTTCCACCCCGGCGAGGAGGCGAACGACCCCGGCTTCGCGACCCAGCTGGCCCGGCTCGGCGAGCTGTTCGTCGAGGATGCCTTCGGGACGGTCCATCGGGCCCACGCGTCGACGGTGGGCGTGGCAAAGCACCTGCCGTCGTTCGCCGGGCTCCTGGTCGAGAAGGAGGTCCGCGAGCTCTCCAAGCTCGTCGACCGGCCCGCCCGGCCGTACGTCGTCCTGGTGGGCGGCGCCAAGGTGTCCGACAAGCTCCCCCTGCTCCAGAGCTTCCTCGGGCGGGCCGATCGCCTGCTGATCGGCGGGGCCCTGGCGTTCCCCTTCCTCGCCGCGCAGGGGGCCCAGCTCGGCGCCACCAAGGTGCCCGGCGACCTCTCGGCCGCGGTCCACGAGTTCCTCGAGGCCGCCCGGACCGCGGGCACCGAGGTCGTGCTGCCGACCGATCTCGTCAGCGAGCGCCCGGGGGAGACCGCCCCGTCGGTCCACGGC
>Ga0187772_10001565_pt1 | contig 10945 bp, 8 predicted proteins | sample 0116_SJ02_MP15_2_FD_133137 | JGI IMG/M metagenome (GOLD analysis project Ga0187772, IMG submission 133137) | Tropical peat soil microbial communities from peatlands in Department of Meta, Colombia - 0116_SJ02_MP15_20_MG | ecosystem: Environmental > Terrestrial > Soil > Wetlands > Peat | place... | reverse complement strand
GCCGGCAGTCTGGTGCGTAATCTGAATATCCTGCTGCAGATCGGGACGTCCGTGGCGACGAGACTCCACCGCGCCGGCCTGCAGGCTGAGACTACGATCAATCAGCGACTGCAGCTCATCCAGCTTGGATTTGCGCGAAGGATTGTCGGCAGTAAGCTGCCGCAAGCGGGCCATGGCGCGCGGAAGATATGCCACGGCCGAACGGTATCCGTCCAGCAGCGTTTCGTCGTTGGTGATGGTGTATCCACGCCGCGAAAATTCCGCCCCCATGATGTCGGCGCGGACATCATCCAGATCGGCCTGGACTTCCTGCGTGTGCGTGACCCAGTCTTTACTCGTGACCAGCAGCTTCGTAGTCCGGTACGCGACGATACCCATCGCGATGAGCAAGACTAGCGCTACAACGAACGCCGCCCAGGCGACGCTGCGAAACGAAATGTGGAAAGAGACGAACTTCCCCACGGCAGTTCAGTCATCGAAGCTAAGACATATACGCTTGGAAACGACCCCAACTACTTTTCCCGCTGCAGATGATTATATCGGATTGGGGTGATCTGGTAGCCGATTCGTGAATCGGTTCGTCGCGTGTAAAATCAATACTATTGATGGCGAGCGCTTCCCCACTTGTGCAAATTGAGCCTGCGCCACGGATGCGGCAGCCGAAACCGGGCTGGCTTCGCGCCAAGGCGCCGACGGGTGAAACTTTTCACCAACTGAAAAGACTGGCTCGCGGGCTTGGACTGCATACAGTTTGTGAGTCTGCACAGTGTCCCAATATCGGCGAGTGCTGGAACCACGGTACCGCGACTTTTATGTTGCTGGGCGACATCTGTACCCGGCGCTGTGGTTTCTGTGCGGTTTCGAAAGGCAAGCCGGGAGCGATCGATTGGGAAGAACCCAGGCGTGTTGCCCAGGCCGTAGCGACTTTAGGCATCAAGCACGCGGTCGTGACCAGCGTGAACCGCGACGATGACAATCTCGGCGGCGCGCGCATTTTTGCCGAGACCATCCAGGAAATTCGCAGGCTGTCGCCACATTGCCGGGTTGAAGTGCTGATCCCTGATTTTCAAGGTATCGATGAAGCGCTACAGATTGTGCTTGATGCCTCTCCTGACGTTCTGAATCACAATACCGAGACTGTGCCCAGGCTGTACCGTGTGGTGCGTTCCGGCGCCCGCTACGAACGCACATTGCGGCTGCTGGAAAATGCCAAGAAATTCTCCCCGGGGATGCTTACCAAATCCGGAGTCATGGTCGGGCTAGGCGAAACGATTGCCGAACTTGTCGAAGTGTTTCGTGATCTCGGATCTCGCGGGGTCGATATCTTAACGGTCGGCCAATATCTGCGTCCTTCCCGGGACCATTTGCCGATCGCCCGTTTCTACACTCCGGATGAATTTCAGTTCTTGAAGGAAGCGGCGCTGGAATGTGGTTTCCAGCATGTGGAATCCGGACCGCTCGTGCGTTCCAGCTATCACGCGCACGAACAAGTGAGGTGAACTCATGGTGAGCCCTCCCACCCACGGCTCACGCCGTGGGCTGTATTCTCTTGCCGCTTCGCGGCTGAATGTTGGCTAGGTACAACAAAGCAACTCCCCAAGGCGATGGGCGAGAGCGCTCCCTTGCAATCTCACAAGCTCTAAGTCAGTTGGACAAGAGGCATCTAAAAAAGCTTAAGGTGGATGGTCAAATACTTTTTGGGATTCTGGCGGATGGCTTTTATCAGATCTCGGGTCTCTACTAACAATTGGTCAGTGTTGTTATAAACGGATTCGTCTTGTATTAACTTGCCGATCGTGCCCTGTCCAGAATTGAGGCGGTCGGTCAATTCGGAAAGCTTGCTCACAGTATTCTTCATCTTGTCGGCGAACTCCTGATCGTGCGCAATCGTGCCCAGCACACCTTTTCCAGCATTGACGTCATCGGTGAGCTTCTTCACATTAGCGACGGTCTGGTTCGCATTGTTGTAAAGAGTGGGATCCTTGAGGAACTTGCCCGCAGTACCCTTGCCTGCATTCAGGTCGTCAATTAACCCGTTGGCCTTGGTGATGACATTGTTGGCGTTCTGATAAAGCTCATCGCTGACGATGGCTTTGCCAATGCTGCCTTTGCCATTGGCTATATCCGCCACCAGACCCTGAAATTGCGTCACAGTGGAGTTCAACCGATTGTACAGACTCGGATCGTAGATCACCTTGCCGATTGATCCCTGCCCACTTTCCACGAACGCCAGAATGCGATCGACCCGCTTTTCCAGGGCATCGAGATTTTGCAGTGTACTTTGGCTGGCGCGCACTACATCTTCAATCTGGGGAGTTTCGCGAGTTTGCAACACGTCTTGGTCTTGTGCCTCTGGGCCTTTCGCCCGAGAGCTATCAATGTCGATGTAAGTCGCCCCGAGCACGCCAGCGGTCGCCAGCGTGGTGACAGAATCCTTGCGTATGTTTTGATGATATTTGGTGCTGACCTTCATGGTGATTTCGACCGGGCTGAGTCGATGACTCGAATCGGAGACCACCTGGACTTTGGACACGCTGCCCATATCCACACCCTGAAGTCGCACCACCGCACCGGGCTGAAGGCCGCTGGCATTGTCGAAATAGGATTTCAGGGTGATTTTGTGAGTGAACATCCCGCCCGTGCTGGTCATGAGCAGGATAAGAATGGTCAGGATAAGGCTGCCTGCCAGCACCGTGAGTCCAACCTTCAGTTGAGAGAACTTCAACTGCTTCTGGCTAGGCACTTTCTCTCCGTGACAGCGTGATTGGTCGCATTCTGCCCAACAATGCCTGATGATAGCAGAGCGTGTGCTGGCTTTCGATATCAGGCAAGACGCGGCGGAAACGTTCTTGAAAACAGAATCGCAAGAAGATAGGCGACCGCGCCACAGGCCAAAGTCACATTGAGCCCAAACTCAATTGCGATCACCATGGCCAGAACCGACCCCAGTACGCTGGCCCCGGCATTCATCGCCCATGCCCACTCGACGGCGTTTTCGGCCGCCTCATCGCCTTCGGCCTCAACAAACCGCGGAACCCGAGCGGCGGCGAACGCACGCAGACCGGTAGGGAATGGCATTCCCATCGTGAACCCTAGCGGTACCAGCAAGCCTGCGCTCACGACTAGTTTTCCGACAAATGGAATGCCAACCAGCAGGTTCAGGATTTCCGGTAAGGCAAGCACGTAAAGGGCTAGTCCGCTCACGATCACGCCTAAAGGAATCCATACCCGACCAGTGTGCGTAAGCCACCGACGCGAGGCTAGGCTCCCGATGCCGCTCGCAAGCAAGAGAAGGAAGACCACCACCGTCAGGGCGTAAGTCGGATGTCCAAGAAACAACACGAAGCGCTGTATGAATGCGATTTCTACCAGAATGTAGCCTAGTCCGACGGCCACAAAATAAAGCAGGGTTATTGCTGATCCATGCGGCCGGCCACGCCAGGCGAGGGGAGTGATGAGGAAGGCCAGCACTGCCAGGAGGGATATGGCCAAGAGCATCGCCAGGACGGCGACTCCCAGGTTCACCTTCCAATCGATTGCACTCTCCAGACCCGATCCGCCTAATACCTGTCCCAGCTTGAGTGTAAAAAAGAAAAATGGCGCGTTGTCGGTCACGGGCGCGACGTTGTAAGAGTATTGTTGGGCGAAAGCGTAGGCATCATTCCGTGCGATCAAGGACGTAAAGGGATTCACTTGCGGCGCGGCAGGGAGATAAAGTGGCGCTAACTTCGGATAGGCTCGCAATTGAGATTGAACAACCTGTTCTTCTTGTGGTGTGAATGCGCTCTTCTTGGCCAACACCGCAACAGGAATCCCGTCTTCATCCAGCTCACCTTCCGAAATTATGACGAAGTTCCTGGCAGGATTCGGGACTCCCATCTCGTGAAGGGCTTGCATCGCGACCGAGACGACACGCAGAGCTTCGCGAGGCTGACGGAATTCCCAGCGGGTAATCGCCAGCATGCCATCAGGATTCAGGTGGTCGAAATAATCGCGAAATGCCTCCACTGTGTACAGGCTGTTCTCACTGAGAGCAAATGCTCCCGCGGCGGTCGAAGCCCACGTATCCACCAGAGTCATTTCCACGACATCGAACGCCTGGCGGGTATTGCGAATAAACGATCGCCCGTCCGTTACGTAAATGTGGACGTCAGGGCGTTGGTAAAGATGGTAGCTGTAATCGGCATACCTTCCACGCATCACGGTGTTGGCGATGATGGGGTTGATTTCAATTCCAGTCACACTCGGACTTCCGTTAGCGACGGCCCGCAGCACATCGACCCCACCACCCGGGCCAATAATCGCGTACGTTCCGTGCGGCCGCAGCGCATTTACGATCGCGGAGGGACTGGACATCAGATCTTTCTGCCAGTCGCTGTTTTCCGAATGCTGAGGATCGGCATTCATGATGTAAGTGGATGCATCCGCATCAATCACAACCGCCTTTGCGTCGCCCAGGCGATCCACCTCGATGCGCGAGATCGCATTCCAACGCGCAAATTCCACCCAGGATGGGTCACGAAAGCGACCCTTGGCATAAACCACGTCAATCCAACGTCCGGAATGATTGGCCGCGATAACCAGCACCAAGCCTGCTGCTAAAACGGAAATCAGTTTGCGGGTCATGGGTGCAGCCGCCCACAGCACGCCTGCGGTCGCCGACATCAAGGCCGAGAACAGCAGCGCGTTCGGAGCGCCGAGCCAATTGAGTAGGGGAACCACTGCCAGGCACGCACAGGCTCCGCCAACAAGATCGGCGCCGTAGAGTCGCGGAATGTGTTGCGATTCGCGCGCAAATACCAGTGACAGCTCGGCGCCGGTGACAAAGAAAGGCATTGCGGAAGCCAGGTACATGACACTGAGCCGAAGGAAGTTGCCTCGTGACAGCTCAAGCGAAACCGGGACATGAAGTACAACTTCGAGAACGATGGGTATGGCGAATACGTTGAAGCAGGAGAAGACCGTTAGGGGAAGCCGGGTTTCAAAGCGTGCCAGCCATCTCTTTGCCAGATAGGCGAATACCCCGCCGGAACCCAGGCCCAGCAGCGCGATCGAAATGGCGAGGAAAGCAAAATGATAAAAAAGCACGACAGAAAAAAGGCGGGTCAGCGCCAGTTCCAGCAGAAGTGCGGAGAAACTGGTGATCGCGACGCCGGCCACCAGCACGTGAGAGGGGATTTCGTGCCGAACGAGCGTTAGCTTCCGTGCAAGAGTCTGACTGGCCACAGACATAGTTCTGGAATGCGCAAGTCTAACAGAGTGGTATTGACTAGTTTTCGAGGATCACCTGGGCGATAGCGAACTGCTCGGTGTGGGAAATGGAAAGGGCAACATGCTTCGACCCCAGCTTGTCAGCGAATTCCGCAGCCTTGCCGTGGAATTGGATGGTTGGGCGGCCGCCGGGCAGCCGGCATACCTCGACATCGCGCCACCTCACGCCCAGATTCCAACCGGTTCCGATGGCCTTCATGGCCGCTTCTTTAGCCGCGAAGCGCGCAGCGTAACGCTCCACGCGATTCGCCTTCGGCTCGCAATACCGAATCTCGCCTTCTGTGAAGACGCGGCGAATGAACCGGTCGCCGAAGCGTTTGATGGATTCCGCGATGCGCGGTACTTCGGCAATATCAATGCCGCTGCCGACAATCATCCTGCCAAATTAACACAATCCCCACTAAACTCGGACAGCGGACGGTCGCCCGCGCCCGTCTAGAGCAGGCGGTCGCCTCGATAGATTAGTTGTCCATCAATCACGCGAGCCTCGTCCATGAGTTGATGAGGCTTCACCGGCCCGGTTCCGTCGATGCAGCACTTCATGTCCGTGCGCCGCCAGCCAGTCGGAAACCAGCATCCGATGGCAGCGAAAATACAGGCGCTCGGCGCACATGTAGGCAGTGCGGGACTGCTCAGCCAGACGGAGGAGTTCCTGAATCGCTAGCTGGAAATCTCCCGTCAGCATGTAGTCGGCATAGTTCCGGAAACTCGGATTGCGCAATGCGACATTGGGCGAGTCGTCACGAATCTTCTTGCGGCGTCCACCGAGCTCTTTCATCCAGACGTAACGGATTCCGGCTCCGGCCAAGCTTTCCTCCAGCGCTTCGCGATTGAAGTGTGGCAAACGGCGTGACATGGGAAAAGAGCGAATGTCGACGAGAGTAGGAATGCCGTGGGCCTGCAAAACGTCGACCAGCTCTTCCACGCTGCGTGTGGAATGTCCGATGGTGAATAACGTAGCCATATAAGCATTTCACCACTCTTGCTAACCACGGAAAAGCGCACCGCGCGGGATGGCTGCTTACCGTCTGCCGCGCCAGGTTAAATGCGCATTGACTAATATTAAGCCATATGGCTTAATATTGTTCGATGCTCAAACCTGCTTCAAGGGTCCGGCCGGATGCGTACGAAGCTGTGTTCTGCGCGTTGGCCCACCCTGCTCGCCGTCGCGTCTTGCTCGCGGTCTATTTCAACGGAGGGGCGATGACCGCCGGCGAAATCGCGGCTATGTTTGCGCATGCGTGGCAGACCACCACCCGTCACCTTCGGGTACTTGCAACCGCGGGTTTGCTTTCGTACGAGAAGCGGGGCAGGATGCGTGTTTATCGCATCGAGCGAAAGCGACTGGCGCTGGTGAGCGATTGGCTGGCGCACTTTCAGCGCCCGGTGAAACACCGGGCAGGAGGAAAACAGGATGTCCGCAATAAGAAAATCAGCAGTCGTCAAAGCGAAACCGTCAAAGCGCGAAGCGCTTGACGACATACCACAGTTCTTCCGACTCAACGTCGAGGTCGGTGATCTCGAAGCCGCCGTCTCGTTCTATACGAAGCTGCTCGGCGTACAAGGGCGGAAGCAGCCAGGGTACAGGTGCTACTTTGATTGCGGTCCGGTTACATTGCAAGTGCTCGATGTGTCCTCGATCGGCCAGCCACATCCAGCGGCAAAAGCCCTGTATTTTACGGTCAAGAACCTGGAGCCCACATTCGACCGCGCGCAGGCGCTGGGCTGCCTGTCGCGCGAAGACGTTCACGACGCGCCGGGAGGCGGTATCGTCGTGCGGCCGTGGGGCGAGCGATCATTCTATGCTGAGGACCCATGGGGGAATCCACTCTGCTTCGTTGAAGAGGGAACCGTTTATACGGGTTAGTGGGGACTGTCAATCGGCGCTGAGGAGTTCTCGCCTCCGCCGCCTATTCGCCGGCGACGCGGTTCAGCGCGTGGACTACGGTTTCGTCCTGCTCGGGGAACACTGTCCTCAAATCCAGCAGCACGCGTCCTTCTTCCACTCGCGAGATGATGGGTGGATCATTGGCAAGCAGGCTTGCAGCGACTTCATCGGCGCTGAGACCTTCGCAACTCACAGCCACCAACCGCGTCGGAAGGACCGCCGACGGAGCAGCGCCGCCGCCGATCACGGATTCGCCATCTAACGGCTCAACCAAAAGCTTGGGTGATTTGAGCGCCTCGGCCACACTTTCTGCCCGCTCGGCGATCTGGTCCTTGGAAATCCGCATCATGCGGACGGCAGGGATCGCATCGTGATCGCCCTTCACATAAGCCATCAGCGTGGCTTCCAAAGCAGCATAAGTGAGCTTATCCACGCGCAGAGCGCGAAACACCGAGTTCGAGCGCATCCGGGCGATCAAATCGGCGCGACCGCTGAGTAATCCCGCCTGCGGACCGCCGAGCAATTTATCGCCGCTATAGGTCACGATATCGACTCCCTCGCGCAAGCTGTCGAGCACACTCGGCTCGCCACTCACGCCGATCGACCGCAGATCGAATAAAGCGCCGCTGCCCTGATCCTCCATGAGCGGAATCTTGCGATCACGCGCCAGTCGGACCAACTCCGATAATTCGGGCTGTTCGGTGAATCCGGTAATCTGAAAATTCGAGCGGTGCACACGGAGAAGCAGCCGAGTCTTATCGGTGATGGCTCGCTCATAATCCTGGATGCGGGTGCGATTCGTTGTGCCAACTTCGCGCAAAACTGCATTCGACTTTGCCATCACGTCGGGAATGCGGAACGAGCCGCCGATCTCGACCAGTTCGCCGCGTGACACGATGACTTCGCCACCTTCGGCCAGCGTGTTGAGCGCGAGCAAGACAGCAGCGGCGTTGTTGTTGACAACAATTGTGGAGATGGCTGCCGAGCTTCGCTCGGCCCGGACCCTTAGGCTCCGCTCAGGGCAGGCTTGCGAGGCGCCCGTCGCCACACGAACCTCTTCCTCTAGAAGTTTTCTGAACAACCGGTCTACATGCACATCGCGTTTGCCTCGCTGCCCGGTTGCCAGATCAAATTCGAGGTTCGAGTACGTGAGTGCGGTACTGCGAATATGATCCAGCGTGGCTCCGGAAAGCGGCGCGCGGCCGAGATTCGTGTGAAGGATAACCCCCGTGGCATTGATTACCGCTCGAAGGGAATATTGCAGCGCCCGCCGCAGCTCGTGCTCGACAGCAGCATCGATGTCCGACAAAGCGAGCTCTACGCCTTCGGCTCCGAGCCTGCCGGCGTCGATCTCGCTCCGCAACTTCGCCAGCACCGCGCGAGCGGCATCGGTTACGGTGCTCTGCCCTTCTTGCGCAACCAGACGCGCGAGACCAGGTCCTCGTGTTAGCTCGTCGACTGAGGGAAGTTTCCGATACAGTTCGGCTTTGGATTCAGCGGGCATCGGCGATGATTATCCCACGTGCGTTCCAGAAGATCATCCCACCTCTACCAGCCCATAGCTTTTCTGCCAGCGGGTGCGCATGTGCCGCAAGGCGCGATCGATTTCTTCGCGGGAAATCTCCGAATTCGGGCCATCGAGCACCGCTGCCGCCTCACGCCTCGCAGCCTCAAGCAACTGCCGGTCGCGGATCAAGCTCGCCACGCGAAAGTTAGGCATGCCGGCCTGGCGGGTACCGAAAAACTCACCTGGGCCGCGCAACTCCAAATCTAGTTCGGCGATTTGAAATCCATCGTTGGTGCGCACCATCGCATCCAGGCGACGTTCTCCGTCTTCGGAAACCTTCCCTCCGGTCATAAGAATGCAATACGATCTCGCAGCCCCGCGCCCAATGCGACCGCGAAGCTGATGCAATTGTGCCAGGCCGAAGCGTTCGGTGTGTTCGATCACCATCACGTTGGCGTTGGGTACATCCACACCCACTTCAATGACGGTGGTCGAAACCAGAATGTCCAGTTCGCCTTTTTGAAACAGGCGCATGACCTGCTCTTTGAGATCCGGATCCATGCGGCCATGCAAGACTCCCACGCGTAAATCGGGAAAAATCCGCTGGCTGAGCTCCCTGTACATTTTCATTGCAGCTTTGAGTTCGCGTTCCTCGTTCTCTTCAATGACTGGATAGACAACATATGTTTGGTGTCCCGCGGTGACTTGCTTGCGAACAAAATCCCAGACTTCATTGGCGCGGTCATCGGAAATGCGGCGCGTAACAATGGGTGTGCGCCCGGGAGGCATTTCGTCAATGACACTGAGATCGAGGTCGCCATAGAGGGTCAACGCCAGCGTGCGAGGAATCGGAGTCGCGGTCATAACTAAAACGTCCGGCTCGCCTAAAGCCGAGCTGCCCTCGGCCTGCACGGGCGAGACGCCCGCGCCTACATCTCCTGATTTCTTCATCAACTTGAATCTCTGTAGAACGCCAAACCTATGCTGCTCGTCGACGATGACGAGGCCCAGCTTGTCGAATTCGACTTTCTGCTCGATGAGAGCGTGAGTTCCAATCACTAGTTGCGCATTACCTTGTGCGATGTGGCGTCGAATCTCGCGTTTTCGATCGTCCTCGAGAGACCCAGTAAGAAGCACGATGCGGTAACCGGCGGCTTCGAGGATACGGCGCGCAGAGAAATAATGCTGCTGAGCGAGAATTTCCGTAGGCGCCATCAGCGCGACCTGAAAGCCGTTTTCAATAGCGATAATGGCTGCCTCGAACGCGACGATAGTTTTGCCCGAACCAACGTCGCCTTGAAGCAGGCGCCGCATGGGAACTGGCTGCTCCATATCCGACGCGATCTCTTTGAGAGCGCGTTTCTGCGCCGTCGTGGGATGAAATGGGAGTATCTTCTTGATCGCCGCACGCACTCGATCGTCGAGGCGAAACGCAATGCCGGTCTGAGCTTTCTGCTCGCGCCGCTTGAGTTCCAGACCGAGCTCGACGAAAAACAGTTCCTCGAAAATCAGCCGTATATGGGCCGGCGTGCGCGAGGATTGCAACTCCGCCATGCTGGTGCCGGGATCGGGCCAATGAACTCTCCAAAGGGCGTCTCGTGGCGAAATGAGGCTCAAATGGCGGCGTACGAGCGCAGGAATGGGATCCGTCACGTCCGGCGTGAGATTCTCCAGCGCATTATGAATGATCCTGCGGAACCACCGCGAGGTCAGCCTTCCCTGCCCGGCGGATTCGTAGATCGGCACGATCCGCCCAATTTCGAGCGACGCCGCCACCTTGCGCTCGGTTGCATCGCTCGCAGCGTACTCGGCCGAATCGCCCAGAATCTCAAATTGCGGCTGAACGATTTGCAGTTCACCGCCGTGGTAATCCTCATCCACCTTTCCATAGAGCGCCACCAACTGCCCCGGCTTGAACTTGTCCTGAAGATAAGCAGCGTTGAACCAGATGCATTTCAGTCGTGCACGTCCCTGGCCGGCAGTCATTTGAAAAATCGGCATACGGCGCGTACGAAACAGGCCTGAGGTGCGGACTTCGGCTATAACCGTGGCCATTTCTCCCGGACGCAGTTCCGGGATACTGCGCGGATTGAGCCGGTCTTCGTACCGAAATGGCAGATAATGCAGGAGATCATCGACCGTGTGAATCCCTTTCGCAGCGAGGATTTCGGCCATTCGCGGACCGATTCCTTTCACATACTGAACGGATGTGGCCGGTTCGAGCATCGAAAGGATGTTAGCAGGATCAGCCCGAGCTTCTACAGGTCGTGATCGCAACG